>Ga0163144_10025640_pt1 | contig 11505 bp, 9 predicted proteins | sample OliLak19BULKMAT1_FD_123175 | JGI IMG/M metagenome (GOLD analysis project Ga0163144, IMG submission 123175) | Freshwater microbial mat bacterial communities from Lake Vanda, McMurdo Dry Valleys, Antarctica - Oligotrophic Lake LV.19.BULKMAT1 | ecosystem: Environmental > Aquatic > Freshwater > Lake... | reverse complement strand
TCGTGCCGCGCGGCACGAACGACTCCCGAGCATCTCGCGGATCGAACGGTTGGATGGAGTGCATAGTCTAAGGAGCGAAATGGTACGTGGTCATGCGAGACAGGGACCGCCCTGCATATGGAACCGCGCTGGTCACTGAATCAGCATCGTGTCGCCGGTCTTCAGGCGAAACGTCAATGCGGATCCGTTCGCAGCGGTCAGATCCGCATATCGGAACCGGATTCGAATCAGCTCGGGTACTCGTCGAATGATGTAGATCTGATCCCGATGGGCAAACTCGGTAAACCCGCCACTTGTGGCGAGCGCCTCCGCCAGACCCGAGCCGGCCTCGAGCGTGTAAAGCCCCGGAGTCTTCACCTCGCCAAGGATTGACAGCTTGATCTGCGCGACCTCATCAAGCACGACGGTTGCCCTGGGTGCTACCACGAGATTGCGAGCTTCCAGTTGCTTCTCGATTTCGCGCGCCAGGGCGGACAACGTCTTCCCCGCAGCCGGCACGTCACCGAGAAAGGAGACGGTCAAATTGCCATCCAGTCGAATCCTGCTCTTGACGGACATTTCCGGGTGGTTGAACACCTGAACGGAAAGCACATCACCAGGGCCCGTCTGATAGGCGTCTGCGGGAGACCCGATCTGTCCGGCGGGAAGATCATCCAGCCAAACGAACTTCCCCGAAGGGGTGCTCGCGCAGCCAGACGCCATCAGGGAGAGCACAACCATACACAGCTCGGCAATGCGGCGATGAACGATCGTCCGAAGCGATGAAGTCGATTTCACACGAGTGAACATTATTTTGCCTTTGTGTTGCAAGACTGGCATCGCACCAAGTCGAGTGTGGAATCTACAAACAGCTTTCGAGCGCGTGGAGCGGGGCAAGTGACAAGAATGGAGCCAACTGCCGTCCGGCCCCTTAAAACAGCGCCGATCGACGAAATGCCCTTAGATAACAGGACGCGACACTCTCCAATCGGTCACCAGCACGGCTCGCCAGTGACACCACAACAGCTCCTTGGAACGTAAATTGCCCGCCTGAGACTTCCTAGGCCGGCCGCCGGGAGATGCATCTCCGGAGCGTCCGCTCCGGAGGGGAAGCCTCTCGGTCATTATGGCTGTGGCTGACTCCGCCGCTGTTGCGACCAGTTGTAGGCAAATCCGGTTGTGACCCCACGACCGATGAACTGCGTAGGGCCCGCCGTGAAGCGACGGGCGAATGCCGAGAATGTGATCACCGCGCGTCGCGAGATGACGTAGTTCGCCCCAGTCGATATCGCTTCGATTCGCATCACTGGCATGTTTGAACCAAGGGTTTCCTGCGTCCCCAACGAATAGGACCCGTCCAAGCTCAGCGAACGATTGAATCTCTTGATCAGTCCGGCTCCGACTGTCTGCGAGAGCAAGAGACCGGCTCCAAATCCAAAAATTTGGCCAACATCGCGCTGTGCATTGGCTGACAGGCTCACGGTTCTGACCGGAACGGCGAGATTGGCGGCGAACGATATCCGAGAGGACAAGGGCACGGGCACCGAAGCCGGAGCAGCCACCGCTTCAGCACGAATGCCGATGACCACGCCCGAACGGTTGAGGTAATTCAGTGCTGCCGTCGCCCGCGGAAGGTTGAACACGCTCGTGTCAATCTTGCTGTACTGGTTGAGAGCCGCCACGTTCAGACTCAGTTCGCGACTGAGCTGTCCCGTCAGCGTTGCCCCGATCGTAGCGAACTGCCCGCCGAGGATACCGACGGTCTCTGTCCGGATGTCTTGACCGTTCGCAGACAGCTCTGCATGAATTTTTCGCCCGATCTGCGTCGTGAAGGCCGCGACTCCCGAATTCGTTCGCGCTTGAACGAGTTGAAGAAGCACCGGGCCGCCGGTGCCGGAGGCGGTCAATGCCTGATTGATGGCGATGGAACTGGTTCCTGCCCCGAGCTGCGCTGTTGTGGAGCGAGAAAAACTGTGGAGCATACGCAAATTGATGTCGTAGTTGAGCCGGTCCAGCACAGGCATCGTCGGATACCGCGTCACAGATCCAGTGACCGACGCCTCGATGCGGTCCCGGCGGGTCTGCCAGAGCTTGGCGGCATTGCCACTTGCGCTCGCAAAGTTCGCTTGTGCAGGCCTGTTGTCGACAAACTGCACGCCGTCCTCCCACCCTCCGGTCGCGCTGAGTCCCGCGCTCCAGCCGCTGAGGACCGATGTAGCGAAGCGGCTCGCCTGCGCACCGACACCGGATGCCGTCAAACAGACGAGCACACCGGCGAGCCAATAGCGCCCGCCAAGCCGGCTCATTGCGGAGTAAGCACAAAGCATGGATTCATTCGAAAATAGATCTTGCAAAAGCCAAATGCGGTACACAAACGCCGATACCCATGGAAAACGCCTTCGGATTGATGCCGCGCGACACGGGGTCCGATGAGATGCAACGTCCCGATCGCCGTCGGTTCTCATGGTGTGAAACAAAACCGGGCTCCGACAGGCAAAAATGGACCCGCCAATCGACCCGCAGGTCAGCCTCGCGGAATCCGATCATCGGAAAGCTTCGGGGACAAAACTGGGGTCTGAACCGACTCAAGTGGCTGATACTCCATCTACATGCGCTACCCACAAAGAGACGCATAGACGATCGTGAAAGATACACGGCCATCCCGACGCCGAGGACCATGCTGCACCCCACCGTTCCGGTGGCCAGGACGTCAGTCCGCTCGGGAGGGCTGGGTGGCTGTCGTGATTAAATGCAAGAGCTCGGCACTCAGGCGAAGAGGCTGAAGCCTGTAGTCGTCTCCCACCGGCGCGGGATCGCATCACCAGCGCTGACATCGCCAAGCGGAATCTGACAATGATTTTGAGACAAGCACGAAACTAAAGAAAGTTGCCAACGATGCCGAAGAGAAAGCTGATCTGGTTCTCCGCACCATCACGGTCGCCCCCAACTGCCAGTGCGCGCGGTAGCATGTCATTCTCGATACCAGCCAGGCACCAATTTCCGCCTCAGCCATCGGGACCAGCGCGGCGCCAGCGCTGGCCCGCCGGCAGAGTATGGATTCCGCTGGCCCCAGGGTTTCGGTTTAGATGGCCCCCCGACTGCTGCGCGTGCCGGGAGTGACGAGAGGCCCGGCCCCGTCGCTCACCGAGGGTCGCGCAACACCGACGAATCAGACGCGGACGACACGGTACGGTACGCCGGCGGTCGGTATGAAGGCGAACAAGTGCATCAGATCGACACGGCAACGTGGGTCACAGAGCATCAGATCAGGCCCGCGCCAAAGCTGTTACGGCCTCAGCAACCTGCTCCCGCTGTCCGGAGCTCAGTTCCGGAAACATCGGGAGCGACAGCACTTCAGCAGCCGCACGCTCCGCCTCCGGGAACTGGCCGACCCGCCCGCCGAGATTCGCATACGCGGGCAAGAGGTGCACCGGGGTCGGATAGTGAATCCCGGTCTGAATACCCGCCGAGAGCAACTCCGCCTGCCAGCGTGCACGATCCGGTGTACGGATTGCGTAGATATGGTAGACATGCCGAGCCCATGGCATGGCAACCGGCGTTCGCACACCGGCCGGCACCAGCATGGTGTCGTAGTGTCGTGCCCCTTCACGCCGCGCCTCGGTCCACTGTTCGAGATGCCGCAGCTTCACGCGCAGCACTGCCCCCTGGATTCCGTCCAGTCGAAAGTTGTACCCTTTCATCACATGATGATACTTTTTCTCGGCTCCCCAGTCGCGTAGCATGCGCAGCCTCCGCGCGAGCTCCGGGTCGGCCGTGACCACCATGCCGCCCTCGCCATACGCGCCAAGATTCTTCCCCGGATAGAAGCTGAAGCAGGCCATGGCGCCCATGCTCCCGGCACGGCGCCCATGGTACTCGGCGCCGTGCGCCTGCGCCGCATCCTCGATCACAACCACGCCTGCCTCTCGCGCGATCGCGAGAATGGGGTCCATGTCGGCCGGTTGCCCATACAGGTGCACCGGGACGATCGCGCGCGTCCGGGGCGTAATCGCCGCGGCAAGCTGCGCCACGTCCAGCGTAAAGGTGCGCGGATCGATATCCACCAGCACGGGTGTCGCACCTGCGTTCTCGATTGCGGCCACGGTGGCGACAAACGTGAACGGAACCGTGATGACTTCATCACCGGGGCCGATCCCTGCGGCGAGCAAGGCCAGATGGATCGCGCTGGTGCCCGTGTTCACGCCGACGCCGTACGTCGTGCCACAGTAGGCGGCAAACTCATTCTCGAAGGCCACCACTTCACTGCCGAGTGAGAACTCGCACGATTCAAGGACACGCTGGATGGCGGGGCCGACTTCGTCCTTGACGGACTGGTACTGGGCCTTCAAGTCGAGGAAAGGAATCATGAACGCACGACCTCCGAACCGATGGTGACCGAGCGTCCACGTTCTCGGATAGAGCGATTGGAAGCTTCGATGAGTTGGATGATACGGACGCCAAGTCGGGCGTCGGTCAGCGGGACCTGCTGTCGGCTGATGCAGTCGGCAAAATGCTCGACCGCCACACTCAACGCTTCGGTGTCCTCGAGCTTGGGCGCCCACATGTCGCCGGTACGATACCCGACGCGCAGGTCGCGAATCGTGTCCGGGTCCTCCGTGAAGTGGACCCCGCTGTCATAGACCTTGATCTTCTCGCTCGGGAGAAGGTCGTCGTACACGATCATCTTCTCGCTTCCGCTGACGAGTACCTGTCGAACCTTGACCGGCGACAGCCAACTCACATTGATGTGGGCGAGCACACCGGATCCATAAAAAAGCGTGAGGTACCCCAGGTTCTCCGGTGTGCCGGGAAAGTGGTTGACGCCGTTTGCCGAGACAGCGATGGGCTGTTCGCGCATCAGGTAGTCCAGAATCGCGAAGTCATGCACCGCGAGATCGGCAATCACATTCACATCGCGCTGGAACAAGCCCAGATTGATGCGAGTGGAGTCGTAATAGTACAACTTGCCAAGCTCGCCAGCATGCATCAACTGCGCGATCTTGCGTACTGCGCCCGTATAGACGAAGGTGTGATCGACGTAGCACACGAGTTTCCGGCGATCCGCTTCGTCCGCCAGGCGCAACGCCTCGTCCGCGGTTTCGGTCATCGGCTTCTCGAGCCAGAGATGCTTCCCCGCCCTGAGCACCTCCATGCCGATGGCAAAGTGGGTGCGCACCGGAGTGGCCACCGCCACGGCGTCGACGTTTGGGTCGGCGATGAGCTCCGCAAAGGAGGTCGTGGTCCGCACGGTCGGAAAGCGGCGGCTGACGAGTGCCAGACGGGCCGGATCCAGATCCGCGACCATCGTCACGGTGGCGTTCAGGGATTCCGAGAAGTTGCGGACGAGATTCGGGCCCCAATAGCCGTAGCCGATCACACCGATGCGCAGCATCCTACGACTCCCCGTTCAGTGTCTCGACCTTGTGTGACCGATCGGTGACCGCGCCCACGACGCGGGCCGGCACGCCAGCCACGATCGCGCCATCTGGCACGTCCCGCGTGACCACCGCACCAGCACCGACCATCGCGTCCACGCCGATCGTCACTCCGGCAACGATGGTTGCGTTGCTCCCGATCGAGGCGCGACGTCGGACGAGCGTGGGTTCGACGGTCCAGTGCTCCTCGGTCTGAAGGCTGCCGTCGGCGCTGGTGGCGCGCGGCAGGCGATCATTCGTGAACATGACGCCGTGGCCAATGAACACTTCGTCTTCGATGACGACACCTTCGCAGATGAAGCTGTGTGAGGAGATTTTGCACCGGGAGCCGACCGACGCGTTCTTCTGGATCTCGACGAATGTGCCGATTCTGGTCCCATCACCGATCCGGCACCCATAAAGATTCACGAGCGACGGGTGTGCGATGCGGACGTCGTGTCCGAGGATGACACTGTCGGAAATGGGCATTGAGAACACGAGGCTCAAGGTGGTTTGGCATGACGTCGCGCCTCGCTCGGAACGCCACTCGCCAGCAATGCGCGGATGCGATTCTGCCCGGTGGATTCCATCAAAGCCAGTTGACGACCGCCGAAAGGGGCGCGTCACAAGCGGCACGACCGTGCCACAGATGACTCAGCTGGGGTACGAGCACACGCATGACTCCCGTGGACCGTCGCCCACATTGGACAGCCACAGCGGTGGGCCGATCTCACGCGCCATGTGCGGCGATCCGAGGCAGCGCTCACCTCAACCGAGATGACTCGGTAACGGTCGGCGAAGAAAGTCCAACGCGCGTCATATCGTACCGCGAAGATACAGAGAACCGAGATCCTGGGCCACTCGCCGGGCTGAGAATGACTCCTCGACGCGTTTCCGCGCCGCCACCCCGAGCGACCGTTGCAGCGTCTCGTCCGCAAGGATGGCTGTGACATGCTTCGCGATTGACGCGGCGTCGTTCGGCTCGGCGCAAAACCCGCTCACGCCGTGAACAACAGCCTCGCCCTTCCATCCGAACGTCATGACGACCGCACGGGCCATCGCCATCGCCTCGAGCAGCCCGATTGACATCGAACCAATCGGCACGGGAAGCACAAAGGCGTCCATGAGGCCCAGAAACGGTTTCGGATTGCTCTGAAACCCCGTAAAATGCACACAGTTGGTGAGCCCCAACGAGGCCGCCTGCGCCTCCAGGTCCGGCCGGAGTGAACCGTCGCCGACCAAGAGCAAATGTGCGCTTGGGCAGGATAGTCTGATGGCGGGGAATGCGTCCAGCAGGACATCAAGCCGCTTGTCGGGCTCGAACCGTACGACCGTGCCGATAATTCTGGCGTCGGCAGGAATGCCAAGCTCCTCGCGCAGCGTCGCCAGCTCAGCTCGAGGGATTGGCGGAAACGCCCCGACGTCGACGCCGTTGGGCACCAGGAAGGTACGATCTTTCGGAGTATAAATGAATTTCTGCCGAGCGACCAGGTTCTTCTCAGACACACAGACGATACCGTCGGAGGCGACGGTGAAGGCGTTGCGGGAGATCCGCTCCAGCAAGGGGAGCCGCTCGTGTGGTGCGCCGTGCTCCGTGACATAGACGCGGCGAACGCCCGCGATGCGCGCGGCAGCAAAGGCCAACTGCTGTCCCCTGTACGTCGTCGAGTGCATGTGCATCACCTGGATGCGCCACGAACGAAGCACGCGGTACAGTCGCCAGAGCTCGAGACACTGGCGCCAGACTCCGTGCCGGCGGTCCGGTGTCACCAGCGCCATGTGATCCGTTACGTCTTGCATCGCGCGGTTGAAAGCTTCAGTCGCCTCTGAATCGGGCCACACCGCAAACACCTCGAACTGATTGCGGTCGAGATAGGCGGCGAGAAGCCTGATATGCTCCTCCATCCCGCCGATTGCGATGCTGTTCGAGAAGAGGAGCACGCGAAGCCGCTCGCCGCTCGCCGCCATCTTGCTAGCGGCCACGCGGGACGGTCCGCGCGCCGGAGGGCGCGTCGCCTGCATCGTCATTGCCGTCGTCATGTATCGTCGGCGTGCGAGAGACTGACGTGTCGCCTGTGCGTCCATCTTCCGGTGACCAGCCGTCAGTCATCGAGCACCTCATGAAGCATCGTGCAGACGTACATCTGCTCGTCCTCCGTCATCTGCGGATACAACGGCAGAATGATGTTCCGGTCCTGCGCCTGCTCCGAGAGGGGTAAACGATAGCCACCCGAGCGCAGATATGGCGCCTCGCGGTGTGAGCACATGATGCCGCGACGCGTCGCCACTCCGCGATCGAGCATCGCCTGCATGACCTCGCGCTGACCGCGCGCAGCGGGCAGGCGGATCCAGAAACTCTGCCAGTTGCTCCGTGCCCACGCCGGCTCATGCGCGAACACGATCCCGGGAATGCCCGCCAGCAGCTCGCGATAGCGGTCAGCCAACCGGCGCCGCGCCACGACGATTCCCGGCAGCCGCTTCAACTGTTCCCGGCCAACGGCGGCCTGAATGTCGGTCAGCCGATAGTTGTACCCGATCACCAGATGGTCCTCGAAAATCACGTCGTTGGCATTGTGGCGCACGCGATCGCTCACATTCATGCCGTGCTGGCGGAGCAACCGGAACTGCGCGTCGTATGCCGCGTTGTTCGTTGTCAGCATGCCACCGTCACCGGTGGTGATCACCTTTCGCGGATGAAATGAAAAGCAGGTGATGTCGCCGTGTGCCTTCCCCACCTTGTCCCACTGTCCGTCAATGCAGATCTCACTGCCGCTGGCACACGCGGCATCTTCGATGACGGGCACTCCGTGCGTCCTGCCGATAGACAGAATGGCGGCCATGTCGCACGGCATCCCCATCTGATGCACCGTGAGAATCGCCTTCGTCCGCGACGTGATCGCTGGTGCAATCAACGACGGATTAAGATTACTCGTGGCCGGATCAACGTCGACAAAGACGGGCGTGGCGTTGCAGTATCGGATCGCATTCGCCGTCGCGACGTAGGAATGACTGACCGTGATCACCTCGTCACCATCGCCGACACCGACGGCCAGCAAGGCGAGGTGCAGTGCCGTGGTGCAGTTCGACACCGCGACCGCATGCGCAGCACCCGTATAGGTGGCGAACTCCTGCTCGAAGGCCGCGACTTCGGGGCCCTGTGTGATCCACCCGGACATGATCGGTCGCCGCGCCGCGTCGGCCTCGGCCTCGCCGATCAGTGGCTTCGTCAGCGCAATCGTGCGCTTCTCGATTGCCGTGGTCACGCCGGCACCGATGCCTTCTCCGACTTCCACCAGGACACCAGATCGCGCAGGCCGGCCTCAAGCTGCACCTGTGCCTCGAAGCCGATCAACTTTCGCGCTTTCGCCGTATCCGCGAGACGCCGCGGCACCGCGTTCACGGCGCGCTGCGGGCCGTACTCCAGCGGCATGTCGCTGTCCATGACTCGCAGCAGCGCCTTCGCCAGGTCGTTCAGGCTCGTCTCGACACCGCTGGCAACGTTGAAGACCTCGTCGGAGACCTCCGACTCCGCCGCGAGGATGTTCGCGCGCGCAATATCGGTGACGTAGACGAAGTCCATCGTCTGCTGGCCATCTCCGAAGAGCATTGGCGGCTTACCTTCCATGATCCGATCCATCCAGCGAATGAGGACCTCGGTATAGGCGCCAAAGATGTCCATGCGTGGGCCATACACATTGAAGTACCTCAGCGCCACGTATGGCAACTGATACATCTCGTTGAAGGAGCGAAGCAAGCCTTCGTTGAAGACTTTCGTCGCGCCGTAGATGGTGCGGTTGTTGTATGGATGATGCTGCTCGGTCGTCGGGAACACCTCGGCCAGCCCGTAGACTGACGCCGTGGAAGATGCAACGACCTTCCGTACACCCGACTTGACGGCAGCCTCCAGAATATTGAACGTCCCATTGCCCAGAACATCGACCGCCAGCCGCGGATCCTCTGCACATTGCGTGATCCGCAAGGCGGCGAGATGGAACACCACATCAATGCCAGCCATCACGTCCGCGACGGTGGTACGGTCGGTGATGTCACCTTCAACCAGCGTCAGCGGGCCACGTTCCAGCGCGCTGGCGAGATTCTCGCGGCGGCCGCGGACAAAGTTGTCGAGGATGACGATCTCGCCATACGTCCCGCGGTCGCGACCGTCGACGAGCAGATCGACAATGTGCGAACCGATAAGGCCGGCTCCACCGGTCACCAGCACGCGCTTCCGGGTGGTACTGCTCATGCAATCGCGCTCCTCGTGCGGGGAAGACATTTCGAAGGTAACGACGGCTCAGTTCGCACGCAACCTGCGAGACCGAAGGGCTTCGTTCTGACCAGAGAGGACGCTGAAGTCCGTTCCGCGAAACACTTAGCTCTGTCAACGCTGGCTCGATCGGCGAGCCGCGCCGTGGGGCGTGGGACCTCCTATGCGCACTCGTCGCCCGCTCCCGGGCGCCAGCGCCCATCGGTTGCGCTGCTTCCGCGCTGACGGCGGGTGCCGTGTTACGCGCCATCCGTGCGAAACGCCGGGTCTTGCAGCGTTGGCAGGCGACCCGCCGACCGAACTCGATCAGACGGCGTTCCTGAGGACATCCCCCCTCCACGCTTCAGTGCAGCGATTTCGCCCAACGATTCACGATGGCCTGGCAGGGGACCTCGACCAGTCGGTAGGTCTGCGACGAGACCACCACGACGAGCAGGGCGAAGGCAAGCATTCCGCCGTCCGCGACGCCGGGAGCCGCGAGAAAGGCATGCCACTGATCGCTGGTGAGTCGCGCGACAAGGGCTTTGTCAATCACCTTCGCCGACATGCTCACGAGCGAAAGAAGAAAGAGGTGCGTCATGTAGATCGAATATGACCACAGGCCAAGATTGACGAAGAGACGCGTCTGCAACAGGCGCGCCACACGACCGTCGGACCAGGCGAATACGAAGATGACGAGAACGAAGACGAGGGGAGAAAGGAACGAAAGCCTGTTGTCATGCGCAATCGCAACAAAGCCGAAGCCGAGTGCTGCGCTGGCTACCTCGATCGTCGTGCCGAAGGTAGCATGCGAGGTCCGCCACGCACGGCAGATGCGGTGCCCGACCACGCCCAGGAAAAACCCATACAGGCAGCGAACGAAACCGAGATCAAAAGTGACGTCCATCAGTCGTTTGGACTGCATGACAAGCAACAGCGCCGCTCCGACCGAGATGACCGCCGACGCCAGCACTTTCCGCCCTCGAATGCGCCAGACCACGAGCCCGAAAACCGCATACGTCCAGAACTCCGCGCCGATGCTCCAGCTCGGGCCATTCCACGTCAGCTGCGAGAGCACTCCCATCGCATGCACCAGCAAGAGGCTCGGCAGAAACCCCTCGGGTGCCATCGATGCAGTGAACGGAGCGTTGGCGAATTGCAGCCCCGCGAACCGGACCAACGCCAGCTTGCTGAGCTCGAGGCCGAGGAACGCAAACAGCACGGCCGCATGTAAGGGCCACACGCGACCGAACCGACGAACCATGAACTCCCGGAAAGCGCGTCCGTCCTCGATCCGCGCCGAATACGCTTCGGCCATCACGAAGCCGCTGAGCACGAAGAAGAAATCCACGAACAGGAAGGCGCCGCCGATGACGGAACTCTGACCGAGGACGCCGTTCCCCTTCGCGTGATAGAGCACGACGAATAGCGCACAGATTCCCCGCCAGCTGTCAAGAGCCTTGTATCGCATGCAGGTGGGACCGGGTTCGCCGCAAGTAGTCGGAATGGTTGACTGGGAGGCGCCAGGCGAACCGGTGGGAACAGCGCAAGCCGATCGCGGCCAATCCAGACCTACGGGGAGACGCACGACGGCGCGGCCTGGAAACAGCCAGCCGACGCCCGGCAGGTTTCCCGCACCTGAGCGCATCGATCCAGTCGCGCGCTGTGAACTTATCTATACCTGGCAACCGCCACGGATCGCGCACGGCTGCCGCGGTTTTCCTCACCGTCAAGGGTCAGTGCGCTCCGTCCATGCGGATCACCGCCGGCAGGGTGCGCAGCAGAATCATCGCATCGCGGGCAAACGACCACTCTGCGATGTACGCCGACTCGAGCCGGATCACATCCTCGAAGTGGACGATCCGG
>Ga0163144_10025638_pt1 | contig 11505 bp, 8 predicted proteins | sample OliLak19BULKMAT1_FD_123175 | JGI IMG/M metagenome (GOLD analysis project Ga0163144, IMG submission 123175) | Freshwater microbial mat bacterial communities from Lake Vanda, McMurdo Dry Valleys, Antarctica - Oligotrophic Lake LV.19.BULKMAT1 | ecosystem: Environmental > Aquatic > Freshwater > Lake... | reverse complement strand
TGCAAGCGTTCCGCGGGAAAACCTTCCTCATCAAGATGGGCGGCTCGGCGATGGAAGATCCCGAACTCGTCGCCAAGATCATGCGCGACATCGTTTTCCTGGAGGTCGCCGGCATCAATCCCATCGTCGTCCATGGCGGTGGCAAGGCGATTTCCGCCGCCATGGAGAAGGCCGGGCTGGAGGCGAAATTTGTCGGCGGATTCCGCGTCACCACGGATGAGGCCATCGACATCGTCGCCCGAGTTCTTTCCGAGGAAATCAATCCCGGCCTGGTCCGCATGATTCGCGATTTCGGCGGGAAAGCGGTCGGCATCCCGGGCAATGACGTTTTCCTCGGTGAGAAAATCAAAGGCACCGATGCGGAAGGAAACCGCGTGGACATCGGCCGCGTCGGCGAGGTCGTCGGCTGCCAGATGCCCCACATGGACGCTGCCCACCGCGCCGGGATTGTCCCGGTCATTTCCCCGCTGGCTTCCGAACTCGCGACCGGTCGCCCGCTCAACATCAACGCCGACCTCGCTGCCGCCGCGCTCGCCAAAGAACTCCGCGCGGCGAAACTGGTCTATCTATCCGATGTCCCCGGCCTGCTTGCCGATCCCAAGGATCCCTCCACGCTGATCAAATCCGTCACCCGCAAGGAGGCGGACGCACTGATGGCCGACGGCACTATTTCCGGCGGCATGATTCCGAAAATCCGCAGCGCGGTGGACGCCCTCAACGCCGGTGTCCGCAAGGTCCACTTCGTCGATGGCCGGCTTCCTCATGCCCTGCTGTTGGAAATTTTCACCGACGGCGGTGTCGGGACGGAAGTGGTGAGGTGAGGCGGGCGCAGAATGTGTTCCGACTGTCTCAGTCGGATCTTCCCGGTGCTCTGCTCCCGGCTGAGACAGCCGAGACACATTTTCTTACATGAAGAACCCCGCCGCAGCCTGAGCTGGACGGGGTTCAATTGGGTTTTGGGAGATTGTCTTTGCGGACGAGTCGGACTTACCAGTTTTTCACGTCGTCGGTCGCCTTGCCGGTGCCATCCACACCGTCAGCACCGTCGCTCCAAGCGGCCGCCCTGCGTCCGTTCAATGGGTTGGTAGGTCCGCCTCCGCCTTTGGGCTTGGGTTCGACGCGCTCGTCGAATCCGGTGTCCAGGATCACCTTGTAGGTGCCACCCCATGGGTCGAAAAGGCCTTCTGTGGTTTTTCCGTCGGCTGCATAGATGACGCCGCCGATACCGCCGGATCCCTTTTTCTTTCCTTCCTTCACGGACAAGAACTTGATTCCGCGGGTGTTCAATGGCGGATCTGCCGTTTCGTCGAGACCGAGCAGGACATTGAGTAACTGCGTGCCATCGGTGGATTTCATGTCGATCGGTTCAGCATCGGTGGCACCATCCGTGGAATCGGTCGTCGGCATGGCACCGTATTCGATGTAAAACTCGTTCACTGCCTTTTCGATGGCGACGATGTCGGCGAGAGCCGTGGTCTTCCTTGCTCTTTGAATGGCAGCATTTCCTGCGGCAAATCCGGCACCGGCCAGCACCGCGATGATCGCGATGACAACGAGGAGCTCGACGAGGGTGAAGCCGTCCTTGCGACGGGATGGATGGGTTTTCATGACGGATTGGGAGTTGGAATTCACGGTTGCGAAGCAAATACGAGATTTTCAGGCCTGACAATGCCTCAATCCATATCGCATACACATGGTAAACACCTAATCGTGAAATTCGCGCGCTGCAATCTTTTTTCTCCCGCCTTTGCCGTTGCGAAAACCGGGGCAGACGGCAAACTCGCCGCATGCCCGGCATAAATTTGCGTGATTCCATCCTCGACGCCCTCCGCTCCGCCAATGGCAACCCGCTTTCCAAGTCCCAGATCGCCCGTGGCCTCAAGCTCCCCGGACCTCGCGTCACCGAGTTGAGAGACACCTTGGACTCGCTGGTGAAGGAAGGTGCCATCAAGGCCGGAAAGAAGAATACCTACCAGCTTCCCGCCGCGCCGAAAAACAACCTCCTCACCGGCAATCTCAAGTTCCATCCCAAGGGCCACGCGTTCTTCTTCCCGGAGATCACCGACGAGGCGAACATCGCCACCGGCATCGACTTCACGCTGCACTCGCGGATCTTTGTGGAACGGAGAAATGTCGGCACCTCGCTCGATGGCGACCGCGTGGCCATCAGCATTGTCAAACAGGTCGCCCGGCCATTCCGCACCCGCAGCGAGTTCACTCCGGATCCGTCCGACGAGATGCGCGGCAAGGTCGAGCAGGTCCTCGAGCGCCGTTCCGGCAAGCTGGTCGGCATCTATCGGAAAAAAGGCAACGCCGGCTGGATCGACTGCGACGACAAGGCGGTCGAGGGCCGTGTGGATGTGATCGGCGACACCACCGCCGCGCCCGGGCAGTTGGTCGTCGTGGATCTGGAGGAATGGCTTGATAGAAAGCAGGACCCGCGCGGTCGCGTCATCGAGGTGTTAGGCTGGCCCGGTGATCCGGGGGTGGACATCATTTCCGTGATCCACCGTTACGGATTGCGGACCTCATTTCCTGATGACGTTCTGGCAGAAGCCCGCGCCGTGCCGGAAGATCCCGAGCCGTCGGAAATCAAACGCCGCAAGGATTGGCGCGACAAGCTGGTCATCACCATCGACCCCGCCGACGCGAAGGATCACGACGATGCCATCTGGTGTGAGAAAACGAAATTTGGCTGGTCGCTCGCCGTCCACATCGCCGACGTCTCGCACTACATCAAGCCCGGCAGCCCGATGGACAAGGAAGCCATCGAGCGCGGAAACTCCACCTATCTGGTGGACCGCGTGCTGCCGATGCTTCCCACCGAACTGTCCAATGGCATCTGCTCGCTCAAGCCGGATGTGGACCGCCTGACGAAATGTGCGCTGATAGAAATTTCCGCCGAGGGGAAGGTGACCAAGGCGAAGTTCATCGACGCCGTGATCCACAGCCGGGCCAAGCTTTCCTACGAACAGGCGCAGGCCATCCTCGACGGCAAGCCCGCTCCGAAAGGCTCCGATCCGAAACTCGTCGGCATGGTCAAGGAAGGCTGGAACCTCGCTTCCACCTTGCGCCGAAGACGCTTTGAAAACGGCGCGCTCGATCTCGAAATGCCTGAAATCAAGATCCGTCTCGACGAAAACGGGCGTGCTGCCGTCGCCGAGCCTGTCATCCACACCGAGAGCCACCAGCTCGTAGAGGAATGCATGTTAGCCGCCAACGAGGCCGTCGCGAAAATCCTCCGCGAGCGGATGAAGCCCGCCGTCTATCGGATTCACGAGGATCCCGATCCGTCGCGGCTCATGGATTACACCGAGACCGCCAAGGCCCACGGCTACCGGCCCGGCGACCTGACCAACCGCGCGCACATCCAGAATCTGTTGGACGAATCCAAGGGCAGCCCCGAGGAGCACGTCATCAAGCTCGGCCTGTTGAAGAGCCTCAAGCGCGCCGTCTATTCCGCCGAACCCATCGGCCACTACGGACTTGCGAAAACCGACTACTGCCACTTCACCAGCCCCATCCGCCGCTATGCGGATCTCATCGTTCACCGTGCCCTGCAGCCGCTGTTGGAAAATCCGCCCAAGCCGCACGACCGGACGCCGTCGCAAGCGGACTTGTATGAAATCGCCCGCCACATTTCAGACACCGAGCGCACCTCGTCCGATGCCGAAAGCGAGACGAAGCAAATCAAGCTGCTAGAATATCTCGACCGCGTCGCGCAACAGCCCGAGCCGCCCGTTTTCAACGGCCTCATCACCGACACCCGGCCGATGGGCCTGATGGTGGAAATCCCCGACATGGGCGTGCGCGGTGTGGTCAAGCGCGAGGACCTCCCCGAGGGCCGCTGGTTTTTCGAAGCCCACCGCAAGGCGTGGGTGTCGAGGGATGGCAAGGTCATCCAGCTCGGCATGCGGATCCCGCTGCGGGTCATCAACATCGATTTCGACAAACGCTTCGTGGACTTCGCCGTCGCTGGAAGGCCGACGACGGAAGGCACCCACCGTCCGCAGGCCAGGGTCGCCAAAGTTGCCAAGAAACACGCCAAGCCCGGCAAGCCGCACACCAAGCCCGCCGCCAAGGTCGGCCCCGCGCCGAAACGCGCGGAATCCCGCTACGCCAACCCTGGGAAACCCATGAAATCGAAACGCCGCGGCCGCAGATAGCGGGTCCTTGGAGTGCGGTGAGAAGCGCAGCGCCACGCTTTCAATTTTTGCAAGGGGAAGGCGTCATCTTTCGCTTCACCGCAGCGGGTCGCCGGATGGCAAGCCCGCGATTTACGGCAGCGAAACCCGCAGGCGAAAGAAGCGCAGCGGTTGTGCGCTGATGGCGATGCCGTCGGTGACGACCACCGCGCCGCCCAGGTCGGCCACGCTCGCGCCGCCAGCGGTCGTCCATGTGACCGCGCCCGCGGCGAGTGTCGCCACGGGCTGCCAGCCCTCTGGAGACCCCGCCGGTTGGGTCAGGTCGTTGCAAGCCTCCACGAGGAGGGTGAGGTCAGTCGCCGCAAGATTGCGGTTGAAGCTGAACTGTGCATGGCTGGTGCCATCCGTCGTTAGATAGGGGAGACTGGAGTTTTGCGCGAGTGCCGGATTCAGATTCAGTGCGTATTTAAGGAGGTTCACAATGCCGTCGCCCGCGGGGTTCGCATTCGCCGTGGTGATGTTGCCGGACGTCGGGTCATTGATCTGCGCCGTGGTGAAATGGGCGAAGCGCCACGCATCGAAGGGCTTATCGTGAATCGTCACCGTCGCGGCGTTTTGTGCGCCCGTCGAATAGGCGATGTCGCTCGCGAGCGTCAGCGTCACCGTTTCATCTCCCTCGGCGAGCGTGTCAGCCACGGGTGTGACGGTGAGGACGGCTGAACTGGCACCGGCAGGAATGGTCAGGGAAATCGGCAGCGCGTCGTTATCGGTGCCATTCGTGGCGGTGCCGCCGACCGTGAAGTTGATCGTCAGCGGGTCGCTCGTTTCGCCCGCGCGGGTGACGGTGAACGCGCCGGAAACCGGCCCGACTTCGGAGGCGTCGGGGGTGCTGGCCGTGATCGTGACCGTCGGGAGCGAAAGCCACGCGAGTCCGTAGCTCACGCCCGTGGTGGCGGAGGAAACCTGAAGCGCGTAACGGCCCGGCGCGAGGTTCGGTGCGGAGACGAGCTGGACGTTGTCAATCGTGCTCACGCTGGAATCAACCAAGGTGCCGGTGACAAACCCGGAGGCCGAGTAAAGTCCCAGCAGCAGATTCGGCAGCGTGGAAGTCGGGTTGCCCCAGTTCGGTCCGTTCAACCCATCGGCGACAGCGCGATTCCACGCCAGCACGGCGGTGAAATTCGACACGGTATCGCCCGGCGCGATGTCGAAGAAATAAAGCGCGCCACCCGCAGCGGTGCTGGCGAAATCCCAGCCGCGTGCTTTCACCGTGGCGGAGCTGCCCGCCGCCTGCCGCCCCGCGACGAGGATGTGGTAGCTGTTATAAATGTTCAGCCGGCCCGCGCCGTAGTGCAGATCCATCGGCTGCGTGCTGTTCAGCGGGCGGTTCCATGTTCCGCCCAGGCCGCTTTTGATGGCGCCGCCCATGAGAATGGCTTTGAGCGCCACGTTGTTTGCGGCGCTGTTGAGCGCCGCGTTGCCCAACGCAGTTTCCCGCAGCAGCGCCCCCGCCGCGCCCACGACAGGCGTGGCGTAGCTCGTTAAATTCTCCGGCGTCTGGCAAACCATGTCCGGCTTGATGCGACCCGCGCCATCGGCCGTCGTCTGGCCGCTGCTGTGGTTGCCGCTGGCCAGCCCGACCGCGAGTCCATTGTAAGAACTCGCCATGAGCGGGGGGATGACGGTGCCGCTGCCGTTGTTGAGGCCGGAGACCGCGAGGAAATTGTCGCGCCGGATCGCGAAGTCGAAGCGGCGAAGGATTTCGGCATCGCGCAAAGCGGGCTCGGTCGAGACCCAGCTATGGTTCCCGATTTTTTGTGTCTCGGTCTTGGGCGCGCTGCTGGTGCCATGGTTGAGGAAGCCGGTGCCGATCCAGTCGTTCGCCTCGAAATTGTGGATGCTCGTGATGCCCGGCGCGATGCCCGTGATATTCCCGTAGTAGTATTTGGCGACCGTCGTCGCGTGGTTGGAAATGCCGCCCGCGCCCGAGAGAGTCACGAAAGTTTTCCCGGAGAATTCCGCGAGCGTGGTGTCCGGCAGATAGTTGAAGGGAGCCGTGAGGTTGTTCGGCGCTTCGATCTGGCTGACGCCGACGCCGCTACCCGTGGGCAGCGCACCGGCGAGTTCGGTCTGGAGCTTGGTGTAGCCGATGTCGTCGGGGTAGGCAGCGCTGGCTGGCATGCCCCCAACGACGATTCCAAAAAGCAGCAGGGTCGTTCCGAAAATTGAGCGCACTTGGCCAAGAGGTAGGTGGTGGCAAAAAAATCTGCCACTCGAGGCAGAAATTACCGAGAAGCCAACTCACGTCAAACGGAGTGTCGGCGAAAGGTGGCAACTCAACCTGGTGTCCGGTCGCGATCATCGTCCGCGTCTTCGCCTTCTGTGGCGGCGATCTATTTCAACCTGTCAAAAAAACGGCGTCCTTCCACCTGAAGTGGGAGGACGCCGCATTGTTTGATAAGGATCAGTAAACCGGGGCCCCGGAAACGTCGCCTCCTCCGGCGCCGCCGCCACCCACTGCCTTGTTCGCTGTATTTTCGAGGCCTTCGCCACCCATCCGCATGTCGCGGCCGAGGCCGATCATCGTGTTGCAGGAGCTCAGAAGGATGCCTGCCGCCGCTGTGATAAGGAGAATTGCTTTCATGGGCAAATTACATAACCCAAATCGGCACTCCCGCAAGGGGATTGTAAACTTTCCTTAAGTATCTGCCGCGTGTCAGGTTTTGTGGAATCGTGGCAGCGGTTTCCAACCGCATGCCCCTCTTGCAGTTTTGATCAGGCATGGCGGTTGAAAACCGCCGCCACGCCGCGTTGCTCGTCGCCATCACCGGCTGGAGGTGGGACTCGGAAACCAGCGCGATCATCAGGTTGTTCACCATCACGGATTCCAACAGAGTTTGAATAAAAAGCGTGTTGACTGACGAGATTCCGGTGTTGCTACGCGACACGATTGCTCTCGAGCCAACAACCGAGGACTGAAGTCCACGGCTACCATCCTTGACCACTAACGCGGTCGAAGACACGAGGACAGCAACAGAGCACCGGAAAGAGGCCGCCGGGCCTTCGCCACAACTGCCGCGCTTCGACCTTTCCCCGCAACTCCATATCCGCTAGATGTTGCTCATGTCTGTGCCGAAAGAGCGTCTCATCGAATCCGCGGTTCGTCCGTTGGAGGTCAACGCCGAGATGCGCTTGGCCGCGAAACGGCTGCTGGACGAGGCAGTGATTGAGGATGCTCCGGGCACGGAAGACGCTGTCGCCCGCTGGAACGCCGTGGATGCGAAACGGGGCCTACGCGGGTGGCAGACGATGTTGTGGGTCGCCTTGGCCGTTGTTTCCGTGACCGTGCTGCTGCGGGACTATCAGGAAATCGGCCGCTATGTGGCTAGGCGGGAACGGATCGGGCGTGAGGCGGTCTACATGCCGAAACAGCCCGCAGATTTCACCCGCAATCTGACACGAGAACAAACGCTGCTCTTGAGCTACAATCCCAAGTTGTCAGCGCGAAAAGAGCTTTGGCGTCTCGATCCGGACAACCCCGCCTATTTCGCGGAATATGCCGTCGCTTACGCTCGCGATTCCCGTTCGCTGCCGCCTGATTTCCTGACAACCGCCCGTCGGCTCGATCCGGAGAACGCGTGGTTCACATGGCTCGCCGCTGCGGTCGAATTGCGCTCCGCGCTCGAACCCGAATACGGCAGTCACAAGGAGGCCGGCGGGACGGTGCATGAAATCCAAATCTGGAAGATCACCGACCAAGCTCGGGCCGATCGGGCATCAGCGATGATCGCGGAGGCAAAGAGTCAGCCGAAGTTTGAAAACTACGTCGACGCAATGCATTTCAAACGCCAAGCGATTCTCACCGCGCTCCATCCGATCGACCAGATGGCTAGAAGGTTCATATTTTCCGGCGACTCTCCCGATCTCATGCTGGGCGGCGCAGCCCACCTTCAAGTTGCACGAGCGTGGCTGGCAGCGGAAGCGGGCGATGTCGCCGGTTTTCAGGAGGCATGCCGGAATGTGGAGCATTTCCTCCGGCAGATGGCAGGAACTGAAGGCGGCTTCCAGTTCCAAGGAACCGGCGACATCGCCTATCTGATTTTCGTCTCGAATGCGTTTCGAGTGAGTGCGGAAATGCTTGGGTTGGAACGTGAGACTGCCCGTTGGAAAGCGGTTATCGATGCTGTTGCGGCCCGGGCAACTGCCATCCGGTCCAATGACTTCCTAGTGGATGGGAAGGTCGTCGATCCTTACCATGTCGGCGGCATGATGTTTGGGAGTCCCTTTGATTTAGTCCCACAGGCTGTCAGACACCCTCCTCTATTGACCGACGCAGAATTAAAACCCAGCCGGATGCTCGACCATGAAATCCTGTCACGATTCTGCGGCTACCTCACATGGGGCGTCATGGGAATTTCCCTGATGACGGTGGCGGCCTATCGATTCCGGGTTGCCCGACTGAACTGGCGCTTGGCCGAACGGATGGAGCAATTGCTGAATGGCCCGGACTGGGCGTGGCTGCTGGGGGCGGGAGTGGTGATGCCGCTGGCTTACGTGATGGCGGTGAACCGCCTCACTCCGCTGGGTGGCCACCAGTTTGGCATGTTAGGCAGTGCGTTCCTGCTGCCCTTCGGACATTTTCTCGGACTCATCGTCTTGTGGTTGGTCGTGCCGCTGCAAATCGTCCGCTGGCGCATGGCCAAGCGTGCGGCGGGACTCGGGTTTCCGCAGGCCCCTTGGCAGGGATGGTTAGCTGCTGCGGCGGCCATGGCATTTATTCCGCTGATCGGCTGGGCGGGAATCAGCCGGTCTTACACTCCATTCTGGGCGGACTGGATTGAGCACCTCGGCATCTACCTGAACTTTGCTCCTATTCGTACAAAGTCCGGACTCTGTTGGCTGGCGATTGGCGTTCTGGCCATCCCTGTTTTCTGGCTATGCATCAGCCTTTGCCGCGCTCTCCTGAGTGTTCCCCACCGGCTGATGCATCCTGCGACCACCGCGAGGGTACTCGTGAAAATTTTCCCTGTCGCGATGGTCCTGATCGCCCTCGCAACCATGGCGTTCAAAGCGTCCGAGAGATCGTGGTTCGAGCGTGATCGCATGACCCGCTGGAATCCGGCGAAACCCGGCTGGACGCCTCACGAGGCGGAGGTCGCCGCACAACTGAAGAAGGAAATGCTGGAATTGCTCTCCACTGACAATGGACCCTCGAACTGAGTTCGCGATTTCGTTCATTCATCGACGCCCCGTAATCTCGGGAATGAAAAGAGCATTTCTCACCGAGCCATTGGTGGGCGCGGTCTCCAGGAAATCACGAATCGGTTTGGCAAACTCAATTCCATACTAACACGCGTCACGTTTGGTGGATACGCCGTCGCAACGTGGCTGTGGCGTCTCGCCCGGATCCAGAATGCACGAGGCGAGACGCCTCTGCGACGGTCTGGAGCGAGACGCGCCAGCCACTCATTTCATCTCGCACTTTTCACGAAATCTCACGTGCGTCAGTAGATGATTCGCGGCGATAGGCTCATTTCCCGTAGGTTGATATTGGGCGCGACGGTGCGATGGCCTTGCAGGATGAATGATCGCCCAAGCCGTCAATACCGCATCACCCGCGACAGGAAGCGTTGGCAGAGTGCGGACTTGGGTGCGCCGAATAGCTCGACCGGCGGCGACAGCTCTTCGATTTTTCCCGCTGCGACGAAGGCGACTTGGTCCGCCACGGCGCGGGCGAAGCCCATTTCGTGGGTGCTGAGGATGATGTCCTGGCCGGCTTCCGCGAGTTCCTGGATGAGCTCCAGCACCTCAGCCGTCATCTCGGGATCGAGCGCGGAGGTCGGTTCGTCGAGGAACAGGACCTCGGGCTGATGCGCCACCGCGCGGGCGATGCCGACGCGCTGCTGCTGGCCGCCGGAGAGCTGCGCGGGGAGCTTGTCCGCATGATCCAGCAGGCCGAAGCGGTCCAAGGCGCGGGTCGCGATTTTCCGCGCTTCCGCTGGCGAATGGCCATGCACCTTTTCCAACGGAAGCGAGATGTTCCGCCACGCGGTTAGATGGGGGAACAGGTTGAATTGTTGGAACAGGAATCCATTCTTCCGGCGATAGGCCTGGAGCACCGCGGGGTCCGTGGACAAGGGATGATCGTTGATCCGGACCGTGCCGGAGTCCGCGGTTTCGAGACCGCCGAGCACGCGCAGCAGCGTGCTTTTCCCACCGCCCGAAGGGCCGATGAGGACGAGCACGCGTGAGGATTCCACCGGCAACGACAAGCCGTCGAGCGCGTGGGTCTTGCCGTAACATTTCCGCAATCCGGCAACCTCAAGTTTCATGACGGAAGCGCCTTTCCAGCCAGTGTGACAACCACGCCACGGGTATGGTTAGAATAAGATAGCCCAGCGCGAGAGGCACATAGCCTTCGAGCCCGGCGTAGGAGCGCGAGATGAAGTTCCGGGTATTGTAGAAATACTCCGCCACACCGATGACATTGAGCAACGACGAGTCCTTGATCAGTGAGACAAACAAGCCCGCCATCGCCGGCAGCACCCGCCGGAGGGCCTGGGGGAAGATCACATAACGGTAAACCTGGAACGGGCTGAAACCCACGGCCCGCGCGGATTCCCACTGCGTCCTGGGGATGCTTTCCACGCCGCCGCGCAGGATCTCACCCAGATACGCCCCTTCGAAAACCGATAGAAGCAGCACGCCGATGATCAGCTTGTCATCAAATCCCTGCGCGCCTAACGGCCTCGAGATCAATGGTGCGAAGATCACGAAATAGCCGAACAACAGATGCACCAGCAGCGGTGTGTCGCGGACAAACTCGAGGAAACCCCGGCAGGTCCAGCGGACGACCACCAGCGACGACCGTTGGCCAAGCATGAACAGCAGCCCGAAGATGATGCTCCCTCCCAGCGCGGCGAATGAGATCTTCAAGGTCATCCACCATCCGCGCCATAGCGTTTCCCGGTATTCCCATGCCTTCGACCAATCGGTCTGCGTTCCTAACATGGAAAACACCGAGTTGCACAGCCACCCGACCAGCGCCACCAGCACAAGGGCGACGAGGACGTTTGAAATCAGGTGACGCCGGCTCATACAGTTAGGTCCGGCGCTACCTCAGGATGAACGGGATGCCGGAGTCCTCGAGGAACTTCTTCTCATCCTTCAGGTATTGGTCGCCGAGCTTTGCGAGGCCGTCCCCTTTCCTGAACTCGTCGAGAAAGGCATTCACCTGCTCGCGCAGCTTGTCATTTCCCTTCGCGATTCCGATGGCCCAGGACTCCTCGACGAATGGCTTGAGGAGGCCGCGCGTGGTGTCCGGGTTTTCCCTCGCATACTGGTAGATGCTGAGCTGGTC
>Ga0163144_10025637_pt1 | contig 11505 bp, 11 predicted proteins | sample OliLak19BULKMAT1_FD_123175 | JGI IMG/M metagenome (GOLD analysis project Ga0163144, IMG submission 123175) | Freshwater microbial mat bacterial communities from Lake Vanda, McMurdo Dry Valleys, Antarctica - Oligotrophic Lake LV.19.BULKMAT1 | ecosystem: Environmental > Aquatic > Freshwater >... | reverse complement strand
TAGCTATGGCTGAGGATAAACTCAATAATTTACCAAGAAAAATCCTAAACTTCTTGACTCCAAATGAAGCTTGGAATATCAATAATTTACAAACCGTTGCACTTGTTTCTTGATTGTACCCTTTTTTAGCAGATTATTTTAGGTGTTGCACTTCCTCTTTGATTTTTCCGTGCAACCTTTTCTTTACTACTAAGTTGAGCATTCATAATTGTACCAGACCAGTAAACCTGCCCAATACTACCTGGCTTAATATCCTCAAGAGCTACTTCCACTTGCATACCAACAATATCAAAATAATCTTTGCCTAAATTTTTATTCTTACCATAAACAAAAGCTTTAAGTGGCCACCATAAAACCAAAAACCATGCTAATGACGAAAATCCAACAGATGCAACTTGATAATTTTGTATCTCGGGATAGAAATAAAAAATCACTGAGCTAGACATTGCCCCTAGTCCGAGAAATAAAAATCCTATACCAGGTAACTTACTAAATTCTATCAATATAAAAATAATACCTACTACAAGCCATATTTCTACTGGGGTAATCGTCATAATAATTCTCTACTAAAGTTAACCTGAACTATGGATAAGAGCCAGTGGTTTGTTAGGCACCATAGTTGTCATTATTGTAAACCAGTCATCCCAGGAGCTTGATTCAGGATCTATTTCCGTCTCATTAAATGCTGGGCCAAGAGCGGGCGCAATCTTCTCATCAAGTTTTCGCATGACGGTGGTTAAGTTGAGTTCAGGATGAAGGCGCGTGGTAAGCAGTCCCTGTACAAAAACTACTCTATTATTTCTTATCGTATAGTTCAGCTTAACTAGCTTTCTCTTTTAAGTAAGCAATAACATTAGCAATGTCTTGTGGTTTACTAATACCAGCAAAGCTCATTTTTGTACCTGGTAAAAATTTACTTGGCTTATTAAGAAAATGGTATAAACTTTCATTATCCCAAATCCCACCGGCAGCAGCCATTGCTTTTGAGTACGCATAACCATCCTTTTTGGCTTTAGCAGAACCATATACTTTCCATAAATGTGGTCCAATTTTGTCTGCACCACCTTCATCTAGAGTATGACAAGCTAAACATTTTTTTACAACTTTGGCTCCATCTTCTGCATTAGCAGAAGCCATAAGCCCAGCAATATCCACTGGTACCTCTGGTCCTTGGTTAGCATGGCTAGAAGATGTTTCTGATACCTCTATCTGATAGCCACGCTGAGCTATTTCTAGTTTAGGTTTATAAAGAGCATTCGCTACAACCCCAACTACCATCGCGATCAAGCTAGCTAGCAACACTGCAGCCGCAATTTTATTTAATTCTAACCCTGACATAAACACTATATTTTTTTATAACTATAGCAATTCTTCCAAACTCCAACGAGCTCTTGGCTTGAAATCCATACCGTTCATTATACCAACTTTTAACCTCTCAAGTCCAGCAAAAGCAATCATAGCAGCGTTATCGGTACATAATTTTATCGGTGGTGCAACAAAATTATACCCTAATCTTTCTGATAGAACGCTTAGGTCGCTTCTTATTTGGCTGTTTGCAGCAGCTCCACCAGAAACAACCAATCTCTTTCCTTGGCACATCTTCTCGTATTGATCTATGGCAAATTTTGTTTTTTGAACTAAGACATCGCAAACAGCTTGTTGGAAACTTGCTGCAACGTCACTCATATCACGATCTGATAGCACAGGAATTTCTTGAAGTTTAAGCCTAACTGCCGTCTTGAGCCCAGAAAAAGACATATCAGAATTTTTTTGATTATATAAAGGGCGAGGAAAGTTAAATCTCTTTGGATCACCATTAGTAGCTATTTTTTCAATAATAGGACCGCCAGGAAACCCTAGATTCATCATCTTTGCGACCTTATCAAACGCCTCACCAACTGCATCGTCCAAAGTTTGGCCTAAAATTTTGTATTTACCTAAAGCATGTACTGCAACAAATTGACAATGCCCTCCGCTCACCAGCAAAAGTAGGTAAGGAAACTCAACATTGTCAGTAAGTCTTGCTGTAAGAGCGTGCCCTTCAAGATGATTAATTGCAATAAATGGCTTATCTAAAGCGCTAGCAAGAGCCTTACCGTACATCGACCCCACAATCACACCACCAATTAACCCAGGTCCAGAAGTTGCTGCAATAGCATCAATTTCCTGCAGCGTTATTGATGCTTCAAACAAACATTTATCGATAGCTGATTTGATATTATAAAGATGAGATCTAGCTGCAATTTCTGGCACAATTCCTTTGAAAGCCACGTGCTCTTCGGTTTGCGAAATAACAATATTTGCAAGAATATTAGGACCAGAAGAGACTATTGCCGCAGCTGTATCATCGCAACTAGATTCTAACCCGAGAACTTTAATGGACAAAAAACTACCTAATTGAATCAAAAATATGCTTTGTGAAATAAGCAATATCGAGTTGATTTTCCACTTTCTCCATATCTATCTTATCCTGCATTTCCTTAGGAACATAATTCATAACGTTACTAAGAACGGCAAAATATAAATTCTTAGATGGTATATAACCTGACTCACATCTTATAGCTAAAGCTTTGCCAGCATGATGGTATACTACGTCTCCACCTTCTAATTCAGATATAAATAGGCCATAGCCAGTATATTTTTTTATACCATCACTAAGATCTTCAGGAAGTTGATAATGTCTTGTTATCATCAGTTTATAAGAACTATCTGAAATTATTTGAGTAGAATGCAAAGCTTTATTCCAAGTAATGAGATCTTTTGCAGTCGAAGCTACACCACCATCAGCATAGGGAACCATAATGAATTCTGACTTAGCTACATTAAACTGAGGCTCAGAGTTACCAGTTGGCGTTACAAAATAGCGAATAGGATAATTTGTAGAACCAGGTTCCACTTGGTGTTTAACAGCCTCTGCAAGGGTAATCAATCTTGTGTCATTCATTCCAAGCGGTTTAAAAAATTCTTCGACATAAAAATCAGAGAGACTCTTACCAGATGCTGTTTCAATGATTAGCCCTAAAAGCACATAATTGGTATTACAGTAATTATGCTTAATTCCTGGCTCAAATGTTAGCTCCTTACCAGCAGCAAAATTGACAATATCTTTATTAATTTCTGAGTGTGGTTTGGTGATATCAAGCTTGGTGCCCATAAAATATTCAGTTAAGCCACTTCTATGAGTAAGCAAATTATGAATAGTTATTTTATTAGCCCATGCAGGCACCACGCCATCCGTCCATATATTACTTTCCTTAGTTAAAAACTTGGCCACTTTGTCATTGACGTCCAGTAACCCCCGATCACGCAGCTTTAAAATAGCAGCCGCTGTCATTGTTTTTGTTGTAGAAGCAATAGGCATCGCTTGTTCTGAGATTAGTTCTCTTTTTGTTTCAAAAGAATGTAGGCCTTTGGCTCCTTGTTCTATCACACCATCATCGTCACAAAACATATAGGTACCATTCATAAACCGTGAAGATAAATAGTCTTTACTAGCTTGGCTAACTTTATTTCTTAAATCCTTATCTGCAAAAGACAAACTCGAATTTAATACTAACGCTAAAAACAGAATAATATACTTTCTCATACAACCCTTCCCCTATTGTTTTATTAACTCAATATTTTGATAAGTTCATGGTCGAGACCTTGCAACTTAGCAAGGTTACTTCCACCCACCTGAGCAAGACCAGCTTGCCCTCCACCACTTCCACCTATAAAACTCGATAAATGTTTTGAAATCTCGTTAGCATTATATCTTTGTGATATTTCTTTTGAAACTGCAATAACAATTGATAGCTTTTCAGCGGTTTTACTTACAAATACAACTATTAAATCATTATATTTTTTAGATAGATTTTCAGCTGCTATACGAGTAATTTTAGCGTCAATATTTTCTGGAATGATTTTGTAAAGTAAACGCCCTTTATCTATAGATAAAGATGTTTTATTAATATCATCATCTGACAACATCAAACTACTTATCTGTATTTTTTCAACCTGTTTCTCGAGATCCTTTTTCGACGCTAGCAAACTATCAGCTTTTTGTAATAATTCTGATTTGTTACTTTTAAGAATATCAAGAAGTTCATTAAGTAGCTCTTCATTGGCTGCAATCTCTTTAAAAGCAAACTTACCGCATACCGCCTCTACCCTTCTGATACCAGCTGCAATAGCACTTTCACTGAGAATCTTAAATGCACCAATATCTCCTGCTCTTTTAACATGTGTACCACCACATAATTCAAAAGAGTATGGATTGGTGTTATCTTCAAAAGCACCAAGGGAAACTACCCTTACTTCAGCATCATATTTTTCTCCAAATAATGCCATAGCTCCTGCCTCCATAGCCTGATCAGTAGACATCAGCTTCGTAACAACTTTAGAGTTATCAGAGATAATTTGATTTACTTTTTCTTCTACTAATTTGATCTCAGCCTTTGTCAACGCTTTGGGATGACTAATATCAAACCTAAGCTTATCCTCAGCAACTAAAGATCCTTTCTGAGTTACATGCCTTCCAAGAACATCTCGTAGTACTGCATGTAAAATATGAGTAGCGGTATGATGCATTTTTAAATGTTTTCTATAAGAAAGATCTATAGACATTTTAACTACGTCATTTATAGAAACAATTCCTTCATCTAAACGACAAACATGCCCTATAACTTTACCCAAAAATTTCATTGTATTTAATACTTGTATTTTACAATGTGGTGATTCTATTATACCAATATCACCCATCTGTCCGCCTGATTCACCATAAAATGGAGTCTGGTTAGCTATTAAAGTAAACTTCTCACCAGACTTAGAAATTTGTTCCAATTTTTTGCCATTTTGTACCAGAGAAAGAACTTTACCTTCTGCCGATTCGAGTGAATATCCAAGAAACTCTGTAGAACCAAATTCCGATAATATATCAAACCATATTGCATCAGTCTTAAGCTCACCAGAGCCTACCCAAGCTTTTCTTGCTCTCTCTTTTTGCAAATTCATTTGCTTATCAAAATCTTTATTATCTACCGTAACTCCTTGTTTTTTCAGAATATCTTCTGTCAAATCTAATGGAAAGCCATATGTGTCATATAGTTTAAAAGCCACCTCTCCAGACAACACTCCGCCTTTAGCAATAAGCTTTGCTTCATCTTCAAGAAGTTTTAAACCGCGATCAAGGGTTGTTTTGAACCTTTCTTCCTCTTGTTTTAAAATACTTGAAATAAAATCTTCAGCTCTAGGTAATTCCAAATATGTATGACCAAACAAATCAACCAATTTCGGCAGTAGTTTATACATCAGCGGCTCCTTTGCTCCAAGCTGATGTGCATGTCTCATAGCTCTGCGCATTATCCTTCTTAGCACGTAACCCCTACCTTCGTTTGAGGGCATTACACCATCAGCTATTAAGAAAGCACTAGAACGCAAATGATCAGCAATAACTCTGTATGAAAACAGAGCCTCCCCCTTAGCAGCTACTTTTAAAATAGATTCCGTATGGCCAATTATTTCTTTAAAAATATCCGTATCATAATTATCATGTACACCCTGAATTACAGCTGAGATCCTTTCTAAGCCCATACCAGTGTCTACTGACTTATTCGGCAACAAAATACGATTATCTTTATCGACTTGCTCGAATTGCATAAAAACTAAATTCCAGATTTCTATGAACCTGTCTCCATCCTGCTCTGGGGTTCCAGGTAATCCTCCAGGAATAGACTCCCCATGATCATAAAAAATTTCAGAGCATGGTCCACACGGACCAGTATCACCCATTGACCAAAAATTATCGTTTGTATTAATGCGAATTATACGATTATCGCCAATGCCAGCAATTTTTTTCCAGTAAGATACCGCTTCGTCATCATTGTGATAAACTGTTACATACAACTTTTCTTTCGGTAGCTTATATTCTTTAGTCAATAAATTCCATGCATAAAAAATTGCTTCCTCTTTGAAGTAATCACCGAAGGAAAAATTACCTAACATCTCAAAAAACGTATGGTGCCTTGCTGTGTACCCAACATTATCTAGATCATTATGTTTACCACCTGCACGAACAGATTTTTGTGAAGAGGTAGCCTTTGAGTAGCTACGCTTATCGATTCCGGTAAATACATCTTTAAATTGCACCATCCCAGAATTAACAAACATTAAACTTGGATCATTATGCGGAACCAATGAGCTTGAAGGAACATGAGTGTGTCCATTAGCTTTAAAAAAATCGATAAAGGTACTTCTAATTTGTTGCGTAGTAATTTTATGCATAGAACTAATTACAATTTTTAAGAATTTTATAGACCATAACCTTAATAAATTTATGGCTAAATTACAATATTAATTTAAAAAGCCTTTTATTGTTTTCTGTTGCTATTGAGCTTGATCTGATTACTCCCTACTCTAATATTAAGTAATACAGAAAAGCTTTTTTAATCAAAACTATCAATAAATGATACTAAGTTCTATCGTAAATTGGATCAACAGGTTTCAAAACATTAGCTTATATAGCTTATTCTTACAAAATAAGAATGGCTTTGTCTTATTAAATAAGTTAACTAATGCCTCTGATAAATTATTTTGTACTACTAAAATTAGGTTTCTCGTATGAGTGCGAATATAAAAAATATCTCTAAGTTAGAGTTTATAGTCAATCTACTAAATAATTTATTCCATAAGAAAAATATAACTATTCTATTAGGAAAAAATGGTATTAAGCTTTTTGCTCTGAAAAAAAATCAGGTACAAGACAGTATATTTGTTAAATATGGCTCCGACAAATATCACCAAAGGTACAGGAAATTTTTATCGATTTATAAAGGTTACCACATCATGTTTTTGCTAGACCATAAAGAATGTGAACTTGATCATGAGATGCTACCAATTTTGAGCACCCTGATTAAAGTAAACCCTGTTGATAAGTTTATTTCAGAAAAATATAAACCAGACGATATTGTTGCTTATAGTGTTTATGACGTTAATAACCAAAATGGCGAAGTTTGGAATACTTGTATAGCCACAACTCCTTTCGCTCCTCCATTAAGTGATATACTAGAATATTCAATAAAAAAATCTTTTAAATATAGTGGGATATATTTCTTATCTTTAGAGTTAGGAACGATAATTGACCGCATACTTAAAGATAGTGGAAAATCGGAGCACTTAGATAGTCTGCAAATCTTTACTATAACCACTGAGGCAAGCAATATTAGGATTATTGTAAAATATAAAAATAACATCATGAGTGAAAAAACGGTAGAATTTCCTTATGAAAAATCAGATATGTATTTAATTGGAACAATTGAACAAGTAATCTCTGATAAACTATTATTTTATAAGCAATATATTAAAACACTTGAAACACAACCATGTCTCATATTTTTAGTAGATAATAAGCTTAAGCAAATGATATCTGAACTTAAGTTTGATAATTGCAATATATTAGCTTTAACTGGGGATGATTTAAAACTCACGACACATAATTCCGACGATAGGTTTCAGGATACCGCTTTGATAGAACTGTTCAATAATAGTACTACCCATTTAGCTTCAAATAAACCATTACGGGGCATTACAAAACTTACGCTACTAAACAGAGTAATATTCAAACCTGTTATTGCTATTATTTTTGTAATGATCTTAACTCTATGCTTTTTTAAATATCAAGCTATTACCGTTCAATCACAAGCAAACGATCTTAATAAACAGTACTACAAGCTTGCTGAAGAGTATAGACAGGTAAAGAAGAGAAACCCAGAGCTCTCAAATGTGGGAGATTTGCTTGAAATGTATAACTTACAAAATATAATTGCTAGGCAGCCCAGTACTCCTTTTGATCACTATAAAATTCTTGTTTTAACTCAGCATAAGAATTTAAAGATTAATAAGTTATCTTGGAAATTAGTCAATCCCTTATTAGTCAATTTTCCTCAAAGCGATCTAGTAATATCTATTGACATTAATTATGACGGACCAATAGACTCTACATTAGAAGGAATAGAAGTTATTAATGGGTATTATAATCATATAAAAGCTAATTTTCAGAACTTCCACGTTGTTTTCACTAAGAATTCTGACGAGATTAAAGAAGCTGCAAGGGCGGTCACTATACCAGCTCATTTTTCAATTAAAGGAAAAGTTGGCGAGGATAAACATGCTAGATAAGCTTGTAGTTCATCTTAAAAATATTATTTTTTTCAAGATTATTATTTATCTGCTGCTTATAATAAGCCTTGCCCTATTAATACCTGTGTTTATTAATGATTTAGAAAAATCATCTCAACGGAAACAAAAAGCCAACTCTTTTCTCCGAGAAGCCGCGCTACAAATAGAATCTATCAAAGATTTTGAAGACAAAATTTTTACCATAAACAAAGATTATAACTCTTTAATTACGAGTACTGAAGATCTTGATTGCATAAGACGAACAAAATTTATCAATACAGTAGAATCTCTCGCTACAAAATACGGGCTATTTGAACCTATAAGTATTAAAATCTCCAAAGGCTTCGATGGAGAAACTTCTTTTGCAAATAATGAGAATGTAAAAATAAGTTACCACACGGCCGATATTCATTTTAAAACTTTAGATCCTTATCAATTGCTAAATATTACTCATGATTTACGGGGTATTATTCCACAAGGTTCTGTGGTGCTAAGCAGCAATCTTCGGTCAATAGATGCTTTAACACCAGAAATAATCAACGAATTAACACCAACCAAGGCACCAGAATTATTAGAGGTAAAAATAAAAATTCTTCTTAGGGATATTGTATATGAAAAATGATATAAAACTCCCAGCAGGTGTTGATCCGAAACCTTTTAACATGTATTTTGACAAACATTTGAGTAATAACCTTGGAGAACAACTCAAGAGAGCCATTTCTAACCTCCTGGCAATAGATTATTCTCTCAGATTGAAATCTATCCCTCAACTAGAGGAATATGTAAACTTATGTGGTTCTAGGTTAAAGAAACATTTGGATCAAAAAATTATACTCAATGAAACTTTTTCATCAGCAATGACACTATTTGCTATTGCTATTACGCCGGAAAATCAAGATGATGAAGATAATGCAAAATCCGCCGAACAATCTCAAGATGCAGTTATTGAATCCGTAATTTCTACTCATTTTGGTAATTTAAGTCATGCAGAGCAACAAACTATTAGACTAGTCCTTAAAGATTTATTAAACGGTAAAGACGGCAAAGAATTACTGACTATTGTTATGTCAGATCCTAAATTGTTCCATTCTATAGTACTTTCTGCCGTAAAAGCTAAAAAACAACAGCAAGAAATTTCTGAATCTGTAGGGGCTCACCTAAATTCAATATTAGTCCAATCAAAAGATCTGAATCAAAAAGTAACAGGGGTCAAATCAGTCTTTGCCAAAATTGCCTTGGCAGGAAGCATGATTGTTGCGGCTTCAATTGGAATGGCTGTTGGAGGTTTAGCCCTTCCCGCACTTGTTTTACCGGCAACACTATATGCAATAAAATATGGACCAGCATTCGGTGAAAAGATTGGTAATATAGTTGCTCAAAGCATGCCAACTATAGTAAATGAAACAAAAAACCTTAATCAGCTTAAGAAAATAAGCAAACAGGTTTTAATTGATGATCCAAATCTTTCAAAGAGCACTAACATTAAAAATGAGTTATCACAAGAAAAAGCTAAAGAACTAGCTAAAACATTAGAAATCAAGCCTATAGGAGTTGCAGAAGCTACTGATCTAAGTACTCCTGAGCGAATGTTAAAACAAAAATCTAAATCCAGCAAACGCGGAAGAGGGGCTTAATAAAACTAACTCTTTGATTCAAAAATATATTTAATTTTTAATTCTCCCTTATAAAAATATGATTCTTACCGTGATTATTAGCTATTTAATTACTTTTTTATTCGGTACATTGATAGGTAATTTTACCACTACTATATTTCATCGTCTTCCAAGAAATATAATGATTTCAGGATTTGATAAAAAATTAACCCAACCTCCGTTTTGCTCAAATTGTGGTCACATTTTGCGTTTCTATGAATACTTACCGATTTTAAGTTGGTTTAGCACTTTTGGGAAATGTAATTACTGTCATATTGCTATTACAAAATCTTATATAGCCCTTGAAATATTAATTGGGCTAATAGCAATAATTTTATACTACCTATTTGGTCAAAACTTAGAATATTTTTTTATTTATTTTTGCTTTGCTACACTGGTTATTTTGAATATTTTTATATACTTAAAACATAATTTCGTTCCTATAAACATTACTTTAGGGATAATTGCTCTGGGTATTATTTACCGCACTTTAACAGATCAAGAAATTTCCCTGTGGGTAACAAGTTTATCTCTTGCTGCTATTATAAGCTTATGGATTATTCGTAATAGCTTAGTAAATATTAGGAATTCTGGAGACAAAAATACGATCAGTACAGCTACTGTGATAGTGCATTTAATTTTACCAGCAAGCCTATGGTGCCAAAATTACGGCATATTAATTTTTACTGCTATTATAATATTTTTGCGTTTATTTCCTAGTGCCATAATGAAGAAATTAAATTACCCTATTGGGATAATAACTATACTTTTTATTGGTTTGTATCACTAAATGTTAGTTTGATATAAGAAAAGCATGACTATATTTAGTCATGCTTTTCTTATATCGTCACTTCCGGTAGCAAAAGAATCCTGGTCCGAAGGCCGCCCGCGAAGCCCACCAAGCTCAGGATAACAAATTTTTGTTCTAATTTACAAAAATATTCATTCGTTACACCAAACCCAAGTGAGTTAACAAGCTAGGCTATTTTTGAGAGTGATTTAATCAATGTATTGACAGCTGTTTGATGATCAGAGTTCTCTATTTTCATAAAATTACGAGATACTTCGATGCACATACGTTGGTGCTGCGTTACTATAGGCTCACTACTGTCAGCAGCTTCTAGCCCTTCGTAAAAATAAGACGTATCTGTAGACAAAGCTTTAGCGATTAAAACCAACCTACCTACAGAAATTCTGTTCGTACCTTTTTCGTATTTTTGTAGTTGTTGATGTGTAACGCCAATAATTTTCGATAGTTGTTGACGAGAAAAACCTTGAGCAAGCCTCAAAGAGTATATTCTACCGCCTATATACTTATCAACTTCTATTATATAATCGTTCTTACGTGCCATAACCTTACAATCCAATAAACTTAATAATTAATATAGATAAATTAAAATGAGATAATCCCGCATTAGACACTAACATAATTAATAGTAAAGTGCAATAGTTTGTTTAATTAATGTTAAGGATTGTTATTATAACATTACGTAAAAAGCATAGAAAAATGTACATAAGTAATGTTTTATATACTAAGTCAAAAACTCTCTAATAATTAAAATTTTTTGAATTGGTTGTTGGTACAATCAAGAAACAAGTGCAACGGTTTGTAAATTATTGATATTCCAAGCTTCATTTGGAGTCAAGAAGTTTAGGATTTTTCTTGGTAAATTATTGAGTTTATCCTCAGCCATAGCTA
>Ga0163144_10025636_pt1 | contig 11506 bp, 9 predicted proteins | sample OliLak19BULKMAT1_FD_123175 | JGI IMG/M metagenome (GOLD analysis project Ga0163144, IMG submission 123175) | Freshwater microbial mat bacterial communities from Lake Vanda, McMurdo Dry Valleys, Antarctica - Oligotrophic Lake LV.19.BULKMAT1 | ecosystem: Environmental > Aquatic > Freshwater > Lake... | reverse complement strand
GCGCGGCTTGCTGCGTGGATTCTGCGACTCCGCCTGGCGGCTGCGCGCAGAATGAGCGTGTGGATGCCCCCCGGCTGCACGCAAAAATGACCTTGGTTCGGCCGCGTGCCCGGAGCGCTAACCCGCCTCGCCCGAATCGCCTTCCTGCTGCAACAGCTTGTATTTGCGCAGATAGCCACGCAATTGGTGGTAGCTGAGGCTGAGCCATTCGGCGGCTTTGCGTTGATTGAAGCGGGTCTGTTCCAGGGCGCGTCGCAGCAGGCTCTGTTCGAAATCCGCAACCATCGTCTCCATATCGCAAGGGCCACTTGCCGCCTGTTCGTCAGTCATGCGCGCTGCTCGTGACGGCATCGGCAGCGGGGCTTCGGTTGGGCTTTGCTGCGCGCTGCGCTCCGGGCGCCAGGGCGAGGCAAATGGATCGAATTCGATTTGCTCGACGAGCTCGCCTTCACTGCGATACACGGCGCGTTCGATGACATTTTTGAGTTCCCGCACGTTGCCCGGCCACGCGTAGCACTGCAGCTCGCGCGTGGCCTGGCTGCTGAAGCCGCGGAACAGCTCGCGCTGCAATTCCTGGGTCATGCGCAGCGCAAAGTGCTCGGACAGCTCCAGGATGTCTTCAGGTCTTGCCCTGAGCGGTGGCAGCGTGATTACGTCAAACGCAAGGCGATCCAGCAGATCGGAGCGAAACTTGCCGCACGCCGCCAAGTCGGGCAGATCGGCGTTGGTGGCACCAATGAGGCGCACGTCGACGCGCAAAGTCTCACGCCCGCCGACGCGTTCGAATTCGCCGTATTCAATCACGCGCAGAATCTTTTCCTGCACGCGCAGCGAGCAGTTGGCGAGCTCGTCGAGAAAAAGGGAGCCGCCGTGCGCCAGCTCAAAGCGTCCCGGATGGCGCTTGCTTGCGCCCGTGAAGGCGCCGGCTTCGTGCCCAAACAGCTCTGTTTCAAGCAGCGACTCCGCAATCGCGGCGCAATTCAGCTTGATCAGCGGCTTTTCCCAGCGCTTGGACAGAAAGTGTAGTCGGGCGGCAATCAATTCCTTCCCGGTGCCGCGTTCACCAATCACAAGAATCGGCCGATTCAGCGGCGCCGCACGTGACACCCGATCAAGCGCGTCGCTCATGGCCCGCGAGCTGCCGATCAAGCCATGGTCCTGAAGCATGCTCATGCGTGCTGGTGTTCCTAATGCTTAAGTAAGGCCGCTATTGGATCAGCAATTGCGCGGTTTGGCTGCTGACGATCGTCACCCCCGCAGCAGTTCTCGCGTCACTTGCGCTCAGGCGCAATGGCACAGCGCGCCGCGCTCTGCGTCGTTGTGGTCTTGCAGGCGCTGAATCGCTATGGTGCGAGCATTCCTTAGTGAAGGCGTCGCAAGTGGCCAAGAGCAAGACCGAGTATGTCTGCAATGAATGCGGCGCAAGCTCGCCGAAATGGCTTGGCCAGTGTCCCGACTGCCAGGCCTGGAACAGCTATGTCGAGTTTCGGCCCAGCAAGGCTATGAGTCCGGTACGGGCCGGCTATGCGGGTGCGCAAAGCGCCAAAGTAACCAACCTGGCTGATGTGAGTCAGGCTGACGAACAGCGTTGGGCCAGCGGCATCGGAGAATTGGACCGCGTGCTGGGCGGCGGCTTGGTGATCGGCTCGATCGTGCTGGTGGGCGGCGATCCTGGCATCGGCAAGAGCACGCTGATGCTGCAGGTGCTGGCTGAACTGAATCAGCAGGTCAGCACGCTCTACGTGTCAGGCGAAGAATCTTTGGCGCAGCTGGCCGGTCGAGCGCTGCGGCTTGGCGTGCCGCTGCAGGGGTTTCGCGCCCTGGCGGAAACCAATGTGGATCGGATCCTTGATGCCTGCCAGCGCGAACAGCCGCGCGTGCTGGTGATCGACTCGATTCAGACGCTGTATCTGGATTCGCTCGACTCTGCGCCCGGCTCGGTTTCGCAGGTCCGTGAAAGTGCGGCGCGCCTGACCCGTTTTGCCAAAGAGACGGCAACCAGCGTGTTTCTGGTGGGACACGTCACCAAAGAAGGCGGCATTGCGGGGCCGCGCGTGCTGGAGCACATGGTCGATGCGGTGCTTTACTTCGAAGGTGAGGCCGGATCCAGGTTCCGCGTCCTGCGCGCCCTGAAAAACCGCTTTGGCGCGATCAACGAGCTGGGCGTATTCGCCATGGCCGATAAGGGCCTGAAGGAAGTGAGTAATCCTTCCGCGATGTTCTTGTCCGGGCGTCCGGAGCACGCCAGCGGCTCGGTGGTGATGGTGACCCGTGAAGGCACGCGGCCGCTGCTGGTTGAGGTGCAAGCCCTGGTCGATCGCAGCCCGTTGGCAAATCCCAGGCGGGTTGCGGTGGGCTTTGAGCAGAACCGATTGGCGCTGTTGCTCGCCGTGTTGCATCGGCATGGTGGTATTGCCGTGTCTGATCAGGACGTGTTTGTAAACGTGGTGGGCGGCATTCGGGTCAGCGAAACCGCGGCCGACTTGCCGGTCATTCTCTCGGTGCTGTCCAGTTTTCGCGATCGACCGGTCGCAGATCGACTGGTGGCGTTTGGTGAGGTGGGTCTGAGCGGTGAGATCCGGCCGGTTCCGAACGGCGAAGAGCGCCTGCGCGAAGCGGCCAGCCATGGCTTTACCCGCGCCGTGATTCCACGCGCGAATCTGCCCAAAAAGCCGCCGCCGGAGCTTGATATTCGGCCGGTTTCCCGGCTTGACGAGGCGCTGGAAGCGTGCAGCGAATGAGCGCGCGAGTTGCGCTGCCCGCTGCCGCGCGAGATTTGTTCGAATCAGACGCTGCAATCGAGCGACTTCGGTCCATAATCGCGTCCTCTTCCCAGCCCCACGCTTAAAGGAGCCCTCATGTCGCAGAGCTACACCCTGACTGACCCCAATACTGGCAAGACGGCCACCTTGCCGTTGGTAAGCGGGACGCAGGGCGATCCTGGCGTTGATATTGCCAAGCTGAACAAGGATCTGGGCGTCTTTACCTACGACCCGGGCTTTGGATCGACCTGCTCAACCAAGAGCGCCATTACCTTTATCGACGGCGACAAGGGCATCCTTCAGTATCGTGGCTACCCGATTGAGCAGCTGGCCGAGAACTCGAGCTTTCTTGAAGTGGCCTATCTGCTGATCAATGGGGAGCTTCCGACGCCGGCGGAATTCACCGAATTTGAGCATCACGTGACGCATCACACGATGATTCACGAGTCGCTCAAGACCTTCATGAATGGCTTTCACTACAACGCGCACCCGATGGCCATGTTGTGCGGAATGGTGGGCTCGCTGGCGGCGTTTTATCACGACTCGCTGGACCCGAATAATCCGCATCACCGCTTGGTGACCGCGATTCGCTTGATCGCAAAAATGCCCACCATTGCGGCTGCTTGCTACAAGCATATGGTGGGTCAGCCCACCGTTTACCCGAAAAATAATCTGGATTACTGCTCGCGCTTCCTGGACATGATGTTCAGCGTGCCGTCGGAGCCGTACGGGGTGGATCCGATCGTCTCGAAAGCGATTGATCTGCTGTTTATTCTGCACGCCGATCATGAGCAGAACGCATCCACGTCGACGGTGCGGCTGGTGGGTTCCACCGGCGCAAATCCAATCGCCTGCATCGCGGCGGGGGTGGCGGCGCTTTGGGGGCCGGCGCATGGCGGTGCCAACGAAGCGGTGCTTGAGATGCTCACTGAGATCGGCAGCGCCGAAAACGTCGCGCGTGCCGTGGTGCGCGCCAAGGACAAGAACGAGAACTTCCGTCTGATGGGCTTTGGTCATCGCGTCTATAAAAACTTTGATCCGCGCGCCAAGATCATTCGCAAGATGACCTACGAGGTGTTGGAAAAGCTCGGCGTGCACGATCCGCTGGTCGAAGTTGCCATGAAGCTGGAAGAGACCGCACTCAAGGACGACTACTTCGTCGAGCGCAAGCTGTATCCCAACGTCGATTTCTACTCCGGGATTATCTACAAGGCGCTGAAGATTCCGGTGGAAATGTTCACCGTCATGTTCGCGCTTGGCCGCACCGCTGGTTGGATTGCGCATTGGCTGGAGCAGAATGCGGGTGACGTGAAGATTGGGCGTCCGCGTCAGATCTACACCGGCCATACGCACCGGGATTACGTGCCGCTTGCCAAGCGATCAGCCTGAGGTGCGGCTTTACGGGCGCCTCAAAAAGGTGCAGCTGAATGTGCGGCCGGGAGAGACCAGATGAGCGTATTTGATGTTTTCCGTCGGTTTCTGGGCCGTGCAACCGCCAGTACCGCGCGCACGCAAGCCAATGACGCGAACGACGATCGGCGCAACAGGCCGCGCATGAAGCCCTTGGCTGGCACACGCGTGCTGGTCATCGACGACTCGACGGTGGTGGTCACTTTGCTGCGCCGCATGCTGGAGCAAAGCGGCTATGACCCGCTGGAGGCGTTTGACGCCGAAACCGGTATCCAGATTGCACGCGACGCCAGTCCAGCGCTGATTTTTCTCGATATCGTGCTGCCCGGGATGAATGGCTTTCAGGCGCTGCGAATCCTGCGCAAAGACGTGCACTTGGCCACCGTGCCGATCATCATGATGAGCGGCAACGAGCAGGCCACCGAGCAATTCTGGGCGCAAAAAATCGGTGCCGACGATTTCATGAAAAAGCCCTTCTCGCGTGCTGAGGTGTTTCGTCGGGTTGAGCGCTTGCTGGCGCCGGAATTGATCCCTGTACCTCAGGAATGAGTGATCCGTTTCCCAAGCGCATCGTATGCCTGACCGAAGAGCCGACCGAGATTCTTTATCGCTTGGGCGAGCAGGATCGCATCGTTGGCATTAGCGGCTTTACCGTACGTCCGCCGCAGGCAAGGCGCGAGAAGCCCAAAGTCAGCGCCTTCACCAGCGCGCGCATCGGCCAGATTCTGGCTCTTGAGCCCGACTTGGTGATCGGCTTTTCCGACATCCAGGCTGATATTGCGCGTGAGCTGATCAAGGCTGGAGTTGAGGTGTGGATCAGCAATCACCGCAGCGTGCAGGGCATTTTGGACTACACCATCCGGCTCAGCCACTGGGTGGGCGCGGCGGAGCGCGGCGCGGCCTTGGTGGCACAGATGCAGGCCGCGATTGCGCATGCGCGCGCGCGCGCCGCCGGGTTTCGCCGTCGACCGCGGGTCTATTTCGAAGAGTGGGATGAGCCGCGCATCAGCTGCATCCGCTGGGTGGCAGAGCTGCTGCGCATCGCTGGCGGCGATGACATTTTTCCGGAGCTGGCAGCGGCCAGTCTGGGCAAGGACCGCATCCTGGCTGACGATGAGGCCATCATCGCGCGCCAACCGGAGATTTTTCTCGCCTCCTGGTGCGGCAAGAAGTTCCGCCCGGATGCCGTGCGCGCGCGCCCCGGTTGGTCCGAGGTGCCTGCGCTGCGCCAGGGCAATCTGTTTGAGCTCAAGTCCCCGATCATCCTCCAGCCCGGTCCGGCCGCGATTCTGGACGGACTTCCTGCCATGAGCGATATCTTTGCGCGCTGGCAGGCGACCCTGGGAGCGCCCGGGTGAGCCGGCATTTTGTCGGCGCGCATTTGGTCGCAGGCGCGCGCTCTGTTAGCCTCGCGTCCGAGGTTTTTACCCGGCAACGCTCGTTCTTCCCCCTGCTTGGACCGCCCATGCCATGCTTTTAGCCGAACAAGTGCTGTTGCTGGCCCGGGATATGCACGGCCAATTGCTCAATTCGATGCTATCCAAGAAGGACATCGAGCGCTGGCTGGCGGTTGCTCTGCTGGTGGAACTTGCCGCAATGGGGCGCCTGCGCTTCAGCGAGGCGCGCATCAGCGCCACCGATCACATGCCAACCCAGTATTCTTTGCTCACCGACGCGCTGGCAATTGTCTATCGCAAGCAGCCGCTGAGCGTGACGGATGCGATCAGCAGCGTATTGGCCGAATCCGGACGCATGCAGCAGGAGATCCTTGAATCGATGGTGCGCCGGGGCATATTGATGAAACAGAAGCAGCTTCGCTTCGGCTTTTTTCCGGTCAGCCAGTACCCGGTGCAATCCACCCGCAGCCACGGCGAGGCGGTGGACCAGCTGCGCGCCGCGGTGGCGCAGGCGGACCACAACGATCTGCGCGCTTTGGGTTTGTATTTGATTTGCGACGGCATGGGTTTGATCCAAGCGCTGCTCGGCGCGGATTCTGCCAGCGATGGCGCGCAGCTGGTGGTGCAGCTGGAAAGTCAGCTGGCCGGCAATCGCGCCGCCACCGATCCAACGCTTTCGCGCGCGCGGCTGATCATGATGCTGACCAATCCCTTCGCAGACATGGTCCCGTAACACATGTTGATCGCTGAGCATCTGGCGCTGGTTGCGCTTGAGCCGACCATTGGCCTCGCACGCAGAAGCTTGCGCCAAGTGCACGATCAGGGCTTTCTGGCCGCGTGTTTGCTGATGGAGCTCGCGGTGCAAACGCGCTTGGGCGCGCGCGGAGAGGTGCTGGTGGTGCTGGACAGCCTGCCCAGTCGCCATCCGCTTTTGACCCGTACGCTCAAGGTGGTGCGCGAGAGTTCCGGCTTGCTCGAAGCGGAGCAGGCGATCAAGCTGGTTGCGGCGCGCATTCCGCATTTGCGCAACGAGCTGCTTGAGGCTTTGGGGCGCCGCGATTTGCTGCATCCATCCCGGCGGCGCTACTTTGGCCTGTTCGGGGAGCGCATGTTTCCGGTGCGTTCGATGCAGGCACAAAACGAAGCCCTGGACCGCCTGCATCGGGCTGCGGTAGGTGCGCAGAACGATCTGCATGGTTTGGCGATGCTTTTTCTTTGCCATGTCTCGGGCCTCAATCATCGCCTGTTGACCGCGGAAGAAGCCGAAGAAGCGCGCGCCCGGATTGAACTCATGCGGGCCGAGATTGCGCTTGAGCTGCAGCACAACGCCGAGCTATTGGACGAGCAGTACTCGATCCAACTGATGGTCAAGCTGTCCGATGCCATCGAGCGTCGCGCCAAAGCGCGCAGCTAGCGTGCGCCTCAACGCGAGCTTGGAAGATGCAGCTTTGATCGCTATGGCCCAGGTCGATAGCCCAGGTCGATAGCCCAGGTCGATAGCCCAGGTCGATAGCCCAGGTCGATAGCCCAGGTCGTACCTAGCTTGTCAGCTCGACCGAGTCCAGCTCGTCCTTTTTCTTCGCGGACGGTCAGCCGGCACCCCGCACGACTTTCACACCCACCCGAACCACCCTCACCCAATCAACTGAGCGACGGCATTGAACTTCGAACAACAATTGATGCGCAGCTACGCGGAACAGGCGTATCTGGATTACTCGATGTACGTGATTCTCGATCGCGCCCTGCCGTTCATCGGCGATGGCCTGAAGCCGGTCCAGCGGCGCATCATTTTCGCCATGAGCGAGCTGGGTTTGGAGAGCACTTCCAAGCCGATGAAGAGCGCGCGCACCGTCGGTGATGTGATCGGCAAATATCACCCGCATGGCGATGCTGCCTGCTATGAAGCCATGGTGCTGATGGCGCAGCCGTTTGCGTATCGCTATCCGCTGATTGAAGGGCAGGGCAATTTCGGTTCGTCGGACGATCCGAAAAGCTTTGCCGCCATGCGCTACACCGAATCCAAGCTGACGCGCTTCGCGGATCACCTGCTGGAGGAGCTGGCACAGGGCACGGTGGATTGGGAAGCGACCTATGACGGCAAGATGGAGGAGCCGAACTGGTTACCGGCCCGCTTGCCGCACGTGTTGCTCAATGGCACAACCGGTATCGCGGTCGGCATGGCCACCGATATTCCCGCGCACAACGTGCGTGAAGTGGTCTCGGCCTGCTTGCGCTTGATTGATGATCCAGACGCCACGGTCGCCGATCTGTGTGAGCACATTCGCGGTCCGGACGTAGCCACCGCCGGCGAGATCATCACGCCGCGCAGCGAGCTGCTGAAAATCTATGAAACCGGCTTGGGCAGCTACCGACAGCGCGCAATTTATGTGCGCGAGGGCCAAAACATCGTGGTCACGGCGCTGCCGTATCAGGTGTCGCCGAAGAAAATAGAAGAGCAGCTTGCAGAGCTGATGAAGAACAAGAAGCTGCCGATGATCGAGGACTTCCGCGATGAAGGCGATCATCGCGCGCCGATCCGCTTGGTGTTGATTCCGCGCAGCAGTCGGGTGGATGCCGATGAGCTGATGAATCATCTGTTTGCCTGCACGGACCTGGAAAAGAGCTTCCGCGTCAACTTCAACATGATTGGCCTCGATGGCCGTCCTCAGGTCAAGAATCTGAAGGAAATCATCAGCGAATGGCTGGTGTTCCGTTCCGACACGATCAAGCGCCGCCTGCGCTATCGCCTGGACAAAGTGGACCGCCGCCTGCACCTGCTGGAAGGCTTGCTGATCGCCTATCTGAATCTGGATGAAGTGATCCGCATCATTCGCACCGAGGATGAGCCCAAGCCGGTGCTGATCAGTCGTTTCGCGCTCAGCGAGCTCCAGGCCGAGGCAATTTTGGAAACAAAGTTGCGCCATTTGGCCAAACTGGAAGAAATGAAGATCCGCGGCGAGCAGGATGAACTCAACGCCGAGCGCAGCGATCTGATGGATTTGCTGGACAGCAAAACGCGCTTGCGCAACCTGCTCAAGAAAGAGCTCCAGGCTGATGCCAAGCGGTTTGGCGATGATCGCCGGGCGCCGCTGATCGAACGTGCTGCCGCGCGCGCGATCAGTGAAACCGAGCTGACCCCGTCGGAACCGGTCACCGTGGTGCTTTCCGACAAGGGTTGGGTGCGCATGGCCAAGGGCCACGACATTGATCCCAGCGGCTTGAGCTACCGCGAAGGTGATCATTATCAAACCAGCCAGCGTGGCCGCAGCAACCAGCAAGTGGTGTTTATCGACAGCAGCGGGCGCGCCTATGCCACCCCCGCGCTGGGATTGCCGTCCGCGCGCGGGCAGGGCGAGCCTTTGACCGGCCGCTTCGAGCTGCCCTCGGGCGCCAAGTTTGTGCACGTGCTGCTTGGCGAGCCGCAGCAAAAGCTGCTGTTTTGCTCCAGCCACGGCTACGGCTTTGTCGGCAGCTATGAATCCCTGATCAGTCGTCAAAAGGCAGGCAAGCAGGTGCTCAACCTAGCGGGTACGGCGTCCGTGCTGGCACCGGTGTTTCTGCCGGTGCCGATTGCACTCTGCCTGGTTGCCGCGGTCACCAGCGCCGGACATCTGCTGCTGTTCCCGCTCGCCGAACTGCCGGAACTGGACAAGGGCAAGGGCAACAAGCTGATCCAGATTCCCGGCGCGCGCCTGGAAAGCGGCGATGAGCGCGTCGTGGCCACCGCCTTGCTCACCGAGCGCCAGGAACTGGTGGTGGTTGCCGGTGGGCGGCTGACCCGCCTGAAAGGCCAGGATCTGGCGGTCTATCGCGGCACCCGAGCCCAGCGCGGCGTACTGTTGCCGCGCGGACTGCAGCGCGTGGATCGGCTGGAAGTAAGCGAGTGAACCGGGCCAGGGAGCTGCTCGCGCACGGCGTTGCAAAGCTTGATTTGGCACTCGATGAACGCGTGCTCGGCAAGCTCGTGCGCTATCTCGATCTGCTGGTGCAATGGAACGCAAGCTACAACCTGACAGCCATCCGCGATCCGCAGGAGATGGTCACCAAGCATCTGCTCGATAGCCTTGCCGTGTGGCCGCACATTCGCCATGAAATGCGCGGCAAGCGCCTCATCGATGTCGGCACCGGTGCCGGCATCCCCGGCATTGCGCTGTTCATTTTGGGCGGCATTGAGAGCGCATTGCTGGTGGACAGCGCAGGCAAAAAAATCCGCTTCTGCCGGCATGTGATTGCCGAGCTTGAGCTCAAGGGCATTGAAGCGCTGTCCGAGCGGGTCGAACAGCTGCCTGTCAGCCTTGCCGGAGATCGCGTGATTTCAAGGGCGTTCGCGTCCCTGGCTGATTTCATCAAGCACGCCGGCCACCTGTGTTTGGAAGGCGGCCAGCTACTCGCGATGAAAGCCCGCCCCAGCGATCAGGAACTTCAGGACCTGCCCGCAGGCTGGACCATCACCGCCCGCCAGCCCCTGTGCGTGCCCGGACTAGACGCCGAACGCTGCCTGCTGCGAGTTCAACAGTGCGCTCCTGTCGGGTAGGGGCGCGATTCATCGCAGCGCTGCCAGTTCACGGCGTTAGTTCGGTCCTGTCGCGCGGGCGCGATTCATCGCCTCCGCTCGTCGCAGCCCATTCCATCCGGCCCATTCCACCCGGCCCGCTCGGGACGCGGCGGCAGATGCGGCATTGGACGCAAACCATCCATCAGTGCGGCGCACCAGCGGGCATCTGATCGGCACGCGCAAACTCGCTATGATTCCGGCCATTGGCATGCACAGGGGGACGCGATGCGATCACAGGTCACAATCTTGGCGTTCGTTTTGCTGGGCCTCATCGCCGGGGCGTCGGCGCAGACGAGTGCTCCGACGCTGGAAGGCGTGGAGGCGCAGCTGAAGGCCAAGCGCGAGCAAGCCGCGCGTGATGCTGCGGCGCTGCGTCAAAAGCAGGCCGACGTGGCGCGCCAGGCTGAGGCGAAACGAAAGGCCGATGTTTCCGCTCGTGACGCGCAGAGCAAGCGCATGGCTGAGCAAACGGCGCGCGCAGCGGAGGCGAAACGGCAAGCTGCCACTCAACGCGGCACGCTGGTGTTGCAAAGCGATGCTGACTGTACGCTGGTGATTGACGGGGTAAGCCAGGGCACGCTGAGGGCGGGTAACGTGCGTAGCCTTGAAGTGGCTCCCGGCGAGCAGTTAATTGCGTGTACCAGCAGTGTCGACCCCAGCAAGAACTTGGAAGCTACCGAAACGGTTTTGGCTGGACAGAAGCAGGTGGTGAAGTTGGCATTGGCGGCGCTACTGGTGCCGCCGAAGTCTGAAAGCACCGCCGGCAGCGTGTTTCGCGCTCAACTCAAAGACGGCGGCGAAGGCCCGGAAATGGTGGTGGTTCCTGCGGGCAGCTTCTGGATGGGTTCGCCGGATTCAGAGGCTGGTCGTGACACGGACGAAGGCCCAACGCGCGCAGTGACGCTGGGCGCATTTGCGATTGGGACCACTGAGCTGACGCATGCGGACTGGGATCGCTGTGTGGCTGCGGGCGGCTGCGGCGGCTATCGCCCATCCGATCAAGGATACGGCCGCGGCAATCGGCCGGTGATCAACGTCAGTTGGGATGATGCGCAGCTGTATGCGCAGTGGCTGAGTGCGCAGACGGACAAGCGCTATCGGCTGCCCAGCGAAGCCGAATGGGAATATGCGGCTCGCGCCGGCACACAGAGTGCTTATTGGTGGGGCGATGCCAGCGGCAGCAATCGCGCCAATTGTTCTGGCTGTGGCAGTCAGTGGGACGGGGCACAGACGGCACCGATCAAGTCTTTTGCCAAGAATGCTTTTGGTTTATTTGACGTGCACGGTAATGCGTGGGAATGGACCGCTGACTGCTACAACGCCTCGTATAGCGGTGCACCCAGCGATGGCAGTGCCTGGCAGAGCGGAGACTGTGACCGCCG
>Ga0163144_10025635_pt1 | contig 11506 bp, 13 predicted proteins | sample OliLak19BULKMAT1_FD_123175 | JGI IMG/M metagenome (GOLD analysis project Ga0163144, IMG submission 123175) | Freshwater microbial mat bacterial communities from Lake Vanda, McMurdo Dry Valleys, Antarctica - Oligotrophic Lake LV.19.BULKMAT1 | ecosystem: Environmental > Aquatic > Freshwater >... | reverse complement strand
CGACACCGAATCGTTCGGTGTGATCCTGCAGGAAAACTCCATCGATGAAATTCGCCGCGTCGTCAGCGACATGGCCCAGCGACCGGCGCAGGAACTGACCGAGAGAGGCAGAGCTGCCTGGCATTTCGCCCACCAACACCACACGAAGGCATCCTTTGGTACGGCTTTTGACAACTGCGTCGACCAAATCCTGTTGCCAGCGAGTCAGTCCGGCTGGGACGGCACAGTCCGGCAAACACGCTCTTGAACTCTGAACAGTTTACTTCAGCGGCGCTGGTGGTCGCCCATCCGGATGACGAGATTCTCTGGTTTTCCTCGATCTTTCAGCAGGTCCAGAAGATTTTCATCACCTTCGTCGAAGCACCGGGGCAGCCGTTGTGGAGTGAGGGGAGGCGATTGGCAAGTGTCGAGTTTCCCATGTCAAATGTGGAGTTCATCGGGCTCAAGGAGTCGATGACCTTCAAGTGTGCTGATTGGGCGAACCCTGTGGTGTCCGCCACCGGCTTGTTGTTGAACGGACACCAGCCGACCGGAGCCTTGCCCGGTTGCGATCCGGCACGATACGAAGCGAATTTTCTCGAATTGCGCGCTTATCTGAAAACTGCGTTACGGGGATATGCAACAGTGGTTACCCACAATCCGTGGGGCGAGTACGGCCACGAAGATCATGTCCAGGTCTATCGTGCGGTCGCAAGCCTGCGGCAGGAACTCGGGTTCGAGGTCTGGTTCGACAACTACGCCAGTGACCGGTCCGCAACCTTGATGGCGCGGATCCTGGCGAAGACACAATTTCACTACGAGACATTACCGACACGCCCGGAGGCGACCCGGGAGATCGAATTGCTGTATCGCAAACATCAATGCTGGACCTGGCCTTACGATGACTATCGATGGCCCCAATACGAATCCTTCATGCTGGATGTCGAGGTGAATGAAGGCGCCACCCACCCCGGGGCGACGTTGCCCATCAACTACCTCAACGTCGACCAGGCTGCGCTGCAATCGTGGCAACCTGGTCGTCTGGAACAGCTCGCTCGACGATTCAGCCGCTGGCGGCGCCGACGTTAGCCAGGACTCCCCGACGACAGGGTGTCAACGCGGCGCGAGCTCGAATATCCATAGCGAATCGTCGCGGACCTGGTTCAGGGCGTCTTCCATCAGCTTTACCCTGGTTGCCGGATCAGTGGACGCGTCGGGTCCCTGACCCAGATACTTGCGTCCCAGTTCGCTGACGATGGTCGGCAGCGCCGGTGACTCCTTCACCCGTACCAGCGTACGCGCGTAGATCTTGCCGTCGACCCGCAGCAACGCCCGACCATCTTTTTCCGCCTCCCTGGGCCATTGTTTCCAGATCTTGCCGAGCGTGCTTTTCATGTAGCCGCTTGGAATGTAGATCCGGCCCTCATGTTCCACGATCCACGTTGTTCGGGAGCGCTCGGGGTCGAGCAGCTGAAATTCGACTTCCTGGCGATCCTTGAGAAAGGACCAGTCCGGCTCCGGACCGGTGTGCTGCTCGCCTGTCGTAAAGGCTCCCCCGGCGATGATTGCGGTAGGACCGTCGCCAAATCGGAGTGCAAACACCGTGATGCCGGCGAGGGTTGCCAGGCCGAGCGCTGCATACACCAGCCATTTGACGATTTTCAGGAATACCGACATGGGTGTCACCTCTGTGGACTCAAGGTGCGGCAGTGTATGCGGCGTTTGTGGTGGCCGTCACCTCATGCGCGAAAGCGCAGAGACATTCGTCTGCCGTACTGGTAATTTTTCGGTCTTCGTCCAGATCAGGATCGAATTGGAACAATTGGATACCACCGCTGAAGCGGCGACATTGCTCCTCAGATCACCACGCTGGTCTGTAACCCGTGTGATGGAACTTCTGGAGATCCGCGATGCCGAGCTGCGTGACCTCATTGCGGCGGACACAAAGCTTGCACGTGTGCTGGCGGCACGCCAGGCCGAGCAGTCGTTCAATGGTGTTGTCGAACGTCAGTGTGTGGTCTGCGGTGAACCGTTTTCCACGGGTACCTTTCGCAATCACTGTGGTGACGCCGCCTGTAGCCGAGTACAGAAACTCGCTCGTTGATGGGGTTACAATCGGGCGTCAAGGAGCGGCGGTTGGCGAACATGCCTACTATGCAAGTGGCAAGGACCTCGAATAAGTAGCTTCGACCATGATCGATAAGTCCTGCGTTCGCGGTCGCAGACCGCTCCCACGATTTCGCTGCACAACGGAGATGTGGCCATCATGATTGATGAAGCTGTGGTCCGCCGGTTTCAGGAAGATGGCGTTGTTCTGCTCAGGCAGGCACTGCATCGTGACTGGCTGCAACTGATCGAGATGGGACTCGGTCGAGTGTTGGCAGACGGTGGTACTGCCAAGCACAGGTTTTTTGCCGGGCAGCGTGGGGAGTTCCAGGAAACGGTGCGCAACTTTGACAGCGCCATCGAGATTCGCCGACTGATGTATGACTCACCATTGGCCGACATGCTCGGTCGATGCATGCAGTCCAGTGGCGTGTGGTACTACTCCGACGAATTTTTCATCAAGGATGCCGGTGGCTGCGAGCGCACCCCCTGGCATCAGGATACGCCTTACTTTCCGGTGGCCGGGAACCAGTTGGCCTCGGTATGGATTTCCCTGGATCGCCTCCGTGCGGACGAGTGCCTCGAATTTATCCGGGGCACCCATCGATCAACGATGTACGACGGATTTGACCCGCGTAATCCTGGTGATCCCTCGCAGAGCTATTACCAGGAGGGCTTGCCAAAACTGCCGGATATCCAGGCCAATCGCAGTGCGTTTCCGATCGTGTCCTGGGATATCGAACCAGGTGACATCATCATTTCCAGCCCGAGTACCATTCACGGTGGTGGTCCGACACGTGTTGATGGACGCCGTCGTGCCATTGCCATTCGTATGTTTGGCGACGACGTGGTGTTCGCCACACGACCACCTTCGATGCCAACAGTCCCGCTCACGCCGGGTCTGGCACAGCATCTGCGGCCGGGAGACCCGCTGCGCAGTCCCTGGTATCCCCAGTTGAGACCGGTGCCTGTCGGCGAACGGTACGGCGGTTGAGTGACGTGACACTCGCGATCGATCCCGATCAGTTCAATCTGCGTTCGCTGCCGCCAGCATTTTACGCGGACCCGTTCCTGACCTACGCCCGGCTGCAACGGGAGACCCCGGTGTTGCGATGTCCGGATGGCAGCATATTGCTGACCCGACATGCCGATCTGCTCTCAGTCTATCGGGATAGCCGTCGTTTCAGTTCAGACAAACGGGTGCAATTTGCACCGTTGTTTGGCACCGGTTCCCCACTGTTTGAACATCACACCACCAGCCTGGTTTTTAATGATCCACCGCTGCACACACGAGTCAGGCGTGCAATCGGTGATGCGCTGTCATACCGGGTGGTCGGTGCGCTGGAATCAGCCGTTGAAACACTGGTTAAAAGACTGCTTGATCAACTGGAGACCGGTAAGTCCGTCGACCTTGTCGTCGACTATGCGGCAGCCATTCCGGTAGAAGTCATCAGCAACCTGCTCGCCATTCCGCCAGACGAGCGTGCGCCGCTGCGGGACTGGTCATTGCGCATTCTGGGCGCGCTGGAGGTCTCCGCGGATGCGACCGTCCTGGCTGCTGGACAAACCGCCGTGCAGCAGTTTCTGATCTACCTGTCGGAACTCGTCGAACGACGGCGCAGTCTCCTGGTCGGTGACGACATTGTCGCGAGATTGCTGCGTGCAGGTCGTGACGGAAACAGTGGATCCACAGGACGTGAAGAGGCGGTCACCGGCGCGCTGTCCCTGCATGAGCTGTTGCACCAATGCATCTTTCTTCTGAACGCCGGCCACGAAACGACGACCAATCTGATTGGGAATGGAGCCGTTCTTCTCAGCGAGCATCCACAGGTGGTTGCGCAGTTGCGTTCCCATCCTGCAAGAATGGAATCCGTCGTCGAGGAAGTGCTGCGAATGGAAAGCCCCAATCAGCTTGGCAATCGAACGGCCACCACTGACCTGAACATCGATGGTGTGAAGATTGAGGCCGGTACGGTGATTACGTTGTGCATCGGCGCTGCCAATCGTGATCCCGAGGTGTTTGCCGATCCCGACGAGTTCCAATCGGACCGGACACCCAATCCGCACCTTGCATTTGGCAGCGGCATTCATACCTGCGCGGGCCGGGCTGTTGCCCGACTGGAAGGACGCATTGGCTTGTTACGGCTGTTTCAGCGATTTCCCGGCATCGAAGTGGTCTCTGCGCGGCGAGCGGCTAGAGCCCGCTTTCGCGGTTACGAAAGTCTGGGGGTCGTGCTCGCGTGAAATCGCTCAACACGTTGGTCTGGCTGGTACTGGTGTGCGGCTCCGGGCGTACCTTTGCCGATGAATTTGTCGTTGCCACGGCGAGCAACTTCCTGGCAACCATGAATGTCCTGGCACCCCGATTTTCGGTCGAATCCGGTCATTCACTCACCGTCACAAGCGGGTCCACGGCCAAGCTGTATCAGCAAATTGTGCATGGCGCACCGTTCGACGTGTTTTTGTCGGCCGATCAGGTGCATGCCGGGCGCCTGGTCAAGGAACGAAAGGCGGTGGCGTCCAGCCTGGTGACCTATGCACGCGGACGGCTGGTGCTGTGGGCAGGTGGCAAACTACTGACAGGAACGCCCGCCGCTCTGCTGACCGACCCGCAGTGGAAACGGATTGCAATCGCCAATCCTGCCGTTGCGCCTTATGGATCGGCTGCCGTGGAGGTGTTGACCGCGTTGTCCCTCAAGGACCGCGTTACTTCGCGACTGGTTTATGGCGAGAGCATCGCGCAGGCACATGTCATGGTCGCAACCGGGGCTGCCCAGCTTGGCATGCTGTCTCGCTCGCAGGTTTATTCAGCTGATCCAGGTACCTGGATAGCCATTGATGAAACATTGTATTCACCCATTCTCCAGGATGCGGTCCTGCTGAACAGAGCAGCCAACAACGAGGCAGCCCGGCTGTTCATGAAGTTTCTTCAGGAAGCTGCAGCCAAAGAAGTCATCCAATCATTCGGATATGGGGTTGATGGGTGACTTGCTGACCGCCATAACGCTGACCGCGAAACTGGCGGGTGTTACGACGCTCTTGCTGCTGCTGATCGGCACACCGCTCGCCTGGTGGCTGGCCCGCTCAAAACGCTGGTTCAAGCCGTTTGTCGAAGCGGTGACCGCGCTGCCCCTGGTGTTGCCACCGACGGTGCTCGGTTTCTATCTGCTGCTGTTGTTCAGCCCGGAAGCGTGGCTTGGCAGCGCGTGGGTTGAACTCACCGGATCGACGCTGACCTTCTCTTTCACGGGGCTGGTGTTTGCCTCCATGCTGTACTCGATGCCGTTCATGGTACAGCCGCTGCAAACCGCATTTGAGGCCGTTGATGACGAACTGATGCATGCGGCAGCCAGTCTCGGCGCAACACCGCTCGATGCGTTTTTTTCTGTTGCCTGCCCGCTCGCGCTGCGCGGTTTCCTGTCCGCATGCATTCTGACTTTTGCGCATACCGTTGGTGAATTTGGTGTGGTGCTGATGGTGGGCGGCAGCCTGCCTGGGGAGACCCGCGTCATTTCCATAGTGCTGTACGAATATGTGGAAACACTGCGCTTTGACGATGCCCATGATCTGGCCTTGCTGCTGGTCGTTTTTTCGTTTGTTGTCCTGTCGACGGTTTATCTCCTTAACCGTCGTCTGCGGTTTCGCATTACATGACACTGCAGATGGACATGGTGGTGACGGCGGGGGATTTCCGTCTTCGAGTCGTCGAATCGGTGCCATTGGCAGGCTGCACCGCCGTGTTCGGTCCAAGTGGCGCTGGCAAGAGCACGCTGCTGCGCAGTCTGGCCGGCTTTCAATCAGCTACCGGTCGCATTCAGTTCGAAGAAACGGTGTGGCTCGACTCCAGCCGCGGTGTCGACATGCCAGCGCACACACGCCGGCTTGGCTATGTCTTTCAGCAGGGGCAGCTGTTCCCACATCTGGATGTGGCGGGCAATCTGCACTTTGCTCAGCGGCGGTCAAAATCGACCAATCCCATGCAATGGGATCGTGTGGTCGCGGCTCTGGAACTGGGACCGATGCTGTTTCGAACAGTGCAGTCGTTGTCCGGGGGAGAGCGGCAGCGGGTTGCGTTGGCACGCGCGTTGTTGTCATCCCCACGCCTGCTGCTTCTGGATGAGCCGCTGTCGGCGCTCGATAATCAACGCAAGGTCGAAATTCTGCCTTTCCTGGAACGTGTGAAGAGTGAGTTCAAGCTGCCGATGCTGTATGTCAGCCATTCGCTGGACGAAGTGACAAGGTTGGCGGATCGGGTGCTGGTGCTCGCGGCAGGCGAAGTGAAGGCGTTTGGTGAAACCGTGTCGGTGCTGGAGAGGCTGGATGTTCAGTCGGTAACCGGACGCTTCGAAGCTGGCGCTATCGTCACCGCCACGGTGGTTGGCCATGATGACGCACGCATGCTGACCTCACTGCGTTTTGGCGACGCGCTGATCACCATGCCACTGTTACCCCATCTCTCATCCGGTCAGGTGGTCCGCCTGCGTATCCGCTCGCGTGATGTGGCCATCGCCTTGCAGCGCCCCGAAGGTATAAGCATCCGCAACATGGTTGCCGCTCGAATCCTGGATGTTGTTGCCGATCCGACATCACCCTTTGCCGAGGTACTGCTCGAAACCGGCTCCGAACATCTGCGTGCACGAATCACGCGTGCGGCTGCCGAGGACCTGGCGTTAACTCCAGGTCTGGGCGTGCATGCGCTGATCAAGAGTGTAGCGTTTGACCACCGGGTGCTGTAGATGATCGCTATTTTTCAGGGGTTTCCGAAGAGGCTTGCGAGTCCTGGCGCAGACCGTAAAACTCGCGCTTCGGCCACAGGAAGTCGATGCGGGTCCGATGAATTTTCCAGGCCCCGTCGACCTTGTGGTACACATCATCGTAGATCCCGAACAGGGTCAGCGGATTGGTCGCCCCTTCACTGACATTGAGGTTGAGCTGATACCAGCGGCCTGAGGCTTGTGTTGCGCTGCGCAGGCGAATCCAGGGATTGGTGACGGCATGCATCTGGGAATGAACGGCACGACCACTGCCGTACAGGAAGTCATGGTAGCGCGCACGGATCTGCGCCTTGCCCACCCAGTCGCCGCCAAAGTTGGGTCCGAACTCACAGATCGCGTCGTCGGTGAAGAGGTCGATGAGATCATCCAGCCGGTTGCCGTCATAAAAATGGGAGTAGAGGTAGCGCACTTCCTTGATGGCGTCGATTTCCAGTAGTTGCTCGATGGTCCGGGTCATGGTCTGGTTCCTCGAATGGTTGCGGGATGTCACGATAAGTCAGGTTCAGGGTCTGCTATCGATGGAAGCACGGTGTGCGGCAACCTGCAATCTGGTGTCAGCAACGGCCAGCGCGTTATAGTCGGCAACGATTGATTCCGGGTATTCCCGGCACCCGCAAAAGGACATGAGGTAGACCATGCGTAGTAACCGTACAGTACTGTCCGCGACAACCCTGATATTGGTTCTGGGGGGGTTGTCCCCGCTCGTTGAAGCCAGAGAGACGGAACACTTTTTTGACGTCGCTCAGGCTGCGGAGTCGCCGCTGGGCAAAGGTCGGCTGCTCGGGATTCCTTTTTACATGAAAGGACAGGCAGCACCGGTTGCCGTGAAGGTGCTGTCGACCTGGACCCAGGAGCGTGCCTCCAGTGGTGTCATGCGAACCGACAAAAAGACCTGTGACGTGGCCTTTCTTTCCGCATTGATCGCATTGCAGGAAAGCGCCAAGAAAGAAGGTGGAGACGCGATCGTCAATATCGTGTCTACCACCAAGGGCAAGACGACGGAAAGTGCGTCGCAGTATCGCTGTATTGCCGGCACCACCATCGCGCATGTTGCGTTGAGTGGTGAGGTGATCAAGACACAGTGAAGACGGGTTGGCGATTAACCCCGGCGTTTGGATGGTCACTCGTCGGACGTGCCCACACCCATGGCTGACCCAGGCGGCGAAATACTGGTCACCGGCTCCAGTCGCGGCATCGGCCGTGCGATTGCCGAGCGAGTCGCCCGCGACGGTCTTTCCGTGGTGGTGCACTGTCGAAACCGTGTGGATGAAGCGCAAGCCGTTGTCGACGGCATAACCAGCGCTGGTGGGCATGCACGCTGGTTGCAATTTGACATCGCCGACCGCGATAGCTGCAGATCCGTGCTGGAAACGGATGTAAAGGACCACGGGGCCTACTACGGCGTGGTCTGCAATGCAGGGGTGCATCGTGATGCGGCGTTTCCGGCGCTCACAGACGAGGATTGGGACTCAGTGATCCAGACCAATCTGGGCGGTTTCTACAACGTGCTGCGCCCACTGGTCATGCCCATGGTCCGGCGGCGCAAGCCGGGACGCATCGTGACGATGTCGTCAGTCGCCGGTTTGATGGGTAATCGGGGTCAGGTCAACTACAGCGCTGCCAAGGCTGGCATCATTGGTGCCACCAAGGCGTTGGCTCTTGAACTCGCCAAGCGTGAGATCACCGTCAATTGTGTGGCGCCCGGTCTGATTGAAACCGATATGGTTGAAGCCGCGATGCTGGAGCAGGTGCGAGAGATGATCCCGATGCGTCGCCTGGGTAAGCCGGCAGAGGTGGCAGGGCTGGTGGCCTTCCTGCTGTCTGCCGAAGCCAGTTACATCACGCGTCAGGTTTTCTCCGTCAATGGCGGAATGCTGTAACAGCATGACTGACATGACAGGCATGAAGCGGGTTGTCGTGACCGGGATGGGCGCGATTACATCGATTGGCCAGGACTGGTCGACGGTGCGCACCAACCTTGAAAGCAGGCGAACCGGGATCAGCTACATGGCTGATTGGGAGCGATTCGAGACTCTCAATACACGCCTTGCAGCGCCGATACCGGATTTCACCTCGCCTGCCCACTATCTGCGCAAAAAGATTCGCAGCATGGGGCGGGTGGCATTGATGGCGACCCGCGCGAGTGAGCTTGCACTCGAAGATGCGGGACTGCTGGGTGCGGAACTGCTGCACTCCGGACAGATGGGCGTGGCCTTCGGCTCATCAACCGGTTCAACCTCCGCCATCGCGGATTTTCACGCCATGCTCATCGGCCATGACACCAGCAACATCAACGCCAACACGTACATCAAGATGATGCCGCATACCACCGCAGTGAATGTCGGGGTGTTTTTTGGTATCCGGGGACGCATCCATACCACGTCCAGTGCCTGTACTTCTGGCAGTCAGGGCATTGGCTACGCATACGAGGCGATCCGCTTCGGACGACAGACCGCGATGATTGCCGGCGGGGCCGAAGAACTCTGTCCAACAGAAGCTGCCGTGTTTGACACCCTGTTTGCCACCAGCACCAAAAACAGTACACCCCATGCAGTGCCACGGCCGTTTGATCGCGATCGTGATGGGCTGGTGATCGGCGAAGGTTCCGCGGCGCTGATCCTTGAAGAGTACGAACATGCCCGCGCACGTGGTGCGCATATTCATGCGGAGATCATCGGCTACTCAACCAATTCCGATGGCATGCATGTCACACAGCCGGACTGGGAGCAGATGCGAAATGCCATGCAGGACGCAATGCGCGACGCCGGCGTCGCTCCGGACGCAATAGGTTATGTCAGTGCTCATGGTACGGCGACTGATCGTGGTGATATCGCCGAAAGCCGGGCCACGCTGGATGCCATAGGTGCAGCCGTGCCGATCAGCAGCCTGAAAAGCTATCTTGGCCATACACTGGGCGCCTGTGGCGCCATAGAGGCGTGGGCGACCCTGAACATGATGCGCGAAGGCTGGTTTCATCCAACCGCCAATCTGGACAACGTTGATCCGCGCTGTGCCCCGCTCGACTACATTGTTGGGGATGGCAGAGAGTTGCAGACAGATGTGGTGATGAGCAACAACTTCGCGTTTGGCGGTATCAACACGTCATTGATCTTCAGGCGGGTATGATCTCCGGTCTATTCATGAACTTCCTGCCTCAGCGACGATGCTGGAAGCGGTCTGATGCGAATTTCATAATTCCCCTGCCGATGCTGAAGGACCACCGCGCGGGCAGCTTTTTCGCGCAGTGACATATTGTCCACTGCCTCCGACCACTGTGCCGTTGCGACGATGTCACCACGGCGATGCAGGGTCCTGCTTGCGGAATCTTCGGTCATGGTCCAGGGCTGTTCGTAAGCGCCTCGGAGCAGCCAGTTTGGCCACAGGCAGAACTGAAGTTCCGCAAGGACCCGATCCGGGTTCAGATTGGTTGCCACCTGCTGGACAACGGCCAGTTCACCCCCTTGGTTCAGGGTTGCGGTGAACAGCGGAATACCGAGCGGCGACAACACGATGAAATGCAGTTGATCACCCCTGCGCTCAAGTGTCAGCAACGCGCGAAAAGTCCTTATCGTCTGCCCTTCACCGAAGGTTGCGCTGAACTCGCTGCTGGCGCGCCAGTTTGGAGCGGGATCGTCCGCAAGCGGCCAGGACGTCACCGGTATCGGGAAATCGGCTGCAGACATCGGGTCGACGCCACGTGTCTGGCATCCGGCGACGCTGCCCATACAGGCCAGAACGAGGATCGAAACCAGCAGGCGAGGTACTGCGGTCATCAAGGTGTGCTGGTCATGCGTGATCGTTTTACACCTTCAGGTCGAGCAAGTGGGGAGAGCAGCCAGCAGGCCGCGATGCCTGCTGTGAGTGTGCTGCCAAACGCGGAGATGACGGTTGTTTCACTCACCGCCAGCAACCCGAATGCCAGCAGCGTGGTGATCGCAGAGAGCAGTATGGCAAGTTCCGTTCGGTCGAGTTCGGCGCCGGAGTCAAACGCGTTGGTGTGCTGAAATACGGCGTAGTCGATGCCGATGCCGAATACCAGCAGCAGCGCAAACAGATTGAAGACACTGTAGTGCGTACCGGTGAGGCCAAGCATCCCCAGGGCGATGGCCAGGCCCAGGCAAGGCACGAGTGTGATGCGAAGCGCTGCGACGATGCCATAGGTCAGGCTCAGCAAGACGATGACTATCCCGATTGCTCCAATCAACATCAGTGACGCGGAAGCACGAAACTGCGCGAACTGATTGGACAGGAGTGAAACCTGGTCAACCAGACGGGTGCCGGGTGAGCTGATGGTTTCGAGCGCAGCCATGTCACGCACATTGTTCAGCAGAACGATACTGCGACAGCGCAGGCCTTCGCATCCCTGCCAGAGCAACGACCAGGGTGGAGCCAGTCGCCCAGCGAAGTCAGGCAATTCAAGCGTATTCCCGGTCGCACTCTCCCAGCGTTCGAATTCAGCAATGGCTGCAGACTCGCTGTAGCCGATGCGTTTGAAAAAATCCTGCGCCAACCCGGACCTGCCCAGCTTTTCCTGGAGCAAGTGAACCCCCTTACGCTGGTCGTCGGGCAGGGAAAATACCGATGACAGCGCCATGGGTGTCGCAGCCATGGTTGAGTGGACACGCTGCACCAACGCTGCTTCGTTG
>Ga0163144_10025634_pt1 | contig 11506 bp, 13 predicted proteins | sample OliLak19BULKMAT1_FD_123175 | JGI IMG/M metagenome (GOLD analysis project Ga0163144, IMG submission 123175) | Freshwater microbial mat bacterial communities from Lake Vanda, McMurdo Dry Valleys, Antarctica - Oligotrophic Lake LV.19.BULKMAT1 | ecosystem: Environmental > Aquatic > Freshwater >... | reverse complement strand
CCGCGAGCATGAGCACGGGCGTGAGCGGCGTGCGCAATTCGTGGCTGAGCGCGGCGAGAAATTCATCCTTCGCGCGGTTCGCCTCCTCGGCGGCATCGCGCGCCGCGCGCAGGTCCGCCTCGTTCTGTTTCCGCTGGGTGATGTCGCGCGCGATTTTCGACGCGCCGACGACCACGCCCGCGGCATCGCGCAGCGGCGAGATCGTCGCCGACACCTCGATGGAGCGCCCATCCTTCGTCGCGCGCACCGTTTCGTAATGCGCGATGTGTTCACCCGCGCGCAGTCGGCGCAGGAGGGCATGTTCTTCATCGCGCCGATCTGCGGGAATAATGCGGAAAATCGACTGGCCGACCATCTCCTCCGCCGACCATCCAAAGAGCCGTTCCGCGCCCGCGTTCCAGCTCGCCACCACGCCTTCCAGATTTTTGCTGACGATGGCGTCCTCGGAAGAAGCGACGATCGCCGCCAGTTGCGCGCGCGCCGTTTCCGCGCTGCGGCGTTGCGCATCGGCGCGCTCGAGCGCCTGCGCGACCCACCAGACCAAGGCGGGAAAAATCACGGTGATCGAGGCCGCCAGCAGCGCCATTCCCACCCCTTTGCCGTAGTAGCCAGCCTCCCGCCCGAGCACGAACAGCCACCCGAGCAGCGCCGGCACGAGCAGCGCCGTGGGCAGCATCCGCCGCGCGACGACCCCGCCGGTATTCTCCGCGAGAAAAACCGCGACGAACCCCCGCCCGGGCCGCGCAAGCAGGACCGCCGCGCTGAGCAAGAGGAAGGCGATGACCGTGTGCAGGGCGATCGAAACGTAAGGTTCCAGCGTCGGTGGGAGGTCCACGTCGTAGAAATAGCCGAGGAAGATGAGGAACGTGGTCGCCGCCAATCCCACCGCGCAGAATTGAGCAGGCCACACGCCGCGCCGCGTCCGCACGTCGAGCAGCAGGATCGCCGTCCCGAGCAGCATGAAATTCAACGCCGAGGCCGGCCCCATGCGACCGGGAAAGGACCGCCCCGCGCCCGCCGGCGTTTCGCGAAAGAGCGCCTGGTCAATGCCCAAATCCCAGCCGAACACATTCTCGCAAAACGTGAGCGCCCCGACCGCGCAGACCACGACCCCGCACGCTTGCGCGAGCCGCCGCCTCCACGCGGCGCAACCTTCCTCCCGCAGCGCGGCCACGGCCACGCCTGCGAGCATGAGGCAGAGCGCGGTGTTCGCCTTCATCGTCACCCATGCCGGATGAATGCGCGTGAGGGCATCAATGCCGAATGTCCACCCGGAAAAGCCGACCGCACCGATCGTGGCGGCGGTCAGCGCAAGCATTTGGGAGAGACGTTTCCAATTCATCGTGTGAAGCCGTGACTGTGGAGATTTACCTGCGAATGGAAATCGCGAATCGGCGCATCACGCGATCCGCCGGAGCAAAACGAACGAGCGCCCCGTGACAGCGAGCTTTTCACCGGCGGCGTGTCCGGGCTGCGGATCGAGAAAGCCGCGCTCGTCCGCCGTATCGAGCACGACAGCCCAGCGTTGCGCGCCCTGGCTTGGCAGGACGAAATCCTCGGCCTCAGGCGCGGCGTTCAACAGCATGAGAAAGGTGTCGTCGGTGATGGGCTCGCCCTGCCAGTCCCGCACGTCGAGCGCGTCGCCGCAGAGCAGCACCCCGAGCGTCTTCACGTAGTGCGTGCCCCATTCCTCATCGCTCATCTCGTTCCCGCCGGGGTTCAGCCACATGAGGTCTTTTACCCCTGCGCCGCGCACCTCGCGGCCCTGGAAAAACTTCGGTCGGCGGAAGATCGGATGCTCGCGACGAAAGGCGATGAGGCGCGCGGTGAAATCCGTCTGCGCCTGCTGCCCGGGCGTCCGCTTCCACGCGTGCCACGAAATCTCATTGTCCTGGCAGTAGGCGTTGTTGTTGCCCTGCTGGGTGCGTCCGTATTCATCGCCGCCGCCGAGCATCGGCACGCCCTGCGAGAGGAAAAGGGTGGCGAGCATATTCCGCTGTTGGCGGCGGCGCATCCTGTTCACTTCGTCGTCGTCAGTCACGCCTTCCGCGCCGCAATTCCACGAGTGGTTGTTGTTATCGCCGTCCTTGTTCTCCTCCTTGTTGGCGTCGTTGTGCTTGTCGTTGAAACTCACGAGGTCGTGCAGCGTGAAGCCATCGTGCGCGATCAGGAAGTTGATGCTGGCGTAAGGCCGCCGCCCGTCGTCCTGGTAAAGGTCGCTCGACCCCGTCAGCCGCGCCGCGAGTTCGCCGACCTGCGAATCGTCGCCCTTCCAATACGCCCGCACACAGTCGCGATACTTCCCATTCCACTCCGCCCAACCCACCGGGAAGTTACCCACCTGATAGCCGCCCTCGCCCACATCCCACGGCTCGGCGATGAGCTTCACCCGCTGGAGGATGGGGTCTTGATGAATGATGTCGAAGAACCCGCCGAGCTTGTCCACTGCGTGCAACTCGCGGGCGAGGGTGGACGCGAGGTCGAAGCGGAAGCCATCCACGCGGCACTCGACGGCAAAGTAACGCAAGGAATCCATGACGAGCTGGAGCACCCGCGGATGCTGCATGTTCAGCGTGTTGCCCGTGCCGGTGTAATCCATGTAATGCCGCGGTGAATCGGCCACCCGCCGATAGTAGCTCGCATTGTCGATGCCCTTGAAACTCAGCATCGGCCCAAGGTGATTCCCCTCCGCCGTGTGGTTATACACCACGTCCATGATGACCTCGATGCCCGCCGCATGCAGTTGCTTCACCATGCCCTTGAACTCCGACACCTGCTGCCCGTTCGCGCCGCTCGCCGAGTAGCGCGACTCTGGGGCGAGGTAGCCGATGGACGAGTAACCCCAGTAGTTCGTCAGCCCCCGTCCTTCGAGAAAACTGTCGTCCACAAAATGATGCACCGGCAGCACCTCGACCGCAGTTATTCCCAACTTATTGAAATACGCGATGGCTTCCTGTGAACCGAGCCCGGCATAAGTCCCGCGCAGCTTTTCCGGCAGCACCTCCCACAGCTTCGAGAAGCCTTTCACGTGCACCTCATAGATCACCGTCTCGGACATCGGGCGGTCAATGCGACGGTCGCCCGACCAGTCGAAGGCATCATCCACCACCACGCAACGCGGCATCAGCATGGAATTGTCGCGGTCATCCATGTCGAAGTCTTCATTGCCACCCACGCGGTAGCCAAACATCTCCGCCGCCCACTTAAACCCGCCGTTGATCGCCTTCGCGTACGGATCGAGCAGCAGCTTGTTCGGGTTGAAGCGATGCCCCGCTTCCGGCTGCCAAGGTCCGTGCACGCGATAGCCGTAAAGGGTGCCCGGTTGCACCTCCGGCAGATAACCGTGGAAGACCTGATCCGTCTTCTCCAGTAAACGCTGCCGCCCGATTTCGCGCTGCGGATCGGCCGGGTCGAAGAGACACAGCTCCACCTTTTCGGCGTGCTCGCTGAAGAGTGCGAAATTGGTCCCGCAGCCATCCCAGGCGGCACCGAGCGGATAAGGATGACCTGGGCAGACACGGAATGAATTCATGGGTTGTGGGTTGAGTGCAGGGCTGCGCTGCACATTCGCCCGTCAGACCGTCACCGGACGTAAAAAGCGGGCCGCACCCCGCCCGAAAGTTTTTTGCATTCCCACACACGCAACCCTTCGCGCACCGGCGAACAGAAGGGTGACAACAAACCTCTAACTCGAAAGGACCAAACATCATGCTCTCCTGGGCCATCACCTTCCTCATCATCGCCCTCATCGCCGCCGTGCTCGGCTTTGGCGGCCTCGCCGGCACCGCGATCGGCATCGCGAAGATCATCTTCTTCGTCTTCATCGCGCTGTTCATCGTCTCCTTCCTCATGGGTCGGCGCTCGCCGCCCGTGGGATAACGCTTCGAAAGCCCGTCAATACTCGAACGGAAACAGTTGGAGCATCCGCTGGCAGATGAGTCTGCGGCGTGCTTTGCAAACGATGCCCCGCCGCTCCCGCAACCCGGACTTCGGGATGAAATGCAACGCATCCACGCGGCAGAGCGTTGCCCAATCCAAGCCGTCGGCCTGATCGAGAATGACTTCCACCGGATTTGTCTCACGCTGCTTCGGGCCGCGCAGCGTCCTGCACAACATCACGTTGACTCGATCGAATGCGGGATTCGCCAGACGCGCCGCGTTGGTGAAGATCACGCAGGGAGGCGCGCCTTCCACCGGGAAGTCATAAGTCCAGATTTCCCACGGAGCCATCAGTCGCCGGCCTGTCCGCAGTGGTTTTCAAACGCCGCCCACTCCGCGTCGTCGTAGCAATTCGCCAACTGTTTGGAATCCAGCGGCGGAGGCACGGTCTCGACGACCACGGGAGTCAACTCCACGAGCGCGCCGGCATGATTGCGCAAACGGATCACCTCGCCGCCCAAGGCCTGCGTGCAGAACGAATCGAGCTGGGCTTGGGCATCATCGACAGAGATCACTTTCATTGGAGTCACGCTGCCACGAAGTCTGGCGCGGGGCAACGCATCCACTTACGCCGCCACCACCGGCAGCGCGATGCGCGTGAACAGCGCGCCGTCCACGTTCCGACGCGTGACCGTTGCGCCGGTGGCCTCGGTCAGGCGCTGCACCGTCCACAGCCCGAGTCCGTAGCCGCTACGTTTCGTCGTCTCGAAAATGCGCCGTCCCCACGCGGTCGTATCGACCGGCGCGGACTTCGGTTCGCGCAGTGCAAAGGCGACCTCGTTCCCCTCGCGCCGTGCGGAGGCGATGGCCGGTTCGCCATCGCGAAAGCTGCGGGCGTTCGCGAGGAGTTCGCGAAAAACGGTGGCCATCAGACCCGCGTCCACGTTCACCTTTTCGTCCCCAGTTTCATCCACCCACTCGACGGCGGGCGGCTCGGGCAGCGACTCGTTTTGCTCGCGCCAAATGAGGAATAGTTCCCGCGCGGCGAGCGCCGCGACGTAGGGCTGGGGCTCCTGAAAAAGCGCGGACATGGCCCGGAGTTGTTCGCCGAGTCCGCGCACCTGGCGGCGCACCTGATCCACGCTCGCGCGGCCTTCGGGGTCGGTCACAATTTCCTGCAAGAGCGCGGTTTCGAGGTCGAGGGCGTTCAGGCCGTTGCGCACGTCGTGCGTGTGCTGGCGCACGAAGGCCGCGAGCCGCGGCCACGAGATTTCAGGTTCGGATGGCATGTCGAAATTCATACGCGGCGGACGCGCGCTTTGGCTGTCTCGAAAATGCACGGAAAATGTCGCGCAGGAACGACAGCACCGCTGGTTTTCGCGACACCTTTCACGGTGAGAAATCGGCGCTCACAGAGGGAAACGCAGGCTGGCACGGGGAAGGCAAATGCAGAGGGCCGAAACCAATCCACATCCCATGCTCTACTCATTCGACCATCAACACGTTCAAAACCGTCCGCAGCTCTCCGCCGGTGAACCCACCGACGAACAACTCATGGCGGGTATCCAGGGGGGCGAAGAACATTCCCTCGACCTGCTCCAGCGCCGCCACCGAGGGCTGCTCCGCACCATCGTCAGCCGCGTCGTTACCAACGACCACGATGTGGATGAAGTCGTGCAGGAATGCCTGCTCGAAATTTGGCGCCGCGCGGGCACCTACGACCCCGCCAAAGGCCAGGCACTCGGCTGGCTTGTGACGCTGGCCCGCCGCCGCGCCATTGACCGGCTCCGCCGCAAGTCGGCCTACTGGCGCGCGCAGGATCGCTTCCGCGTGGAATGCGAAACGGAATCAGCGACCGCGATGCACTGCGGAGCCGATGAAGAAGCCGCGCAGGATGACACTGCGGTCGTCGTCGCCCGGCTGATCTCGAATCTGCCGGAAGCGCAGCAGCAGGCCGTGCAACTCGCCTACTTCCAAGGGATGTCGCAGCGGCAAATCGCCGCGCATACCGGCATCCCGCTCGGCACCATCAAGACGCGCCTCGAACTCGCCATGCGCAAGCTGCGAGCGGCGGCGCTGGCCTTCGGCGAGTTTCGCGAGCCGATGAAGGCAGCAGCCTGATCGAAAGTTTTCCTGTGACGATCCGGCTGGCCGCGACCTTTCTCCAAAGGCGGGGGCCGCCGCCATTTCAGCCCAGAGGGCTGACGAAACTCGAGCGGTGGCTAAGCAAGTCCGCGAGCACCACTACCGGTCATCCGAAGAACACCACCGGCAAATTCTCACGACCGCCTCCGGCGTGGACGCGACGCTTCAGACCGACAACCCAAACTGTTTGATCTTCGCGTAAACCGTCGCGCGGTGGATGCCGAGCGCGCGCGCGGCTTTGGCCTTGTTGCCATCCGCGCGGCGCAACGCTTCGAGGAGCGTCTCGCGCTCGGCGTCCACGAAGGAAACGGGGGCCGCCGTTCGCATCGTGGGCGCGAGATCGGGCGTTTGGATTTCGCGCGGCAGGTGACGTTTGTGGAGCACCGCGTCGTCGCACAGCACCAGCGCGTGCTCGATGGCGTTTTGCAATTCACGCACATTCCCCGGCCACGGGTAGGCGCGCAAAAGTTCCAGCACTTCCGGGTCGAGTTGCGGCGGCGGTTTGCCGAGTTGCTGCGCGAAGCGGTGCAGAAACGTGTCGGTGAGTTTCGCCAAATCCTCGCGCCGTTCGCGCAGCGGCGGGATTTCGATCTCGAAAGTCTTGAGACGAAAATACAAGTCCTGGCGGAGCTTCCCATCCTGCACGGCTTTCGCGGGCGCGCGATTGGTCGCGGCGATCAAACGGAAATTCACGGACCGGCTTTTCGTCGTGCCGAGCGGGCGATACTCACGCTCCTGCAGCACGCGCAGAAAGCGCGTCTGCAACTCGATGGGCATCTCCGTGATTTCATCGAGAAAAAGCGTGCTGCCATGCGCCTCGGCGAGCATCCCGGGAAACGCCGTGACCGCGCCGGTGAACGCGCCTTTGGCGTAACCGAACAGCTCCGCCTCGATCATGTTCGCCGGGAACGCGCCGCAGTTCAGTTTCACCATCGCCGCGCCCGCCTGCGCGCTGCGGCGGTGGAGTTGATCCGCGAAAATCTCCTTCCCCACGCCGCTCTCGCCGGTCAGCAGCACGTTCGCCTGCGAGGGCGCGACGCGCGCGATGAGCTGCTCCACCTCACGCATCCGCCGACTGATGGCCACCGGCGCGAGCGCCTCCTCCGCCGCGCGCAGCTTCACCTGCAACTGCGCCTTCTCTTTTTCCAGCACCACGGTCTGCGCCACGAGCGCCTGCTGCTCCAGCGCCCGCGCGCACAGGCTAATGAGTTCCTCGACCGCATACGGCTTCGCCACAAAATGAAACGCGCCGAGCTTGATCGAGTCGATCGCGTTCGCGAGTGAGTCGTGCGCCGTCAGAATCATCACCGGCACGGTGGGCTGCGCGGCCTTGAGTTCGCGCAGCACGTCGAGCCCGTCGGCATCGGGCAGACCGAGATCGAGCAGCACGAGATCGGGTTTCATCTGCGCGACGAGCTGCCGTCCTTGCGCGGCGTTCGGCGCGGTTTCCACGACGTAGCCGTGCCTTTGCAAAACGGCGGTCAGCGTCGCCTGAATCGTGCGCTCATCGTCGATGACGGCGATCTTTTTGGTCAGCTCAAGCATCACCGCCGATCAAACGCCAAGCGCAGCCCGGCGCAAAGCCCCAATACGAAAGGCGGCGCGAACCCGGTGAGAGTCCGCGCCGCCCGGTTGGAATGGCCGTGAAGTGACGGCTTAGAGTTTTCCGATTTCTGTGCGGATTTCCTCTTTCGTCCGACCGAGTTTCTTTTGCTGGCGACCGAGCAGTTCGTCGTCCTTCCCCACGGCGAACGTGAGATCGTCGTGCTCCATCTCGTGGGTCGCCCGCGGCGAACTGCACGGTTGTGTCCTGCACGCGCACGCGGATGGGGGCGCAGCCCCGTTGGCTCGGTAATTTGCGCGCGCGGCAGGACGCAAAACGGCGGCGATCCTTGCGAATCGCCGCTGTTGAAAAGCGAGGGAAGGCCTTCGCCGAAGGGTTACTGAGTCACCAGCGAATCGCGCAAATCCCGCACACGATCGTGCGCGGCCTTCACGGCTTGGTATTGCGTTTCGAGCGTCGCCCGCACATGCGCCGGCAACCCTTCTTCCGCGAGCGCCTTCGTGTATTCAGCCACCGCCGAGTCTTCGCCGCGTTCGCATTCCGCGAGGATTGCGTGCTCGTCTTTGCTGGTGAGCGCGGCCTTGAGATTGATCCAGCCGCGATGCAAAGCGCCGGAAACGGAGCCCGTGGTTTCGGGTTCTTTTTCGCCGAGTGAGTGCGCCAGCGATTGCAGCTCTCCGGCGAACTGGCTGCGTTGCAGCGAGTATGCGCCAAAGAGCGTTTTCAGGTCGGAGGATTTCACGTCTTCCGCCGCTTCGCGAAAGCCATTTTGGCCGTCTTTGAGGGTTTCGATCAGGTCGTTAAGAATGGAGTTGGTGTTCATAATGCCCTTCCTTCGCGCGCGGCGATGCTGGCGCGCTTACGAAAATACGCCGTTCTCATTTTAGCCAATACGAGACCCACGATGCTGACCGCGATGGCGAGCAGCGGTGCGATGGGAAACATGGGGTAGCAAGCCAGCGCCGCGCTGGGCCGCAGCGCATTGTCCTCCAGCCATGCGTCCAAGGTTTCCCTGGGCATTTTGGACACCCGGTTGCCCGTGCTCGCCTGCAGATTCATTTCCTCGGCCGACGACTTAGTTCAAACCCACGGCCTGCCCCCGAGCGCCGTCGTAGAGCGGCGCGACTTGCGGGAATTCTTCCGCGCGATGGATGTCCACGAAGAGCGGAAACGCGATCTCTCGCCCGCGTTGAGCAAGCACTTGGTCGATCGCGCACTGCGCGGCGCAGCCGACATCGCGAAGCGCTTCGACGCCGATGGCAATCTGCTGATCGAGGCCGGCGGAATCGGTGAGGTTGATGATGAAGTGATTCATATTTGCACCCATCAATCGGCCCCGGCAGGAGGGTTGGCCGCACTAAATCCAGGCCCGCGCGTTTTGCCCACGACCGCTCACACGCCGCCGCCGATTCAGGGGACACGATGGACCGCGCGCCAGCCGACTCACCTTTTCCTCCCGCCAGCCCCGCCGTCGCCAAGTCGGCGGGCCTGCGCTACGTCACCGATGCACGACCCGGCATTACGCGGCAGCGGCGCGGCAAGACCTGCACCTTTCTCGCGCCGGATGGGAAGAAGGCGCGCGGTCTCGAAACGCTGCGCCGCATTCGTTCGCTCGCGATCCCCCCGGCGTGGACGGACGTGTGGATTTGTCCGTTTGAAAATGGACACATTCAGGCCACGGGACGCGATGCGCGCGGGCGCAAGCAATACCGCTATCACGCACGCTGGTGCGAGGTGCGCGACGAATCGAAATACGAACGCGTGCTCGCTTTCGGCAAGGCGCTGCCGCGCATCCGGCGGCGCGTGGCGGCGGATTTGCGGCGGCGCGGGATGACGCGCGAAAAGGTGCTCGCCACGGTGGTGCGTCTGCTGGAGACCACGCTCATCCGCGTGGGCAACGACGAATACGCGCAGAGCAACGGCAGCTACGGGCTCACCACGCTGCGCAATCGCCACGCGAAAGTGCGCGGCGAGAAAATCACGTTCGAGTTCAAGGGGAAGAGCGGAAAGAGGCACCGCATCGACGTGCAGGACGCGCGCGTGGCGAAGCTCGTGCGCAAGTGCCAGGAGCTGCCGGGACAGGAGCTTTTCGGCTACGTCGCCGAGGACGGCGCGGTGCGCGATGTGACCTCCGAAGATGTGAACGGTTACTTGCGCGAGATCGCGGGCGAGGACTATTCGGCCAAGGATTTCCGCACCTGGGCGGGCACCGTGCTCGCCGCGGTGGCGCTGCGGGAGTTTGAAAAGTTCACCTCGCAGCGGCAGGCGAAGCGCAACGTGACGCAGGCCATCGAAGCCGTCGCCAGGATGCTCGGCAACACCGCCGCCATCTGCCGCAAGTGCTACGTCCACCCGGCGATTCTCGACGGCTATCTCACCGGCCAGACCATCGCCACGATCGAGCAACGCGCCGACGAACGCCTGCGTAAATCGCTCGCCAAACTGCGCCCCGACGAAGCCGCGGTGATGATGCTCGTGCGCAAACACCTCGCCGATTCCCACCATGCCCGCCGCCAGTGAACTCGACATTGATGGCCGCAAAGTGCGCGTCACGAATCTCGACAAGGTGCTCTACCCCGAGTGCGGCTTCACGAAGGCCCAGGTGATCGCCTACTACGCGCGCATCGCCGACGTGCTGCTGCCGCATTTGCAGAAGCGTCCCGTCACGCTCAAGCGTTACCCCGACGGAGTGAACGCGGAGTTCTTTTACGAAAAGAACGCGCCGAGACACCGCCCGCTGTGGCTGAAGACCGCGCCCGTCTGGAGCGACACGCGCAGCGGTGAAATCGACTACTGCCTGCTCAACGACCGCCCGTCGCTCGTCTGGGCCGCGAATCTCGCGAGTCTCGAACTGCATCCCTTCCTGCACCGCGCGCCACGCCTCGACCGCCCTGAGAGCGTCGTCTTCGATCTCGATCCCGGCCCACCGGCGACCATCGTCGAATGCTGCGTCGTCGCCCTCACGCTGCGGAAACTTCTCGCCACGCTCGACCTCGAGTGTCTCGCGAAAACTTCCGGCTCGAAAGGTCTGCAAATCTACGTGCCACTCAACACGCCGACGACTTACGCCAAGACAAAACCTTTCGCCCAACACGTCGCCGAACGAATACGCGAACTCGCGCCGGAAACCATCGTCACGCAAATGCGTCGCGCCTTGCGCCCCGGCAAAGTCTTCATCGACTGGAGCCAGAACGATCCCCACAAAACCACCGTCAGCGTCTATTCCCTCCGCGCCCGCCCGACGCCCACCGTCTCGACGCCAGTAACTTGGATCGAAGTGCAAAAGTGCGTCCGCACCCGCGCTCCGCAAACACTTACCTTCGATTCCGCCGCAGTCCTGCAGCGCGTAAAAAAGCGCGGCGATCTCTTCGCGCCGATGCTCACGCTGCGGCAGCGATTGCCGAAAAGCTGAGCGTCTCGAGAATGGATTGGGCGGAGGAAACCAACGGGCCAGTCAGCGACGAACAGGATTCCGAATCCATGCCTGTATCCCTACCCACGTAGCACCTCGCCCTCCGCGTCCGTGCGCTGAGTTCTCCCTCCAGCGAGTCCAGCCCTTCGAGCGTGCCTTTTGCCATTACCGGCGTGGGCATCGATGCCTGACAAGCGGAATGGCCATGAATGCTCAGTCGAGCGATTAAACAGTCGTCGATGAGTATTACCCACGCGGAAGCCGGCGGGCCTGCGATTCACGGTTATGTCGAAAGCCGCATTCATCATTCTCGCCGCCGGCGACACCCACGAAAGTCTCGGACGGGTCGTCAACGCCCTTATGGGAGCGCTCGAATACGTGGAAAGCGGCGACCCGGTGCAGGTTGTCTTCGATGGCGCGGGCACGCAGGCTGCCGCCGCGCTCGCGCAGCCGGCTCACAAATACCACAAGCTTCTGGAGAAGGTGCGTTCCAAGATCACCGTCTG
>Ga0163144_10025633_pt1 | contig 11506 bp, 11 predicted proteins | sample OliLak19BULKMAT1_FD_123175 | JGI IMG/M metagenome (GOLD analysis project Ga0163144, IMG submission 123175) | Freshwater microbial mat bacterial communities from Lake Vanda, McMurdo Dry Valleys, Antarctica - Oligotrophic Lake LV.19.BULKMAT1 | ecosystem: Environmental > Aquatic > Freshwater >... | reverse complement strand
GCAAGTCCTTCAACTGAATCCAGGAGAAATCGCCATGACCAGCGCCGTCATCGTCTCGACCGCCCGAACCCCGCTCGCCAAGAGCTGGAAGGGCGCCTTCAACATGACCCACGGCGCCACCCTCGGCGGCCATGCCGTCAAGCACGCGGTCGAGCGCGCCGGCATCGACGGCGCCGAGGTCGACGACGTGATCATGGGCTGCGCCACCCCGGAAGGCGCGACCGGCAGCAACATCGCCCGCCAGGCGGCGCTGCGCGCGGGCCTGCCGATCACCACCAGCGGCATGACCGTGAACCGCTTCTGCTCGAGCGGCCTGCAGACGATCGCTCTTGCCGCGCAGCGCGTCATCGCCGGCGAGAGCGACATACTCGTCGCCGGCGGCGTGGAGAGCATCTCCTGCGTGCAGAACGAGGCCAACAAGCACATGATCGCCGACAGCTGGCTGCTCGAGCACAAGCCGACGATCTACTGGAACATGCTGCAGACCGCCGAGCAGGTCGCCAAGCGCTACGGCATCGCGCGCCAGCGGATGGACGAGTACGGCGCCGCCAGCCAGCAGAAGGCGACCGCGGCGCGCGACGCCGGCAGGTTCGAGGCCGAGATCGCGCCGATCACCGTGCTCGCCGGCGTCGCCGACGCGGTGATGGGCCTGCGCACGAAGGAAGTGACGGTCAGCGCCGACGAAGGCATCCGCGCCGGCACGACCTACGACGGCATCAAGGACATCAAGCCGGCGATTCCCGGCGGCGTCATCTCCGCCGGCAACGCCAGCCAGTTCAGCGATGGCGCCGGCGCGGTGGTGGTGATGAACGAGAAGCTCGCCGAGCAGCGCGGCCTGAAGCCGCTCGGCCGCTTCCTCGGCTTCGCGGTCGCCGGCTGCGAGCCCGACGAGATGGGCATCGGCCCGGTCTTCGCCGTGCCCAAGGTGCTCAAGCGCCTCGGCCTCACGGTCGCCGACATCGACCTCTGGGAGCTGAACGAGGCGTTCGCGGTGCAGGTGCTGTACTGCGCCGACACCCTCGGCATCCCCATGGACCGGCTCAACGTCGACGGCGGCGCGATCGCCGTCGGCCATCCCTACGGCGTGAGCGGCCAGCGGCTCACTGGCCACGCCCTGATCGAAGGCAAGCGGCGCGGCGCGAAGAAGGTCCTGGTGACGATGTGCATCGGCGGCGGCATGGGCGCAGCGGGAGTGTTCGAGGTTCTCTGACGCTGGCGCGCCTCTCGAGCTGAGGCTTTTCGACATGGACATCCTGCGCACTCCCGACGCGCGCTTCGACGCGCTTCCCGGCTACCCGTTCGCGCCGCACTACGCGGATGGCCTGGGTGGGCCCGAGGCCATCCGCGTGCACTATCTCGACGAAGGTCCCGTCGACGCGCCGGCCGTGGCGCTCTGCCTGCATGGCAATCCGACATGGAGCTATCTTTATCGGCACATGATCCCGGTCTTCGCCGGCGCGGGCCTGCGCGTCGTCGCACCCGACCTGATCGGCTTCGGCAGGTCCGACAAGCCCGCCGATGCAGCGTGGCACACCTTCGCCAGGCATCGCGACATGCTGCTGTCCTTCGTCGAGCGGCTCGACCTGCGCAACGTCATGCTCGTGTGCCAGGACTGGGGCGGCCTCCTCGGCCTGACGCTGCCGCAGGCGATGCCGGAGCGCTTCACGCGATTGCTGGTCATGAACACCGGCCTCGGTACCGGCCGGGTGACCGAAGGCTTCAGGCAATGGCGCGCCTATTCGAACAGTCAGGCCGATCTCCCGGTGGGCAAGCTGATCCAGCGCGGCAAGCCGGACCTGAGCGCGGCCGAGGTCGCCGCGTACGACGCGCCTTTTCCCGACCCGCGCTACAAGGCGGCGCTGCGCGCCTTCCCCGACCTCGTGCCTGACGGCGACGACGCGCCCGGCGCATCGCTCAGCCGCGAGGCCGGCGCCTTCTGGCGCGAACGCTGGTCGGGGGAGAGCTTCATGGCCATCGGCATGAAGGATCCGGTGCTCGGCGAGGTGCCGATGCGTTCGCTGCAGAAGACGATCCGCGGCTGTCCGGCGCCGATGGAAGTGGCCGAGGGCGGGCACTTCGTTCAGGAATGGGGCGGACCGATCGCGGCCGCGGCCCTGGAACGATTCGGGCTCCGGTCGGCAATCAAATGAAGTTCGCATGAGCTACCGGCGAACCGTCGACTTTCTTCTTCACGACTGGCTCGACGTCGAGTCGCTGCGCGCGCGCGCGCGCTTCGCCGAGCACTCGCGCGAGACCTTCGATTCGGTGCTCGACACCTGCGAGAAGATCGCGCGCGAGAAGTTCGCGCCCTACAACCGGCTCGCCGACACCGAGGAGCCATGGTTCGACGGCCAGAAGGTGCACCTGCCCGAGTCCAGCCATGCCGCGGCCAGGGCGTACTTCGAGTCGGGCATGCTCGCCGCGGCCCAGGACTACGAGCTCGGCGGCATGCAGCTGCCGTGCGTCGTCGAGATGGCGGCGAACAGCTTCTTCTCCAAGGCCGGCATCGGCATCGGCGGCGGCGGCATGCTGACCAGCGGCAACGCCAACCTGCTGATGGCGCACGGCACGCCGCTGCAGAAGGAGGTGTTCGCGAAGAACGAGTTCGCCGGCCGCTTCACCGGCACGATGTGCCTGTCGGAGCCGCAGGCCGGCTCCAGCCTCTCCGACATCGCCACCCGGGCGACGCCCGACGGCGCCGAGTTCGAAAGCGATCCGCTCGGCCCGCGCTATCGCCTGCGCGGCAACAAGATGTGGATCTCGAACGGCGACAACGAGCTGGCCGAGAACATCGTCCACCTGGTGCTCGCCAAGATCCCCGACGACGAAGGCCGGCTGGTGCCCGGCACGCGCGGGATCTCGCTCTTCGTCGTGCCGAAGAAGCTGGTGGATGCCACCGGCAAGCTCACCGGCGAGCGAAACGACGTGGCGCTCGCCGGCCTGAACCACAAGCTCGGCTACCGCGGCATCCCGAACACCCTGCTCAATTTCGGCGAGGGCAAGCACCGGGTTCGCGGCGGCGGGCTCGACGGCGTCGGCGCCGGTGCGATCGGCTACCTGGTCGGTCGCCCGGGCGAAGGCCTGCGCTGCATGTTCCACATGATGAACGAGGCGCGCATCGCCGTCGGCCTCGGCGCCACCATGCTCGGCTACGCGGGCTACGAGATCTCGCTCGACTACGCCAAGGGGCGTCCGCAGGGCCGGCCGATGGGCGTCGGCGGCAAGGACGCGTCGAAGCCGCAGGTGCCGATCATCGAGCACGCCGACGTCAAGCGGATGCTGCTGGCGCAGAAGAGCTACTGCGAAGGCGCGCTTGCGCTGGAGCTCTATTGCGCCCGTCTGGTGGACGAGCTGCACACCGGCGACGACACGGCCCGGGCGCGATCCAGCCTGCTGCTGGAAGTGCTGACGCCGATCGCCAAGAGCTGGCCGAGCGAGTGGTGCCTGGAGGCGAACAGCCTGGCGATCCAGGTGCTCGGCGGCTACGGCTATACCCGCGACTTCCCGGTGGAGCAGTACTGGCGCGACAACCGCCTCAACATGATCCACGAGGGCACGCACGGCATCCAGGCGCTCGACCTTCTCGGCCGCAAGGTGGTGATGGACGGCGGCGCCGGCCTGACACTGTTGCGCGAGACGATGGCCGCGACGATCGCCCGGGGCCGGGAAGCGAAGGCGCTGTCCGAGCATGCCGATGCGCTGGCCACTGCCGCCGACGACCTCGCGGCCGCGACGCGCGCCGCCTGGTCGACCGGCTCGCCGGCGGAAGCGCTGGCCAATGCCACGCCCTACCTGCAGGCCTTCGGCCATGTCGTGCTCGCCTGGATCTGGCTCGACGTCGCGACCTGCGCCGCGGCCTCGGCCGACGACGCGACGCAGCGCGGCCGGCTCGCCGCCTGCCGCTTCTTCTTCCGCTACGAGCTGCCGAAGATCGGCGCCTGGCTGGGCGTGGTCGAAAGCCGCGACGACACCTGCCGGACGATGGCCGAGGACTGGTTTTGAGCCTTTCGCCCGGTCGCGTCGGCACACTGATCTGGCTGTTGATCTACGGCGGCCTCTTCCTGTGCGGGCTGGGCGTGGCCCTGTCGCGCGGCGGCCTCGACTACGGCTGGGGCGTTACGGTCGCCGGGATCGTCGCCGCGGTGGCGGGCGTCGTGCTGGTCTATGTCCGCTCGCGGATGGCCGATCGACCCGACGCCTGAGCGCTTCTCGCACTTTCACCACGGAGATTTCCATGAGCACCAACGTCCGACAGCTGTTCGACCTCACCGGCAAGACCGCGCTCGTCACCGGCGGCTCGCGCGGCCTCGGCCTGCAGATCGCCGAGGCGCTCGGCGAGGCCGGAGCCCGGGTCATGCTCACCTCGCGCAAGGCCGCCGATCTCGAGGAGTCGGCCGGGCATCTCAAGGAACGCGGCATCGAGGCGCTCTGGATCGCCGCCGACATGAGTCAGCCGAGCGAGATCGTGCGCGTCACCCAGGATGCGATCTCCCGGCTCGGTCAGGTCGACATCCTGGTGAACAACGCCGGCGCGACGTGGGGCGCGGCCGCCGAGGATCATCCGCTCGAGGCCTGGGACAAGGTGATGAACCTCAATGTCCGCTCGATCTTCCTGATGAGCCAGGCGATCGGCAAGCACAGCATGATCCCGAGGAAGAGCGGCAAGATCATCAACGTCGCCTCGATCGCGGGCCTCGCCGGCAACAGCGCCGACATGTCGATGGTGGCCTACAACACCAGCAAGGCGGCGGTGGTGAACTTCACCCGCACCCTCGCGGGCGAGTGGGGCAAGTACAACATCAACGTCAATGCGCTCGCGCCCGGCATGTTCCCTAGCAAGATGACCAAGGGCACGATCGACCGGATCGGCGCGAAGGCGCTCGCCGGCCACGCGCCTCTGCTGCGCATCGGCGACGACGACGACCTCAAGGGCGCGACCCTGCTGTTCGCGTCGCAGGCAGGCAAGCACATCACCGGGCAGATCCTGCCGATCGACGGCGGCGTCTCCGCCATCATCGCCGCCTGAGCGAGCGATGGAGTTCCGGTCCGAGATCCCGTTCGTCCGGCTGCTCGGCCTCGAGCTGCTGCGCTTCGAGCAAGACGAGGCCGAGCTCGCGCTCGAGCTGCGCCACGAGCTCAACAACTCCTGGGGCGTGGCCCACGGCGGCGTCACCATGACCCTGCTCGACGTGGCGATGGCGCACGCTGCCCGCAGTCCCGGCAAGGACGGCGCGCCCGAGCGTTCCGGCATCGTCACGATCGAGATGAAGACGAGCTTCCTGCGGCCGGGACTCGGACGGGTGGTCGCCACCGGGCGGCGACTGCACCGGACCGCGTCGCTGGCGTTCTGCGAGGCCTCCGTGGTCGACGCCGAGGGCGCGCTGATCGCCCACGCGACCGGCACGTTCAAGTTCCTGAAGGGGCTGCCTGCGGGCGGCCGGCGCATCGAGCGCAGCGAAGCATCCGATTGACGACGAGAAGGCGAACGCCATGGCGACCCCGAGCAACAAGCAGATCCATCTCGTGTCGCGCCCCGAGGGCGAGGCGAGCACCGCCAACTTCCGGCTGGTCGAGGCGCCGGTCGGCGAGCCGGCGGACGGGCAGGTGCTCGTCCGCAACCGCTTCCTCAGCCTCGATCCCTACATGCGCGGCCGCATGAACGACGCCAAGAGCTACGCCAAGCCGCAGCCGCTCGGCGAAGTGATGGGCGGCGGCACCGTTGGCGAGGTCGTGACCTCGCGGCATCCGGGCTACCAGCCCGGCGACAGCGTCGTCGGCATGGGCGGCTGGCAGCAGTACGCGCTGGTCGATGCGGCGACGCCGGGCGTGCTGCGCAAGGTCGACACCAGCCGCGTTCCGCTGTCCGCCTACCTCGGCCCGGTGGGCATGCCCGGCGTCACCGCCTGGTACGGCCTCATGAAGATCTGCGAGCCGAAGGCCGGGCAGACGATCGTCGTCAGCGCCGCCAGCGGCGCCGTCGGCAGCGTCGTCGGCCAGCTCGCGAAGGCGCGCGGCTGCCGCGCCGTCGGCATCGCCGGCGGCGCCGACAAGTGCGCCTACGTCACCGGCGAGCTCGGCTTCGATGCCTGCGTCGACTACAAGGCGCATCCCGATGCGAAGTCGCTGTACGCCGCGCTCAAGGAGGCGTCGCCCGACGGCGTCGACGGCTGCTTCGAGAACGTCGGCGGCGCGATCCTCGACGCGACCCTGGCGCGCATGAACGCGTTCGGCCGCATCGCCCTGTGCGGAATGATCAGCGGCTACGACGGCCAGCCGATTCCGATGCAGCAGCCGCAGCTGATCCTGCAGTCGCGCCTGCGGGTCGAGGGCTTCATCGTCAGCGAGCACATGGAGGTCTGGCCCGAGGCGCTGAAGGAGCTCGGCACGGCGGTTGCGACCGGCAAGCTGAAGTACCGCGAGACCGTCGCCGAAGGCATCGAGTCCGCGCCCGAGGCGTTCCTCGGCCTGCTCAAGGGCCGCAATTTCGGCAAACAGCTGGTGCGGCTGGACTGAGGCCATGGAGGCCACACGCCCGGTCGGCGAGGAGTTTCGCGACGATCTGCGCCCGCCCGGCGCGGCGGTGGCAGGCTCGGGCAACGCCGCTGCCCGGCGCGTGCTGTCCGCCGAGGAGCTGGCGCCGCTGACGCGGCTCGGCGACCTGCGCTCGGCGGGCGCGGTAGCGCAGACCTTCGCCATCGTCGCCGCCGCGATCGCCTTCGGCGCGTGGGCCTGGCCGAGCCCCTGGGTCGCGCTGTCGGTGCTCGTCATCGGCGTGCAGCAGCATGCGCTCTTCATCCTGGCGCACGAGTCGGCGCACTACCGGCTGTTCGCCGACCGCAGGGTCAACGACGCGGTCGGCCGGCTGATCGGCATGGCGGGCGCGATCTCGATGTGCACCTACCGGGTGATCCATCGGCTGCACCACAACAACCTCTACACCGAGGAAGATCCGGACACCGCGATCCATGGCGGCTACCCGCGCGGCACCGCCTACCTGTGGAAGAAGCTCGGCGCGGACCTGCTCGGCCTGAATGCCTGGAAGACCTTCGCCTACTTCTTCGGCGCGCCGGCGATCAACGACGTGACCCACCGCGCCGCGCGCCCGCTCGACGACACCTCGCCGCAGCTGCGCGCGGCGGCGCGCGCAGACCGCTGGCTCGTCGCTGCCTTCCAGCTCGCGCTGCCGCTCGCCGCTTTCGCCTTCGGCGGCGGGCACGGCACGGCGCTCTATGCGGTGCTCTGGCTGCTGCCGATGCTCACCGTGCTGCAGCCGATCCTTCGCCTGCGGGCGATCTGCGAGCACGGCGGAACCACAGACTTCAGCTCGCCGCTGACCGCGGCGCGGACCAATCGCACCTGGGGCAGCGCCACCAACCTGCTCGGCCGCTGGCTGCTGTTCCCGCACCACGTGAACTACCACCTCGAGCATCATCTGTACCCGGCGGTGCCGCACTATCACCTGCCGCGCCTGCACCGGCTGTTGCGCGACAAGGGGGCGCTGGCGGGGGCCGAAGTGCGCGACCTCGACCGGACGCTCGGACTCGTCTTCGCCAAGCGGCGCCCGCGCGCCGCGAGTCTCGTCGCCGGACACTGACGCCATGAACGAGATCGTCCTGCATCACTACGCGAGCTCGCCCTTCTCGGAGAAGGTTCGCCTGGTCTTCGGCATGAAGCGGATGCACTGGCGTTCGGTCGAGGTGCCGAGCCTCCTGCCCAAACCCGACGTCGTCGCCCTGACCGGCGGCTACCGCCGCACTCCTTTCATGCAGATCGGCGCCGACGTCTATTGCGACTCTGCGCTGATGTGCCGGGTGATCGACCGGCTCGTTCCCGAGCCGCCGCTTTTTCCGGAGTCGACTCACGGCCTGGCGGCGATCGTCGCCCAGTGGGCCGACCAGTCGTTCTTCTGGACCGCGGTGCCGTTCACCATGCAGCCGGCCGGCATCGGCCACATCCTGCCCGGGGCCCCGCCGGAAGCGGTGAAGGCCTTCGGCGCCGACCGCGCCGCGATGTCGCCCGGCTTCCGGCGGGCGCCGCTCCACGACCAGGCCGCGCATCTCCACGACTATCTCGGCCGCCTCGAGCACCTGCTGGCCGACGACCGACCGTTCCTGCTCGGTGCGCTGCCGTCGATCGCCGATTTCTCGGCGGCGCAGTCGATCTGGTTCGTGCGCCGCGCGCCGCCGGTGGCGACGCACCTCGAGGCCTATCGGCAGGTCGACGCCTGGTACGGGCGTGTCGCGGCCTTCGGCCAGGGCCGGCCCGAGCCGATGTCGAGCGCCGAGGCGATCGCCCTGGCCCGGGCGACGGACTCGTTCGCGCCGTGCGGCGTCGACGACGGGGCCGGCGTCGCCGCCGGCACGACCGTCGGCGTCATTCCCTCCGACTACGCCCACGACGAGGTCGTCGGCAGCCTCGTCGGGCTGAACGGCGACGAGGTCGTGGTGGAGCGCGTCGACGCGCGGGCCGGCACCGTCCATGTCCATTTCCCGCGCGTCGGGTTCCACGTCAAGGCCTTGAAGAAGGACAGTCCATGAAGCAGTTCACCGGCCGCACGGCCGTCATCACCGGCGCCGGATCGGGCTTCGGCCTCGAGACCTCGCGCATCGCCGCCCGGCGCGGCATGAACGTCGTCATGGCCGATGTCCAAGCCGATGCGCTCGAGCGCGCCGCGGCCGAGATCGAAGGGCTGGGTGCCCCGGTGCTGGCGCAGCGGCTCGACGTCAGCAAGGCCGCTGAGGTCGAGGCGCTGGGTCGGGCGGTCGAGCAGCGCTTCGGCGCGCCGCACGTCGTCTTCAACAACGCCGGCGTCGGCGCCGGCGGCCTGATCTGGGAGAACACCCTGGCCGACTGGGAGTGGGTGATCGGCGTCAACGTGATGGGCGTGGCCCACGGGGTTCGCGTCTTCACGCCGATGATGCTCGACGCCGCGGCCGAGGACCCGTCCTATGAAGGGCACATCGTCAACACCGCCTCGATGGCCGGGCTGCTCAATCCGCCCAACATGGGCGTCTACAACGTCAGCAAGCACGCGGTCGTGTCGCTGAGCGAGACGCTCTACCAGGACCTGCGCCTGGTCACGGAGCAGATCGGCGCCTCGGTGTTGTGCCCGTTTTTCGTGCCCACCGGCATCTCCGCCAGCGAACGCAATCGGCCCGCCGCCTCGCCTGCGGCCAAGCCGACGCGCAGCCAGTTGATCGGCAAGGCGATGAACGACAAGGCCGTCGGCCACGGCAAGGTCAGCGCCGCCGACGTCGCCGGCTTCGTCTTCGATGCGATCGAGGCCGGCCGCTTCTACATCTACAGCCATCCCAAGGCGCTGGGCAGCGTGCAGACGCGGCTCGAGGACGTGGTGCAGGGGCGCAACCCGACCGATCCGTTCGCCGGCAAGCCGGAGATCGGCGCCGAGCTGCGGGCGGCGCTGCGCGCGACGGACTGAGCGGCCGGCCCGCCGCCGGGCCGCCCCCAAGGCGGGCCGCGCCCCCTCGGGGGGCAGCGAACGAAGTAAGCGTGGGGACTCTGTCTATTCAGCAGCCGAGCTTCAGCGCCTGCACCGGCCGGCCGCTGTCGGCATCGACCACGACCAGGTTGACCTCGCGCGCATGCGCGTTCGCGTCGGTGCGCGCGGCCAGCTGGAAGGCGAGCGCCTGCGGCGCACCGGCGCGCGGCGTCCAGGCCGGCACGGCCCGGTAGTCGCGGACGACGTAGTCGTGATGCAGCGTCACGCCCCGGTTCTCGCCGGCCTTGACGGCGCTGACGTGCCCTTGCTCGGTGACGGCCCAGTAGGCGGCGAGCCGCTTCGGTGAGCCGGTCGCGGCGGCGACGGTCGCGCTGACCCGGTCGCCGTCGCGCGCCAGCGCCACCTCGACCGGCGCGCCAGGGCGCTTGCCGATCGGCAAGGCGATGCCGGGCCAGTCCTTGCGGTCCTGGCCGTCGACCACGACCTGCGGCGTGTAGCTGAAGCGGGCGCCGTTGTTCGCCTGCTGCTCGGCCTGGCGGGCCGTGAAGGCGGCGCTGGCGAAGCGGTCTTTCCAGCCCAGCCGGTCCCAGTAGTCGACATGGAACGCGAGTGCGACCACGTTCGGGTCTGCCTTCAGCTTCGAAAGCCAGCGGTCGGCGGGTGGGCAGGAGTCGCAGCCCTCCGAGGTGTAGAGCTCGACCACGGGCGGCATGGTCGCGGCGCTGCGCGTCGAACAGGTTTCTGCGGCGAGCAGGAGCGTCGGCGTGAATGCAGCGGCGCCGGCGACCACGAGGGCAATCGCCGTGCCTCGCCTGCCGGCGACGGCGTCGAGGGGTGAACGGTTCATGGCGAGGTCCTTCGGCAGTCGACGTGGCGCAGACCACTAGGTCGAGCCACCCGGCCGGACCTTACGCCGATTCATCTGTTCGCGTCCTTCGCATCCGATCGGCGGATCGGCGCGTAGGCGGGCATCAGACGGTTCGCTCGAAGCGAAAAGTCGGGCGGGAGGCCGAACGGATGGCTCCCCACATCCATCACCCAGGAGCGAGGACAGACATGAAACCCATTCAAGCGCACCGCGCCCGCCTGCTGCCGATCGTCGCAGCGGTCGGCGCCCTTTGTGGAGTGACCGGCCTGCCGGCACAGGCATCGAGCCACCGCGAAGCCCCGGCGATCACCGCCACGCCCAAGGTCGACGCGACCGACTTCTACATGTTCAACAGCTACGAGCCGGGTCGCGCAGGCTTCGTGACGCTGGTCGCCAACTACCTGCCGCTGCAGGACGCCTACGGCGGCCCGAACTACTTCAAGCTGGACTCGAACGCGCTGTACGAGATCCACATCGACAACAACGGTGACGGCAGGGAAGACATCACTTTCCAGTTCCGCTTCAACAACGCCCTGAAGAGCGTGACCCTGCCGATCAACGGCACCAACGTCGCGATCCCGCTGACCCAGGCGGGCCAGGTGACGGCGCCGAACGCGGCGGCCCTCAACGTCAACGAGACCTTCACGCTCGACATCGTCCGCGGCGACCGCCGCATCGCCCCGCGCGCCGCGGTGACCAACGCCGCCGGCGGCAGCGCCACCTTCGCCAAGCCGTCGGACAACATCGGCGTGAAGACGATTCCCGACTACGCCGGCTATGCCGCGCAGCACGTCTACAGCGTCAACATCCCCGGTTGCACGACGCCCGGCAAGGTCTTCGTCGGCCAGCGCAAGGACCCGTTCGCCGTCAACCTCGGCGTGATCTTCGACCTGATCAACGTCCCGGGCGCAGCTGATTTCAGCCCCGCCGAAGCCGCCTTCGTCCTCGACCCGACGAACAAGGATGCCGGTGCCGACGACCTGGCCGACAAGAACGTGACCGCTCTCGAGATCGAGGTGCCGACCAGCTGCCTGCTCGCCGCCGCCGGCACCGATCCGGTGATCGGCGGCTGGACCACGGCCAGCCTGCGCCAAGGCCGGCTCCTCAGCAATTCGCCGAAGAGCGGCTACGACACGTCGGCCATCCACGGCGGCGCCTGGACCCAGGTCTCGCGCCTC
>Ga0163144_10025632_pt1 | contig 11506 bp, 7 predicted proteins | sample OliLak19BULKMAT1_FD_123175 | JGI IMG/M metagenome (GOLD analysis project Ga0163144, IMG submission 123175) | Freshwater microbial mat bacterial communities from Lake Vanda, McMurdo Dry Valleys, Antarctica - Oligotrophic Lake LV.19.BULKMAT1 | ecosystem: Environmental > Aquatic > Freshwater > Lake... | reverse complement strand
GGGGGGGGGGGTGGGTGTGGGGGGGGGGGGGGGGGGGGGTGAGCGGGAGAAGAGCTCGGTGCCGTGAATGTGCCTGTGCTGGGTCGAAGGCTGACGGGTCCGGGGTTGAGGCCAAGTTCGCCAAGCTCTCGGCGTAGCGGTTGGGGCCAGCCCAAGAAGTCCTTGGTAGTGAGCGTGTAGACGATCCGACCCGAGCGCGGGAGCGTATAAAGACGCTGTGGCCGTGAAGGTTCAAAGACGGTACCCGTTGCACAGCGTGTTCTTCGCGTACACGCTGGTGACGCTGCTGCTGGCCGTCGGCGCATTCAACGCCAACAACAACCTGCTGTTCTGGCTGTTCGGGCTGTCTTTGGGGCTGCTGATGACCTCGGGGATTGTCAGCGGGACGATGATGATGGCACTGCGCGTTGAGCGGCTGGGGATCGAGGCAGAGCCGGCGGGCGGCGCGGTGCGTGTGCGTTACCGCGTCAGCAACACGGGGCGGTGGTTGCCGATTTTTGCGGTGACGGTGCATGAGCGGCTGGAGGCCGAGCCAACGGCGGTTGGCGGCGATAACGCGCGTGCGGGCGAAGCGGGCGCGGGCGACTCGCGCTTGGCGCAGGTGCGGTGGGCGGGCGTTGACTTCGAGCCGCGGGCATATGTGTCACATGTGCCGGCGCGAACGAGCGTGATTGTGGAGGGCCTGGCGCTGAGCACGGGGCGCGGGCGGCTTGTGAGCACGGGGTGGGAGGCGGTCACGACGTTCCCGTTCGGGTTCATCAAGAAGAGCCTGTGGCACGCGGCGGCGGCGAGCGTGGTGGTGCCGCCGCGGCGTGAAGAGGTTGATGCGGGGCTTGTTGAGCAGGGCGGCGGCCGGTCAAGCGGTGGCGTGAGCGATCGGACGATGGACCGCGACGGGTACGAGCTGGTTGGTGTGCGGCCGTATGGGCCGGGCGATCCGCCGCGGCTGGTGGCGTGGCGTGCGAGTGCGCGGCTGGGGCCCGGTGAGCTGGTGGTCAAGCAGACGGCAACGGGGAGCCCGCGGCGCTTGCGTGTGGTGCTGACGCTACGGCGCGCGGCGCGTGAAGAGGCCAGCGAGCTGGCGATTGCGCGGGCCGCGGCGCTGCTGCGGCTGGCGCACGAGCGGCGGATGGTGACGGGGCTGAGCGTGTGGACTGACTTTGGCTACGGGCTGGACGTGGCGCCTGGTGCGGCGGCGGGCGGCGCGTGGGCGCTGATCAACGAGCTGGCGCTTTTGAAGCTGCCGGCAGGGAGTGTTGGGGGCGCGGACGCTGGCACGGGCGGCGCGGGTGCGAGCAGTGCGGGTGTGACTAGTGAAGGTGCGAGCGGTGAAGGTGCGAGCGGTGTGCGGTTCTATGGCGCAGGTCATCGCGGGTCTGCGGGGGATGTGGTGTTGCGGGTGGAGGCTGACGGCGCGGTTGGTGCTTCGGATCGTGGGGCTGATCGTGCTGCCGAACGCGCCGAGGGCCGCGGGGCGGGCAGGAGGGCGGCACCTTGACGGGCGAGCGGCGGGCCATGGCGTGCGTGACCCTGACGGCCTTGATGGCGCAGTGGAGCTACGCGATCGCGGGCGAGAAGCCGCTGTTCTTTGTGCTTGGTGCGGGGGTGGCGCTGCTGAGCACGTGGGTGGTTGAGCGTCGGCTGACGGGGCAGCCGCCCGTGCCGGGTTGGCTGCTGAACACGCTGGTGGTTTTGGCGGCGCTGAACCTAATCTGGGAGTTTCTGCGGCCCGACCGCCAAGACGTGATCAGCCGCCTGAGCGACTTTTTGAGTTTGGTAATGCTGACGAAGATGCTGGACCGTCGGCGTGTGCGTGACGAGCGGCAGCTGCTGAGTTTATCGGTGTTTGTGACCCTTGGCGCGGTGCTGACGGGGCAGAGCCTGGGGCTTGGGCTGGCGCTGCTGGCGATGACGCCGCTGGCTGTGTGCTCTGCGGTGATGCTGCAACTGCTGGCGTCGGGCGAGGGTCAGCGTGAGAGCGTGGCGCGTGCGGGCACGGCGCGCGAGGGCGAGGCGCTACGGCGACGGTGGGTTGAGCTGCGGACGATGCGCAGCGCGTGGCGGCTTGGGGTGCTGTGCGTGATGGCGGGGGCGGCGGGCGGCGTGGTTGTCTTTATGCTCGCGCCGCGGCAGGTGGCGGGGCAGCTTGGTGGCGTGGGCGGGGCGCGGACGGGCTCGGGGAGCGTGACTGGGTACCGCGACCAGTTCAGGCTGGGCGAGTCGGGTCTTTTGAGCCAGAGCAACGAGCCGGTGATGGACATTTTGGTGCGTGACGGGCTAGGTGGCGAGGTGCGTGAGCTGAGCGCGCCGCTGTACTTGCGCGGGAACGTGCTGACGCGGTACGACGCGCAGAGCGGGCAGTGGACGCGCGTCGGGCCGGGCACCGAGAGCGAGCTGGAACCGGGCACGCGGGTCGGCAGCGGGTCTATGGCCGTGGGCGACCGGTCGTCTGGGCGTGTGGCGATGACGGTTGAGATCTCGCAGCGGTCGGCGCAGGCGAGCCAGCTCGCGCCGCTGTTTGCGCCGCTGCGGGTGGTGCAGGTCAAGGGGCCGAGCCAGTCAACACTGCGGTTTGATGCGGGCACGACGCTGCTGAGCGGGAACTGGGCGGGCGGGCGTTTGGCGTACACGGTGGTCTCGATGAGCGGGTATACCGAGCGGAACGCGCGGGCGGCGCGGGTTGACACGTCGGCGGTGCCGGCGGCGGCGCGTGAGCTGGCGCAGGAGGTGCTGCGGTCGGCGCGGGTGGTGCTGCCGGCGGAGGGCGAGCTGGCAGAGGCGTCGGTGGCGCGTGCGGCGGCGCAGGCCGTCAGCGGGCATTTGCGTCGGTCGTTCGGGTACACGCTGGAGATGCAGGGCCCGCCTGAGGGCAGCGGCATGGACCCGCTGACGTACTTTTTGACCGAGCGTCGTCAGGGGCACTGCGAGTACTTCGCGGCGGCGATGGTGGCGATGCTGCAGGGTGTGGGTGTGCCGGCGCGGGTGGTGACGGGGTATGTGGCGCAGGAGTTCAACGACCTGACGGGGCACTTTGTGGTGCGTCAGAGCGACGCGCACGCGTGGGCGGAGGTGCAGATCGAGGCGGGGCGGTGGGAGAGCTTTGATCCGACGCCGCCGGCGGGGTTGCTGGTGACGCAGCGCCGCGAGGGTGGCGTTGGGGCGTGGGTGCGGCAGGTGTGGGAGGCGGTGGAATTTAGTTGGCTGGACAACGTGGTGGCGTATGAGAGCGGCGTGAAGATCGACCTGGTCGCGCAGCTTTCAAGCCGGCGCGGGAGCGAGGCGACGGCGCGGCTGACGCGGAGTGTGAGCGGCGTGCAGAGCTGGGTGCGTCGGAACTTGCCGGGCGACACGCTGGTGGGCGTGGTGGTGGTGGTGGTGGGCGCGGTGGTGGCGCTTGGGTTGGTGGTGCTGGCGGCGCGGGGGTTGGTGCGCGCGGTGGGGTGGCTGGCGCGGCGCTGGGGACTGCGCGGGTGGCTGGCACGCTGGGGCCTTGCGCGGGGCCAGCGCGGCAGCAGTGGCCCGGTGGTTACGGCGCAGACGAAGTTCTACGCCGAGATGCTGACGGCGCTTCGGCATGGCGGGCTTGCGAAGCCAACGTTCTTGCCGCCGATGCTGCACGCGCGCGGGGCGGTTCGGGTGGCGAACGCGCCAGCGGGCGGCGCGGCGGAGGGGCTGACGGGGCTGTATTACGCGGCGCGGTTTGGCGGGCGCGAGCTGAGCGAGGCCGAGCGGGCGCAGGCGGCGGCGGGGCTGCTGGACCTGCGACGGGCGCTAGAGCCGCAGCGGAAGCAATGAGGGGAAGTGGGGAGGGAACGCGGAGGCGCGGGGGCGCGGAGCGGGGAGTGGGAGCAGAACACTCAAAGGGCACAAACAGCGCGAAGGACAGAGCGCGAAGGACAGAGCCCGATGGCAAGAGAGGGTGGGAGAGGTTTGGATGTCGGTGCTCGTAGGTGAGCGGGGCGAGGGACCAGGCGGTTTGAAAGCCCGCCTTGCGGGAGTCAAATGTCGCCTTCGGTGGGCACCGTCGCCGGGATCGAGCCGATAATGGTGCTGTGAGCGAACGGGTGGAGCAAGCTGATGTTGGGCGCGGGGGCGAGGTTGATCGCGCGCGGTCGCCGTACACGCTGGGCGAGAAGGTGCGGCGAGCGCTGTGGATGCTGGTGGGGCAGCGGCTGCTGTGGGCGAGCTTTCACAACTGGTACGGCGTGCGGCGTGCGATCTTGCGCGTGTTCGGCGCGCGGGTTGGCGTGGGCGTGCGGGTTCGGGCGAGCGTGCTGGTGGAGCAGCCGTGGAACCTGAGTTTGGGCGCGTTTAGCAGCGTGGGTGATCGGGCGATTTTATATTGTCTTGGGCGGGTGGAGATCGGCGCGCGGGCGGCGCTGAGCCAGGGCGTGCACGTGTGCGCGGGGACGCACGACTACACGCGGGCGGATATGCCGCTGCTGAGGCCGGGGATTGTGATTGACGAGGACGCGTGGGTGGCGGCGGATGCGTTCATCGGTCCGGGCGTGCGTGTCGGCGCGCGGTGCGTGGTGGGCGCGCGGAGCGTGGTGGTCAAAGACCTTGAGGCCGGCTGGGTGTACGCGGGGAACCCGGCGCGGAAGCTGAAGGTGCGCGGGGCGGAGGTGGGTTGAGGGGCGGGTTGGCGATCACCGGAGGTGGGTAGAGGAAGTGAGTGGATGGTGGGAGGACTCGGGCAGGATGAAATCCTGCTCCGCGCGAGCCCAAGAAAGGCAGGATGAAATCCTGCCCTGCGCGAGGCCAAGACAGGCAGGATTAAATCCTGCCCCACGGGAGGCGAGGGCAAGAACGCGCACGCAATGTTGCACTGTGAGCGCGCGTTACTTAACGCGGCGTTTGGCCTTGACGCGGTCGGCGGGCGGCAGGCGGACGTCACGCGCGAGGCCGACGGCGGACATGGCGCGGATGAGCCAGTAACTGACGTCAAGCTCCCACCATGCGAGCCCGTGGCGCGCCGAGGCGGGGAAGGCGTGGTGGGTGTTGTGCCAGCCCTCACCCATGGCCAAGATGCCCATGACCAGGTTGTTGCGGCTTTCATCGTGGGTGTTGAAGGGCTGGCGGCCCCAGAGGTGGCAGACGGAGTTGACGCTGAAGGTCACGTGGTGGACGAAGAAAACGCGCAGAAGTCCGCCCCAGAGCAGGGCCATCAGCGCGCCGAACCAGGTGCCGGTGACTGCGAGGCCGACGACGGCGGGGATGATCAGGCTGAGGATGGCCCACATGCCGAAGTACTTGCTGACGGAGCGGACGACGGGGTCGGCCAGCAGGTCTGGCACGTAGCGGTTCATGGCCTCACGGTCTGGGCCGTCGGTAAAGAACCAGCCGAGGTGTGAGTGGTACATGCCGCGAAGGGCGCCCTTGAAGCCGTCGCCGAATGCGTGCGGCGAGTGCGGGTCGTCGGGCGCGTCGGTGTGCTGGTGGTGGCGGCGGTGGGTAGAGACCCACTGGAGGATCGAGCCTTGGATGGCCATAGATCCCAGGACGCCCAGGACGCCGGAGACCACGGGGCCGGCCTTGAAGGAGCGGTGGGTGAAGAGGCGGTGGTAGCCCAGGGTGATGCCGAGGGTGGTGATGACGTACCCGCCGAAGAACATGGACAGGTTGAGCCAGCTAAAGGGCGAGTGCCAGATCATGATGACGGCGGCGATGAGGCCCAGGAAAGGGACGACGACGGCGACCACGTTGGCGACGATGGTTGACGCCGGGGGACGGTGATAGGCGGCTTCGACGTCAGGGGTCACTGGTGATGGTGCCTCGATCGAGAGCGAGAGGGTCATCGCGTCAACGACCACCGGCGAGCGAGCGACATCAAGCGTTGGCGAGGCGGTCATGGCTGATGGGTCCTTCTGGGGCGGGTGGGCGCGTTAATCGTACCTGCGTTTGGCGCGAGTATTTACGTGGCGCGGGGGCGGATTGTGCGGGGGGCTGGTCCCTGATCGGGGACGCCGGTGGGGCGCTGCGGGGCGCTGCGGGGCGCGGGCAAGGTCGGAGTTGGGCGGAGGCGGGGCGGGGTGGTCGCTAGGATGGAGCATGAGCGAAGGCACGCGCGTTGATGGCGGGGGCGTTGAGAGCCTTGGAGTGGAGAGCTTGGGCGGCGAGGTGCAGGCGCAGCTGGCCGACGCCCGGGCGAACATTGAGCGCTTGCGTGTCGAGGTGCACAAGGTGATTGTGGGTCAGGACGCGGTGGTAGACCAGATCCTGACGGCGATTGTCTGCCGCGGGCACGCGCTGGTGGTGGGCGTGCCGGGGCTGGCCAAGACGCTTTTGATCAGCACGCTGGCGCGGACGCTGAGCCTTGGGTTTAGCCGCGTGCAGTTCACGCCTGACCTGATGCCCAGCGACATCACGGGCACGGAGGTGATCGAGGAGGACAAGGCGACGGGCAGCCGTAGCCTGCGGTTTGTCAAGGGCCCGATCTTTGCGAACGTGATTTTGGCGGACGAGATCAACCGGACGCCGCCGAAGACGCAGGCGGCGCTGCTTGAGGCGATGCAGGAGCGGCAGGTGACGGTGGGCGGTGTGCAGCACGCGTTGCCGCGGCCGTTCTTCGTGCTGGCGACGCAGAACCCCATCGAGCAGGAGGGGACGTACCCGCTGCCCGAGGCGCAGCTCGACCGGTTCATGTTCGAGATCAAGATCGGCTACCCCAGCGAGGACGAGGAGCTGGCGATTGTGCGTCGGACGACCGGCGGGGGGCTCTCGCAGGTCGAGGCGGTGCTGAGCGCCGAGCAGATCGAGCGCGTGCAGGAGCTGGTGCGGATGATGCCGACGGCGGACCATGTGATCCGCTATGCGCTGCGGCTGGTGCGTGCGACGCGGGTGAGCGAGCCGCTGGCGCCGGGGGCGGTGCGTCCGAAGATGGTGCAGCAGTACGTGAGCTGGGGTGCGGGCCCGCGGGCGAGCGAGTACTTGATCTTGGCGGCCAAGGCGCGGGCGCTGCTGACTGGCGCAACGCACGTGACGCCTGAGCATGTCCGCGACGCGGCGAAGCCGGTGCTGCGGCACCGGGTGATGCTGAACTTCAACGCCGAGGCGGACATGGTGCCCAGCGACGCGATCATTGATGCGCTGGTGAAGGAGACGCCGGTGGAGAGCGCCGGCGCGGGAGAGTCGCGCCTGATGGACGCGGGGCTGCGAAAGTAGGGGAAGGGAACGCGGGAACGAAGGCAAGAGGGACGAGGGGAAGGCGAAGGCAAGCCTTCGATCTTGCTTGCTTCGTAAGTTGTACGTCACGCTGGTTTTTGGCTCGAGGCCAGGCCGTCGGCCTGATGGCAGGGCGAAATATTGCCCCGGGGCCGGGCGGGAACCAAGGTAGCGGGTTTATTTTCTGCGCCCCGGGCGGCAAAGGCCAGAACAGCGTCAGTGACCGAGTTCAGCCCGCGGTGCCGACGAGTGTGTTGTTGTCGGGGAAGCGTTTCATCGCGGCCAAAAGCTGCTCGACCTGCACGTGCGGTGGCATAGAGAGCAGGCGGCGGCGCAACGCGTTGACGGTTTTGTTGGTGCGGTCGTCAAGGATGAGCTCTTCCTTGCGTGTGCCGCTGGCCGCGAGGTTGATGGCGGGGAAGAGGCGCCGCTCGGCGATCTTGCGGTCGAGGATGAGCTCCATGTTGCCGGAGCCCTTGAACTCTTCGAAGATGACCTGGTCCATCTGGCTGCCGGTATCGACCAGGCACGTGGCGATGATAGTGAGGCTGCCGGCGTCCTCGGTGTTTCGCGCGGCGCCGAAGATCTGTCTTGGAACTTCGAGGGCCTTGGCGTCGATGCCGCCGGACATCGTGCGACCGCTGCTGGCGTAGCGGCGTGAGTTGTTGAACGCGCGTGCGAGGCGTGTGATGGAGTCAAGGACGACCACGGTGTGCCGCCCGGCCTCGACCATGCGTTTGCAGAGGTCCATGGCGCCGACGGCCAGCGAGACGTGCCGCTCGGTGGTGTGGTCGTTGCTGGAGGCGAGGACTTGGGCGCGGGGCGAGCCGTCGGGGTGGTTGCCGAAGGCCTTGAAGGTGCGTGAGAAGTCGGTGACCTCTTCGGGCCGCTCATCGATGAGCAGTGCCAGGACGGTGACGTCTGGGTGGTTGTGGGCGATGGCCTGCGAGATGTCTTTGAGCAGCGTGGTTTTGCCGGCCTTTGGCGGCGAAACGATCAGCGCGCGTTGCCCGCGACCGATGGGGCAGAAGAGGTCGATGAGGCGGCAGGTATCGGGGCAGCCGCGGTACTCGAGGGTGAGCCTCGGCTGCGGGTCGATGACGGTGAGGTCCTCGAAGGCCTTGATGAACGGGGCGCGGGCGGGGTCAAAGCCGGTGATCGAGACGGGGTAGTCTCGGCGCGGGCCCTGACGCTGCGGCGGCTGCTGCTGGAACTGCTGTTGGTTGTGCTGGTGACTCTGCTGGTGGTTGTGCTGGTGGGCGGGCGGGCGCTGCTGATGGTGAATCTGCTGCTGCTGCCGCTGGTTGTTCTGCCACTGCGAGTGCTGCTGTTGGCCCCGGTTCTGCTGCTGACCCTGGTTCTGGCCCTGGCCCTGGTTCTGCTGCTGACCTTGTGTCTGGTGCTGCTGCTGCTGTTGCTGCAGCGGCCTTTGATCGCTCGGTTCCGGTGGCGCTTGGGTGTTGGGCGCTTGCGCGCTTTGCGTTTGGGCGTCGGCTGCGGGCGCGTTGGCAGCGGGCGGGTTGCCACTGGGGTCAGTGGGCGGCGATGCTTCCGCGGGCGGAGCGCCGGCGTTTGGCCCGCGGCCGCGGCGTTTGCGGCGCTTGCGGCGCTTCTTAGTACTGGGGCTGTCGCCCTGCGGCGCGGGTGGCTGATTGTGGTCTGGTGCTGGCTGGTCCAACGGGGTCGCTCGGGGTTGTTGTGCTGTGGAGGCTTGGAGTCTGCCAGCGGGCGGATCGGCGTTGGCACGCGCACTGAGGCGGCGGGCCGGGGTCGTCCGGTGGCGGGTGCCGCGTTGCGTTCAATCGCTCGGCGGCGGTCTGTGTCGACCTCGGGGCCACGAGGGCGCCCGGGTCACGTTGTCAAAGCGGGCCCGGCGTGCGCCCTTGTTGGGCGCGGCGCGGGGAAGGGCGTTGCAGGGCTGGCCAATGATCAGTCTGCGGTGCGTTGTGCGCCCAACGGACGATCGTGGGCCGTGCCCTGCGGAGGAGAGCATAGCGTGGTCGGGGCGGTGCGGCGGGGGTTTGGGATGGCTTGAGCGCGAGAGGCCCTAGCGGTGGTGAGTGCGCGGTGCCCAGCCACTAGCGCGTGCGGGCGTTTGGTGGTGGTCTGGTTGTTCGCCGTGCGTCCACTGTTTGTGCACCGTGTTTACTCGATCTGACAGATGATGGGCGAAGCGTGTGAAGTGGGCGCGCGAGGGATTGACAGGAAGGCGATTTGCCCGTACCGTCGCCTCCTTCACGCGGGAGTAGAGCGCTCGTGCATCCTGTTCAAACCAAGCGGGCAGTTGTCAAGGTCAATCCGGATGCGGAGCTGTGGTCTGCGCTGCTGAAGTACATGCGGGCGCACCAGGCGGCGATATGCCGCCAGTGGTTCGACCATCTTGAGCCGCTGGGCGTGGGCGCCGGGGTGCTGCGGGTGAGGGCGCACAGCGATGTGCATCGCGACTACCTCCAGCGTGCCTGCGTGGGTCCGTTCAACGACGCGGCACAGGTTGCGACGGGGCGGCTGATCAGCGTGCGGTTCTACGGGCCCAATGAGCACGTTGAGGTCGCGACGGGCGTGACGACACCTGGCCCTGCTGTTGGCGCTGGTGCAAACGGCGTTGGCACGGGCGGCGCTGCCATGCGCGGCGTTAGTGGTTCAGAGGGCGCGACTTCGGCGGGGCACGCAGAGTTTGGCGGCCAAACATCCAACGGCGGGCAGGGCAACGGTCGCACAGGTGCGACGGCACTTGACGCGGGAGAGGCTGGTCTACACCGGGCCGCGCAGGGCGGCTGGCACAGTGGCGCTCACGGCGCCGCGGGCGCGGGCCACATTGGGGGCCAAAGCGGCGGCGCGCCGGGCAGTGAGCGCGAGGGCGAGAGCGGGCGCGAGGGCGAGGGCGAGGGCGAGCGCGTGGTGCCGTGGTCGGCGATCGAGGCGATGGCGCTGCCGAAGGTGCAGTTCATCAGCGAGCCGCTGTATGACGACGGGCTGGTGCTGAACCCTGACTACGGCTTCGACAACTTCGTAGTCGGGCCCAACAACCGGCTCGCGCACGCGGCGGCGCTCGCGGTGGCGGCGAACCCTGGGCGGGCGTACAACCCGATGTTCGTGCACGGCGACGTGGGCCTGGGCAAGACGCACCTTCTGCAGGCGATCTGCCTGGCGATCTTGGCTCAGCGGCCAGGCGCGGTGATCTATTACACAAGCTGCGAGGGGTTTTTGACGCAGTTTATGGACGCCGTGGCGGCGGGGGCGATGAGCCGGTTCCGCCACAAGTTCAGGCATGTGGACGTGCTGGTGGTCGACGACATCCACTTCCTGGCCAAGCGCGACCGCACGCAGGAAGAGTTCTTTCACACCTTCAACAGCCTGTACCAGTGCCACAAGCAGATCGTGCTGAGCAGTGACGCGCCTCCTGAAGAGATCCCAGACCTTGAACAGCGGCTGGTCTCGCGGTTTCAGGGGGGCCTGATTGCGCCGATCAGCCCGCCGACGTACGAGACGCGCATCGAGATTGTCAAGAACAAGGCGCGGCTGCGCGGGCTTGAGCTGGCGACAGACGTGGCCGAGGCGGTCGCGGCGCGGATCGATACCAACATCCGCGAGCTTGAGGGCGCGGTGACGAAGCTGCAGGTGATGGCGCAGGTTGAGCGGCTCCCGCTGAGTGTCGAGCTGGTCCGTCAGGCGCTGGGCATGCCCGAGCGCAAGGCGGACGCGACGGTCCAGATCCAGACGATCATCAACGCCGTCACGGAATTTTATCAGGTGAAGGTGACGGACCTGCAGAGCAAGCGGCGTCAACGGAGCATCGCGCTGCCGCGGCAGCTCTGCATGTACTTGGCGCGGCGGCACACGCGTTACAGCCTTGAGGAGATCGGCGGGTACTTCGGCGGGCGCGATCACACGACGGTGATGCACGCGGTGCGGACCATTGAGACGCGCGTGAGTACCGACGGCAAGTTTGCGCAGGAAGTAACGGGCCTCGAAGGTCGCCTGCGCGGCGCGTAAGTGAAGCGATTTGGTGACGCGCTCTCGCGGCGCGGACGGGGCCCCGCTTGCATGCCGGCGGGGCTGGCCCGGGCGTGGTCTGGTGCCGTTCGGCGGAGGTCCGGATGCTCACGCACGCTGGTCGCCTCGAATGATCGCTGGATTGCTGGAATCTGCCCTTTTCAAACGGAATGTAATCCTTTGATGTGTCGGCGCAGGGCGCTCAAAGGGGCTCTCTATCATGAGCCTGCAATATCGCTGGCCGGTGACCGCGCGCGTCGCCTCGCTCACTGTTGTGTGCGCAGGGCTCTGGCCCGGTGACATCGCAACAAACCAGCCCGCATGCCAGGGTCGGTGGGACCTGCAGGAT
>Ga0163144_10025631_pt1 | contig 11506 bp, 7 predicted proteins | sample OliLak19BULKMAT1_FD_123175 | JGI IMG/M metagenome (GOLD analysis project Ga0163144, IMG submission 123175) | Freshwater microbial mat bacterial communities from Lake Vanda, McMurdo Dry Valleys, Antarctica - Oligotrophic Lake LV.19.BULKMAT1 | ecosystem: Environmental > Aquatic > Freshwater > Lake... | reverse complement strand
CTCCTGGTCCTCGATCATGCGGGCAATGAGTTTCTTTTTGTAGTCGACGTCGGCCATTGGCGACTCCTTTTATTCGTCTTCCCAGCGCCCATACTTCTCGAAGTAGGCACGACGGTCGGCACGATCCTCTGAGCTGTTTCGAGCGTCGGACTCCATTTGCGAGCGCTGATCTTGCCGGTCCATTGCCTGGTCATGCATATAAGCGGATGTCCCGGCATTGGTTACACCCTGAATCGCTTGGTTTTTGTCCCGCGCCGCGGAGATATTCTGCTGCATTTGGCTGTGGGCGATACCGCTCGTGGCAGCAAGCTTGTCGAAGTCGTACTTGTACATCCGATCCTTGAGGTTATCGTTGCGGTCGCGCTCGTCGCTACGCCAGGCGGCAGTCCTCCCAATCAAGTCGTTCTGATTATCTCGCTCCCGGGTTCGTTGCTCGTGCTGGCGACCCGTCAGGGTGTTGTAGTTGTCCTGGTTTCGCCACTTCGCTTCGTTCCCTTGCCGGATATTGTTATTCGAGACGTCTTGCTCGGAGTCGAGGTTGTAGCGCTGCGCATTGTTCATGGTATTGGCGCGATTATCACCCCACGCCTGACGATTTCTCGACGTACGCTCGTTGAAGTCGTTGATGACGCCTGCGTTCTTCGCTTCAAGGTTGAGTTCGTCCGAGCGGAGGCGCCCCCCCATCTCGGAGCTATCCCGAAGGGCGGCAAGCTTGTTCTTATAGGCAGCCACCGTGGCATCCCGGGACGACTTGGCGGCGCCCTCCATGGCGTCGGAGTTCCCCTGAAGCTCGGCCGCCAGCGCCGTGCCGGAGCCGAGCATGCCGCGACGGTTGGCGTCTTGGAGCGTGCTCTGGGCCCTGGACTGCGCCTCGACCTGGGAGCGCTCCCCGGCCTCGTCGAGTGCCTGGGCGAGCTCGGGGTCAGAACCCGAGGTTGAGATCTGGCGCATCTTCCTAAGAGCCGCAATCTGCGCATCGCGCCCCTCACGCCCAGCGGCCGTATCCTTAACGAGCTGGGGGTTTTGCTCGGCCACGAGCGGCGCGATCTCAGGTGTGTACTTGCCGATCAGCTTATACTGGTCGGGCGTGACCTTAGAAAAGTCGTAGTTCGCCGGACCGATCGTCTCTTTGATATAGGCGGGCGGGTCCATCGGGGAAAGGTCGTAGTCAGGCGGCACGAGCCGACGAAACTCCGCCTCGAGCTCCTTCAAGCGCTTTTCTGACGCTCCACGCGCCTTCTCTGACTGGTAGTATTGAGCCGCGGCGCTGGCAGCAGCGACGGCGACGATTGGCCAGACCATGTCCTACCTCACATCTTTAGTTTCTTCTTTGCCTTGCCACCTAATCCGCCAGTAGCTTTGTCAACTTTTTTGCTTGCCTTATCAGCGTCCGCCTTAGCCTGCGCCACGGGCTTACCCGATGCATTGTCAATTTCCTTACCGCCTTGGTCGACATACCCTCCTGGGCCGTAGACTTCCTCGGCGAGTTCTTTTTTGTTTTTAGGGGCCTCCGGTCCTGCCGGAGGTGCTGCCGGAGGCACCTTCGCTGCCTCGGCCTCTTTGGCCTTCATATCTTTGAAGGCCTGCAGCATTTGATCGGAGAAGGCAGCGCCCTTCGCCATGTCGTCCTTGAGCTTTTGCGCGTTCGTGCGGCGGGTCGAGGCTGACGTCCTGAGCGCCTCTTTGAAACCCGCCGCGTCGAAGCCTTGGCGCTCGCCCTTGCCCTTGCCGGCGACGAGAGAGTCGGAGCCGCCAAGTGCTGCCATGATGCGTTCGAATTTCGTCGCATGATCCGTCGTCGCGAGGTCCCGCCAGCCGAGATCGCCGCCGACGCCGTAGAATTGCGACGTGTCTTGATCTTGGAGGTATTGGGCTAGCTCCGGGTCCGTCTGCTGGAGCTCGGCCAGCATTTCGGCCCTGGCAGCGTCGGACGAAGTCCTAAGGAAGTCAGCGTCCGGGGTAGCCCGGGCGGCCGCGCGCGCGGCGTTTTCAGCGGCCGCCTCGGTCTCAAGCGAAGACTGAATCCCGCCCGAGCGCGAGGCGAGCCGGTCGCGGAGCGACTGCGCCTCGCCTTCTCGCTCTTTCTTCACGATGTCGGTGGCCTGGGCGCGAAGGCTCTTGGTGGTGCCGTCGACGTTGCCGCCAGTCATCTCATCTCGCTTCGCGTGGAGCTTCGCCTGGTCGTTCTGGAGCGCCGAGCGGATCCGGTTGAAGTCCCCGTCCCGGTGAAGAAGCTGCATGTCGAGGGCTGCCTCGCCGGCGTTATACTGCTCGTCCGCGTCGCGTCGGAGCATTCCCTTCACGCCGGCGTCGGTATTCATTTCGTAAACGTCTTCGATGTCGGTGTCGGTCTTCGGCTGGAATTCCTGATAGTCGCCGAGGTCCGTGTTGGTGAGAAGACCGGTGAGCCGCTTTCCAGACGTCTCGTCGCCGGTGTTGACGTAGTTGTCGACGTCGGTGTCGTTGACGTTGGTGTCGACGGCGTTGGCGCCCGCCATGTACGAGTCGGCTTCGGCCTGGAGGGCCGTATTGGCGCCGGTGAGCGATGTCTGGGCGTCGGTGACGGCTTTTGGCGCCGTCATCTTCCCTACGTTTTTCCGGACCACATCGCCACTAACCCGCTGAGGAGCTTGTGGCATCGCCTCGGACGAGGTCGAGGCGCCGCCGCCGCCGCCGGATCCCAGGTCACCCTCCGTCGAGCTTTTGGCCTGGGCTCCACCCTGGAGGGCGGGCTGACCAGCCTGCCCCTCCGCTGCCGCCGGATCGAGCGACTGATTGCCAAAGATGTTCGCGTTCTGCTCATCTTCATCCTTGACGCCCAACGCCGCGTTGATGCGGGGAAACGACCCGTAGGATCCTGCGAAAGCCATTACGCTACCCTCCCCAGCATGTCTTCGGCCGGCTCGGCCGGCTTGGCCTCACCGCCACCGTCCATCATCGGCGCGCCCGGCGGCGGCCCCTCGCCTTCGCCGGGTGGCGGACCCTCGCCGCCTGGCGGCGGCAGGCCCTGCGGCATCACGCCGGTCCGCGCCATAGCCATCAGGAGCGGCTCCACTTGCTGCGCCTGCTCGTAGTGCCAGCGGGCATGGTCGGTGATCGCCTTGGCCGTTTGGTTGTTGTGACGCACGTCCGGGTTGTTGAGAAGGCCCATGTGCGAGCGGAAGTGGCCGGCGTGGTCGTCGGAGTTAAGGCCCATGACCAACTTCCCGTCGAGCAAGAGCTCGTTTTCGGAGCGGATCAGGTCTTCCTCGGAAAGCTCGGTCTCGTAGGCCTCCTGAGGCGGCGCGCCTTCCAGGATCGAGAAGAAGTGCTGCGGCGACTTCACTTTGCCGCCCTTCTCCATCATCTCGAGAAGCTCCATGCGACCGGCCTGGCTCTGCATCATCGGGTTGGAGCGCTGAAGCTTCATGCCCTTGATCGACTCCAGGTCCTTGCCGACGAACTTCTTAGCGTAGGTCTCAAAGTTTCGCCCGGTGATCTGGACGACCTGGTCGAGCTTCGCGAACTTGCAGGTGCCGCGGATGCCGTGCATCATCACTTTCTCAAGGCAGCGCACCCACGCCTTCTCGCCCGAGCTCATGAACTCGAGCGCATTGGCCAAGAGCGTCGCAATCGCCCGTCCCGACGTCACGCCCGGCGGCGGCTGGCCGCGAAGCGCCGCGCTGATGTTGGAGAGCTGCTGCATGTGCTCCATGAGCACGGGGATAAACTTCTGGGTCTCCTGCGACGTCGCGCCGAGGTTGAGTCCCTCGGGCTTCCCGCCGCCGGGGATGCCGGGCATCGGCGTGTAGCTAAACCAGTTCATGCCCGCCAGGTCCTCGTAGGTGACGTTGGCGCCACGCGGGACGGCGATGTTCTGGACGGCCGTCGCCGACTGGTTGGTGGCCCAAGCGCTGAAGCTATGGTCCAGCATCTCCTGGCAGGGGAGCAGGTTCGAGAGCATCGGGTAGCCGAGCGAGTAGGAGCCGATCCGCTCGGGGATCAGCGGCTCGACCGGGATGCAGCCGTAGGGGTTGATGCCGTCGTAGTAGACGGTTTCGTGGTTCGAATAAATGATCATCCGACCGCTTCTAAGCGCCGGACCGGGGGTCGCGTAAACTTTATAGACCCAGACCATGTCCTCGTCGAAAAGGTTGACGCCTCCGGCGCTCATCTGGGCGGTGATGTCGCTCGCGGAAGGAAGGGCCAGAATCGCCGACTTGAGCTTCGGAAACTGGGCGACAAGCGTCCACCGATTGATTTTGCAACGGGTCTCGATGACGGGTTGGTCGGCCCAATTCTTAATGCCCCAGTTCCAAAGGACGTCGAAGACCGACCGGTTGGCGATCTCCATCTTCCCGCGGTAGAGGGCCTGGTCCGTGCGTTTGTCGATGGTGTAAATGCCACCCCGGTCGCTCCGCCAGCAAGCCTCGAGAAAACCCATGCCCTGGACGCAGCCGCCCTCAAGGAGATCCTCGGCCTTTAGGTCCATGTCCTCTTCTTCGACGATCTGGACGCCGACGGCGTTGGCCAGCCGCGTCACCTGGATGACGTCCGAGTCCGTCTTCTCGGCCGTGGCCTTGAATGCAAGCTTTTGCTTGGAGACGATCGTCACGAACTGACGGACGAGCGAGCGCGCCTGGGGCACCATCATCCGGACGAGCTCGCCCGCCTCGCCGTCGTAGAGGAGTGACGTTTCGATGGAGTCGGTGGCTAAGACGTTGGCGTAGTAGGCGAGCGTATTCCGCACCCAGGTCTGGCCCATGGGGTTCGACGTGTGCCAGGCCGCCCCCGTGTGCAGCGGCTCAAAGCGCGAGATGATCGCTTCGGCCTTGTCCGCCAGCCAGTACTTTGTCATGTCGAGACCCTCGCGCCATAGGGCCGGACGGTAAACGTCACGGCTTGGATTTGAACGGGCTCCCCGGCCTGGTCGTGCTCGATCACAGGTTGGATGAAGGTCCCGCGTTGGACGAGGGTCGGCGGATTGAGACGCACCGGCGGCATCGGGAGGGTCCCGGTCGTAAGGTCAATGGAGGTCGTATCGCCCCAGGGCGAGTAGCCGAACGACCCGAGGCCGTAGCCGCCGGTCGAGGCCGCGCGAGCGAACCACGACGTGAAGTCGGAGCTGTCGTAGTAGGTGTTGGCAAACCAGATGCTCAGGGCGCTCACGGCACTGTCCCGCATATGAATTTGCATCTCACAAAACTGCTTCATGCGACCAATGGCGCCGGCGTGGAACGGGGCGAGCTTGGCGACCGAGCGGTAGGAGGCATAGAGCTGGAGCGAGTCCAGGGCCTCGACGTTGGTGGCGGACGTGAACGTCACCGTATAGCTGCCGCCGCCGTTGACCGTGACGGCGTTAATCCGGCTGAAAGAGTCGGCCTTGACGATCACCCAGCCGGCTCTCGGCTGGGCCGTCAAGCTCGTGATGGTGGCGGAAAGAAGATTCGCCGCCACGGTGTCGATCGTCACCGTGTAGTTTTGGCCGCAGTAGTCGATCTTCGTCTGATTTTTGCGCTCTCTTACGATCGTGTTGTCGGTGGTCACAAGGAAAAGCTTGTCGGCCGGGCCGACGAGACCCTGGCGAAAAAGGACGTCAGACTCGGCCCAGCCGCCGTTGAAGACGTTGAAGGCGTAGGACCTCGACGTCTCGTCGGTGGTCGGCTCGCGCGTCGAGGCGAGGTAGGTGTGGTCGGTCTCGTAGGCAACGGCCGCCGAGAGGGCGTCGATGGTCTCGTCGCCAAGGATCGGCGTCATGACGTCGGCGACGTCGCGGTCGATGATCGACACGGACGAGTCCGTGCATTTGGCCCAGCCCTGATTGCTCAGAAAGATCACTTCGTTGTTGATCAACTTGACTGTATTCGGAGCGATGCAGATGACGGTCGCATCGAGCGGCGTCGTCGAGAAGTTGGAGACCCCGTCGCCCGTCACCCTGAAGACGCCGTCGGCCTTGATGAGAAGCATCGCGTCCCGAAGCGCCACGACGCGGAGGAGCTCCTGGTTTCTGGCGCCGGCGGGAAACTGGTTCAAGATCGGCACCGCCTCCGGCTCGCCGATTTTGGATGAGAACCACGAGCTCGTGAGCTGGTCGTTGCGGGAAAATACCTGGGTTCCCGACGCGAAGGAGGCGGGGACGACGGGCGAGACCGAGGCGCCTGCTCCCGCCGTGTTGGCCCTGAGGTAGATCGCCCCGGTGAAGCCCTTGGCCAGAAGCCGGACCTTGCCGGGGACGTCGGTGATCCCCGAAGTGTAGCGCCCGTAGGCGAGCGAGCCCGTGTCGCGGTTGATGGCTTTAGCGAGCCCCTGGGCCGTGTTGCGAAGCTTCACCGCCGCCGAGCTCGAGGCCGTGTCGAGGCGGAACATCGGGTGGAAGGCCGCATAGTTGAGCGTATTGCCCGAGGCGTCGGCGGTCGCCACGTCGGCAAAGCTGAAGGTGTTGGTGTCGGCCGCGGTGATCGTATAGAGGCCCGAGGTGATCTCGGGGACGCCGCCCGACGAGTTGGAGATATAGACGAGCATGCCGATGGAAAGACCGTGGGCGGCGCTGGTCACCGTGACAACGTTCGCGGCTCGAACCCAGGCAAGGCCCGTGACGGCCGTCTGGCGGGTGCCCCCGCCCTGGAAGTCGAGAGCCGTCTCGGAGGCATAAGCGACGGCCGAGCCGCCGGGCGTCGTCGAGATGTGGAAGTCGTCGGCAGTTCGGTTGATCACGTAGTAAAAGCCAGCAGTGAGAGTACCGCCCGTAATGTTGCTGATATAGACCGAATCGCCGTTGGCGAGACCGTGAGCGACATAGTTGATCTCGAGGGCGCCCGTGTCGTTTTCGAGCGAATCGGCCTTGACTGTTGAGTTGCCGACACCGGTCCGCGCCACGTAGCGGCGGACGATCGAGCCGATTTTCACCTCGAAGAAATCGCCCGTCGCGAGCGCGCTCGGGTCGGTCACCTGGAGGTTTAAGAGGTGGCGCGTCTGGCAGTTGCCGTAGATCAGGTGATTCTTAAAAATGGTCAGGTCCCGAGCGAGCGGCGGCCGGTCGTTGGCCTGAAGCTCGCCCTCGCGCGAGTTGGGGTTGGTGTAAAGCTGGGCGCCAAGCAAGAGGTCGTCGGTGTCGTCGGAGTAGAAGAAGAGGCCAGCCGTGATCTGGGCCGAGGTCAGCGTGATCTCGTCGACCAGCTTAAAGTCGGCGCTCGGCGACGTGGCGGAGCTGTTGGTCTGGGTCGATCGGTAGATCTGGACGAACCAGCCGCCGGCCGTCGAGTCGATCTCAGACGGGATCGACTGCTCGAGGATCGCCGTGCGCGTTGCCGTATAGTCGAGGGTGTTGCCCGAGGCGTCGTCGCCGACGGTGAAGGCGAACGTAAAGGTCGTGGCCGTGGGGACAGTGGCGATCGTATAGGGCGCGGCCGTGACCGACGACGTGTCTGAGGTCGAGTTCGAGACCGTGATCTGCATGCCAGCGGCGAGGTTATGCGGTGAGGTCGTCGTCACGGTGATGACGTTCGTGGCACAGGCCCACGCGGCCCCGACGACCTTCGAGTTGGTGAGGACCACGACGTCGCTCGGGGCGCCGAGGAGGAGGTTGTCGTTAACGTCGCGCCGCCCGAAGACCGTCCGCCAGGCTGCCTGCGTCTCGGCGGTAAGCATGCCGTTGGCGGGGTTAAACTTGCCCCGCAGGTCGAGGGCCGGGGGCACGCCCGCTTTAAAGACGCTGCTGTTATAGGCCTCGAGCTTCACGACGCCGTTGTCGGTCGTGAGGTAGAGGTTTTTGTTGCTCTCGACCCCGCGGGCAGCACGCGGGCTAGCCAAGGCGACGGTGGCGCCGGTGAGAGCGTTTTTCACACCGGTCTTCGACGGGTCGGAGCCGGTCTCGGTGAAGTAGGCGATCTGGTCGGCGAAGACGGCCACGAGCTTCGATTGGTAAGTGAAGAGGTTGTTGAGCGTTTGACCGACCGGAACGTAGTACTCGTAGAAGCCGCGCCGTTTCGAAAGGGTGCGGTCTCTCGTCACGATGAAATTAAGCACCTCCTCCAAGGCGCCGTCGGGCACCGTGAAGGAGTTCGCCTGCTTGTATAGCCCGGCGAAATTGCGAATTTCGGGATACGTCAAGGCCATCAGCCGTAGTACCCCCGGCGCCCACGGCCGCCGCGGCCCTTAAGAAGACCGCCCCGGTTGACGAATTTCTGCGGTGCGCCGCGGTTTCGCGGCTCAATAACCAGGAGCGCGTTTCTGACCTCGGTCTTCTCGTCGTCGCTGAGCTCCTTCTTGGCCTCGAAGTCACCAAGGGAATGCACCGAGCGTTTGGAGACGTAGGTTTCGAGGAGCGGGTGGAGGGTGTCTGGGATCTGGAGGACCGGGCTGGTGCCTGCGACCGAGATGTAGTCGCCGGCTACGAGCGTCGTCGGGACGACCGAGCTCGAGGCAAAGGTGATCGTCGTATCGGTGACAGAAAGGACCGCCTTATCCATCGCCATGATGCGATGGCCGGCTTTCCCACGGATAAAATCGATCTCGGTCGCTGCTACGATCCCTGCCGGAACCGCGTTGACGGTCACGACCGCGCCGGCGACCGAGACGACCGTAGCAGCGTCCTCGAGCAACACCAGCCGCGACGGTGCCTGCTCGTGCCAAATCTCAACCGTCCAGACGGCCGTCGGCGGGGGCACCAGGATGATCTGGTCATTCTTCACGTAATAGCTATGGGTCTGAGCGGCCGACGTCCGGTAGAGGTGCTCTTCCCCGAGAGGGATCTTCCCGAGGTCCCGGACGTCGCCCTCGTCGATGACCAGCTTTAGATCGCGCAGCGACTCGCCCGCAGCCCGGTCTGGGAAGTTGTATTCCGCCTGGTCGACGACCGTCGACTCCTCGAGAGTCGCCACCATGTACTCGCCGCGAACGGAGATCAGGATCGGGACGATATAGCCCCGGACGATGTCGTCGGCCAGCTCGAGCAGGTCGTCGTCGTCGAGGAGAGTGTTACTCTCCGCGATCGAGTTTCGACGTTTGACGCCGCGTAGGAAGCGGTCGGCGGTAATCGTCATTTACGCGATCCCCCGGCCCTTCCGTCCTGGCCTGCGTTGTTTGTCTTCGGCCTTGGCGAACGCTGGGGGCTGGCCGCCCGCCTGGGGTTGGCCGCCCGCCTGGGGCTTTCCTCCCGCCATCCGGATCACGACCTTGGCGCCGGGGGCGTTAGGCCTGGACCCGCCTTTCATGAAGTTTTGAACGTGGTCGTGGAAGGCGTCGTCTTCGCTGGGCGGGGCTTCTTCTTCGACCTCCTCCTCCTCCTGGAGGTCGTCGCCGAAACCCTCGTCGTCAAACTCCTCCTCGCCCTCGCCCGCGACCCCTTCGGCTAGGCCCTCGGCATCAAGCGGCTGATCGCCCTTGCCGTCGATCATCATTTTTTGGACGACGCGCAGGATCTTTTGCAGCATCTCGCGCTTTACGGCCGTTTGGGGATCCAAGTTCTTCATTGCTCACCTCTTTCGAATCGGGAAAGGACGATGCGCGCTGTCATAAGCCAGTGCGCGCGCGCGAAGTCGTCGGGGGAGTCGCCGCGGACGTAACCGGGTCGTGGAGTACCCGGATCGAGGAGGAGGCGCACGGCCTCGACCAGGTCGCCGGTATAGACGCCCAGGGCAGCCTGAAAAAAAGCGTTCTCGGGCACGCCTCCCGCGAGCTCGCGGAGGCGCTCGAGCATCTGGTCGTTCACGTCCAGAAGAGAGGCCTCTTGGAGCCCCCTCCGCCGGAGCTCAGCCTCTACCGCACCCTGCAGCGTGATGCCGGCGGCCTGGATGTGTTGCTCGTAGTCCGCCTGGACCTTCGGGTATTCCTTGGGGATGAGACGGGGATAACGGTCGTCGGTGCCGTTCGATAGGGCGTAGATCATGCGACCGAGGAGGCCGGCGAGGTTGGGGCTCAGCCAGGTCGCGGGCTCTGACGCTGGCTTGCCCATCACCCACTCGTTCCCCTCACCGTAGTCGGCGAGACGTTGGAGGCCAGCGAGGTCGCCCTTCGACCAAAGGCAGGCGAGGTAGCCCGTCAGCATGTCGCGACTCACCGTCGACTTCGATCCCTGATCGCCCGCTTCTTTGGTCCAGCAGGAGGGTGCCGGCCGGCGGTGGATCTCGCCCGGCGCATACTCGGCCAGGAGGATGTTCGTCGAGGCGCCGGCGTAGCAGGCCTCGCCCGCCCAGAGCGTCCCGTCGCAGTCGGTGGCCGACGGCCAGCCCGCGCGCGCGGACGTACGTGCATCAAAATCTGCCAGGTTAGCGTGAAACGCCTGGCGCAGGTCTTCGGCCTGGTCGACGGGCTCAGCGTCTTCGGGCTGGTTGGTGTCAGGGCGAGCGCAGCCCGAAAGAGCAACTACCAATGTAAAAGATTTTAACATCATAGTGTCGACCAAGTGGCTGTGAACCTAAAGGTATGGCCGGCGGTTTGGCCGCTCGTAAAATTACCCGCTGCTGTGTGGTTGAGATAGACCCTCACATCGCCACTACTTCCTTGGATGAACAGCATCCCTGTCGACAAAATAAGTGTGTTGGCTGTTACACCCGCAATAGGGGCGAACACGTTGTCAGACGTAGGCCGAAACCTAGCTGGAATTGCAGCAGTGAAGGCGTAATAAGGGGCAGTGTTACCTGCGGTTCCTGGTCCAGATCCTGGTCCAAACATAGCCGTGACTTGCGCCCCGACCCTGACCAGCTTGAGCGGGACACTCGTAATAGAACCGCTTGAGGCAAAGCAACTTTCAGCAGCGGTTGCAATGGTCGCCGTGTATTCCTCGTAGTCAAACGGAAGGGTCAGGCCTCCCATAGAGAGCGTGTGAATGCCCGACTGCGATCCGCTCGTGGCGATGTAGGTGCCGGCGATCGCGTTTCCATAGGTCGTGGACAAGTTGAACGTATCGGTTGCGACGTTGGCGACGTAATAGGTCGTGCTGGCCGAAACGCCCGTCGGGAGGGCACCTGTCGTGGTGAAATAAATCTTATCGCCATTGGCCCGCCCATGACCTGCCGAGGTAACGACGCCTGGGGTTGCGATCGTCATGGTGGCAGCCTGGGACTTGACCGTCCCGGCAATGTCGCCCAGCAGGCCCAAGTTAACTGACGCCGCCGTGTTAGTGCTGTCGCCAATCTTCATGTTGTTCTGGTTTAGCGCATCCGTAGCGACGGCAGACCAGGCCAAGACGCCGTCGCCGTCGGTCGTAAGAGCCTCGGTAGCGTTACCGTTAGTGGTCGGCAACGTCAGTGTGTAGTCCGAGATCGAGGCAGGCGCCTGAATCGTGATGGCGTTGGTGCCGTTGTCCGGGTCCTCGCTCAGCAGAAGGGTCGGCTGGCTCCCCGCAGCGTTCTGCAGCGTCAACGACGTGCGGACTGTCGGAGCGGTCAAGGTCGGCGTCCCAATAGCGGGGGACGAGCCGAAGACGAGCGCACCCGATCCGGTCTCGTCAGAGATGACTCCCAGAAGCTCGAGAGAGGTAGTCGCCGCAAAGACGGAAAGCTTGTTGGCGGTGTAGGCTGCGGTACCG
>Ga0163144_10025630_pt1 | contig 11506 bp, 14 predicted proteins | sample OliLak19BULKMAT1_FD_123175 | JGI IMG/M metagenome (GOLD analysis project Ga0163144, IMG submission 123175) | Freshwater microbial mat bacterial communities from Lake Vanda, McMurdo Dry Valleys, Antarctica - Oligotrophic Lake LV.19.BULKMAT1 | ecosystem: Environmental > Aquatic > Freshwater >... | reverse complement strand
TTCATCCAAATTTGTAGCCAGACCAAACTACAGTTTGTGCATTTTTTCTTGTTCGCCTTTTTAGACGCTTATGCTCTTTGTTTTTTAGTTCTCTTAGAAACAACAAACTAAACAATAACCCATTGCATTAATTTTGAAATATATCATAACATCAAATAGCATTTGCATCAAGATTGTTGTCAATCCACTCACTTCTTAGGTTTAAAAACAAGCTACACCAAGACGTTGCGTCTTTCTCCCGTCTAGGAAGAAGAGACAACAATTGCCATCAACAGCTAAGCTTTGAGGGTAATTCAAACTGAAAATGTTAGTCCACATGTTTAGGCCTGCTTGTTAGTACTAGTATGGTTTTACATTGTAAAGGGGCGGTTAGCAAATAAAGAAGGACACCATTTCCAGGGTACTAGTACATAACTTCACACACGTGTAAGTTCTGGAATCTGTGAAATATCTGCCCTCCAAACAATGCCATTATTAGCTATAGTAGGGACTCGATACAACTTGGACTGTGTTTGCCATGCCTCTTCCCTCCTCCAAAACGCTGAGAAGTGGAACTTCCTCACAGCTGCCACCAGTCTAGTCTTATCAGCATTAAGGAAACCAAGAAAAGCTTTCCACCGGTCCGCGTCGTAGGGCCACGCCAAAGCGCCTTAGGATGAGGTTGTCGCTTCTGATCCAACTTGAAACATCGCACTAAACAAGCATCCTTCCACTCCATTATTCTTTGATAGATAATTGTTGTCGATGATTGCAACCAGGTAGTATGTGTCGCGGATGTTTTCAATTAATTCAAAACTCTCCGAATCAAATTCGTACAGGTTGTTCCAGTTTGTCCACAGAGAAAAGGCCTCTTCGGCCCAGACTAGAAATGCACTTGGGTCGAAAATGGTTGGTTGCTGAATTTCGCTGCGCAAGCAACCAAACGAGAAAAACGCTGAGAGAACGCTATTTCATACAATTTCCTATCTCAATGGCGATTGGTGTCCATGAAAACTTACCGGTTGGGAAAGACACCCCAGGTCAAAGCTGGCGACATAAAACCAGCCAAGTCAGCCCAACACACAAGAATTAGCGACTTCAACCTGGCGAACTGCATGCATCCTCGCAATATCGCGAATGTCATTAACACTTACCAGTCACGCCACCAAGTTCAACCCCTTCTTGAACATTTTCTGATGAGTTGCTAACAGCATATAGGTTCATGGTCTTGTTTTCTTTCACCATTTTTACGAGCCTTTTCATGTTATCAGGGCTGCAAAAGCATTCACAATAGGCTTTTTGATAGATATATCCGCCTTCTCCTCCCCACCCAAAGGTTTGGTTTGTACTTTCTACGCCATCAACTGCTGGCTGGCTGTTGATTGTCAAAAATCCAGATCTATTTAGCTCGGCGAGTTGCCTTTGGATCAGAAATGACTCCGGCTGAAGCGGATTCTCGCACCAGGGAATATGTGGAACTTTCCCCTCTACATACTTCGCAAACACTTCGTAGATGTCCTGAGGTTGTGAAGGAGATTGGCCCAACATTGCACGCTGCTCATCTTCACTTCCAAGCGAAAAGGAATAAAAGTGTGATACATCCGAGAGCTCGCCAAAAGCAGGGGAGGTTGCATCGCCCCAACGCCCTAAAGTTGGTTGTTATCAGTGACAGAGAAACGTGTAAGATAATGAACTTCAGCACGCCGTGGCATAAACAAGAACACGAGTTACGGAGTTTGGCGTACCATTTGGAAATTCATCCCAGTCTTCAGTTCTTCTCACGTACGACTTTGGCCGATTGGCCCAGTTGATAGGTCTAACCTCTTCTTTCGAGCGTTCATCCATTGCGGATGGGCGCCAAGGCAATGGGCGCCATGCGCTACTTCTGAACGTTTCGGCGGCGGATGGTGATCGCGCTGCAGGTTTACCCGGTGATAACGAATCAGCTTTGGTATCTCCGTTGCTATCAGTTGCATCAATTGTTGCATTTGACTCTGGCTGGATCAAATCAATGGCGCCCATCTCGAGAAGTATCCTTGTCACACTTCGTTCCAAATTGAGAGTGTACTGAATCCATACGTGAAACCGACAAAACGTTGGAAAGGGTGAGCTTTTGCAAAGTACTGTGCAACAAAACAAATCGCACGACAAGAAGTAACAAATTCCTTACAAAGTGGACACCATCAATCCCGTAGATATCATTTACAATTGACTCTGTTAGAATTTTCTGGCACATGTCTGCAGCAATCTGACAACCAATTTCTTTTACGGCCTCGTCGTCGTCCTTCACTGGTTCTAATAATTCCATGACCTGCTTTGGTACCGATATTCCACAGTAGTCTGTCATTCGAACAAAGCTGGAATAACTCTGTATTGGCATGATTCCTGGCAATATTGGACAGGTGATTCCATTCGCTCGGCATCGTCTCACAAATTGCAAAACAATGTCCACATCGTAAAAGAATTGCGTAATGATAAAGTCGGCACCCGCGTCCACTTTTTCTTTCAAGTGCATCATTTCGTCTTCCATATTTGACGAGGATGGATGTCCTTCAGGATGTCCTGCAACGGCAATTCCAAAATAATCACCATGCACTTCGCGAATGAGCCGTACCAAATCAATAGCTCGATCGCAGTAGGCACCACTGATATCACCTGGCATCCAGGAGCGTTTTCCTTTGGGTGGATCTCCTCGTAGAACAAGCAAGTTGGATACTCCACAAGATTTCGCTTGATCCAAGGTTTGGATAAATTGTTCTCTGGACATTCCCGTGGTTGTCAAGTGACATAGAACATCAACTCCACAATACCTCTGTGCAAAGGATGCCACGGCCATGGTTCTGGCCGACGTGGAACCTGCGGATCCCCACGTGACATCAATAAAGAGAGGATCCAGTCGCCGCGTCATTCGATCAATGCGGGTAAACAAGTTATCTAAGCCTGCTTCTGTTTTGGGAGGAAAAAATTCAAACGAGTAGTACCAATTGGGTTTGAAGACAAAACCCTCATCTGTACTGCTGTGGTGGCTGCTATCTTCGGTACTAGTATCCCTGTAAGCCTTCTTCCTTCTTCGAGCAAGGATCTTGTCTATTATTTTGGTCATGTTTCAATTTCAAATTGGCGACACTTCTATCCTACTACACTAGTGACTTTTGTTCCTTCAATTTCCAGGTGATAGTACTCTTGACCTGCTGCTTCAGCGATGATTAGTTGACGTAATGAATTGTTGTTGTTGCTACTGTGTGTATTGATAGATACAATAGCAGCAGTGTTGCTTCTTAACTGATGGATTGACTGCAACGACAATTTTCAGCACAAGAATGGGTTATGAGCCGACATTCATACTGTATCTTTAATAGAAAAAGATCCTTCGCGTGAATGAAGATCGGGACCACATCATCGCGTGGTAACACCTGGTGTTAATTTTTTTTTGGAATGAATGATTATCTGGTAGCGATTTGCGACCGCATAGATGAAAGAAACATTTATAACAAACACCTAAAAAGCGACCAGAAGCAAAAGAAAACTACCAACCATTCCTGCAACATTCCTGCAGTACCATGAATCTACCGGGATCAGCTTGTTGTCGAGGGTCAATCGCTTCGGTCTGGTTCATCCGATATCTCTCAATTTGGGCATTTTTGCTGCTGCTGGGATCAACGGCGGCAGACGTGGACGATGCTATCCCTTTTACGAAACTTGCTAATGGCACCCAGTTTCCACTCGTTGGATTGGGAGTTGGAAATCTGCAACGTGATCTGATCAAAGATCGAATCATGGAGGCCGTCCAGCAGGAAAACAACATCGTGTTGTTCGATACAGCTCAAGCCTCCAAAAACGAGAAACTCGTTCGCGAAAGCATCAAGAATGGTCTGAAGAAAGCCTCGTCATTCTTCAATAAGAAGAGCACAAAAATACACGTCATTACAAAAGTGTGGTATACCCATTTGGGATATGAGCGAACAAAACTTTCCGTGCAAGGTAGGTTTGATTTACCTTTATTTTGAAAAATTATGGTTGATGCATGTGGACTTCTGCAGTATAATCGTGACTATCGATGATACGCTCAAGCGCTTTTCCGTCTTTCAAACGCCACCCCAACAACAAAAATCAAAGATTCATTGAGACATTTGAATGATCCAAATATTCAAGTGCACATTCTCCTCCATTGGCCACGGTGCAACAGTGAAATACCATGGATGAAATGCGAACAAGAAGAAGAACAGTTGCCTTTGGCTGTGAAAAAGGCCGGTCCACCGCCACACCTTGCCAAAGATACAGCCTTTGTTGAGTCCTGGAGGGCTCTCGAAGACATTTTCTTGGGAAAGGTCAATTTCGGAAAAGATTTGCCAAAGGTTGCCAGCATTGGCGTGTCCAATTTTGCTCTCGATGATTTTAAGGCATTGGAGGAAGCAGAGAGCTTCCGACTTGCCCCCATGATTTTACAGGTATGCCGAAATAATGTATGGTCATGTGTGTGACTTGTGAAACCAAATCCGAAATAACTTAAACGTTTGAAACAATTACAGGGAAATATTTGGACCTACTTGTTCGATCCATTCCTGATGAACTACTTGAAAGAAAAGAATATTCACTTTCAAGCCTACAATGTCATGAATGGAGTCTTCCACGATGGTCGAAAGGAGGATGCGCCTAGAGCCGCCAGTTCACTAAGTGATGTTCAGCAACAATTATCAGAGCGAGGGGACGGAAATTATACCATGCCACAGGTCGTTATGAAATGGTTGGTACAAAATCAAGTATCCGTCATACCACGCACAACCTCTCCCGAGCGACTCCAGGCAAACTCGGCAGTTGCAATTGCGGCAATGCCAGAGCTCACGGAAGCGGAAAACGTTGCGGTTCGAAATGCCGTTGGTGCTCTGTTGTCCAAAAAAGACCTGAAACCACCGCTGGCTCAATTCGTAAATCAGGCAGAGGAAGGCAGTTTCAATTTGCTCTGGGTGCACCATGAAACAGGGGAGGAAATTCTAATCAAGGCGAACCTAGGCCCCGGCGAAAGATACGACGCCAGTACGCAAAGTGGGCACAAGTTTGTAGCCCATTTTGTTGACTCGAATGTTCGAAAAGAACTTGTGGTGGATGCGAAGCATGGCCAACAACAGCAATTTGTCCTTAATGACGAAGAAGATGAGCTTTAGTAGGATGAGAGACGCGGCGCCTGAGCTTTGCGATGTTCTAAAGTCTAAATAATAACCAATGTACATCGCTGAGAAGATACACCGACAGGAATCCACGTCCTTGTCAGACGAATGTACGCTTTTTGGCAAGCATAATCATCCAATTCCATTCGATTGAATGATTGGCCAACGAGTCAGAAGGCAGAGAATAGCATAATTAGTTTTATTTTACATGATTTACAAAATACTTTTTTGTAGTGCACCGCTTGTAGCCACTATTGATTGCTGAGACAGAGCTATCAGAACCTTCGTAGCCGGAGTAGGCGACGTGGAAATAAGCGCTGCTCGATGCTCTCTGTGGCAATCATTCGAGTTAAACGCCAACCTCCTCGGGTCTTCAGTATGTCAAAAAGCACTTTCCGTCTTTTGAAACCTGTGATCAGCGCCGCATCATCGAGTAATTTGCCAACCTTGCTTCGGTCAATGCGACCTGTGACGGGCGATCGAATCAGACGCTGAAGTGTATCATCGACAACGCTACTACCAGAAGGGTTACGTAATAATCGGTTCAAAGCGTACGGGTAAACAACTTGTAACACGCTGAAGGTAGGGTCAAGCGATCGTGCTATTCCCTCCAGTGTGGACAATGCCCGCGCATTGTTTATGAAATACGGCGGAAGATCGAAACGAAATCTTGGGACCAGCCGCGTTAGAGCGTCAAGGAGCTTGTCGAACCGCAGTGACGGTATCTGTGTACAACCTGAATCCACCACTTCACATTCGGGGTATATCAAAACCTCTTCAAATGTTTTGTCGAGCGATTGTTCTAGCAACCTCATTTCCTGCGGATTGTTCATAACATCATCTGGAAGCAGCTCCAGCTCTCCAAACAGGTTTGCTACGCGTTCTACGTCTCGCGCAAAGACCAACAAAACAACCGAACAAACCAAGGCGTCTCTCACACGAGAATCGACAGTGCTCATCATCCCAAAATCAAGATACCCAAGCTGTGGTAGGCTCTTCTTTTTGCTTCCAGCAACTCGAAGTCTACGCCACGCCTTTGAAAGACGGCGGCGCCGGGTCAATTCACCCGCGTATGGATCCTCGCTACTTTCAGTCGGTCTCTTGACTTTCAATAAATTACCCCCTGCGTTGGTTACAAAGAAAACATGAGTACAGCCATTTGCGCTTACTATCATAGCCATCGACGTTTCATAATGAGCTTACCATGTGGATCTGCATGGAGCACCCCTGAATCACGATATGCAACCAAAGCAATTGTTGCGTTCCATGAGATCATCGATTTGAATAAAAGGTGCAATAGCTTGTCATCATAGGGTTTTGAACGTACCGGTATCCAGCAGCTGAGATAGTGTGCAATCAATACAAAGTTCGACAAGCTTAAGATTCTCAGCGACAACTGAGGCGTCAACTGTTGCTGCATGAGCACCCCCATCTTCATTCACAACGTTTGTGAGCTTTGTACCATCGATCCACTCCATGACAATTATATTTGAGGTACACAAATCCAAGAGAACTTCGGGCACAACAACTTTGACTTGCTTGGACGTGCCGCGACGTACAGAGTATAAGCTTGCAAATTTTTCCCTGCAGGGTTGGGTAAATCACAATGGGTGAGTTCTGAAAAGTATGGAGATTCAAGAGGTTTCATTTAGATCCCAGAGCTTTCACCACACTTCACGAGACTTCAATAATTATGATCCAAGGGGTCCAAATCAATCAGGAGCACAAATACGGAGCTTCCACAACATAGAACCTGTCAACTACTATTCGGTTCAAGAGGATTCCAATCGTTTCAGGAGGATTCAACACAGTGTTCTGGACTCCAGGGGATGTCAACAAAATCACAGAAACCAAGAGCCATCTTCTATTGTAAAATTGCTGGACCTACATGTTTGCCGCTTCGTTGTGATAATCTAATTCCTCGAACAACCTCGACATGAACTCTTCGACAGCACTGACTAATTCAGATTCTACCAACCGTCGTGATGTCTTCCCAGTAGACTTGTGTGGATTGTTGTTGAAATGTGGCAGAGGAATCGCAGGAATGGACTCAATAAACGATGCCACCGACCTTAGCAATTGTGCATCCCGTTCCACAAGTTCCCGCGACCCAGGCCGTTTCACCTTGACTGCGACTTTGCCGTAGCCTGGTAATTTTCCAGAGTACACTTGCCCAACACTTGCGGCTGCCACGGGTTCTGCCGAAAGACTCTGCAAGAAGGATTCGAGTTTCTCTGGGTTGGTTTGAAAAAAGCGAGAGGAACTGGATTGGGCCATTAATTCTGATCGAATAATTTGCTTGGCGGTATCTGTATCAAAGGGTTCCATATCATCCTGCAAGACACTCAAGGCATCGGCCAATGATTTGGGTACAATGTCTGGTCGAGAAGAGACAGCTTGCCCAAATTTGACGTAGGTTGGCCCCAAGCTCTCAATGGTCGAAGCCAAACGTTGGGCATTGGTAATGTTTCCTCCATTCGTCCTGGACCAAAATGAGTTCCATTCGTTCGGGATTCCCTCTGACAGAAGCGACGACAGAACCGGGCGTAAAAACTGACCAAATACAATGCTTGCAATTTCGACAGCTCGGTTTTCTGACAACTTTGGTGTCGTAGGAGTGGAAGGGGTCGATGCCGTTCCTGCTGTTGTGGTTACCCGCAGAGGCGGCGGTAGGGATGGGATGATTTGATTTGCGTCTGTAAGGGGAACTGACAGGGACGAGGCAGCATGCCGTCGATGTTGAGAACCAAATCTAGTTTTGCCTTGTATTGGTTCAGAAGTTGGCGACGAGAAAAAGGCGAGACATCCCGTGTTGGCCTTGAAGACAAATAATGAGAGAACAAGGCATGGCCATCTGTAGGGACATCCACTCCGACTTGATCGAAATTTCATCTTTCTTCGGACTTCAACAACTGGAACTCGATTTCTTTGCTATTGTTTCGATTCAAGGTGCCGCTATGAGCACCCATGGCAGCTGTTCTGCTCGCATTTGTTTACTTAGTTGTATTGGCAGGGCAGTGTCATCGCCATGACACGGACGAAGGGGACGTTGAAGCTTTGCCTGAAAATAAGTGAACACGTCACTGACGTATCGAGTATATGTGCGTCTCATTCCATCATTAATCGTGACCCAGAGATTTAATGACTTGCGTCACACGCGCGGGGCCTCCTGTCCATCATATGCATCAGTCATCACTTGTCTCGAAATGCACGCGGGGCCTCCTGTCCATCATGTCACATCAGTCATCACTCGTCTAATAAAGCGCGCGGGGCGCACTGTCCATCATTTCACATCAGTCCTCACTCGTCTTCCGTCTGGGTCGTCTCGCGTGACAGCAATCATTTCGCATCATTACATTCCTTCATTATTTCTGTCATAAAATCATTATTGATTACATTCATTCATTTATTACGTTCACATCGATAATTACGTTACCGACAATGACAATGAACTCTTCTACAATCCCAATGACTCCGTCGCTGAAGCGTAGCGCGTCGGGTTCTAGTTCTGGACGAACAGCGAAGAGAATGCGCCGCACAAACACTCCAGTTCCTCGTTCCATTCAACCTCCGCAACACACGCGGCAACAACAACCCACAATGGCGACTTTCACGGCTCCGCGACAACGGCAACAACCTACAACACCGCGCATGGTACCACGAACACCACGAGTAGTGCGTACAAGCACTGTCACAGTCGTTGCCACAACACCACGTGTAGCTGTCCCATCCGGCGATCGATTTATTTCCGATCGCAGTCGCATGGACGTGGCAAAGACGCAACGAGCGCTCTGGGCACCTTCCTCCTGTGCCACAGACCACAATGGTCGCATTACCATGCTGCGCGAGAAGACGCCCAATGCCTACAATCAGCGATTGACGCAAGCACTGTGGGGGGTTTCCGAAAGCAACCATCCACAGCAGAATGGCGATCAATTCATGGCGTTTGGTTCACGCAGCAGCCACAATGGTACTCCCGCTACGACGGCACTTGGACAAAGCCTCATCGGCCGTAGTCCCTTTGTGCTTGATACTCTTCGCCCCACCGCAGGAGCCGAAACACCCTTTGCTGTGTCGTCGTCGTCCGTGATGGACGCGAACGAGACGCCCGCACGAGGAAACGGAGTAGTGCAGAGCCGAAAGAAGCGTGTCGAAATGAAGAAAATCTTCATGCTCGAAGCTCCCCGCCTCTTGCAAGAACGCGGCATCAAGCCTATGAGCTGCGGACCATCCTTGGCGATTGCGCTTGACGGCGATGTCTACCTCAAAACCGGAAATGCTACAAGCGGAGGAGTCGAATTGCTCACATCGGGACGACGAGTGTCTTGCGTGGAGTGGTCACCTGATGGTGAATACATTGCACTTGGAATGAAAGAAGAAGTGCAAATTTGGAAGCTTTCGATCAAAGAAAGCGTGGCTCGATTGTATCACAACGATTCGGGCGACTACGTTACCGCGATTGCATGGCACGGATGGAACCTTTTGGCCGCAAACCGTCATTCGATCAAGAAATTCGATCTCATGGCCGACAACCCCTATCCGATTCGTTACGACGTTGATGAAAGTTATGATGGAGAATTGGCGAATTTCGTGACGCGTCTTGTGTGGAGTGAAGACGGAAATTCCTTTGCAAGTTGTGGTGGCGGATTAATCAAAATTTTCGACAGCAATCAACGGGACGGTGCACCAAAGTTCACGTTGAAGCATGACGACGTGCAAACAATTCACTTTCATCCCTGTCAGTCAAGTATTCTCGTGTCAGCTGGAGAGGGTGGTCTGAAGTTCTGGAATGTTCCTTCGGGGTCGCTTCGAAACACTATTGCTATGGAGATGAATGTTACAGCCATGGTTTGGTCGCCGTTCCGTATGGGAGAGTGTGTAATTGCGAGTCAAAGTAAGTTTGAGGTGTGGTCGTTGAGTGGCAAACCTGTTCGTATTGGAGAAGCATCGACAGGTACTGACAACGTGCTTGCTATGGACTGCAACAAAGCGGACGGGTCGGTGGTTTGTACGTTCGACAGCGAATCCATTGGAAGTTACTATATTTTTCCGGCGGCGGCACGAAAAGTGAACACCTTGATCGAGAAAACGGGGCCATTGACAAGCGTCATCAGGTAAGTGCTGTTGTTGGTTCTCAACTTTGTGGAGTGGGTAAGAATGTTTGAGATCTTTCATCGGCGCGACTGAATAGGAAAAAGGGAAGCACGGGCATGTGGGTTACATATTTTCATAAATTTATATTTTGCTACTAGGTAGACACTACACTATAAAATTAATAGATGCATCAATTATTTACAAAAAAACCAAATTACTACAATATTATCTAAATTTAGTCGTTCCTCATTTAGTTGTGTTGATTCGTTCTGTCCATACAACACTCATCTTATCAACAATTTATATTTTGCAACTAGGTAGACACTACACTATAAAATAGATACATCAATTATTCAAATAAAAACCAAATTACTACAGTATTATCTTAATTTAGTCGTTTCTCATTTTTATTTGTCCAGCCAACACTCAACCCCGGGTCATAAGGGCGTAGGCTTCCGTTGCGAATAGATAGTGTGATATTGCTTCTGCAGGATTTGTAATATACCATGCCAATGGCCGTGTCCGAATGGCGCTTTCGGTACTGTACTTAGATAAGTACTGTATCGTTTTCTTAAATGTGCTTAAAAGTCCAAGTCGTCTAGAGCAAGAGCAAAGACTGTCTCCAAATCTTGTTGTGGCTGGTTGTTGTCCGTCTTTTCGTTTTCCTTTTCCTCAACGATAATTCGCCCCGGGACGGTATCAAAGTCAATCTTTTTGGAGCCTCCCATTTGCTCAATTTCCCCTTGATCATTCAACACAACGTAAAAAGGAACCGACTTGAACCCCAAGATTTGTTTGGCCGTTTCCTTGTCCTCTGGTTCCATAAAGTAATGAGAAATGTTTTGCCACTTGAGTTCTTCGTCTCGTTCAATGATTTCTCGAGCGCCGTCCAATTTGTCACAGCAAATGGAAAGAAATTGGACATTGGCGTACAGTGGGTCTTGGGCCATTTCATCCAATTTATCCAGAGCATCCGGACATCGTGTGCATTTGGTAGTCCAAAAGTCTGTAGTACAGTAATATCAATGGATTCAATGTGTTGGTGTGAGTTTGGTTGGCGAGGAGATGTATGGATATTCTACAGTATACTAGTATATGTCTAAGTCTACTGGACAGCAGTACAGTTCGTACCAATGATTGTATTTCGTCCCTCAACCACTTTAATGGTCGAAGTCTCATCGGCCGTCTTGAGACATCGAAGTGGAAGGTCTGGAAGCGATGGGTTGCTGCTGCTGCTAATACCGGAAGAGAGGCCCATTGTCGTCGTC
>Ga0163144_10025629_pt1 | contig 11507 bp, 6 predicted proteins | sample OliLak19BULKMAT1_FD_123175 | JGI IMG/M metagenome (GOLD analysis project Ga0163144, IMG submission 123175) | Freshwater microbial mat bacterial communities from Lake Vanda, McMurdo Dry Valleys, Antarctica - Oligotrophic Lake LV.19.BULKMAT1 | ecosystem: Environmental > Aquatic > Freshwater > Lake... | reverse complement strand
GTCTGCCGTATCGCAGGTTTGCAACCTGCGGACGCCCGCTGGGCCGGGAACACTCTGCCGATTGGAAATCGGCGATACGGCAGACCGAGGTCTGCGCTACCGCCTTCGCCGCCCTGCTCCAGCCAACTCGGCCATGAAACATGCAGGCTACGTCCATGATTCCCTTCAAGGCTGGAAGGGGACGGCTTGCTGGAAGAACGTCGGGGTCAAGCACTCGGCCCAGAGTTGGGCGGCGCGGGCCATGCCGGATTCGCTCAGGTGGACGCCGTCGTAACGGTCGGCTTTGGCGAGCGTGTCGTAGTCCGGCCCGGCGAAGCAGTGGGGCACTTCATCAATCATCCTTTCCTGCGCGCGACGAATGGCGGGCTTGTTTCCCGGCGGCGTGGCGCGGTTCACCACTACGGCGAGCTCGGGGAAGCCGAGGTCGGTCCGGGCCTGCTTCACGAACGCGAGGTAGTTCTTGAAGACCTTGTCTGCGTCCGGCTCCGGCCAGTCGTTCTGTCCCTGATCGGCGAGGATGGCGCGCACGCCGGTGATCGCCGCGCATTGCCGGAGCGCGTGATGAAGATTGATGTAGGGCATGCGGATCGGGGACTTCACGAAGCTGTGCTCGAAGCGGTCGCCGCGCGCGGACTTCGCCCAGTGTTCCAGGCTGGTGCCGCCGAACGCGGCGTTGAGGAGCAGCACGGGAACATCCTGCGACTGCGCCACGCGTTCGGCGAACTGCGCCCAGAAATATGTCCCGTGCCCGAACGGTCCCGGCACAATGTCGTTGATGAACTGCGTGCCGATGAGCGGTGGCAGGAACTGGAGGCCGGCGGTGCGTTCGTAATCCTTGCGCGCCGCGTCGGAGTTCGTGGGCCACGCGATGGTGTTCACGCGGTCGTCCGTGGCTCCGGCCAGATTTGTCCGCCCGCCGTGCGCGACTGAATGGCCGACGACGATGAAGACTTCGCCGATGCCGACGCGCTCCACGGTGGCGATGGCCTGGCCGTGTTTCGTCTTCGCGCGCACGTCGAGCCGATACCAGCCGGCCTTGGCGCGCAGCCATCCGTCGAAGCTGCCATCGGCGCGGACGGTGCCGATCTGTTTCCAGGGTTGAATGATCTTTCCTGACTTCACGTCGGTCAGGCGCGCCTCGACTTCCGCACCCGGCCACGCGCCGTTTCCCCGCACTGGCAACATGCCGGTGCCATCGATGCCACGCTGATAAACCAACCGATGAACTGGTGCCGTGAGGATAAGGGCTTGGTCGCTCTCGGCGTCGGGTGCGGCTGAGTGCGGCGCAGGAGCTGCACAGCCAGCCATCAGGGCGATCAACGAAACGAAGAGGCTGAACGAACGGATGAAGTGCATGGCGTTGAAATATGGCGGGCTCTGATAAAAGGCGAATCAATCAGCACGGAACAGATGAGGGACAGCCGGAACGATTCCGTAGGACAGCGCTTCCAGCCTGTCCTACGGGCCGATGGGCAGGTCTTTTCCACGGTGTTCAACCACTGGATTTCATGCGCTGAACCGTTGGGGAATCCGTAGTCGTTCGGAGACAGGCTGGAAGCCTGTCCTACCTGGGATGCAGTGTTTCGTGGATGGCGGAGAGCAGGGAAAGTCCGCCCTTCACATCGTAATCAAGCGTTGCGGAAAATGCAGCGCAACCATCCGTCATGTTTGTTGTTGGAAAAGGGATTCTTGAAACGTAATTTCGCCACGAACCCGCCTGTCTCCGCTGCGAGCAGGCATTTGCCAGCAAGGAACATGGTGATGGAACAGATGATTGCATTGGGGACGAAGGGCAGAGGACCGCGCTGGATCTTGAACGGCATGGCCGTGCTCTGGCTCGGCGTCGGCGCGGGCGAACGGGCCTGCGCTGCGGACGTCGTTTATCAAACCGTGGATCTCGCCCCGGTGTTCTCGGACGCATCCATCGGCCCGAATGCAGTAACCGGTGCCTCGATGGTTCTTCGCGGCGTGAAGGAGCTCAGTGGCGTCCCGTTCAAGATTGATGGCCTGCTGCCGGTGACGGGCATGGAGGATGTTCGCCGTGGGGAGCTTCATCCGACGCTGATTGCGAACATTCCTGTACGGCGTCGGGCGGCGCAGTTGCATCTGCTGCACGGCGTCGATGGTGAGGACAAGGACGGCGTGCCGTTCGCAAAGCTGATCCTGCATTACGCGAATGGCGAGGAACGTTCCATCCGGCTGGCGCATGGCGTTCAGGCGAGGGGCTGGTCGGGAGGGAAGCGTCCGGTTTCCGCGAGCGTGGTCGATCCGGAATCCCGCATCGTTTTGAGTTCTGCTGCGGAGGACTCGGAACGCGGGGGCGGACTGCGCCTTTATCAGACGGTCATTCGCAATCCGCTTCCCGAACAGGAAATCGTGCGAGTGGATTTCATCTCGCTCTTCAGCCAGGCCACGCCGTTCCTTGCGGGCTTGACGACCTCGGGCTTGGACGCCGGGGCTTCCGTGCCGGGGACAGCTTCTGCGCGTCGCGTGATCAAGAAATCCTTGGAGCATCCTGATTCGGTTTACCGGGAGGAATTCATCGTGCGCACGGTTGATCCAACAGGAGGCCAGCCGATGACCAATGCGACGGCGGCGCTGACGATTCACGATGACGAAGGGGCGCTCTATTTCGGCGAGGCGAAGGCGGATGCAGCGGGAGTGATCCGAGTGCCATTCCCGCCGCAGCAGACAGTTTCTTTCGGCATCATGGTGAGGGCGTCGGGGCGCGTTCCGGTCTTGCTGCAAAGCGCGAAGAGCGCGGGCGGCGACTTTGCGCGGGAGCTGGAGGCGAAGCTGGAGCGCGGGGTGCGAATGGGCGGTGTGGTGAACGATCCGGCGGGCCGGCCGATTGCGGAAGCGGAGGTGTTGATTCACAGCATCACCCGCAATGGTCCGCGCGAGTTTACGCGGCTGGATTACGATACGGCGCGCATGGGAACCGATGGGAAGTGGAGTTCCGAAAGCGTCCCAGCGGGCGTCGATGCCGTGGCGTTTGAGGTGAGTCATCCAGAGTTCCGCGCGATGCTCTTCACGCGTGGCAAATCGAACGATCTGTCGGCTGGAATGGTATCGGAGTCCGACTTGGCGGCGGGCAAGGCGGTCATCGCTCTTCCGGCGGCATTGCGTGTGGTGGGAACGGTTCTCGGCTACAACGGGCGGGCGATCAAAGGCGTGGAGATTCAGATCGTGGACACGTCGCGGCCGGATTTCAGAAGGCCAGTTCCGTGTGACGATGCGGGCAAATTCTCCTTCGCCGTGCCGCAGCCCGGTGACATCACTCTCATGATTCAGGCGAAGGGTTTTAAACCGAAGCTTCAGCCCGTCGCCGTGGAGCCGGAGATGAAGCCGCTGAACCTGACGCTCGCGAAGACGGAGCCTTTCGTCGGGCTGGTCGTGGATCAAAGCCAGGAACCGGTCCCCGGCGCGCGCGTGCGCGTGGACTCTTGGAACGGGACGAAGCTGCTGCCGTGGCAGGCGGTGACGGATGCGAAGGGCGGCTTCGTCTGGGATTCGCCGCCGGATGGCAACGTGATGTTCTTCGTCTCAGCGACGAACTTCACTTCCACCCGCATGTCGTTCGGCAGCCCGCTGGGTGAGCATCGCCTCACGCTGCGGAAGCTCGCGCGGGCGCTGGGCCGCGTGGTGGACGCCGACACAGGGAAGCCCATCGACGAGTTCCTGGTGGTTCGCGGCCGCAGCTACAACCAGGGCGAACCGATGCGCTGGGAGCGCTACGACATCACGCGCGCCCGGCGCGGCGAGTATTCGATGCGGCTGCTCGACTACGGTTCCAATGTGCGCCTGCAGATCATGGTGGAGGCGGCAGGTTACATGCCGGCGCAGTCTCCGGTATTCAACAAGGCGGGCGTTTACACGAATGACTTCGCGCTGAAAAAGGCGCGCGGAATCAGCGGCGTGGTGCAACTGGCGGACGGAACGCCGGTGACGAATGCGACGGTGGTCCTGGTGGAGCCGAGTGACGAGGCTTCGATGGAGAAGCCGGGCGAGCTGCGGCGAAACGGGTCAAGCGGCGACTTCCAGCGGACTAATGCGCGCGGCCAGTTTGAGTTCGCGCCGAAGCTGATGCCGCACACGATTCTCGCGTCGCACGCGCTGGGCTTCGCCGAGGTGCGAGCCAGCAACGTGATCGCGAGCGGGAAGGTCATCCTGCAGCCGTGGGGCCGGATCACCGGAAAGGTGCGCGTGGGCAAAGGTTCGCAGCAAGAGCGGACGGTGAGCGTCCAGAGCGAGGACTGGCAACATGGCATGGAGGGACGGACCGGTCCGCCGCTGTCTCTGTTCATGAAGGCCGAGACGGATGCGGACGGGAACTTCACGGTCGAGCGGGTTCCGCCCGGAGATCGGAAGGCGAATTTGCAGGTGAAGGTGAATGATCGCAGCTCCGGACGCGGCGCGGCGAGCACGCACGGCATGCCCGTGACGGTGAAGCCGGGCGCGACGACGGATGTGTTGATCGGCGGGACCGGCCGCCCGGTCGTGGGACGGATGACGGTGGTGGGCGGCGACCCCGAGGACGTGGACTGGCGGCGGGACGTTCACACGATGCAGACGCAGATTGTCATGCCGGCCAGCGTTCAAGGACCGGTCATCACCGGCAACATGACGGAGGAGGATCGTCAGAAGGCTTATCAGCAATACAACGAGAGGCAGCGGGCATTTTGGGCGACCGACGAAGGCCGCGCGCTGCGCCGCAGGCAGCGGAACTACACGCTGATGTTCGAGACGAACGGGACGTTCCGCATCGATAACGTGGAGCCGGGCAATTACTACATCTACGTCTCGCTCACCAATCCGGAACGCCCGGACAATTACTACGAGCACATCGGCTCGATGAACAAGGACGTGGTCATCCCCGCTTTGACGGCGGGGAAAGCGGACGAGCCGTTTGATCTCGGCGCCATGCCGGTGCAGATCCGTGGAACCCAGCGCACGGGACGTCGCGCGCCGGCGTTCGAGACAAAGACCTTCGAGGGCAAGACGCTCAAGCTGGAGGAGTTCAAGGGCAAGTTCGTCCTCATCGATTTCTGGGCGACCTGGGCCGGCACGCGCACGCTCGATGCGCAGATGTTGAAGTCGGTTTACGACAGCTACGCGAAAGACGAACGGTTCGTCATGCTCGGCCTGAACTTCGATGCTGAGCTGGCGGTGGGCGAGAAGTTCGTGAAGGAGAACGGGTTCAAGTGGACTCAGTGTTACGCAGGACAATGGGGCCAGACAACCATTGCGGCGAACTACGGAATTCAAGGACTGCCGGACAACGTCCTGATCGATCCCGAGGGAAAGATTGCTGCGCGAAACCTGCGCGGGTCGAGCATCCGAAGCACAGTTCGCTCGAAGCTTGGCACGCCGAAGAATGCCGGGGCCGCACCGGCTCCGTGAAGGTCAGGCAGACTCCAGACCGGAACCAAGCGGAAGAAACCACGAATGAACACCAATGGACACGAATCAGAAGCAGTAGAAACGAAGTGTGCCGGGAGAATTATTGTCCACTGTTTGGCAAACGCCGGCTCTGGAGTCTTGAGTCCGCAGAACGCCTTTCTTTATCCGTGCTAATCCGTGTCCATCCGTGGTTGAACTGCATTGTTCGGGCTAAGTGCGCGTGTCTTCGAGCACGGCTTTGACGGCTTGCACGAGGGCGTTGACGCGTGTGGTGAGCAGGAAGTCGGAAGGGGATTCCAGCGTGTAGGAGTGCCGCGTCTTGTAGCTCAGCAGCCAGAAGGCTTCCGGCCATTCCGGACGCGAACGGGGGTCAATGTTCGGGTGAATGATCCCGCCCTCTGCCGGACGGCCTTCGATCTCCGGCGAGAGATCAATGGGGCACACGGCCGACACGCGGCGGATCATTTCCTCAGCGTGCGATGGGCGGTTGTCGGGGTTCAGTTCGTAGAGATAGAAGCCAAGGGATTCCCAGTCTTCGTGCAGGCAGAGCGTGACATCGAACGCGGGCTGACGCTGGAGCCAGTCGATGTGCGCGCGGGTTTCCTCGGCCTTGATGTGGATGTATTGCCGGTTGAGATCGAAGCCGCCGAGATTCTCGCGCCGATTGATGGGAAAGCCTGTTGGGTTCAGGCAAGGACACACTGTGATGTCCGCGTCCTGCGGCCAGGCGTTCTCCCGGATCAGCTCGCGGATGGCGAGCGGACCGGCGGGTTCGTCGCCATGAATGCCGGTCGAGAGATATATGCGGCGACGCGGCTGGAGAGACTTCCGATGCCAGGCATCGATCTCCAGCGTGGGCGTTGCGAGGATCGGTTCGAAGTTCCAGCCGCTGGCCGGGGCGTCATTTCGGATGTCGCGCACGACCGCCGCGATGTCGATCTGTTCGCCGTAATAGCTGCCGTTGTTCTTCCCGAGCTTCTGCATGGCTCTTCAAAGCATGAAACCCTCGGCGAGGCAAGCCGGGCTGCAACCCGGTCCGCTCATGGCCGATTCGGTTGTTGTCAAACGGGCGGAGGGGCGGCTACAAAGCCATCCATGAACGAGGCCGGATGGCGACCCGCCAGCAGCGCATCGGCAGCCGGTTTTGCCGTCTCCAGCGGATGAGATAAATCAAATCGAAATTATGCCTTGGGAAGCCATCAAATACGTGGGCTCCGGATTGACCCTGGCCGCGTTCGTCGTCGCGGCCATTGCCTGGATTCTCAAATCCAAGTCGGAAGAACGGGAGCGGCTCATTGACCTGGCCAAGGAGGATGAACGGGCGGATCTCGTGCGCGATGCGCTGGAGTTTTTTCGCGTGGACGCGTCAGGCCTGACCAAGGCCCAGCAATATCAACTGGCGCTGGAACAAATTCGTGAACGAGCGCACCGGTTCAGGATCATCGCGATCGTCGTCTGCATTATTGCCGTGCTGGGAACCGCCGTTGCCCTCTACGCCCTGACGCGTCCTCCTCCTGCGGCGTCAGAATCCAAGCGGAGCGCGGATGGACGGCGAGACGGGCCGGCGGAAGATGAGAGGCAGTTGGCGGTCAAGGTGAAGGAGGCTCAAGCACTGTTAAGCGACGCGCGCGTGCAGTCCAACGCCGGGGATTACCTCGGCGCATGGAAAACGGTGGAGCAGGCGGCCGCCCTGATTCCCAATCCCGACGAAGCCCGGAATGAGAAGGCGGAGGTTGCGATGATCTGGTTGCGCCAGTGGCGTTCGGTCCCGCGAACGCTTGCCGGTTTGATTGGTGAGAAACTGGCGGTCAGCCTCGAACAGGCGGCGACGAGAACCAACGGGGTGCGGGCTGCGGACCTTCACGCGCATCTGGGCTGGGCGAACTATTTGAGTAAAGTCGATGACCTTTCGGCCGAGGAAGAATTCAAGAAGGCGTTGGAGCTGGATGCAGCCAATCCGTTCGCCCATGCGATGTGGGGTTACTGGCTGGTGGCGCAGGCCCGTCAGTCGAAAGAGGGCAAGGCGCATTTTGGAATGGCCTTCAAAGCGGGGCAGGAAAAGGAGTTCGTGCGGCAGCTTCAGTTGGATGCGTGGCAGTGGCAGAAGAATTCAGAAAACAGTCTGGAGTTGATTGCGGTGTTCGATGACATGCGAAAGAACGGTGAAAGGAGGACGGTGGATTCTCGGCAGAGCTTGTTTTCCTCGGCTTACGCCAACCCTGATGCAGCGTTTCTCCAGCGCTGCAAAAGCATCCTGCCCGCCGCCGATCATCTGGCGACGTTTCAGTGGCTGACCGATGGATTTGGAGACAAGGAAAATCTCACCAAGGATTTCTTCATGGCTCAGTTGACGGAAGCGGCCGGGAACCCGGCCGAAGCCTTGACGATTTACCGCGCGCTCCTGGCCCATCCGGCTTCCTTTGCAACTGAAATCAAGGAAGGCATCCGCCGGACGAGGGCGAGCGCCGGACATGGAGTTTCCGAAACAAGCCTCATCCTCGCGCAGGCGAAAGCGGGCGATGCGGCCATGCGCGTCAAACTGATTCGTGGTCTGGCGAGGGCTGATATTGACGTGGCTGAAGTGCTTCCGGCGCTGGTGGCGTGGGCTCAGGATTCGGACCCGGAAGTGTGGGCCGCCGCGTGCGCGGCGTTGGTGCAGATCGGACGCGCTGCTGTTCCAGCCGTCGTCCCTTTGCTGGCGAGCGACAAACGGCGCGATGTCATGAATGCCGCCGCCATCCTGGGGGAAATTGGATTGGAGCCAAAGCTGGTCGTTCCGGCATTGACCAAAGCCTTGGAGAATCCCGATGGAGAAGTGCTCGGAGAGGTGGTCAGCGCGCTGGGGAATTTCAGGCAGGACGCAGGGCCTGCCGCGGCGGCGCTCCTGCAAACGCTGGCCCGGACGGCGCAGACCGACTTGCAGAAGCAGATTGTCTTCGCGCTCGGAGAGATTGGTCCCGACGCCAAAGACGCGGTGCCGCAATTCATCGAACTCGTCAAATCTGTCAAAGACCCTGAGAGGTTTTTGAATGTGAATGCGGCCGCAGCGTTGGGCAAAATGGGTCCGGCATCGGCGATGGCGGTGCCTGCGTTGACGGATGCGCTTCAGTCGGATGACGCCCGGCTTTCGAGGGTTGCGGCGGAAGCGCTGGGAAACATCGGCGTGGAAGGCGTGACGGCCATGCCGGCGCTGATCGAAGCCATGAAGGCCGCAGAGGCGGAGCATCGGGATAACTTCGCGGAACCTCTGGCCAAGATTGCCGGGGCGCTGGCGAACCGGGGAGAGACAAGCTCGCTGGCCACGTTGAAGAAGGCGATGCATTCGATGGAGTCAGCCAGCATCGGGCCTAAGTTTGTTGCGCCTGTGCGGGAAGCCATCGACGTTTTGCAGGAAAAGAAGTCGCGGATCAAAGGAGACTGAGTTCGGCTTCGGTTATGGAGGCGGGCGTTCGCTTCCAGGAGTGCGGTCTTCGGCTCTATGACCATCCATCCTGAATCCGGCGGTTGTACTTGAGGACAAAGTTGGAAACCACGGATGGGAAATGAGACACGAATTTCACGAATCAGCACGAGGGCTGAAATCTGAATTCGTGAACATTCGTGGAATTCGTGTCTTCCTCCCTTCTCGTATCTGCGTTCATCCGTGTGCATCCGTGGTTGAACTGCTGTTTTTAGGTCTAATGCGGCTCCATAAAAGGAAGACCCGCAGGCCGACTCTCGGCGGCCTGCGGTTTGCGTTTCACTAGTCCAACTCGGTCAATGGCCTAACATCCAGGGCCGGCTGTTCCGGTTCCTGGAAGCTTGTAACGCAGGCTTCTCGCCTGCCGGTGTCTTCGTGCGTGGCTTCGGCTTCGTATGACTATGCGAACAGCCGCTGCCGCAGACGTGTGGTGCGTTTGCGCTGCGTTCGTTGCGTTCCCACGCGACGCGGTTCTCCGGACGCATGGACCGAAGGTTCACGGCGGAAAAGATCTTCGGTGAGGACTCGCCGCACTCCGGGCAGTTCGCCGGCGCACTGGATTGGTCGAGGCTGCGCAACCTGGTGAAGGAGCCGCACTCGTCGCAGTTGTATTCGTAAACAGGCATGGGATTCCTTTCGCTGACTGGTTACTTGCAGACCGCGAGGTCTGTTTTGCCTTTGATCATTTTCTTCGGGCCGGCGGCACAGGGCGTGATGTCGAAATCGAAGATCTCCGTCGGCAACCAAACCGTGGCGCATGCGTTCGGGATGTCCACGATGCCGCTGATGTGGCCCTCGACCGGTGCGGTGCCGAGAATCGCGTAGGCCTGCTCGCCGGTGTAACCGAACTTCTTCATGTATTCGATGGCGTTCAAGCACGCGCGTCGATAGGCGACATGGGCGTCGAGGTAGTATTGCTTGCCGTCCTCGTCCACGGAGATGCCCTCGAAGATGAGGTGGTTCGTGTAGCGCGGTTCGAGCGGGCTGGGCTGGAAGATGGGATTCACCATGCCGTACTTCGCCACGCCGCCTTTGATCAGGCCGACGCGGATGTCCAGCCAGCCCGCCATTTCAATCGCGCCGCAGAAGGTGATTTCGCCGTCGCCCTGCGAGAAGTGGATGTCGCCCATCGAGAGACCTGCGCCCTTCACGTACACGGGGAAGAACACGCGCGAGCCGCGGCTGAGATTTTTGATGTCGCAGTTGCCGCCGTGTTCGCGCGGCGGGACAGTTCGTGCGGCTTCCATCGCGGCTTTCTTGGCCTTGTCCTTCGACATGCGGCCGAGGTGCGCAGTGTCGGCGTAGGGTAGGGCGCAGAGTGCGGGGACGCGTTTCGGGTCCGTCGCGAAGAGTTTTGATTCGCGCTTGTTCCAGGTGTCGAGGAGCTGCTTCGACGGCAGGCAGCCGATCAGGCCGGGGTGCATGATGCCGGCAAATTCTACACCGGGAATCTGCGGCGACGACGTGTAGATGCCGTGATAATCCCAGACCGCCTTGCGCGCGTCGGGGAAATGATCGGTGAGGAAGCCGCCGCCGTTTTCCTTCGAGAAGATGCCGGTGAATCCCCACTCGGAATCCTTGAGCGTGCCGATGTCGAGGATGTCCACGACGAGCAGGTCGCCCGGTTCCGCGCCTTCCACCTCGATGGGGCCGCTGAGGTAATGGACCTTGCTGAGATCCACGTCGCGCACGTCGGAGGCGTTGTTGTTGTAATTGATCTGCCCGCCGGTCCAATCGACGCACTCGACGCGGAACTCATCGCCGGGCTTGCACTTCGCGACCATCGGGATGTTGTAATGCCAGCGGTTGTGAATGACATCCTGCTGATCCGCCGGCGTGTTGAGATCGACGGAGATGAGCGGCTTGCGGGTGGCCCCGGGCTTTCCGATGGTGGGATAACTGGTCTTGCCGTTTCCGGGAACGAAACCGCGGCCAGGAATGCCGCGGCGGGATTTCGTGATGTCTGGGATGATGGTGCGACTCATTGTATCGAGTTGGGTTGAGGTTTGTGGTTGGATGATTCGGAGGGAGAGTTAAACGGCTAACAACTGCTTCACGCGCGCGGCATCGACATGATCGCGCGTGTCTTCGTGAATGATGCGGCCGCGCTCGATGACCATCAGACGGTCGCAGGTATCGAGCACGAAGCTCAAGACCTGCTCGGTGACGATGATGGTGAGCTGGCGCAGCTTGCGGATCTCGCGGAGCACCTTGGCGATGTCCTTGATGATGGATGGCTGGATGCCTTCGGTCGGCTCATCGAGGATGAGAACCTTCGGCTTCGTCAACAGAGCGCGGGCGATGGCGAGCTGCTGCTGCTGGCCGCCGGAGAGGTTGCCGCCCTTGCGATGACGCATGTCGAAGAGCACGGGAAAGAGCGCGTAGATTTCGTCCCAGTCGGATTTCTCCAGCTTGCCTCTCACGGCGGTGAGCATGTTCTCCATGACGGTGAGGTTCGGGAAGATCATCCGGCCCTGCGGCACGAAGGCGAGTCCACTGGCGACGCGCTGATGGGTTTCGAGCTTCGAGATGTCCTGGCCGCCGACGTGGATGGTTCCGCCCTTGAGAGGAAGAATTCCCATGAGCGTCTTGAGCAGCGTGGTCTTGCCCATGCCGTTGCGTCCGACGACGGCGAGGATTTCCT
>Ga0163144_10025627_pt1 | contig 11507 bp, 10 predicted proteins | sample OliLak19BULKMAT1_FD_123175 | JGI IMG/M metagenome (GOLD analysis project Ga0163144, IMG submission 123175) | Freshwater microbial mat bacterial communities from Lake Vanda, McMurdo Dry Valleys, Antarctica - Oligotrophic Lake LV.19.BULKMAT1 | ecosystem: Environmental > Aquatic > Freshwater >... | reverse complement strand
TCATGGCCAGTGCGCCGTCCATGCCGAAACGCTGGCCGCACGCGGAAGTGCAAGCGTGGCGTTGATCAAATCCGACGTATCGATGATTCCCGCTTCATGCATCAACAAACCTGCCTTGCCAACGATCTCCTCGGTCGTCAGCGCCAACTCCGGGTCCCCCTTGGCATCAGCCTGAAGGTGCTCAAGCACGGTTCCATCGACCAGCGTCACCTTGATATGCGCGCCGTAATGTGCGGGGAATGCTGCCGTCAGCGCGGGGGACACTTCAACCCGGATTCGTCGGCGAAGTCGCACCAGCTCGGTGGTATGCAAATTGGCCGGATCGAAATCAGCGAAGCGCGCTGCTCCCGTCAGCAATGCCACGGCCACGCAATGCTGCAAACTGAACTTGGCTTCCATCTCGGTTTCGGGCGATAACCGGTCACAGAAATTGATCGCACTTTGATAAGTCGAAATCGTCACCGCGTCTATTCGTTGCGGATCGCCAATCTGCCCACGTATCGCCAGCGCCGCATCAATACCAGGGTGGGCATGACGGCAGGCAGGCCAGGGTTTGAAGCTCACCTCGCCGATCAACCAGTCGCGCGTCAAGTCGGCGAGTACGTGGAGTGAGTCTGCCCCCGGCGCGGTTGCCGCAAACAATCCTTGCGGCCCTTCCAGCAACGACGCCGGACCACGCACACCCTGGCGCGCAAGCATTGCCGCCTGCACACCGGTCTGTGCCGCCTGGGCGTTGTGCAAGGACTTGGTCTCGCAGGCCTCGTGTCGCATCTGCCACAAGCCGCCGGTGCGGCTACCGGCGTTTGCCAGCGCCCAGACGGTTTGTTCGACATTCAACCCAAGCAGGTCGGAAGCTGCAGCAGCAGCACCAAATGCGCCGCAGGTTGACGTATTGTGAAAATATTTGTAATGGCTGGTGCCAAGTGCGCGCCCGATACGAATTGTTGCCTCGTAGCCCCGCACGATTGCTGCCAATAGCTGTTCACCGCTGGCCGAGACCAGTTCGGCCACAGCGATGGCGGCGGGCACAACGACCGGCCCGGGATGCAAGATGGAACTTCTATCCAAGTCATCCATCTCCAAAACATTGCCACAAGCTGCATTCACTTGAAGCGCATCCCACCAACCTCGCTTGCCAATCAAGTGAGTCTGGCATAAGCCGGCAGAACCTGCCTTGACTGATTCTACAAACCCTTGCATTGCAGGCCGACGGACGCCGAATGCGGCGCAGCCCAACCAGTCCAGCACGTGCAATACTGCACGCTGTCTGGCGGCAACATCCACCGGCCGATGCAAATGTTGCGAGAGAATTTGCAACACGCTCGCGTTAGTGATAAGTTGTCCGGACATATTCGCATTATAGCCACAATGAACACCATGGCCACACAGCTCAAGCCGCGCTACCAGCAAATTGCCGAGACCCTTCGCCGGGACATCGAGACAGGGCGTTATCTCGTTGGCGCAATGCTGCCTACCGAGCTCCAGCTTTGTGAAACGCACGAGATATCCCGCCACACCGCGCGAGAAGCGTTGCGCATACTCATCAATGACCGGATGGTCGAGCGTAAGCAGGGATCCGGCACGATCGTTACGGCAAGCCGTCGTCAGCGCTTCAACCACAGCATCAGCTCAGTCGCCGATTTGTTGCAATATGGCGCCAATACCCGACTCACCATCGTCGATACGCACCGCTACGCCGCCACCGCCGAAGTCGCGGCGCTGCTTGATTGTGCGGTCGGCACGACTTGCGTGCATCTTCACGGGTTACGTAGCGCCAGCAAGGGTGCGGCGCCGTTTTGTATCTCCGATATTTACCGCATCGCAGGCCATGATGCACTCACGCGGCGATTGCTGGAAGTGCATGGTGCGGTCTACGCCCTGATTGATGAGCTCGAGATTGGCCATATTGGCTCCGTTGAGCAGACCATGAATGCGGACGTGATTTCGGCGCGCGATGCCATTGAGCTGGGCGTTCCTAAACGCACCGTTTGCCTGCGCATTGTCCGCCGCTATTTCGATTTGAACGACAAGTTGATTCTCGCCGCCGTGAGCCAGCATCCTGGCGCGAGTTTCGAATATTCCATGTCATTGAAACAGGCGCGATGATCGGTAAGGGATGCGGAAAATGCCAATATCCCATTTTTGGACGGCACTGGCGGGCGCATTGCGTCGTTGTTACGCGTTTATGTGGCTTTGCCACACGGCGCTTGTAACGCCTAGCACTGCATCCCCCCAGCACCACCAAAAACGGGACATCGACAATTTCCGCATCCCTAAGGCGTTTTTTGCGATTCGCGCTGCCCCGGTCGCGCAACCAATTAGTACAACTTTTCAGGTAAGTCCATGAGCATCTGGCCATCCCCTCCGCCCTATTCACTCGTCGGCAAACACGGCGTTTCACCCGAGACCGGCCACGATGATCGCGCCCGTTTCAATTTTCTGGCGCAGCTCAATACCCACCTTGCTACGCATGTGTTGCCTGGCAATGCGCGAGCATTTGAGCAGCGCGTCAAGCCGCAGTTTGTCAAAGAGATGGGCCGCGAGCCTGAGGACCGCCACGAGGTCCGCAAGGCAATGCTTGCGGACTCCCATTTTCAGATGTGGAGTGCGCTCAGGCGATCATCGATGGAGTTGCGCCAGCAGAATGGCCGCGCGGTAGTGCTGCGCCAACTCGATGAACTCAACGCCAAAGCAGCCGCACTCAATCGCGACTCAACGCAACTCCGGCTCGATCCAACGCTGGCGATTCCCGCGTACATTCGCAAAGTTGACTTTCACTGCATGCCCGGTGGCTACATCACCGAACATGCGGCTGAAGATGTCAGTGCCGCGGCCAACTACGACATCGGCATTTTCGCTACTACCGGGGGTGGCCTGGGCCGATATAACGATGGGGCGGGACATGCGGTCGCGCATTGGCTACAAACACACGCTTCGACATTGAAGCCAAAACGCATTCTCGATTTGGGGTGCGGGCTTGGCCACAGCCTGCTGCCGGTTGCCGAGGCCTACCCTGACGCCGACATTATCGCGATCGATGTCGCCGCGCCGTTGCTGCGCTTTGCCCATGCGCGTGCGCGATCAATGGGGGTCAATAACATCACTTTTGTGCAGGCCAACGCCGAAAGTGTACGGGAGCCGGATGCGAGTTTTGACCTTGTTTTTACCACCATGTTTTTACATGAGACCTCTAGCGTGGCAATTCGCCGCATTCTGGCCGAAACCCATCGCCTCTTGAAGCCGGGCGGGTTGTGCCTGCACCTTGAGCAAGCGCAATACGCCGGCTTGGCACCGTTCCAGCAGTTCATGCGCGACTGGGATTGCCTGTATAACAACGAGCCCTTTTGGGGGCATATGCATGAGCTGGATTTAGAGGCGCTCATGGAAACGGCCGGCTTTTCGCGTGCGGCGATGTTTCAGAGCAAAGCCGATGCCATCGTGGACGAGGCAATTTTTGGCAAGGCCAATCCGGATGTAGAAGACTATGGCCGCAAGGCGACGTGGGATGTGTTTGGTGTGCGCAAATGACCTCCCCCAATAGCGGACCGCAGGCCGCGCCACTGGACTGGATCGCGCTGAGTGGTGCAAAACCAAGCGGCAAGCGCCCATATTTTTTGGACGACCCCGCCGTCGAACGGGTACTGGCGATTACTCTGGCAATTGCGCAGGAAGTTGCTGTTCTCAGGGAGCGCCTCGATACAGTTGAACGCCTGTTGGAAGCCAGCGGCGGCCTCAAGCGCGAAACAATCGAGGCCTATGTCCCGGACCCGGCCGCCGCGAACGAACGCGCCGAGTGGTCGCGCATGTATGTTGCGCGCGTGTTGCGAATTGTGCAGCAGGAACTTGAGGCGCTTTCCTCGCCGGAGAAGAATATCGAGCTTTCAACGACCGCAGATGAACTAGGGAGAACATGAAATGAGCGAGATAAAGACGGGCTTGCCCCTTCTGGCGAAACACGAGGGCGTTTGGGACGGCTGGTATCGTCACTACGACCCCAATGGCGACAAATTCGATGAGCATCGCTCGCGACTGGTATGCCGCTTCCCTGACGACGGCCCCATGCCCTATCACCAGACCAACCATTACAGCTGGGCTGACGGCCGCACTGAAGTGCGCGATTTCCCCGCCACCTACCGCGACGGTCGTTTGTGGTTCGACAATGATCTTATCGAAGGCTGGGCCGCAGAAGTTGGGCTCGATGAATTCAACCGCACCGTAATGCTCTACTGGAAACGCAAAGGCGACCCCGACTTGTGCCTGTACGAAATGATCCAGCTCTCTGATTGCGGCAACTTTCGTCACCGTGTATGGCATTGGTATCGTGCCGGACGCATCGTGTCGCGCACTTTAATCGATGAAGAGCGGGCATCTCACCAGTGGCGCGGCATCGAGGGTGAAACTTTCGCCGGACAACCGGTGCCGCAGTAGCTATTCTCACGACACTACGACGGTGCTTCACCCTGTATGCGACTTAAAAACGCATCTTTGCCGCCGACTCTGCGTTGCAAATGCTCGAAACTGCGATTGTTTCGTGACCATAAACTCGTAACTCGACCCCGAGTATTTACTGACTCGTAGCGTATAAATTTTGGCATCGACCGAAATAAATCCGTAACTCTCTCTCCATTCAGGATTACGTCGAAAACCGCCGGACAATTAACGTGATAGTTCGACAGCAGGCGTTGGTGACGATCGATCTTTGTGCCGGCTTGTACTGACCAGTGTCGGTGGGAACCGATGGTACTAGACGTTCAACTTGACCGACCGCACTCGACCCACTGTGGCCGCTGGCGACCTGAAACCCGATCACGATACCGCAAGAAACGAAAAAGCCGCTCGATGAGCGGCTTTTATCGTGAGGCAGTATGGTGCTACTTGAAGTCGTAGGCAACGGTAACGCCGTACTGACGCAGTCGGGGCAGAAAATCCACCGCCGTGCGACGGAACGTGGTGGCGTCGTTGTAGCGGAAACCATTTAGCGAGGTATTGTCGTTGGCAAGATTTTTGGCGAACGCCGTAATACGCCATTCTTTGTTGCGTGCGCCAATATTCAAGTTGATGCGCGTGAATGGATCGGCCCAAATCATGCTCTGCAATTCAGAATAGCGACGCGATTGATACATGACATCGGCACGTGCAAAACCATTCCAGCCGCCACTCAATGGCACGTCAATCACGGTGGAAGTCGACACCGAGTGTTTCGGCGAACGCGGCAATTTAAAGCCTGCCAGTTGCCGGTTGCCGCCAAACACGGTGCCGTTGGCGATTTCCGTTCCCTCGATGGCAACTGCATCGGTGAACGCATAATTGCCAGACAGGACGAGCCAGCGTACCGGGCGGAAACTTACTTCAGCCTCGAGTCCACGGGTACGGGCCTTGCCGACGTTGATGACCGCCGTGGTGGTTGAAATCGTCCCAGTAAATGGGCTGGTCACGGTCGACAACTGCGACAGTTGCAAGCCGCTAATGTTGTTCTGGAACAGTGCCACATTGAGCATCAGGTTATCGGCCAACTGGTTTTTGGCACCCATCTCAAAGGATTGGATTTTCTCGCCCTCATAGGTGAATGACGAAGAAGGAAGACCCGGAGTGCCATTGAAGCCACCACTCTTGCTGCCTTTTGCACTTTGTGCATACAGCATGGTGTTGGGTGTGAGCTTATAGTCCACGGTAAAACGTGGAGCAAAGTCGCTGAATGTACGTTCGCCACTGACTCTACAGACTTGTCCGGCAACACAAGTGCCGACCGTGAATGCCGCCACACCAAGTGGTGCGCCCACCAATGTCACCTTCTCTTTGCTGTAACGTCCTTCGACCGACACACGCAGTTGCTTGGTGAATTCATATTGCACACGACCGAACTGGGCACCATTTTTGACCCCTGTTGGCGCTTGTGGTCGCATTGGATCAGCCGCACCCGAGGCCAAAATGACCCCCGAACCAATACCGGTACCATCTTCGCGATAGTCAAATGCACCCAACAACCATGTCAACGCTTGATCCTGGGAAGAGCTGAGTCGCAGTTCATTCGATTTGTACTTCAGTTCGTTTCGGCTATAGGTCAGCCATGACGTACCGAATGGGGAAATGCGACCGCCCGAGTAAGATTGATCCAGGCCGTTGTTTGTTTGCTGCTTGGTTTCCGCCAATTGCGCGGTCAAGGTCATGCCGCTATCGAAACTGTAATTCATCGTCAATGAAGTACGATCAACCTGTCGATCCAGACCCGCAATATTGCCGTACCCGGTACCGGTGGCAGGATCGGTGTAGTTCGACAAGTCATTTTCATTGGCGCGGATGGTCGTACCGGATAAGCTGAATGCCCCACAGGGATATCCATTCAGACGATTTGACAACGTTGCAAGGACAGCGGCATCGGGGAAGCCCTGGGCGTTGTTACCGACAATATTGATGGTGCGACCATTGCAAACTGCGCCGTTGGGCAAGTTGGTTGAGCCGTTTTGGCTCGTCACCACGCCGCCGGCTTGTGTGGGTATCGGACGCGCCCGCGCCGGGAAAATACCGTCGCGGTCTTTAGAAGAATCATAGGTCAGCAAGGCATCAAATGATTTTGTCGGTGTGAAAGAAAGCGTGATGCCTGCGTTTTCGCTCCGCTCAGAACCGAGCTTATTGCCAGTCTGCGAGTTGGTATATTGCCCATCGAATTTGTAATCCTTGTAGCGAATGCGCGCCGAAAACTTCTCCGCGATCATCGGCACTGTCAATGCGCCAAAATAGGTGCGCTCTCCCGCACTACCGACCGTGACATACGCTTTACCCTTGAACTCGTCTCCCGGCTTGACCGAAATGTAGTTGATCGCCCCGGCGTAAGTGGAACGACCATAGAGCGCCGACTGCGGGCCTTTAACAACTTCTACCCGTTGTGCATCATCAAGAGTTACACCGAATACACCATCGCGTACGTAGACACCATCCACAAACACGGCGACCGGCGGTGGTGCCTCTGTGCGCAGCACGGAAATACCACGCACCACAGGGCGTTCACCCGCGCGACCAAAGTCGGGAGAATACGACAAGCCGGGCGTGACGAGCGACAAATCGGCAATCGATGAGATACCGCGATCCGCCAATTCTTTACCCGTAAATGCCTGAATCGACAACGGCACATCCTGCAGCAATTCGCTGACGCGTCGCGCAGTGACAACTACCTTTTCCAGTTCAGCATCAACGTCGCTCTTGGCTGCCGTCGCTGCGGCTGCCGGCGCCGCTGGCTTTACAGACTGCGCGTTTGCCGAAAACGCCGCTGGCAGCGTCGCCAATACGGCGGCGGCGAGAATCAAGTATTTAGGTTGCATGGCGGCCATCGTGTTTTCCTCCAAGAGTGTGAGCGAGAGTTGTCCGGACAAATTATACGCCAAACGCTTTGGCGCGCGTACGAAAAGAAAACGCGTATTACTTTTTTGTCAAATCAGGCGGGTTTGCCAACGATGCCGGTACCGGTACCGTGGCCCCTTTGCCACCGCCGCGAATTTTCTTGTAATACGACCAGCTGGTTTCGTTAGGTGTCACGAGCGTCTTTGGGGCGGACATAAATTCCGGATGGTTTTTCTCGGTGTATTCACGCACCACCGGATCAAGCTCGGCTGCACTACTGAGCTTTTTACCTTGGCCGGAATACAGGATGTAGCCTGGCCGCTGGCCTAATTTCATCCACGGCAGCCACGGGCCGGTACGTGCCCAGGCGTAAGTGGAAGGCACCGATTTCAACGCGGGGTTATTGAAGTCACTCACCTTGGCATTGAACAGAAAATGCTCAGAGGCAAAATACATGAGGCCGGTGGATTCCTCCGGAAAATCCGCTGGCTGTAGTGAATTAGGGTAGGAGAGCGGCACATCGAAGGTCATGAAGACATCGTCACCCTTCACCCGCCATGGCAGGTTCATGCGCGCGCCAAAAACTGAATTGACCGGGTCATTGACGACTTGCAAGACATCGTTGGTTTTGCCGGTGATGGGGTTTTCCCATGTATCCAATATCTTGCCGGTTTTGAGATCGCGGTAGTAGGCGACTTCGCGCGACAGCCATTGATAGCTGCCGTCAGGGTTCTTTGCCGCGCGTCCGACGTTGAAGCCGTCGAGACGCATGATCGCCACCGCGCGCTTGCCCGGTTCGACCAAAAACACGGTGGTGTGCCAATCGGCGTAGACGTCCTTACCAGAGTTGTCCGCACGCATGCGTATAAACGCCTCCACCGAATTTTGGCCTATGGAAAAATCGTAGGCAACCGCCGGGGTCGGTGCGAGGGCGGCCAAGCCGGTGAGGCTGCTGGCAATGCCAACGAAGCTAGCTGCGACAATGGTTTTCAGTGGGTTCATGTTGAGCTCCATTCAAGATTGAAACAGGGTTGTGGAATGACTAAAGTAGCTTGTAACTTTCTTACGAGGTAACGGTACGTTCCTTCACTTCTCGTCTGACTTGCGTGGAAGCCAAAAATGCCAGCAAGCCGCACAAAATGTAGAACGCAATATGATTGTTGCCAAACTTGTCAAACATCACGCCGCTTAAAGGCTGGCAAGATAACCAATTAACGCGTCGATCTGCTCAGCGCCCAGCGAATTCGCGTAGACCATCGACGTACCCGGTGCGATCTGTGCCGGATTCTCAATCCATCGCTTGAGCGTCGCCGCATCCCAGCGTAGTCCGTTCGAAGCGGCCTTTTTCATCGGCGCTGAATAGCCAAATCCTGCAACCCTTCCCGCCTCAGCGTCGATGACACCGCGCAGGTCCGGCCCGACTTTAACGCTAGCACTCGTAGCATCACCCGTCACGCTGTGACACGCCGCACACCGCAGAAATGCGATCCTGCCCGCCTGCAGCCGCGCTGGACTAATCGTCGCCGCCATCACCGGTGTGACTGGTGTGACCGCCGTGACCATGCCATCGGCGGCTGATGACGATTGGGACCATGCACTATTCGATGCGCCCAAGCACCATACGCATAGCAGGACGACAACCGCTCTATCAGACGTGGTCATGCACGCACCAGAATTTCCGAGGCGGCGCGCTCGCCGGATTCCATCGCCGCTTCCATGCCGCGAAACGTATGGCCGGTGTGTTCGCCGGCGAAATGCACGCGCCCGGACGGCACCGATAACGCCACGGCGTAGCGACTGATCTGCCCCGGCGCCCAGTTGGCCCAGCTACCGCCTGCGAGCCCATTGCGATGCCACGCAACGCGCTTGGCAAACTTGAGGGCACCCTTCGACGCCGGATACACCTTGGCAAGTTCTGCGCTCGCGCGCGCCATGAGAGCGGCGTCGTCAAGTGCGTCCCACGACGCGCACCCCGCGCCGTTAACCCAAACGATCACGCTTTGCGGATTGCCATCGCCCTTGCTGTCCTGCGGAAACACGCGTTCCAGCGGGCCATCGGACCACATGTACGGCGCGAGACCGTCATCGCTCCAGAACGGCCGCGTCACCTCGAGGTGAATCTGTGTGACCTTGCCATAGGCGAGCTGCTTGACTGCTTCAGCGTGCACTACCGGCAACGCGGGCGTGAAGGCGACGCGACGCATCGCGGGCAGCGGCAGCGCACACACTACAAAGCGCGCCCTGTGCATACTGCCGTCTTCACAGCGCACCACGACACCATCCTTGGTCGAGTCGATGGCGCGCACCGCTTGTTGCATCAGCACATCGCCCTTCAATGCGCGCGCCATGGCTTCCGGCAAGCGCTGATTGCCACCGACGACATTCTGCGTCGGGCCTTTGATTTTGATGATTTCGGTGATATTCGTTTGCGAATAGTAGAGATTAAGCAACGAAGTTTCAGCAAGCGTATCGCCGAGGCCGTTGGTCACCTGTAGCAGTTCGCGCGCAGCACGGCCGATGCCACCCGTTTCAAGTAACTGTGTGACCGGCACGTCGAGTGCTGCGTGCTTCGGATCGCGCCATTCCGCAACCGACGCCAGCGGGCTGGCACCGATGAGGCGCGAAAGCACACGGTCCGGCGGCAAGGCGCGGAACATCTCCGGCATCGGATTGTCTGTGGCGTTGCCCCAATCAGCGAGCGTGTAGCGCTTGCCGCCGACGTACAGCACCATACGCTCTTCGCGCAACAGTGGCGAGCGTGCGTTGGGTTCGAGTTTGAGCCCGAGCCGATTGGCGGTATCGACGGTGCGCGCGTAAGCCGTGCCGATCTGGTTGCCGCCAGCTTCAGGCTTGCCGGCCACGTCATCGAGCGTATACAACCGGCCGCCAATGCGGGATGACGCCTCGAGCACGCGCACCCGCAGTCCGAAGTCCTCAAGCAGCAACGCCGCGTTGAGCCCCGCCAGCCCCGCGCCGATCACAATCACATCGAGCGGTGAGGGTGCAGTGGTGGCACGAACGCCGCTGGCGGCAGCGACGGCGCTCGCAGCAGCCCACTTCAGTAAATTTCGACGTGAAACAGTCATGGCGCGCTTTCTACTCGTGGCTACTTTTTAGCCGCTTCGGTGCCTGCGGCGGTGCCTAGCAACTTGTTGATCTCGATGAAATTACCGTCGGCGTCGAACACGCTACTGAACAGCACAGGAATCTTGGTGTTGTTGGGCCCGGGATACTCGATACGATACGGCTCGGTATCGACCTTGATATTCGGTGTGGCCTTGATTTTGTCCCAACGCTTTTCGAGATCACTCGCGTTGATCACCATGATCATGCCGCCCGCGTTTGGCCGCTTGAACTCTGTCAGTGGCGGTAACATGGGTTGATTGAGGCGCTGCATCAGGCCGATTGCGCCGATGAAAGCATCATTGGCGCGTAGTAACACCAAGCGAATCGTCGGCGGCGTCACTTTGCCGTCCTTGTCGGTGCCACCGCCGATCAACTGATCGTAAACAACCTTTAGACCAAGGGCATCGCGATATAGGGGCAAAGACTTTTCGATGTCACGCACCACCAGCGTGGTGCGGCGCACGTCAACCGGGATGCGTTCATTCTCTGGGACTGGCTGCGGCTGGGCAATGCCGGTGCCGGAGGTGATGCACGTGAGCAGCGTGACACAGAGTGCGGCGAATATTTGACGCGGGGATGACTTGGTAAACATGACGATCTCCTTGGAAGGACGGTACTGAAAAATCAGCGACTGCTGAGTCTGGCAACAGACGATTTCACCAGTTCGGCGTAGCGATTGATCTCTGCAGTCAGAAACTGGTCGAATTTAGGCTTGGCCCTCGCCGTGGCGATGAGTACAGACGCAACGCGGAATGCGTGTGGGCTCATTTTTTGGGCGTAGGCATGGCGTACTGCGGTGGATTATGTTCGCCGATGCCTGGCAGATCCCAATTGGGTTGCGCAGGCTCATTGGTAAAGCGAATCGGGTTGTTCAGGTGTTTGGCGCCCTTGGCATCGACATGAATGGTGTCGTGCGTAGCGAGGTGGGCTTCCTGCGTAGCCTGAAACAAATCACGCACCGGCGCCCAACACACATCAACTTGATCGAGGTATGCGGTCCACTCAACGAGTTTCTTATTCACAAAGGTATCGCGCAAAAATTGCTT
>Ga0163144_10025623_pt1 | contig 11508 bp, 10 predicted proteins | sample OliLak19BULKMAT1_FD_123175 | JGI IMG/M metagenome (GOLD analysis project Ga0163144, IMG submission 123175) | Freshwater microbial mat bacterial communities from Lake Vanda, McMurdo Dry Valleys, Antarctica - Oligotrophic Lake LV.19.BULKMAT1 | ecosystem: Environmental > Aquatic > Freshwater >... | reverse complement strand
TATCTAAAGGATATAAATCAACTCAATTTATCTATAATATTTCCCCAGATAAGAATTCATCGTTTAGAAAAGGAACAGGGAAAGCAGGAAATTTAAATTCTGCACTTCAAATTGTTAAGAAAGATGAAGAAATTAATTATGTAGAAACTCGCGATTGTGATGATATTGTTCCAGATAAAAACTTCTTGAAAAGTATTATCTTTAAATTTTTATTGAACGAGAGATTAGCTTTTATTCAAACAATTAAAAAACCTAGCGATGAAGATACAGATTTATTTGGGAACGAAGAGCAATTGTTCTATGAAGTATTAATGAAAGCTAAAAATGGATCAAATTCAGTTTTTCCTTGTGGCTCAGGTGTTGTTTGGAAAAAGAAAGCTTTATTAGACATTGGAGGTTTTCCTCATTGGAATTTGGTGGAAGATTTTCAATCTGGTATTGAAGCTTTAAAAAAGAAGTGGGAAGGAATGTATTTAAATATTGTAGGTGCGAAATCTCAAATTAGTCCAAGAGATTTGTCTAATGTTTACAAACAAAGAGGAACTTGGTCGATTGATTCATTGAGATATTTAATATGGGGCGATTTCACAGGATTGTCATTTAGGCAAAGATTACAGTTTATTGAGCCTTCACTGTTTTACATGCTTTCAGCGCTATCGTTTGTATTTGTTTTCTTTATTTCATTTGCTAGTATTTTTGACTATAAATTTATTCATATTGAAAATAATATAGATTTTTTACTTGTTTACTTGGGATATATTTTTTTGTTAATTAACTATCAATTTACTTTGGCTTCCTACGGTAAAGTTAGTTTAAGAAATATTATAATTAGTTTGCAAATCTTCTATGGTTTAGGGCCTTTGTATTTAGTTTCAATGTTTAAGGCTTTTTTCTTTGGACCGTATCGTAAACCTCAAACTCATATAACTAGAAAACAACATGAACATCAGCTCTATTTAAGATTAATATGGCCACATTTACTAATTATGGGGTTAGCTATATTTGTTTATGTAGATGAATTAGCTGATTTTATTAGTTCTAAAAGCATTCAAAATTTAGATCTTGTTGTACTTGGTTGGCTTACTTTCTTCCTATTTATGTACTCTAGAGTTGTAGGATTAGCATTTTATAAAAGTGAGGTTGTTCAAACATTTAGAAATAAGAGTATTCAACTAAAGAGTTGGATGTTTTAATTTCAATAATGCTTAACTAATAGATTCTTTTCTATTAAACTTAACTCATGAACTCGAGGAATGGATTATTAATGTTAGTTTTAGTTGTGGGGGTAACTATAGTTGCTATTGTGGCTGTGGGTACAATTACTTGGAGGCTGAGTGGTCCTTTTTTAGAGCAACTTTTTAGTGCTGTGGAAGGGGTAAATTTAGGTAATAAATCTTATAACTATAATTTTCAAGTTCCAGATCCAAAGCTTGAAGATCTAAAGGAAAGTACAAGTAGCCAAATGGTTGTGAAAGTAGAAACCGACGATAGTAGATTTAACTTCAACTTCCCTATTCCTAAAGTTCAATTTACAAGGGATTTAATTCAACATCAAGATTCAATTTTGGACGATGCTATGGCTGCAGGCTATGGAACAGAAATTGGTGGAGATTTTGGTTCGAATATAGAAATAGATATTCCATATTTGGGAATAAGAAGCGAAGTTTGGGAAGGTAATGGATCTAGAGATTTGTTAAAAGAAGGTTTTTGGATGCATCCAGATTCTAAGAATTTGAGTGAAGGGCAAGTTATTTTAATGTGCTATAGAAGATTTCTAAGTCCTTTGGATCCAAGATCTTGTTGGAATTTAGAAAATGTAGAAACTGGGCAGAAAATTTCTATTGCTATGGGAGATGAGGTGTTTGAATATATAGTTAAAGATTTTAGGCTGTACGATATTGGAGCACCACAAATTTATAGGATAGAAGAAGAGGATTCTATTAAGATTGTTGCTGCTGCTCCGCTCTTTCAGGAAGATAAAAGATTGGTTATAGTTGCCTATCGGGAAAATTAAGAATGGTAGTTTCTAGTTTTCCTTGACAAGAACATTTCGAAATTTTAAGCTAACAGTTATAGTTAGGCTGTAGAACAGATTGCTTCGTCGTAGCCTCCTCGCAATGACATATTACAAACCAGCAATGGGAAGAAGGTAGTTGACGAGAGGTGAGGGGGATTTATAATCTAACTATCTACTATCTACTTCTATATGGTATAATTCTGGTAATACTTTAGTATTACTCGTATTTATGAAAACAATTACTCTTCAAACAAAAGGCATTTCTTTAGCTGTAAAGAAGAAGGCAGATAAAGTGGCTAAAAAGAAAGGCTACAATAGCGTTCAAGATGTAGTTCGAATGTTTGTTAACGACTTCGCTAACGAAAAAACAGATATAAAAAGAACTTGGGGGGCAGGGTTAGATCCGGAGGTACAAGAAGCCTTGGCTGAATATAGAAGAGGTGAAACACATTTGTTGGATCTTAATTTACCTGTGGAAGAGGCAATGGATAAACTTCTAAATGAATTACCAGATTAAAAATTCAACAAAATATTTAAGACAATTTAAACATTTAATAAGAAATAATAAACACTTAAAGTCTAAGATTATAGAGGTAATAGAGAAAATGATATCAGATCCATTTGATTTATCATTAAGAACGCATAATGTTGGGCAAGAAGATGGAAATAAATTGTGGAGTTCAAGAGTTACTGGTGATATTAGAATTATTTGGACTTTCGATGAAGATAAGAAAGTGATAATTATCTTGCTTAAGATTGGAGGGCACGACGATGTATACTTGTAAGCAGTAAGCAGTAAGCAGTAAGCAGTAAGCAGTAAGCAGAAGATGAAATCTGCAACCATTAGCTCTGCGTGTCTTCGACTAATTCATGATTTTGTTATTCCTAAAGCTTTCTTCATTTCTGATTCTTGCTAATATTCAAAAGCACAGCGACTGCCATAATTGTAATAATCGTACTACTTCCTCCATATGTAAAGAAAGGCAAAGGCATTCCTCCAAAAGGAATAATAACTAATACTGCTCCCATATTTAAAAAAGCTTGAATCGCAATTAAACTTGTCATTCCTACAGCTAAAAGTGAAGAAAACCTATTGTCTGCTTTCTTAGCAATTTCAAATCCTATGGAAGTGAAATATAAAAAAGCAATAATAATAACAACCGTTCCCAATAAGCCAAATTCCTCTCCGATTACTGCATATATCGAATCTGTATAAGCTGCTTCTTGTAGATATCCTTGTTTAATTACAGATTCTGCATATCCTCTACCTCCTAAATCTCCCGAGCCTATGCCTACAAGCCCATTAAATACTTGATACCCTCCTTCGCTAACTATATCCGGAGAGGACTTTGGCCCATATTTAAATATATGAAAGAAGGTTTCTAATCGTGCTCTTCTGTACCCTTCTATCATTAGCGCAAACCCTCCAAAAATCACTGAAGACACTAAAATAGTAATACTTCCTATTGTGTGAATAAAATCCGTCCCAGACACATAGTAGACAGCTAAAATGCATAGAACGAGGACTACTGTTGTGTCGAAATCTCTTTGTACCAATATTAAAATACTTACTGCTCCTAGCAACAATAAGAAAGGGGCAACTACATTTTGCAAATGAGTTTTTAGTTTATCTGCATTTTTATCTTTATTATTCTTTTCTTTCGAAAGCCAGGCAGAAATATATATAACAAAAGCAAATTTTACGTATTCTGAAGGTTGAAGATTAAAAAATTGTAAATTAATCCACCGAGGAGCTCCATTCAAAGCCTCTACAAAGGGCATTTGCAATCCACTAGTTATGCTGTCTCCATTTCCATCGATTACAGTATTTCCAAAAAGTGCTTCTGGCAAAATATATAAAAGTAAAACTATTCCACCAGCTAATAATATTGGACTTATCTTTTTTAAAGTATTTATAGGAATAATATAGAATACATAGCCCATAATAGATCCCAAGGCAATCCATTGAAGCTGTTTTTTCATATAGAAAAAAGTATCTCCTATATTCGAGTCTGAATATGCAAAGTAAGCACTAGCGCTAAAAATCATAAGTAGTCCGCCAGTCAGCAACAAAATAACCAAGAACAGTAAGTTCAAATTAGGAGTTCCATGCATTCTTTTTAACAAATTTAATCTATCAACTTTCTCTTTTTTCTTTTTCACAGAAATTAAAGATTCATTTTGTGAATTTCTGCTAGGCTGTTTTGCTCGTTTGCGCACGAGAGGCCCCTTTTTCTTTTTTTTATTGAAATTGAAAATTTGTAACATCTTTTGTTATATATGATACATCAATCTAGGGTTAGGTTTTAGTTTTTAGGGATTGGTAGGGACAAAGCATGCTTTGTCCTAATTAGCAATTAACAATGATCATTGCAGATCTATAAATCTTAAAGATACTAAATAGTAACTTTTCTTTGTAATTTGATGCTTGATGATTGGAATTTATAATTTTATTCAAGGTGCATTTCGTCGGTTTCTGTAGGATAACCAGTGAATTCTGGATATTTGAAGTATAGAGCTAAGCTATAAAAATATATTCTTGTTTGGTATCTCAAATTTCCAACCATAAATTCATGTAGTTCTTGTGGATATTTTCCAGTAAATAAAACTGCAAAGAAAGTAATGTACGAAATGATTAATCCAGCTAAGCTTCTAACGTATAGCACAAACCAATGAGGCATTAGAATAAAGAAGCTCACAAAAAATGAATAAAGAAGTCTTTTTCTCGTAATAATTTCTGGATATTTTATTAGTAAATCTACTTTGTCCCATTTTGCATTAGGTCCAAATGGCGGGTAGCCATCTACAAGATTTTCGAGTGAAGCATTGATTCGCAAACTCCATCTCATATATCCTACAATCGCATCAAATACTGGTTTTGGGTATTTTTCTGTTAATAAAGCAGAGAAAAATCCGTAAATAATCATAACACCAACATATACTGAGTATAGAGAGATAAGAATAACATGTGGTAAGACTATATATATTATTCCAAAAAAGCTCCTAGCTAAGAGCTCCAATCTCGAGTAGTTTTCTTGGTATTCAATATGAAGTTTCATAAAAACATCTTATCATATTCTTAGGAAGTAGGAAGTAGGAAGTAGGAAGTAGGAAGTAGGAAGTAGTGAGTAGGAAGTAATTAGCAATTAAGAATGAACAATGAGCAATGGGCAATGGGCTCCGAGCAATAGGCTATAAGTAATGGTCAAAGGGAGGAATATTTGACACGTGAGGGGCAGAGTTCTAAAATCTCCCTAACCCCTAAGCGGCTAGTTGCCAGAAGCTCGAAGCAATTTGTGCTAAAATTAAAAGCTAAATATTACCCTCAAAAAATGATCAAAAAGTTAACTAATATATTCGATCGTTCGGTAAAAATTCTACGTTCTACAGATAAAGATTTAAAGGTGATCCGAGAAATTGAAGAGAATGTAAGAAAAATGACCGAGGAAGAGATTAAATCTCGTATTAACGAAATTAAGGAAGATATAAAACCATTTGTAGAAAAAATTTCCGAAGAAAATAGACGTTCTATTATTAAAGTAAATAGAAGAGAAAAATTCCCAGAAGAAGAAAAAGATGTTCAGCAAAAGTTGTTGCAACATATGCCAGAGGTCTATGCAATGATGTGCGAAGTTTACAGAAGAACTGTAGGGTTTTCATATTACGATGTTCAACTTCGTGCAGGAATTTTGTTGGCTAGAGGGCAAATGTTAGTTGAACAGTACACTGGTGAAGGTAAAACAATGACATTCCAACTTCCTTTAGTTCTCTACTCTCTTGCTGGTCGGGGAGCACATCTAGTTACTGTAAATGACTATCTAACAAAAATTGGTGCAGAATATGCAGGACATTTTTTAAGTAAATTGGGACTCTCTGTTGGAGTTGTAACTCCAGAAGGAGCTTTTAAATTTATTGCAGATGAAGAAATTGGAAAAATAAAAGGTGAAGAAAGTGTAAAAGAAAGAGCTGAACAAGTTTTAAAGATCGATTCTATGCATGGAATAAATTTAGCTCAAGCTTCAAAAAGAGAAGCTTATGGATGTGATGTTACATACGGAACTAATAATGAATTTGGATTCGATTATTTAAGAGACAATATGGTGTGGGATTTAGGAAGAATGTCTCAACGAGAACTTTATTTCTGTGTTATCGACGAAGCAGATTCAATTTTAATCGACGAAGCAAGAACTCCTTTAATTATCTCCGCAGTACCTAGCGATTCAGATACAAATAAATATAGTACGTTTGCAAATGCAGTAAAAAATTTAAATGAAGGTGAACATTTTGAAGTGGATTACAAGGCAAGGAGTGTGAACTTAACAGAAGTTGGAATGCTTAAAGTTGAAGAAGTTTTAGGTGTTGAGAATTTATGGGACGATTTTGGAATGGCGTATCATTTAGAAAATGCGCTTAGAGCGAGATCTTTGTTCCTTAAAGACGATCAATATATTTTGCGAGCCGGAAATGTATATATTGTAGATGAATTTACAGGTAGAGTTTTAGAAGGAAGAAGATATTCTGAAGGTCTCCACCAAGCGATCGAAGCAAAAGAAGGAGTTGAAATTAAACAAGAATCTAAAACATATGCAACTATAACTTTTCAAAATTTCTTTAGATTGTATAAATTTCTTTGTGGAGGTTCTGGAACAATTTTAACTGAGTCCGAAGAATTCTATAAAATTTACGGATTGGATTCTTCAGAGATCCCTACAAATAAACCAAGAATTAGAATAGACCACGCAGATAGAATTTATAAATCCCAAGAGGCTAAATTTAGAGCTGTAGTTGAAGATATTCGTGAGATGAACGAAATTGGAAGACCAGTTTTAATTGGTACAACTTCAGTAGAAAAATCTGAACTGCTATCTAATATGCTGGACGAAGCAGGAATTGAACATGAGGTTTTAAATGCAAAATTTCACGAACAAGAATCTAGAATTGTTGCAGAAGCTGGTAGAAAAGGTTCGGTAACTGTTGCAACAAACATGGCTGGTAGAGGAACAGATATTGTAATTGGAGGAGGATCTAGAGGAGACGAAAATTATAAAGAAGTGGAATCTTTAGGTGGATTACATGTAATTGGTACAGAAAGACACGATGCACGTAGAATTGATAATCAGCTTAGAGGTAGAACAGGAAGACAAGGAGAACGTGGAAGTACAAGATTTTATTCATCTTTGGACGATCAGATTATGCGAGTTTTGGGTGGAGACTTTTTAGGAAAAATGTTGAATATGATTAAAGTGCCAGATGATATGCCAATTGAAATGGGATTTATTTCTAAGCAGATAGAAGTTGCACAAAAGAGAGTTGAAAATGTTAATTTCGATAGTAGAAAATCTGTCGTTGAATACGACGATGTTATGAATCAACATAGAGAAGTATTTTACTCTCGAAGACGAGGATTATTAGTTACTTCAGAAAATGCATTAGGAAAATTTTTGGATGGAGATAAACTTTTAGATTTAGCTTTGTCTCAAAATAGTAATAGACGTGAAGAATTCGAAACTAAAATTAAAAAGAAGCAAGAAGATTTGGAAAACATTGTAGAGAATTTAATTATGGAACAAATTGAAAAGATTGTTTTTGGTACTTTGCCAGAAGGAGTTAAAGTTTCTGAAAAAGATGTGGAAGCGACTTACAATAAACTTGTAAAGATTATTCCTCCTGATTATATTCTTAAAGATTTAAAAACCACAGAAAATAAATTTGCAGAAACTATACTTGCTAAAGGAAACGAAATTGAAGGAGTTCAAGAACATATAGTAGACGTTTGCCACAAAGCATATAATGCAAAAATTAAAGAATTAGGCGACGATTATTATAATTTGGCAAAGATGATTAGTTTGGAAACTTTGGATCAGAAATGGGTGGATCATTTAGAAATTATGAAAGATGTACGAGACAGTATTCGATTGCAAGGATATGCTCAACGAGATCCATTAGTTGAATACAAAAACAGTGCTTACGAAATGTTTGAGTCATTAATAAATAATGTTAATAACGATATAACATCTAAAATATTTAGAATTACAAAAACAACAAGAGTAAATCCAAGAGGAGTGCAAAATGTTGTAACTAACGAAGCAGAAGTTGAAGAAATTCTTTCTGGAGATAGGGAATTCCTACCAGGAGACGACTTGTTAGAGAAAGCTACAAATGTAGTTTCTGTTATTGAGAAAAATCAGAAAAGAACGATGGGCACGTTAAGAACAAATTCTGGAATGAAAGCTTCTGCAACCGTAAAGAATGAAAAAAAGTTTGGAAGAAACGATAAAGTTACAGTTAAATATTCAGATGGAAAAATTGTTAAAGATGTTAAGTTTAAGAAGGTAGAAAATGATGTTGCGAGCGGCTTGGCTACAATTGTTTAGTGAGTAGTAAATAGGTAATAGTTTAAGTGAGCTTTTAGCGGTTAGCATTTAGCTATGAACCTTGTCATTGCTAGGAGTGAACTAAGCAATCTTTAGTCAGTCATTATGTCATCCTGAACTTGATTCAGGATCTAATTAAAAGAGATTCCTGCTTTCCATGCCAAAGGCAGACAAGCGCAGGAATGACAAAGTAGAACTTTATGCAAAATTATAATCTCACACTTTGTCATTCTGAACTTGTTTCAGAATATAGACCTGTTAATGTTATTTATACCCTGAAATGAATTCAGGGTGACAAGTTTTCCTTTTCGCATAAAGTTCGTAGTTCTTAAAACTTAAAATTTACTACTTATAACTTTTTTAGTCTAGTTCCAATGTTCCTTCGTCTCCTATTCTCCAAAATGCTACACCGCGTATTCCATAATCTGCAGCTAATTTTTTTCTTAAATCTATAGATTCAGAATTTGGATATACAACTACTCTCTCTTCTCCTTCAAAAGTATATTCTAAAAGTGCTTCACCCCAATCTTCTTCAAATTTAATTACTGTTTGATAATCTTTAATTATTTCATCTACAGTTGTATTGTAATATGCAAACCCATCCGGTAAAGTTTCGGAAGATGTGGGATTCCAAGCAGGATAATAATCCAAAGTAGGCATTTTTTCTCTTTTGGAATAATCGTAAGAATAAGTCGGAACTCCTAGAACTAAGTTCTCTCTAGGAACTCCAACCCACAGTGCGTATTTAATTGTATCTTCTAACCAATCAATAGGTGCATTTGGTCCGTAAAATTCATTATTTCTGCCTGTATAATCGTAAGTCATAATTCTAATTTCATCTACAATATCTGCAAGGATTTTGTAGTCTTGAACTTTTCTTGTTTCTGGTAAAGTTGTGTAGACCATAGAATTTTGTCCCCATTTTGGCATTACTGTAAACACAAATTTCTTATCATTTTTATAAAGTTCAGCGCCTAAATCTTTCATGAATTCTAAAAATTTAGATTTATCTTTTAGATATGTAGATTCGTAATCTAAATCTATTCCATCGTAGTTATTTTCTGTAACAAATTTAACAATTTCGGTAATATGTCTTTCTAAATTCTCTTCGTTTGTTAAGATACTATTTAGAACTGCAGAGTCGAAACAAGTTATTGTAGGAATTAAATCTATATTATTTTCTTTAGTAAATGCAATAAATTCGGGGTTGTTTGTGGAGGTATTTGTTTTTAGGGTTCCATCTGAATTTGCATCGAACCAAAAAGGGCTAACGCTTCCAAATAAGTCTTTGTATTGTTTTAAAGTTGCAAATCCATCTTCAAAATCCCAATCTGGAATCCAACCAGTAATAAGCATATTCTCTTGGTCGATAGGAGATTTCTGTATAAAATCGTATTGCTCTTTATCGTCTTCTTCTGGGTTAACGTTAACATTTTCTACAAAATTCAATTTTTCTAATTTGCTCTTTTCGTACCTTGCCCATTTTTCTATATTAGTTTGTCGTTCAAAAATCAACCAACCTAAAGTGATACCTTGGGCAATAACAGCAATTAGAAGTATGAAGAAGAATGCTTTAAGTAAAAATCTTTTCATACTTAATTGTATCAGATGTAGCCCTAGGCTGTAAGATCTAAGCAATATGCTTAGTGTTTAACGCCTAATGCTTATAGCTAATGATTATTTTTCCCCATTAACTTCCTTTCTAATTTATTATAGAATTCTTTTATCTTTAACTATTTAGTCTTTTTAATCTCATGAAAAATCCAGATCCAGAAACTCTAAAAAGGTTGGAATATTTATCTCAAGTTGGAATCGCAGTAAGTGAAATGACAGCCAGTGAAACTGGTTATTCAATGGATTTTTATGTTGCTAAAGAATCTTTGAATCATTTTAAAGAAGGTCTAGATACTCTTAATTTAGACGCTCAAATAAGAACGGGAATGGAAGAATTAATAAAATATCTGCAGAAAAAAATCGATAAAAGAATAAGAATGGCAGAAACCCCGGGAGAAACTCCTATGGAATAGCCTTGCTTACTGTTACCACAATTTCATCGTTTATATTCTTTGCGAACGCTGTAACTTTTGTACCTTTTTCTGTTCTTAGTGATAATGTAGAATTTGGTTCAAATGTTATATTTGCAGTAATACAAAGTGCTTTATTTACGCTTATCATCTCGCAGTTTTTATCCAATATTTCTGGATTTAAATTAGCTTTTTCTAAAGTTATTTGGAGATCGTAAAAATATCTATTTGATTTGTTTGTTAATACGATTGCATCGTTAGCGTAATCAATTTGTATAGAGGGGAAGTAATTTTGAGCTATTTTTTGAGCTAGTTCTTGAATTTGAGATTTTGAAATTAAAGGAAAAGTGAATGCGAAAGTGCTTGAAATAAGCATGAGATTCATGATAATAATTGTGAAACTGGCCAATACAACTCTCCTCATTTAGCTATTTATATCTATGGAGATTATATAATGAAATGGGGAATTTAGCGAGATTAGGCTTCGACAGTGAATAAAGCTTCTTGTGTTATTAATTTAGCTGTTGCTATATCGGATCTAACAGAATTTAGAATTTCAATTCTTTTTAATCTCTTTTTAACTTCTACTTTTGAATAATTTACATGTGTTCCAATTAACTCTATTACCTCTCTTTCTATATTGTCAATCTCCCTTACTATAACACTCTCGAAATTAGTATCGGTGATAGATTCTTTGAGAGATTCATTCAAATTACAAAATGACTGTATTTTAGAAAGTCTTTGTGATAATCCTTTGAATAATTCCTGTAGAGACGGTAATCTATCCCAACTTTCATCAGCGGATTCGGGATTTCTATATCTTAATAAATAATTATTTAAATGTTCAAATATATAATTATAAATATCCTTACTCCATAAGTATTTTAAATCTGAAGGAATCTGAGCTAAGTTTAATCCCCAATTTTCTTCTAAATGGGTTGATAAATTGTTTTGAAATAATTTCGAATCAATATGTCAAGTACCCGATTTTTCATACAGAGATTCTACTAGATTTTGTTTAAATTGAGCAGGACTCATCCTTAGGCTTGTATGAATTCGATAGTTATTGTAATAATTTATGAAACTGTAGATT
>Ga0163144_10025622_pt1 | contig 11508 bp, 7 predicted proteins | sample OliLak19BULKMAT1_FD_123175 | JGI IMG/M metagenome (GOLD analysis project Ga0163144, IMG submission 123175) | Freshwater microbial mat bacterial communities from Lake Vanda, McMurdo Dry Valleys, Antarctica - Oligotrophic Lake LV.19.BULKMAT1 | ecosystem: Environmental > Aquatic > Freshwater > Lake... | reverse complement strand
TGCTTCGGTGAGTTCGCGTAGAAAGCCAAGTGTCTGTGTGCCGAGATTTGAGTCCCCCACTTTGATCGCGGCTGCTTTATCGACGTAGTGGAGCAGTTCGTCGATCAAAATCAGGTTTGCCCCTGCCTCGTTGAGCAGCCGCCGCAAGGTCACTGCACCCGGCGACGTGCACCGCTCGTCTGCATCGCGCACAATCGCATAAAGTTCGGCGCTGCTGCGCTGCGGACTGCCGAGGCGATACGCTAGTTCACCCCACAATGTATTCAGCGTGATCCCATCGGGGGTTTCGCGCCCACCCGCGAACAGATCGGCACAGGGCAGCACGGCGACCGCCGCCTGTGGGATGCTATCGATGTCGTTATCCTGCAGAAGCTGCACGAGCGGTTCAAATTGGACGACCTCATCGGGCGAGATGAGCACATGATAAAGCGCAAGTTCGGCGTGGGTTTTGCCACCACCAAAGTTGGTTTGCAGGTGGATGATGCTGTTTAAGCCTGTATCGCCGCGCAGAGTCCGCAGCACATCCACAATCAAGCTCTTGAGCGTGCGCGTCAGATGGGTGCGTTGAAAGAACAGCACTGGATCGCGGTATTCGGGCGCACCCTGTCGGTCGATGGCACGGCTAAGATTGACTGCGAACAACGCCTCTGAGACGCGATTTTCACGAATGTCTTTATGAGGCTGAACGTACTCTCGCCAATGAGGTAAGGCGTCGGGCATTGTGATTTAATCCTGTTGAGTTCCGCCAAAACGGGCGATTTCGCCTGCTTTTAAGTCATGCAGTTTTTCGCGTACCGCCGGCATCAGTGGGCGCAGTGATTCCAGTTTGCTATTGACCGCCTTTAGCACGATGACGGCGATCTGTGCCTCGCTCAAGTTCTGCTGATATTCCAGATTTCCGTCAATCGTGACGAACACGTCGAACTGCCCGATCATCTGGCGCAGCAGCCCACCATTCTTGACGCCTGACCAACCCATTTCCTGTACAGTCGAAACGTCATGACCGGGCAGTTCACGCTTTAGCTTACGCGGCAGACATTCATCAATCAAGATGTGCATTTTGCGATGCCGCCAGTGCGCCGATGGTTTCCAAAAACTTGATCACCTGTTCCCGGCTGACCGCCGGAAAATCGTCCAAGAATTCGTCGATGGTTTCGCCTGTCGTCAGATAATCAATCAAGTTTTGCACAGGAACACGTGTGCCAGTGAAGACCGGAATACCGCCGAGAATATCGTGATCAGTGGTTACAATTGGTTGGTCGCTCATTATTTCTCATCCCACAATCTCATTTGCTGTGACTTGGGTTTATACTGCGTTTCTGCCCATTTTTGCGCCCGGCTTTCAATATCGACGCGAATGCCGAGCATACTTTCCAATGCACGCCGTTCGGGGTGTTCACGCGGCAGCAGTTCGACCACTGCCTGCGCGACGGGCCACATCTCACCACCGCGTGACGCTACCAATGACGACAGCGCATCCTGTTGATCGTTTATCCATAACAAACACGCCTTATGCAGTACATCGACCAGCGGCACCGCGCCGCCCGCATCAACGCGCTCCACCACACGTTCCAACGTCTCAGTGCGCTCCACCGGGGTGAGCAGACGCAGCTTGCCCTTAACGCCTGCTACCAAGCCGAAGCGGTTCATCAATACATTGAGGTCAATACCCACCGCTGTGCTGAGCAAGACCGCTTCACCGTCCGGCACATCCCAATCGCTGTAGCCCCATCGCCACAGCAGATAAAACTGCGTCGCTTGATCGATACGTTCGGTGAAACCGCGTTCGCCGACAATCCGTTCGATGGCGAATACGGCAACTTCATGCCGCACCAGATCGAGAAAGTCGCTGACGGACACCTGCGTCCCGTCGTAGCGTTCGACGCGGGCGAAACGGCTGTACACCGACAAACCGGGACCAATCGCGCTCATAAAGAAGTCCGCACCGCCGATACCCGCTGCCCAAAATTTCTCTAGGTAACGCCGAATTGTTTGGCTGAGTTCAGCGCGAATATCTTCCAGATAGCCCGTACCATCACCCGATTTGGCGCGTTTGCGGCAGACCAGATAGACCGACGATGCTAAGGCAACCGCCCGGTACGACTGCAAGCGCCGCCCTTCGGTTTGCAGGGGCCACGATGCTGTGACTTGAAAGCCTGCCCGGATGAGTGCACTAACCAGTGTCTCCCACGCGCTTGATTTCTTGTGCGCGAACATGATGACCGCTAACCCGTCCGGTTTCAGGACGCGGCTCATCTCTTTGAATGCCTGCGCCATGCCATCTTCGTAATACTTTTTGGCGAGTGCTTTCGTTCCGCCGTGATAAACCGCTTCTTCGACGAGTTCGGTATCTTTGGGCGTGACTTCGGTCACGAATGCTTCCGGGTAATCATCCCCGACGATGCGTTTATGCCACACGTAGAAATAGTCGCTCAGGTCGGCATAGGTGATACTGTCGTAATAGGGGGGATCGGTGATGACTGCATCAAAACTGCTTGTCCATTCGTCCGGCAATTGGGCGGCAGACCCTAGTTTGACGGTTGCAGAACGATCTCCCATTGCAGCAACATTGTCAAGCGATGCAACAAAGGCGTTGTACTGACTTAGCCAGCTTGAAGCCATATTGCTAAACGGATTCGCCTCAGCATAGTCCCATGTCATTTGAACATCATGCCGTGCATAGATCGAGCTGATTTTCAGTCCGCTTGGATCCCATATGGTCACATTGGAACTTCTGGTGATATAGCGGCTGATGACGATTGATAGGTAAAGCGCAACAGCATTTGCGAAGTCAGAGTCATCACTTCTCAATAACTCCCTGACACCGCGAATTTCCTTGCCAAAAGTGAGAAGCATCAAAAGCTGGCGCTTATTAAACAGTTCGCTCCATTGGAGTACACCATAATTGCGAATGCTTACACTGCGTGCGCGTTCTGGTGGGGTTGGTTCATCAGGAATAACGGAGAGCAAGCGATCAAATCCCCAATATTCGTAACCCTCTTGTTCATACTGCGCCAGCTTTGCTTCAGCTTTCGCATACGCGGCGCGATCCTTTTCATTTGCAGCCCGGAAGTCGCGCCCAACCACGCCCGCCGTTGTCAGCGCGACCACCAGCAGCGATTGCCCAATGCCGCCCGCACGTCCCTGTTCAACGATGCGTTCGCGTTCGGATGGTGTGCCGCAGTACGGGCATTCGACTGTCGCGCCGCGCATCGTACCTTGTTCGGGCTTGTCAGCAGTCGCCGCTTCACCGCGTAAAATCTCGATGGTATAGGTTTTCGCGTCACGGTTCACATTCAGACGATAAGCAACCGGCGGACGACTGTCAATGGTCTGCAACCAGCGCCGCCGGATCAGTGGAATTTCGCCGTCACAGTGCGGGCAGGTGATGGTCTTCGCCCACAGGTATGCCGTCGGGATTGCGCCGTCCGGGTCTTTGGGGTAGCACTCACCAATCTGCGCTTCCGCTTGAATTTGCACATATTCCGCCCAGCGGCGCACATCGTCCACCAGCGGCGCGACCTTGTGCCTGTTTTCGATGCCGGGGAGCGGAGTCTGCCCATTCATGTTAGACGCGGGTGTGGCAGCGGCAGGAATATCCGCATCTTCGTCAAGATCAACCGCATCCTCAAGGTCGCTGACCTCTGCCGCTATCGAGGTCAGCGGCACATCCGGTTTCACAGCATTTGGGCTGCCGTCCCGAAATTTCTGCGGGTAGATCAGCGACGCGATCAGCGCCAGATACGCAACCGGGTTCAGGTCAAGCGCGGTGGCGTCACAGCCCAATCGCAGCGCCTCCAGCGGCATACTTCCGCCGCCCGAAAACGGATCAAGCACACGGGGTGCTTTACCGCCGTGCGCCGCCCGAATGAGCGCCCGCGCTTCTTCCAGCGCTTTAGCATCGGTGGGCCACTCTTCCTCACTTATTTTAATCAGCAGCTTTTCCAGCGCAGCGCGATCTTCTTCATTGCGCGGCGCATTCACCAATGCTGCCATCGTCATCGCACGCGAGGCGGTCAGCGGGCGGCGGGCGAAATAAGGGTGCATCGCGTTCAATGACCCGATGCCACCGCCTTTCTGCGCGTGTTTATTCAATTCTCCCAGTGGGAGCAAATCTTCAATCAACCGTTTTTCCATGCTGTTCCGTTACTCTTCGTTCCATGTTCGTGTTTCAGCAAACGGCTCGACATCGGCAATCCGAATGACAAACCGTTTCAGTTCACGCGGCTGTAAGCGCTGGAAGGGATTCTTGATCATCCACAGCATCCCATCTTCAATGCGGACAATGTACAACCAATGCTGGTCGCCTAATCGCTGTGCTGCCGCCCATTCCGGTTCGGTCAGCATCACTTCGCCTGCGTCAGCGGGACCGCGTCCTTTCACTTCAATATAACGGGAAATCACCCCGTCACGTTCAGCAGATTCGATGTCCCATGAATTGCTTTTGCTCACATCGCGCGGGATGCGGTTCTGGCTCTTTTCGTAGCGCATCACCCGCTCAACCGCTGCGGCTTCGACTTCACGATCCTGATGCATCGGACGACCGCCGCCGCTTGCGGCAACTTCGAGCGGCGCGGGGATCACCAGTGCCACGCCCAACACCTCTGGCTCGATCATAAGCAGTTGCTCCGCTTGTACAAGCTGGCGGCGCAGTTCATCAAGGCGGCTAAAAGCGCCACTGCTGCGTTCCATCAGGAGGTCGCCTTCGTCGTTATTCCCGCCTGCATAGGAATCCAGCGCCCGGTCACGCAGCGAGTCCGCCAGTCCAGTGAGTCCGTTTTCCAAAAACGTGCGGTCAATCTCAATCACTTGGCGCTGGCGACTGCGCTGTCCCTCAAGTTCAGGCAGGAACAGCCCTTCCACACACTGACCGATAACTTCCATTTGTGCCGCTAGAAACGGTTTCACCAACCGCACAGAAGTTGTCACATCTTGTCCCACGCCCATGTCAAACCCGTCGAGAATTTCCGTCGCCAACGGTCGCACCTGCTCCTGATCGGCTTGATGAGCAGCAGCGGTGAGCAAATCGCTCACCCGGCGGTCAAGTCCATCACGGATTTGGCTTTTCACGAACCAGATCAGGTATGGGCGTTCGTCTTGCGGATTTAGATCGAAGAAGACCGCGCCAGCATCCAGCGACACCGTACATCGGTCAATAATCGTGTCGAGCAGCCCGTCCAAAAGCCAATGCCCCGGCGCAATGAATTGTACCGCATTCGGATCGCTGTCGTCATCCGAACAGGCGTTGCCCCAGAAGGAAACGGTCAGCTTGTGCGGGCGGCGCTTGAACAGGTGTAGCGGCAGCGTTACTTCAAACCCAGTGAACGCTTGCTCCGCACCGTCTATCTCTGTCACGACAAGGATTTCACGCAAGGAACCGCCCACAAACGGCACCGCCTCGCGGAAGAACTGTTCTGCGGCTTCCGGGCTGAGCCGCCGGGCGCGAAACTCCGCCTGCTGCTGGCGGAAGCGTGCGACATTAAGCGGCTGCGCCATCGCTACCACACGCTTTTCCGCATCAAGCGCGTCCTGCGCTCTCGTGGCTGCCGTCTCAATCAAGCGCTCCGCATCCGTGACCGCTTGTGCATCACCTAACGCAATCCGCGCCAGCACATCGCGTAGACTGCCGTCGCTGGCAAGGCTGGAACCAACGACATCAAAGACCTTTCCGTCCAAATCGCCGCCCATCTGCTTGAGCTTGGCGAGCAGCGTCTTTTTAACCTGCCCTTCCATCGAATTGGCGGCAATCATGTTGAAGATGAAGACTTGAGATGCCTTCTGCCCGTAACGGTGGATGCGTCCCATCCGCTGCTCCAGCCGTGCCGGATTCCACGGAATATCAAAATTAATCATCACACTGCAACATTGCAGGTTGATGCCTTCGCCAGCGGCTTCGGTCGCCACAAGCACCTGCGCCTTGCCATCCCAGAAATCTCGCTCTGCCTGACGGCGGTCTTTTAGCAGCATACCACCATGAATTTGTGTAGTCGAATATCCCCATTCATGAAGCGCACCGCGCAAGTAATCGAGCGTGTCTTTGAACTCGGTGAAGATAATCAGTTGTTCGTTTTTCTCGCCGACCCATGTCTCGCATGCACGTTGAAGCTCGACCAGCTTTTGCTGCCGGTCGATGATACTTTCGACACTTTCGAGCAGCGCATCTACTTGGCGCAGTTCTGCGTGCAAATCTTTGGGATCGCTCAATGTGGCGATTTCACCTTCCGCGTCGGATTCACGTTTCCAGCGTTCTTCCTCAGCGAGGTCATCCCATTCCAGCCAGTCAAATTGATCTTCCTCGTTACTCGCACTGGAAGCGCGGTGCTCGATCCGCTCTTGGATCTGCTGACGAATCCGCAGCAGCGACTCACGTAACGCATACGGGCTGGATGCAAAGCGACGTTCTAGGGTGATTAGCGCGAATACGGCACTTGAGCGGTTTTTCGCCTGTGCTTTCACATAGCGGGTGCGCACGAATTTGTAAAGCTGCTCCAGCACTGCACCTTCTTGGGGTGAAAGCTGGTATTCCATCGGTGAAACGATGCGTTCCGGGTAGAGCGGCGTACCATCCGGTTTGACCATTTCCTCTTTGGTGCGCCGCAGCACCACAGGGTTAGTCACATCAGTAGCGAACTCAAGCGCATCGCCCCAATGCGGATTGACGAGCCGCACGAGATAACGGTAATTGTCAGGATCGCCTTTATGCGGGGTTGCCGTCATCAGCAGGAAATGCGTTGAATGCCGTGAGAGTACCTCGCCGAGGGCATAAGCCTGTGTGCGGCGGGCGTAATCGCTGGTCATGTACGCTGCCATCTTATGCGCTTCATCAACGATTACGATGTCCCATTCCACACTTTCAAGCGCCTGCCGAAACATTTTCTGGCGGGCAAAGTCAATCGAGGTAATGGCGAAGTCGGTTTCCCGCCAGACATCCAGCGCGTCTAACTTGTGTCGCTGCATATACTCACGGGTGATGATCGTAAAGTCCTCGCCGAATTTGGTCAACAGTTCTCGACGCCACTGTGTTGTGAGTCCTGCTGGCGCGACGATCAAGGCTCGTCGAATGCTCTGCCGCCGTTTTAATTCCTTCAGCAGTAGCCCCGCCATAATTGTCTTGCCTGCACCTGCGTCATGTGCCAGCAACGCCCGTACAACAGGTCGCGCCAGCAAATGTTCGTATACCGCCTCAAACTGATGTGGAAGTGGATCAATGCGGCTGGCATTGAGCGCTGCGTAGGGGTCAATCGAGTGGGCGAGGCGCAATCGATGGGCTGCAATGCCCAAACGAAACGCGCTGGTATCACCATCAAACGTTACTGTCTCCCACCGTGAACGTAGTACGCGCTGCGTTTTCTGCCAGTCAGCATCCGTGTAGATATAGGTCTGTGTTTTTCCATCAGCGGGGGAAAACACAGTCACGAGACTGTAATGATGGATGTTCTGCTCAGTGATATTGACGAGCTGTACTGAACCCTGCCAGAAAGGGCTTGTGATCCAGTCTCCGGGTTCAGCGTGTGAGTGCATTGGTAATCCCAATTTGGTTGGTTTTGGTAATTAAGTCTACCATGAGCAGCTAAGAACGCAGCATTATGATTCTACTGGATTTCCTACCAGACTTCATCCAGCGTTCGCGCATTTTCCAATCGGCTGAGTGTTGTGTAACGCAGGTTATAGAGCGGTTTAACACGCCCACCCTTGACCAGTGTTATCGGCGTAATTTCTCGCGCTGATTCTGCGAATTTGAGAATGTACTTTCCCGACTCACCGTAGGGTTCGACAGTTTCCACTGGCGCAATATGGGTGATTGCAGAGATCGGTGCGACACGATACACGGCAATATACTTGATCTGAGGGCGCATCGTGCCGTGTAAGCGGATTGCGTGCCAGCAGTTTTCGCCCAGAAAGGTTGCGTGAAAACCTTCTTCCCGCGCTGGAACGACAACTGTATCGATCTCGCTGATGTCGACAGCCGATTCCGAGTTACCATTCGTCTGTGCTGAGACGCCAATGTCTTCATTGATCTCTGCGAGGAACGGTTCGAAGTGATAGAGCTGTTCACTGTGACTATTTTCGTACCGCTGGAGGGCAAGCACTTCGGTACCGAACTTGAACTTTTCCGCAAGGATTTTCTCGAGTCGTGCGGGTATTTCATCAATGATCACCAATGCCGCAAAAGGGGCTTCGTGAACAAGCACATCAAGCAAATAGTCCAGATTGCGATAGCCGTTAGTCTGTGCGTAATGTTCACATTGAGTGCGGGCGGCGGATTGTTCCTGTAGCGCATTGTACAGGATAGTCTTGATGAGCCTCGGTTCTGACTCAAACGACAGCGAAAACTCCAAGAGCTGCATGGCGATGTGCCGCAACGGATCGTGCAATGCGAGTTCGTTCTCTACAACATAGAGGCGCGGTGTCCGGCTGCTCAGGTCGATCAGGTAACCATCGGGTATGTTACGTTGCCCACCCTTCACCCCAATCTTCTTCTTGATGTCCAGATAGATGCGGCGCTGCCCGAATAACTCGCTCTGCACTTGCACAATAGCCAATTCAAGATCAGCTTCGCTGGCATACCTCTTGTGAAAATAAGCGCCCTGAGCGCTCCAGATGACATTCATGAAATCATTCCCCGATGTTCAAGGTTACAGCCAGTACGGTTTCTTGCCCTTTTCCTGCAAAGGATAGATTCCACGAGTAAGCAGCCCTGCAATTTCATCGCTAAAGTGTGTGCTAACCGGCAGTTTCGGCGGACGCACTGAGCCGTAGTGCAGCAGCGTCAGCGCTAGCACCGAATGAAGTGCTTGCTGTATCGACAGATCGCTGAAGTTCTTGATCGTTAATGGCATCGCCGTTGCGTTATCAAAAGGCGGAGGAGACGAAACAAGGTATGCAGTCCGTTCGTCAATAACAAATGCGCTGCCCTTCTCCGCCTGGTAAACGGATTCATCGACTGCCCCATACAGTCTTGCAGCACCGCTTTTTGTCACTTCCATCGGCAGGAAAACTGCGCCAATGCTCGTGCCCCAGTCGGTCAGATTCTTCAGTTCATCGCCTCTGAAATTTCCATCCCGGTGGATAATGACACGCTTTCCGCCGAATTCACTTTCGGGGAGGATGGTTTCGAGTACGTGTGTAGGAATGGTTTCGCCTTCAATTGGCGCACTGCTGAACGAATAGCCTATGAACTCGCCTGTGTTGAGATAGATACGCGACATCGCAGCAATACTCGTAGTACCTGCTGCACGTGTCTTCATTCTGCGCGATACATCCAAACCCACAACTATATCGGCATAGTTAATCGGATCACCCAATACAAAAGGAATATTTCCAGTCTTGCCAAGAATACCCATCACGATGTTGGCAGTCGCATAACCCTTGCTAAGTGTATCTTCGTAAACAACTTGACTTGCTACGCCCTCTCGAACGCAAATCGACTTCGCTCGGTGGTAGAGCGATGATGAGTCATCGTCGGCTTGGCGATCAGTTTTCGGGAGATAGACCAAAATAATATGCGGATTCCCTGCAATCAGCTCTTTGAGGAGTCGGTCTAATTGGGCGCGCAATTCTGTAGGATTTTGATCCAGCGATAGCTTTTTGTATTTGAGATTCGCGGGTGGAACTAACCCAATCGGGCGCAGCGTTTGTTTCAACTTCACATGCAATCCGTGATAGAGAGCCTCTTTTCCTTCAGATTCAGGCAACGCATCAAGAACCGCAATCCGAAGCGTGTTATCTCGGATGAATTCTTCTCCGAGGCGATAAATCCCATTTTTCTTCAAAGCTTGCAATATTTCACCATCGGAATTGATCTGAGTGACCACGTTCCTGCCAAATCGTAAGCTGGTGTTGAAGCCAATCTGGTCAGCATCCAAGAACAAGTGTGGATGGCTATCACTATTGAATGCAATTCCAATTTTGACACCCGGACTTCCCTGTGTGAATCGCTGCAATACTTGTGAAATGCGCGTCGTGTATCCATTCCGTTCGGCTGGAGATAAGCGTAAGTGCTTCTGAACTTCTGAAGGATTAATCCCCATAGCATTCAGATCGCCCATCGTCACAATGATACCGAGCGCACTAATGGCGTAATGATACGGCGGCTTATTTGGCATGACCCGCACACCAAGAACTAGGTCCGAATCAGGGGCGGATTGCATTAGTTTCTGAAGCTTTTCGTCTTCAGTTATTTTCAACAGACGGGCACGATGTTCGCCAAGTGTACCCTCAAATGTTTCCACAGTTCCTTTCATTGTTCCGTAGCTGACTTGTAACCCGAACAGTTCATCTGGGCTAGAACAACGCTCTTCATAGAACTGGGCTAGTGTTTGCTGACTAACAAGATTGGAGTCGATATGAACTTGTACAGCAGGCTGACCGCCTACCACTATACCTCGCCAACTTGCTGCCTTTTCAATTGCGAGTTTCCTTCCGCGTACTGCATCACCATCTAGTGAGGCGCGTACCACTTGATCTGCGTCGTTATTCAGTACTCCCCGCACAACAAAATCTGCGATTGCAGATGCAGTTGGAATCCAATTGGGATCAGGATACACACCAGTAATTTGCTCAAAGCCCTGAAGCTCCTTGTTTGCCCACAAGTCCTCAAGCAATTTCTGAAGCCTGTCTGCTGTCAATTCAGATGCCGCTACCAAACGAAATCCCTGCCATGCCCACGCGCAAGGGATGCCTAATGACTTTCGTACACGAAATGCAAGCCTCCCCGCCTGTTCGCTGGCAGCTTTGCCACCCTTTAATCCATAAGCAACGAGGGGATAAACATGCGTATCGAATGTAATTAGAAAAGCATCAACAATAGTACCCATCGTTCCTGTGTTTCCCTAAATACCGATAATCAAGTCCAAAACAGCAATTCGTCACAATTTCCACCGTATCTTGCTGTTTATGCTGTCAATAATACCGCATTTGTTTGAAGTACGTTTGTGCGCCAGACGAATAGTTTGTGCGCGATGTCTGATGAAATATCGCACCAATCTATATTTGTCGGCATTCTTCAGCTTATGGACTAAAGGTGAGTTAAAATTTCCAAAGTGGGCAAGTCAAGCTTCAGTTAAAGGAAACTACTGTGCTTTCAGAGTTCTTGATTTCCGGGCTGCACAAATTAACCCATACTGATAAGTTGCGTGCAATGCAACTGTTGATTGCAGATTTAGTTCTTGAAGAAGACATTGGGCTTCAAACAGCAAGTAAGTATGATCTGTTCACGCCCTACGGAAATGAAACCGCTGCGCAAGTTCTTACCGAATTTCTCGAAAGCGATCGAAACAAGACCGGCCAATAGTGGCTAAACATGTGTACCAAGTGACAAATTGGCGACTACAAAGCGTAGTTTGACACCTCGCAAAATAAAAAGTGGCTGAGTTTACGTCCCAGCCAAGACGCAATTCCGCTCACGCGGCATAAGCCGCCTTGAGCAGGTTCGCCGCACGTCTCATATGCTTCTTGAAGCTGTTGAATTTCCGTCCGTAATGTTCCGCCGCCTGTTGATACGTCTTG
>Ga0163144_10025621_pt1 | contig 11508 bp, 11 predicted proteins | sample OliLak19BULKMAT1_FD_123175 | JGI IMG/M metagenome (GOLD analysis project Ga0163144, IMG submission 123175) | Freshwater microbial mat bacterial communities from Lake Vanda, McMurdo Dry Valleys, Antarctica - Oligotrophic Lake LV.19.BULKMAT1 | ecosystem: Environmental > Aquatic > Freshwater >... | reverse complement strand
TGCTGCACAGGCCAGCGATGTGGTCGAGACAGTCGAGGTCAAGGTCAATGAGGCCGTCAATAGCACAGGCACATCGAGCGCATGGCTGATCGATGGTTTCCGCAGGCTGATGCTGGCAAGCGTTGGTGCAGTAGCCATGACAATCGATGAGGCCGAGGGCTTGGTTGACAAATTGGTTGATCGTGGTGAACTGGCTCAGAAGGATGGTCAGAAGCTGCTGAAAGACCTGCAGAGCCGTGTGAGCGGTTCCCGCCCAATCGTCCCCGCACAGGTCGAGAAGGTTGGTGATCGGATCGAGCAAGGGGTCGAGGAAGTTCTGAGCCGCTTGAATATCCCATCGAAGCGCGATATTGAGGAACTCAGTTCGAGAATCGCCCAACTGACGGCACGGGTTGAGGAATTGAAGAAGAAATAGTATTCAGGAGTCAGGAGTCAGAATAGCGCTATTGTAGGGCTGTAGAGACGCAAGATCTTGTGTCTCTACAGCCCTACAATAGCATCTCCCTTCATGCTATACTGGCTTGCCACATCCACATTCGGCAACGCATGGAGGGCACGATGAAAGCAGTGGTCATGGCCGGGGGCGAAGGTTCACGCCTGCGTCCCTTGACAATCAACCGACCAAAGCCAATGGTGCCAATCGTTGATCGGCAGGTGATGGCACATATCATTGAGCTGCTCAAATTACATGGCATCACCGAACTGGTCGTTACGATCCAATACTTGGCCAACGCGATCCAGGATCAATTTGGCGATGGCTCCTCATCCGGTGTGCATATCGAATATTCACTTGAAGAACAGCCACTTGGAACGGCTGGCAGTGTTCGCCATGCAGAACATCTGCTCAGAGAGCCATTTTTGGTCATCTCGGGCGATGCGCTGACCGATTTTGATCTCTCGAAGCTGATGGCTTTTCATCGCGCCTCTAAGGCCAAGGCGACGATCACGCTTGCTAGGGTTCCGAACCCACTCGAATATGGGGTCATTATTGTCGATGAGCGCGGCAATGTGCGCCAATTTCTGGAAAAGCCAAGCTGGGGTGAAGTATTTTCCGATACAGTCAATACTGGCATCTATGCACTCGATCCAGATGTGTTTCGCTATATTGAGAAGGGCAAACTCACCGATTGGTCCAAGGATGTCTTCCCGAAGATGCTGCGTGCGAATGATGCGCTGTTTGGCTATATCGCCGATGGCTATTGGACAGATGTTGGCACGATCGAAGAATACATGCGCGCCAACCGTGATTATCTCTCGGACAAAGTCAATCTGCCGCGCGTTGGCCAGAAGGTATTCGATGATGTTTGGGTCGATGGTGATGCTGAAATCGCCCCCGACGCCCAGTTTCATGGGCCTGTCTTTCTTGGCCATGGTGCCAAGATCAAGCGTGGCGCGATCATCTATGGCCCATCGGTTATTCGCGATTACACGATTATTGATGAGCGGGCAACGATCGACCGCTCGATTATCTGGCGGAATTCCTATATTGGCGAGCGAGCCGAATTACGTGGCGCGATTGTTCTGCGGCAGTGCAATATCAAAAGCCGGGTTGTGCTGTTTGAAGGAACTGTCGTTGGCGATCAGACGGTGATCAATGCTGGTGCTGTGATCGGCGCAAATGTCAAGATCTGGCCGTCCAAAGAGGTTGATGAAGGCGCAACAATCAGCAGCTCGATCATCTGGGGATCGCAGGGGCGGCGGGTGTTGTTTGGGCGCTATGGAATCAGCGGCCTGGTAAATATTGATCTGACACCCGAGTTCTGTGCAAAGCTTGGTGCTGCCTTTGGAGCCACGCTCCCGCTTGGTGCGAATGTGACGATCAATCGCGATGCCCATTACACCCCACGCATGCTGAAACGCGCCCTAATCGCCGGGCTGCCATCGGCTGGTGTGAATGCCATTGATCTCGACAATGTGCCGATTCCGGTTGCGCGCTTCATGACCAAATCGATGAATGCGTTGGGTGGCGTGCATGTGCGGCTTTCACCACTTGATAATCGAGTTGTCGATATCAAGCTATTCGATTCGCAAGGCCTGGATATTGATACTTCCAGTGAGCGCAAGGTTGAGAGCGTATTCTTCCGCGAAGATTATCGGCGGGTCTACCTTCAAGAAATTGGGCGGATCGTCAAGGCCGAACATATTGAGCGGGATTATAGCGAGGCGTTCCTCAAAACCCTGCGCCCAGAAGCACTCAGAGCGATTGCGCGCGATTTCAATCTGGTGATCGACTATGCCAATGCTAACGCAACAACTATTTTGCCCCATATTCTGCGCCGCCTGGATGTCTCAGTTGTCGAACTCAATGCAAATCTGGATGACACACGCATTTTCCAGACGATGGAGGAGTTTGAAGAAGGCATGGATCGCCTTTCGCGGATTACGCCAGTGCTTGGTGCGCGCCTTGGTGTGCGCATCGACAGCGGTGGCGAACGAATCTTCATCGTCGATGACACTGGGCGACGGTTGCCAAATATTCTGGCGCTGGCTGCACTCACAGCGCTGACCCTGGCTGTCAATGAGGGTGGGACAGTCGCGGTACCAGTGACTGCTCCGCGTGCGTTTGAGGAAATTGCTGCACGATATGGTGGCAACATCATTCGGACACGCACGACACTAGCGGCACTCATGCGAACTGCCATGACCAACCCTGATCTGCTGTTGCTTGGCGATGGCAATGGCAACTATATTTTTCCATCGTTTGTGCCACACGCCGATGGATTATTTGCCGTCGTGAAGATGATGGAACTGCTGGCATTACGCGACACAAAGCTCTCTGAGGTTGTTCGTGAGCTGCCACGCTACCATATGAGCCAGGCGCGGGTGCCATGCCGTTGGGAACACAAGGGCAAGGTGATGCGGATTCTGAACCAGCAATACCAGGATCGCAAGATTGAGCAGGTCGATGGCATCAAGATCGATCTTGGCGATGAATGGGTGCTTATTCTGCCCGATCCAGATGGCCCATTCTTCCATGTGATTGCTGAAGGCAGCAGCGATGACCAATCCCGCATTCTGGCCGAGAAATATGCCGGGCTTGTGACGGGGCTACAGTAGTTAGGGAAGCTCACGCGCATCAAAACCATCGGGTAAGAGTGTTTGTGGAGATGTGACACGCTGCGCATCGCCCATATTGGCAAGAATAACAACAGCATGCGGGGCGAGTTCGTGGATCACCTGGCGGCATGTGCCACATGGGCTAACCGGGCCGCTCGTATCGGCGACGACGGCAAGCGCAATAATCTCACGTTCACCAGCCGCATAGGCACTGAACAGTGCCGTCCGCTCGGCACAGACTGTTGCAGGATAGGCGGCATTTTCAATATTACAGCCAGGGAACACGCGGCCACTTGCCGTCAGCACTGCGGCACCAACGGCAAAGCGTGAGTATGGAATATATGCCAGCTCGCGTGCGGCGCGTGCGGCCTCAATGAGCGCCTTGTGGTTCAGCGGCTCGCTCGCCATTCTGCGCCTCTTTCATCTCACCGATTGTGTTATCGTCCGAGAAACTATAGCGAATCCGCAGGCGACGGGGCCGGAGTCCTTCTACCGACAAGACATTCACCGTCACGCCATCACCAATCTGAACCTCATCGCCAACCAGCGGAACGCGACCGAGCTGTTCGTAGATCAATCCACCGATTCGGTCAGATTCCTCCGATTCCAGATTCAGGCCAGTCAGATCATTCAGATCGTCCAGCAGAACCCGTGCATCGACGATCAACTCGTTGTTGCTGATCCGCTGGACTTCCGGCTCCTCGGTATCATATTCATCCTGAATATCACCAACGATCTGTTCAAGCAAATCCTCAATGGTTGCCAGGCCAGCTGTACCGCCATATTCATCGACCACAACTGCTAGGTGAACCCGGCGTGCCTGAAGATCTTTCAGCAGCATGTCGACTTTCATCGTTTCTGGGACAAAATGTGGTTGGCGTAAGATCGCCATCAGTGGCACATCGCGGCGTCCAGCGCGCAAATAGGGCAGCAGATCCTTGGCGTACAGGATGCCAATCACCTGATCGATTGTCTCGTGAAAGACCGGAATGCGTGAGTGGCCATTCGCAATCACCATATCGAGGGCGAGATCGACACTCGCGTGTTCATCGAGGGCGATAATATCGACGCGCGGGATCATAATTTCACGAACGAGCGTATCACCGAAGGAGAAGATTCCCTCGATCATATCCCGTTCATCCGGTTCGATCAGGCCCTCTTCCTCGCCGACATTGACAAGCAAACGCAGTTCTTCTTCCGTCACCAGCGGATGCTGAGCGGCAGCGCTGCCAATCAGGGACCGCACGATTGGGCGGGTCAGGAAGCCAATAGCAGCAGCCAACGGCCAGAGAACCGTCGCACCAATCACCATCGGGCCAGCCAGGACGCGAGCCGTATTCGAGACATTATGCAGCGCAATGGCGCGTGGCAATGCCTCGCAGAAGATCAGGATCACCACCAGGAGCAGAGCCAGCGTACCGATCACACCAATTGGCGAAAATGATCGTGCAACAACCAGCGTGAGAGCCGTCGCCACAATAATCGCGGTAAGATCCAGCAGACGGATCGTCACCTTAAAGCGATATGGATCGGCAAGTAAATGGCGAACGACCGTGGCACGCGGAGAATCCTCTTCTTGGAGCACATTAAGACGGTGACGACTAATTGCTGTCAATGCCGCCTCAACTGCCGAAGTGAATGCGAGGACGAGGAGCGAGAGGGTAATACCAATCGCCAAAAGACTAGGTTCAGGATCCACGAATCTACTATTTCCTATCGCTATGAGAATAACGCGCTAACCGACAGATCCTTGTGAATGCGCATAATCGCTTCACCAAACAGGGACGCGACGCTGATCACCCGGACGCGTGCATTAGCTGCGCTTTGGGGCAACGGAATCGTATTGGTAACGATTGTTTCGACCAACACGGAGTTTGCCATAATCGAGAGCGCCTCGCCCGCAAAAATGGCATGGGTCGCGCAGGCATACACATTATGGGCACCCCGATCCTTCAGCGCACGGGCAGCCTGGGCAAGGGTTCCGCCAGTGGAGATCATATCATCGACAATTACAGCTGTTTTCTGATCGACATCACCGACCATTTCGAGTATTTCGACTGAATCGGGCTGCGGGCGCTGTTTCGCAATAATCGCTAGGCCTGCTCCGATCCGTTCGCGGAACTGATTTGCACGCCCTACACCGCCAGCATCTGGCGAGACGACAACCGGTGCTGGCAGGTTCAGTTCACGAACATACTCGGCCAGGAGCGGCCCTGCCTGCAGATGGTCAACGGGAATATCAAAGAAGCCCTCAATGGCAGGCGCATGCAGATCCATTGTCAGCACACGGTCTGCGCCAGCTGTGCGAATCAGGTTAGCAACCAATTTGGCCGAGATCGGCTCGCGGCCCGTTGTCTTCTTCTCCTGTTTTGCATAGCCATAATAGGGAATCACTGCCGTCACACGCGCCGCCGAGGCACGGCGCAGGGCATCAATTAGCAATAAGAGTTCCATCAGGTTCTGATTCACCGGCGTACAGGTCGGCTGGATGACAAAAACATCCGAACCGCGTACGTTTTCCTCGATCTTCACACGAGTCTCGCCATTCTGGAATGTGCCGACCAGTACACGACCAAGGTTGTGGTTCATACACTCGGCAATCTCCTGCGCCAGGGCGCGGTTTGCATTACCGGTGAAAATTTGCAGCCGACCTTCCATGAATCCTGTGTATCGCTTTCTACTCAGCAGAGCGCCGCTCGCCGATATGATGGCTAAACGGCTCGATATCTGCACCCGGATTGATCGTCACCCCTTCGAGCAGCGCATAACGGACACGCGCCCCAGCACCAACCAGCGTATCTTTCAGGGTTGCATATGGCCCAATCATACAGCTAGCGCCAACATTCGTTCTGCCACTGAGCAGTGTTCCCGGTAGCAGTGTTGTATCGCGCCCAATTGTCACACCAGCATCAACATAGGTTGTGTCGGGATCGATGACGGTGATCCCATCACGCATTAGTATATCGAGAATACGCTGCCGCATCACGCGATTGGCCTGGGCTAGTTGAACTCGATCATTGACGCCAAGGGCCTCCTGGTGATCGGCAGCTTCGATTGCGATCACTGCGCCGGAGCCACCTGCCGCTACAGCCATCGCCACCAGATCAGTCAGGTAGTATTCGCCCTTGATCGGGCTACGGGGCACCTGCGGGAGTGTTTCCCACAGCCATTTGGCCTGAATACACATCATACCGCTATTACACTCACCAACAAGCCGCTGCGCTGGTGTTGCATCGCGTTCCTCAACAAGGCCAGTAACGTGGCTCTCTGAATCGCGCAACACCCGCCCATAGCCAGTTGGCACATTTGGTCGAAAGCTGAGCAAGGCCAGCAATGCCTGATGATCACGGCGTGACGCCACCAATGAACGAGCCGTTTCAGATCGAAACAGGGGAGTATCACCAAACAGGATGAGTACATCATCCGCTGCATTCAATAGCAGATCGCGAGCCTGTAACAATGCGTGGCCTGTGCCGAGCCGTTCTGCCTGGGTCGTGTAGCGATAGTGATTGCCAAATGTCTGCCGAATTGGATCGAGCGTCTCCTCTGCAACGACCATCACCGTTTCGGCGGCATCGAGTGCATCGGCAATTGCAAGAACATGGCCAAGCATAGGCCACCCACATACTTGGTGCAGAACCTTTGGAAGAGACGATTTCATTCGCGTCCCCTCGCCAGCAGCCAGCACAACCACAGCTAAACGCATATCATTCATGAAATAAAAAAGCACAGCGAAGCGTAACTTCACTGTGCGATATGTCCCCCGGCGCGAATATTCCGGCGCGACAGCGGTGCAGAGTATGTTCGAGGTGTTGGATCATCTCCGCAGAACCATAACTGGCTGCCGGGCTAGGGCTCGAACCTAGACAAACGGATTCAAAGTCCGTTGTGCTACCATTACACAACCCGGCATCATCAACACCGCACATATTATAGCATGAGGGTAGGTGCATAGCAACCGTAGGAATCGAGTGGAGCGTCGCGTTAACGTCGTAGCTTCCCGAAATATAGTCCGCAGATTACACAGATTATGTACTGCTTCTATAATAATCATGATGATAAACATATTAGGAGCCGCTCATGCGCCCTTTTGCCATTCGACGCTTGCCAATCCTTGCCGGAATACTCGGACCATTGATCTTGGGCATCGCCATCACAAGCCTGAGCATCCTACAATACGATTTCATGCGTTCGCTGCGTTGGCACCCGCTCGATGCCCCAACCACCGATTGGCCGAGCGGGCTGGCATTGGGGCCATATGGTGCCTGGATGACGCTCACATTTATTGTTTGCGGAATCTTGCTGATTGTTTTTGCACGCGCACTCGCACAAACTCTGCGCGCCTCACGCACTGGCCGTATTGGCGCACAGCTTCTTGTATTGGCCGGAATCGCAATGATTGCCCTGAGTTCGCCAACTGATCCAACCTATGGGCCTGGGCCAGCAACAATCACCGGGCGAATCCATGATGCGGCATATGTGGTGCTAGCTCTGAGCCTGCTGCCAGCCATGCTGTATCTGGCTGGGAGCTTTCGAAATGATCCGCAGTGGCAAGGCTACACGCTGCTGACACTATGTGTGACAGTGCTTGTCGGGCCAGCGTTCGTGTTTAAGGGGTTTCTGTTCTATGGCCTACTAATCGCCATTATTATCTGGTTCGAGGCATTGGCGGTGCGGATGTGGATGTTGCAAGCGAGCGACTAACGACGTGTATGTGAAAGATATTCCAGCGTAAATCGCATCGAGCGGCAGCGTGCAGTTAATTGCATCAAGGGTTATTGTGTCTTCAAGCACATCAGTCAGATCTTGAGCAGTGTTACTGGCCCATCCTGGCGCGAGCGTGGCCAATGGTCAGGATTCAGGATTGGGGAAAAGTACACAAGGAACAAAGCAACAAATAGTGCTTCTTATTCACTTGTTCTTGGTTTTACTTCTCGGTTCGTATGACTCGCCCAGAATCTCGCGCAGGCGCATGAGCGAATCGGCCAGCACCTGATCGCTATCGCGACCATAGCCACCCGATTTGGGTAGCCCGCCGATCTCGAGAATTGCTGGCCCAGCGAAGCCTGCCGAGGCAAGCACCTCAAAATAGCGGCCAAACTCGATAGACCCGAGGCCAATTGGCAGATGATGGTTCACTTCTGGAAGTGGCGTATCGGAAACATGCAGCATGCTCATGCGCGGCGCTAGTTCGAGATACCGATCAACCTGAGCGAGTGGGGCATGATTAAGATCCCATACAAACCCAAGGCCAGGCACTTCTGCAAGTGTGATCGCGCAAACACCCGGTTCGGCAAACAGTGGAATATCTGGCTCATTATGTTCCAGTCCAAAGCGGAAACCACCCGCTGTTGCAATTGCAACCGCCTGCTCCAGTTGAGGAATAACCTCGCGCTCGACCCGCCGCAGTTCTGAGTTCGTCATGCGGGTTGCTGGCGCGAGGTGCCAATGAACGCACACACACCCAAATGCTTCAATCGCGGGCAGGTTTGCATGCAGCACATCAAGTGGCGTCCGGCCCATCTGTGTTCGCCCATCGGCGGTGAGCCGTACCACAATCTCCATCACGGGAGCGATGCCAGCCGAGCGCAGTGCTGCGCCAACCAGATCGAGTTCATCGCCCAGATAGGCAGCATCAATACCCTGTTCGCGGCCATTGAATTGAATGCTATCGAAGCCGGTTTTCGCAGCGAAATCGATCTCCTGACGAGCTGGCCGCCAATTTATCGGAAAGAGGCGGGCATTCATGCCAACCAGCACAGAACCACGAGCGCACATCAGAGCAGCCCCTCTGCCAGCAACAGCTGATCCAGTGCTTCGATCAGGGTATCAACGGCCTCGATCACCATTGAATCACCAACAGCACCAGCCTGTATCAGCGCATGGATCTGTTCTGCCATCCCCGGCGGCACATGGGCACATGCGGTTACAGCAAAGCTCACAAGCCGCTTCTCACCCGGATGGAGAACCCGATTCAGCGCGAACAGAATGTCGAAGTAGCTGGCCAGAAGCGCGGAAATGCGATGATTGATACTCACGAGATCATTATGGGCAATCGCCCGCTCCAACTGATGCCGATAGGACGAGAGATTACGGCGCAGGATCGGATGGTTCTTGGCAATAATTGCTTGGCGCAATTCCGGTGGGTATGGCTGGCTGGCCCGTTGCTGGAGTGCAGCGAACCAGCCATTACGATCAAACAGCGCCAATGCGGTGCGGGTGTTATGCCAGAAGCAGGTTGAATAGCCAACCGAACCCGCGTGGCGAACCAGCACCCGATCCAGTTGATCCTCGATCCAAGCCAGATGCCGGAACATGACATCAAAGCAAATACCAGTGGTTCGATCAATCCATTCATCGCCCGGCTCCCAGAACTGATTATCAAGTTCCAGCCGATCCGCGAAAGCCCGTGCAACCATACGGCGATCCGCAAGCGAAAGCGCAGTGTGTGTATAAATATACAGATCGAGATCCGAACCAGAATCAGCGATACCCGTAGTCTGCGAACCAGCCAGCACAACGGCCTCGACATGTGACAGAGCTGCGTAGGCATTGGCGATGTGCTGGGCCAGTGCAATTCGATCAGAGAACGCTGGATCAATTGGCATGTGAGACATACAGATATTCCTTGGGTGCCTATGGCAGATTAGCAATCGCCTGCTGATAGCGCGTTGGCAATTCCTCTGCGCTCGCGATAGTCATCGCAAGATCGCGCAGCCGACCATCGCCAACCCCATACACCCAGCCGTGGACTGTGAGGTTTTGGGTGCGTTGCCAAGCGCTTTGGACAATGGTTGTCTGGCAGACATTGATCACCTGTTCGATCACATTCAGTTCGCATAATCGCTGGAGCTGGTGGGTGGCATCTCGGCAGGCGTTGAGGGCAGCGATATGTTTGTTCCGAACATCCTGCACATGCCGTAACCAGTTATCGATCAGGCCGAGCATACGGTTTGTGTGTGCGGCTTCGATGCCACTACATCCATAGTGTCCACAGACGATAATATGTTCCACCCGCAGTACCTCAACGGCAAACTGTAGCACCGCCAGGCAGTTTAGATCGGAATGAACGACGATATTGGCAACATTGCGATGGACAAACATCTCTCCGGGGAGCACATCGACGAGTTGTGTTGCTGGGACACGGCTATCGGCGCAGCCGATCCACAGGTATTTAGGATTTTGCTGATTGGCAAGCCGTTGAAAGAAGGTCGGATCCTCGGCGGTCATCTGGTTCGCCCAATTATGATTATTGATCAGTAGCTGCTGCACATCCGCCATGTTTTGTCACCACCTGTAATACATTTCATTAGAAGCGGAAGGGTGCTGGCCCTGTAATTGTTACACGCTGTTCGCCAACCAGGAGATCGATGCTCAGTGGCACATCCAGGGCAGGCCGCCCAGTTTCAGGGTACCAGATACGCCCATGCGCCACAATGATCAGCAGGCCATGTTCATCGCCAACCGCTGTGAAGATCTCGCTCGTGCCACGATATGGCAGCAGCTGAATATCGGTGGAAAGCTGTGCAACCAACCCTGGCACATCAGCGGTTGCCAGGCCAATCTCGCTAACATTGAGCAGGCTGGCCGCGCCGAATGGTTCTTCGGTGGGATGGGGCAGCGTGTGGCGTGCGATAAGTTCTGCGATATTGCCAGCCGGATCATAGAAGTACAGATTATGAGCATCCCAATTCTCGGAATAGAAGCGATCCTGTCCGCTGCTATCGGCGATCAGCGGGGCACGCTGGCTGATCCAGTTGGCTGCTGCATCAAACTGGTGGGGCGGGATATTAAACGCGAAATGATAGATCGGGCCTGGTGTTTCCGCTGTGTGGGTGAAGATCAGCCGTGAACTACCGATGGTGATTACCAGGGTATTGTTGGCATCCAGAATTGCCAAAAGGCCAAGCGTATCGCCATAGAAATGCTGAAGTTCTGGGAGATCATTGGCTACTAGGCGAAGTTCTTGGATGTGCATGCTAGGCCCACCCCAGATCATCGGGATTAGCGCGCTTTTTGCGGGCAGGTTTGCCAGCCCCATCATTACCAGGTTCTTCACCTAGTTCTTCATCCAAGCCATCGCTATTCATTTCTTCTTCAAGCATCTCATCGACCATCTGGTTCCAATCCTCGCCAGCATCCTCACCAAGTTCCTTGCCCAGTTTCTTGGCCCAGCGGGCAATCGAACGCGGATCGGTTTCGTCCAGGCCAGCAAACATGCCTGGATCAGCCAGCGACTCGGCGCGGGCTTCTTCTGATTTGAGCACAGCAACTCGTGAAATCGCCCGCTTCACCTCAATGGCCCCGCAGCGTGGGCAGGCCAATCCGGGTGGATCGCTAAACCCCTGGACGAGCTTCTGGAAGCGGCCATTACAGGATGGGCATAGGTATTCGTAGATTGGCATCGGCTAACCCTTATACAAGTGCTTTCAGCTCTCAGCTCTCAGCTCT
>Ga0163144_10025620_pt1 | contig 11509 bp, 8 predicted proteins | sample OliLak19BULKMAT1_FD_123175 | JGI IMG/M metagenome (GOLD analysis project Ga0163144, IMG submission 123175) | Freshwater microbial mat bacterial communities from Lake Vanda, McMurdo Dry Valleys, Antarctica - Oligotrophic Lake LV.19.BULKMAT1 | ecosystem: Environmental > Aquatic > Freshwater > Lake... | reverse complement strand
TCATGATAAGCCAAACTGCCGTTGCCGACGACCGCGGACGCGCGTCTGCCTGCGCAAAGGTTGTGGACGCAAGTACCAGCCGCGGCGTTGGAATCAGCGTTACTGCCAAGATCCCGAATGCCTTCGGTTGGTGCGGCGTTGGCAGGCGGCGAAGCGGCAGGCCAAACGACGCCAGGACGAGGCCGCCAAAGCCCAGCATGCCGAGGCCGAACGCGTGCGCCGTCAGCGCATCCCTTCTTCACCCCAAGCGCCGAAGCCGCCTGAGATTGCGGCGGCGCATGGTCACGCAGAGAAAGGGCTTTTTTCCCAAAAGGGATGCCCAGTGGTCGCGAAGTTCGCGGTTGTTAAATCCCCGAGGCAATAACCGAAACACCAGCAAAGCGCAGAACAATGCCTGCACCAAAGGATCTGCGAAACGCAAAGCGCTGGCCCGTTGGCCCGCCACCGTCGTCGGCTCATTGAGCTGACGAAACGCGTCTTCACCAATGGTGCAATCGTGGCTGAGTCGTTGGACGTCCAACAGACGTCGGTTGGCTCGAATGCCGATCTCCCGCAGGGCGGGTAGATTCTTCAGCCGCTTGCCGATGGCGAAGTCACGCGTGTTGTTGATGGTGGTCTCGGTGCGCAGGGCCCGACCTTCCTTGTGATACTGCTTGATCTTGGTGTTCTTGCGATCGACCTTCGTGTAGGGATGCGGCAACTTCGCCAGCCACTTACGCAATAGCGCGTCGATTTTCGCGGCAGACAGACCATCACAGATTTGCTGCAACCGTTTGGGATCGGCTCAAGAAAGAATGCCGTTGTCCAGCGGCTCAAAGGCGATGCCTTCCTTGGCCAGTTGCCGCTTGACATACTCGTGACCGTTGATGCACAGCTTGGCGTTTTACGGAAAATAGGTGCAGAACTTCAAAAAGAACGGGCCGAAGTCCTCATCAATGGCATACCAGTAGAACTGACTGACCATGGCCGTGGACTTGACGATCCAGGCGTACTTCTTGCCCGCCGCATCGGACCGTTTCTCGGTGCGGAAAACGCAGGCCTTCTCCTGGGCCTTGCCCAGAAACAGTATGCCTTCCCTGCCCTGAAACCGGGCTCGATGCTCGGCCGCGACGTCGTCCTTGCGCTGCCCTTTCTTGAAGAGCACGACGGGAATCTGCTCTTTTTCGACGAAGGCCTCCACCCCGCGCAGAAAGTCGTTGGTCATGACGCCCATGAGAAACGACGATGCGACGGGCTGACCGCGATGAAAGCGAAAGAAACAAGCGGCCTGCTTCTCGGATTGAAGCCCGGGCTGATAGACGTTGAGGTACATGCGGTCGATGCCCTCGACCTCCAAGGTGACATGATGACCGATGACATCCGCAACGCTACGTGGTATGCTCATGGTTGGCTCCGGTCGACGTCGATCCTTCGGGATCACTGCCGCTCTTGAGCGGCTCAATCATCGAGGCTGCGCAAGCAGACCTCGCCGATCGACCGGAGCCATTTTATCACCAGAACCCAAAACACGCCTCGTCGGTCTGAGGCGATAGCCTCGTTAGGTTATCGCCGCTTTCACAAATGTCGAGCAAGAAGGCAAGAGGATTTCATGAACGGTACGTCCACGACCCTCGATGGCAATGAAGCGGTTGCCCATGTCGCCTATCATCTGAATGAAGTCATTGCGATCTATCCCATCACGCCATCGTCCAACATGGGTGAATGGGCGGACCAGTGGGCCTCGGAAAATCGGCCCAATCTCTGGGGAACGGTGCCTCAGGTGGTCGAGATGCAGAGCGAGGCCGGGGCCGCGGGCACGTTTCACGGCGCCTTGCAAGCGGGAGCGCTAACCACGACGTTTACCGCGTCGCAAGGGTTGATGCTGATGCTCCCCAACATGTACAAAATCGCGGGAGAATTGACCTCGGCCGTCATCCATGTCGCTTCCCGCGCCCTGGCGGCCCAGGGCCTGTCGATCTTTGGCGATCACAGCGATGTGATGGCCGCCCGGCCCACGGGGTTCGCCGCCCTGGCATCCGGCTCCGTGCAGGAAGCAGCGGATTTCGCCGTCATTGCCCATGCCGCAACGCTGGAAGCGCGTATCCCTTTCCTGCATTTCTTCGACGGCTTTCGCACTTCGCACGAGGTGATGCGCATCGAACTCCCCACCAAGGAACAAATGCGCGCCCTGATCGATGACGACCTGGTTCATGCCCATCGGCAGCGTGCATTATCGCCCGATCACCCGGTGATTCGCGGCACGGCCCAGAACCCCGATGTTTATTTTCAGGCTCGTGAAACCGTGAATCCCTTTTATCTCGCTGGCCCCACGATTGTGCAAAACGCCATGGATGCCTGGGCAAGGGCTTCCGGCAGACCATATCATCTCTTCGATTATTACGGCGATCCGCAGGCCGAGGAGGTGATCGTCCTCATGGGATCGGGAGCGAAGGCGGTTCAGGAAACCATTGATGCGCTCCGCAAGACCGGGCGCAAGGTCGGGGTGCTGGAAGTTCGGCTCTACCGGCCATTTTCCGTAAAGCATTTCTTGGATTCGATTCCGCACGGCGTGAAAACCCTTGTCGTGCTGGACCGTTGCAAGGAACCCGGCAGCGTCGGGGAACCGCTCTATCTCGATGTGCTGGCGGCAATGAACGAAAGCGATGGCCCCCGTCCACGCATCATCGGCGGCCGGTATGGTCTGTCATCCAAGGAATTCACGCCGGCCATGATCAACGCAATCTACGACGAGGCCGCTCGCGAGAAACCCCGCAATCACTTCACGATCGGCATTCGCGATGACGTCACGCACACCAGTCTTGACTACGATCCCGAGTTTATCACGGAAGATCCTGCTGCCGTCCGCGCCGTCTTCTATGGCCTCGGTTCGGATGGAACGGTCGGCGCCAACAAAAACTCGATCAAGATCATCGGCGAGGATACGGACAACTTCGCGCAGGGTTACTTTGTATACGATTCAAAGAAGTCCGGCTCCATGACGATCTCGCATTTGCGCTTCGGTCCCACTCCGATTCGCTCGACATACCTGATCCAACGAGCCAATTTTGTCGCGTGTCACCAGTTTTCACTCCTGGAACACCTCGACGTGCTCAAAACCGCAGAACCTGGCGCTGTCTTTTTGCTGAACACGATGCATGGCCCCCTGGACATCTGGAACCATTTGCCTCGCTCCGTGCAACAAGTGATTGTGGACAAGCAGTTGTGTTTCCACGTGATCGATGCGTACAAGGTGGCGCGGGGAATGGGCATGGGAGGGCGCATCAACACCATCATGCAGACCTGCTTCTTCGCGCTCAGCGGCGTCTTGCCACGCGACGAGGCGATCCAGGCGATCAAGAAAGCCATCGCGAAGACCTACGGCAAACGCGGGCAGGCCATCGTCGAGAAAAACTTCGCGGCCGTCGATGGATCCCTGGTTCATCTTCATGAAGTCAAAGTCCCGAAAGAGATCACGGCCAACTTCGATCGTCCAGCCGCGGTGTCCGAGCAAGCGCCGGAGTTCGTGCGGCGCGTCACAGCGCTGATGATTCTGGGGGAAGGAGACAACCTGCCGGTCAGCGCCATGCCGATCGATGGGACCTATCCCTGTGGCACCACGAAATGGGAGAAACGCAACATCGCCCTGGAAATTCCCGTCTGGGACGAAAGTATTTGCATCCAGTGCGGCAAGTGCGTGCTGGTCTGCCCACATGCCGTGATTCGCGGCAAGATCTACGAGCCGGCACAACTGCAAGCAGCGCCCCCCACTTTCAAATCCACCGCAGCGCGCTGGCCGGTCCACAAGGAAATGAGCTACACGCTCCAGGTCGCGCCCGAGGATTGCACGGGTTGCCAATTGTGCGTCGAGGTCTGCCCGGTGAAGAACAAATCGGTGACCAAGCTCAAGGCGATCAACATGCAGCCACAACCGCCGCTGCGCGAATCGGAGAGGGCTAATTGGGACTTCTTCCTGAAAATACCCGATCCGCATCGTGAGCAACTTCGTCCTGAGAGCGTGAAGGATGTGCAGCTCATGGAGCCGCTGTTCGAATTCTCCGGAGCCTGCGCGGGATGCGGAGAAACGCCGTACTTGAAACTTTTGACGCAATTGTTCGGCGATCGCATGATGGTCGCCAATGCCACGGGGTGCTCGTCGATCTATGGCGGGAATTTGCCGACGACGCCCTGGTCCGCCAATGGCCAGGGACGCGGACCGGCCTGGTCGAACTCGCTGTTCGAGGATAATGCGGAGTTCGGCCTGGGTATGCGGCTGGCGCTCAACAAACAACATGAGTACGCCGGCGAATTGGTGCGGAGACTCTCCACACATCTGGGAGATGAGCTGGTCAAGGAATTGCTCGATGCGGATCAAGAAACCGAAGTCGGCATCGAACAACAGCGCGGACGGGTACGGATACTGAAAGAACGTTTGGCAAAGATCGATGCCCCGGAAGCCCGCGACCTCTTGATTCTCGCGGACACCCTGGTGGAGAAATCAGTGTGGATCATCGGCGGCGACGGCTGGGCGTATGACATCGGCTACGGCGGTGTCGATCACGTCCTGGCCTCCGGGCACAACGTCAATCTCCTCGTGCTCGATACCGAAGTCTATTCCAACACAGGAGGCCAAATGTCCAAGGCCACCCCGCGCGGCGCCGTCGCCAAGTTTGCCGCCGGTGGCAAGCGATCCCAGAAGAAAGACCTGGCCCTGATCGCCATGACGCAGGGAAATGCCTATGTGGCCCGCGTCGCGATGGGGGCGAATGACGGACATACCCTCAAGGCATTCCTCGAAGCCGAGGCCTATCCGGGACCGTCGCTTATCATCGCGTACAGCCATTGCATCGCGCACGGCTACGACATGGCGCACGGCATGGATCAGCAGAAAGCGGCGGTCCTGAGCGGCTACTGGCCTTTGATGCGGTACAATCCCCAATGGGTCGGTCAAGGCAAGAATCCGTTGCAACTCGATTCCAAGCCTCCGACGATACCGCTACAAAAATACATCTACAACGAGACGCGCTACACGATGTTGGTGCAGAGCAATCCGGAGCAGGCGAAAATCCTGCTCGAACAGGCCCGGCAAGACGTCGCGGACCGCTGGAATCTGTATGAACATTTGGCCAGCCAAGCCATGCCGCTCGTCAAGGAAGCTCAGCCATGATCGATTTATCCACGACCTATCTTGGCCTGACGCTGAAGAATCCCCTGGTGTGCTCCTCCTCGCCATTGTGCGAGAAAATCGAGCACCTTCAGGAAATGGAGGCAGCGGGCGCCTCAGCCGTCGTTCTGCATTCCTTATTTGAGAAGCAGATCACGATCGACAGTCTGGACCTGCATCACTTCCTCGATTATGGCACGGAAAGTTACGCGGAATCGATCTCGTATTTCCCGGATATGCGCGACTATAACCTGGGCCCTGAGGGTTATCTCGAACATATCCGCGCGGCCAAAAAAGCCCTGACGATTCCCGTCATCGGCAGTTTGAACGGTGTCACGATGGGGGGCTGGACGCGCTATGCCCACCTGATCGCGGACGCCGGCGCCGACGCTCTGGAGTTGAATTTGTACCATTTGCCGACCAGCGCCAAGCAAACCGCTGTCAGCATCGAGAAGGATTTCGCGGAATTGGTGGTCTCCATCAAGGCCCTCATCAAAATTCCCTTGGCCGTCAAACTGAGTCCCTTCTTCACGTCTCCGGCGGCATTCGCGAAACGGCTGGAAGAAGCGGGAGCGGACGCGGTCGTGTTGTTTAATCGGTTCTATCAACCAGACTTCGACCTGGAAGCCCTGGAGATCAAGCCCTCGCTGCAACTCAGCACTCCGCACGAACTCTTACTGCGGTTGCACTGGGTCGCCATCCTGTTTGGACAGGTGAATCTCGATCTCGCCGTCACCGGAGGGGTTCATAGCGCTCTTGACGTTCTCAAGGTGATGATGGCCGGCGGTCGGGTGGCCATGATGACCTCCGTGCTGCTCAAGTACGGCATCGCGCATCTCGGCGCCGTGAGGGAAGATTTGCTGGAATGGATGCGTGAGCATGATTACGACTCGATACGACAGATGCAAGGAAGCATGAGCTTCAATGCGGTCGCCAATCCAGCGGCGTATGAACGCGGCAATTACATGCGCGTGCTCCGTTCCTACACCGCGGGGAAGTGATCGCCTTGTCGGAAGCAAAGATGCCTCTGTCCGACAGGCGGATTCGCGACATCGCGTTCGGCAAGATGCGCATCGTTGGGCCGAACTGCTTGGGGATCATCTATCCTCCGCGTGGCCTGAACGCGAGTTTCGCGTCGGCGATGGCAAAACCGGGGCGAGTTGCGCTGTTGAGCCAATCCGGCGCTATCTGCACGTCGATTCTCGACTGGGCCCGTGAGCGCAACATTGGATTCTCCACGTTCGTCTCAGTTGGCACCATGCTTGACGTTGATTTCGCCGACCTCATCGACTACTTCAGCGATGATCCGGAAACCCGCAGCATTGTTCTGTACATGGAATCAGTCGGTGACGTGCGCAAGTTCGTCAGCGCCGCACGCGCAGCGGCACGGTCAAAGCACGTCATCCTTGTAAAGGCGGGCCGGCATGAGGCGGGAGCCAAAGCAGCGGCTTCGCACACGGGAGCGCTGGCGGGAGCGCTGGCGGGCTCTGACGCGGTCTTCGACGCCGCCGTCCGCCGTGCGGGCGTTTTGCGCGTGACGACGATCCCCGACCTCTTCAACATGGCCGAAATTCTCGCGCATCAACCATCGCCGCGAGGTCCAAGCCTGGCGATCATCACCAACGCTGGCGGCCCCGGTGTCATGGCGACCGATGCGCTGATGCTCGGCGGCGGCCAGCTCGCTTCGCTCAGCCAGGCGTCGATGGATGCGCTTTCCAAGGTGCTTCCGCCGTACTGGAGCCGCGGCAATCCGATCGATGTGCTTGGCGACGCACCACCCGAGCGTTACGAGCGAGCGCTAGAGATATGTGCTAAAGATCCGAATGTGCAGGGCGTCTTGATTTTGTTGGCGCCGCAGGCCGTTACCGATCCAACCGTGACGGCCAAGCGACTCGCGCTGCTCGCGAAAATTGAAGGCAAGCCAGTCCTCGCGTCATGGATGGGAGGCCCGGATGTGCGGGCTGGGCGCGCCGTTCTCGACGAGGCGGGCATCGCGACCTTCGACTCGCCCGAAGCCGCAGTCAAGGCCTTTCTGCATCTGGTCCAGTATCGTCGGAATCAAGAGTTGTTGTACGAGCAGCCTGCGGCCCTACCCGAAGATTGGCGCCCCGATCAAAACCGAACGCGGACGTTGATCGATGAAGTTCGCACATCAGGTCGAACGCTGCTCACGGAATATGAGGCCAAAGAGCTGCTGACGTGTTACGGTATTCCGACCGTGCCAACTCGGAACGCACACACAGCGGATGAAGCCGTGGCCGAAGCCAGAAATCTCGGCTACCCGGTCGTGTTGAAACTTTGGTCGGAATTGATCACGCACAAAACCGACGCAGGCGGCGTCGTCTTGAACATCGACGATGACGCCGGTGTCCGTGCCGCGTTTGCCCAGATCAAAGAAAACGTCGCCCGTTACGCCGAACAACATCGCTTGGATGCCGGCGCCTTTCTCGGCGTCACGGTGCAATCGATGATTCGGGCGAAAGGCTACGAACTGATTGTCGGCAGCTCGGTCGATCCGCAGTTCGGGCCAGTCATTTTGTTCGGCGCCGGCGGCGTGCTCGTTGAGGTCTTCAAGGATCGTGCGCTGGGATTGCCGCCGCTCAATCGGACGCTGGCACGCCGACTGATTGAACGGACGCAAATCTCCAAGGCTCTCGAAGGCGTCCGTGGGCAGCGGCCGATTCCGCTCGATCAGTTGGAGACTTTGCTGGTCCGCTTCAGCTACCTTCTGTGCGATTTCCTCGATATTCGCGAGATCGACATCAACCCGCTTCTAGCAAGTCCGGACGGCCTTGTCGCGCTTGATGCCCGTGTTGTGATGGCCGAGCCAGGCGCCCCCAGTGCAAAGCTGACGATTGAGCCATATCCTAATCAACACACGACTGCATGGCGCTTGCCGGACGAAACCGAAATCGTCATTCGGGCGATTCGGCCCGAGGATGAAAAGTTGATCGAGGCGCATCACGGAGCGCTGTCGGAGCAGTCGATTCGGATGAGGTTCTTCAGCATGGTCAAGGCGCTGTCGCGCGAAAGCTTGATTCGACTGTGCCATCTCGACTACGCGCGCGAGATGGCCCTCGTCGCGGAGTGGAAGAATGCCGAGAACAAGCCGGAGATCATTGGTGTGTCGCGTTATTACATGAACCCGCAAACCCGCTCGGCGGAGTTCGCCGTCATTGTGCGCGATGCTTATCAGGGTCAAGGTCTCGGCCAGCACTTGATGGAACGTCTGATCGCGGTAGCCCGCGAGCGCGGCGTTCGCCGACTCGTCGGTCTGGTTCTGCACGAAAATGCAGGGATGTTGACGCTGGTTAAAGCCCTTGGCTTCCGCGAGGAAGGCCCGGCCGATCGTGACGCCGTGCAAGTGGTGTTGGATCTATGAAAGGAGACGAACGTGCCGGATTCTCACCCCAGCGGCGACAAACGCTTCAAGCTGCTTGACGTGGCGATGAAAAAGCACCACTTCCAAGCGGACGCGCTGTTGGAGATCCTTCACACCGCGCAGCAACTGTTCGGTTTCCTGAAGGAAGATTTGCTGATGTACATCGCCCGGCAGCTTAAACTGCCGCCGAGCCGGGTTTATGGCGTGGCGACGTTCTATCACTTTTTCACGTTTACGCCGAAGGGCGTTCATAGCTGCAACGTATGTTTAGGAACTGCCTGTTACGTCAAAGGTGCGGCCGGCGTGCAAAGCGCCTTGGAGAAGGAACTGGCGGTAAAGGCTGGGCATACGCGCGCGGATGGCCAAGTTTCCATTTCGATCGCGCGATGTCTCGGTACATGCGGCCTGGCGCCTCTGGTCGTTTTCGATGGAGAAGTCGTCGGCAGGCTGACACCAGAGACCGCAGTGCAACATGTGAAAGGATGGCTCGCGCATGGACCTAGCTGAACTGCAACAGATCGCCCAGGACGAGCGAGCGCAACAGAAGCCGGTACGCATCCGCTGCTGCGCCGCGGCTGGGTGTGTCTCGTCCGGCAGTCTCGCCGTCAAACAAGCGTTCGACCGTGAAGTCGCCGCGCAAGGGATGAACGACCGCGTGCAGGTTTGCAGCGTGGGTTGCCTGCGTCTGTGCTGCGCGGGCCCGCTTGTGCAACTCGACCCGAAGCAAGAGCTTTTCGAAGAGGTGAAACCCGAGCAGGTGCCGTCGATCATTGCTTCGCTCAAGGGAGAGCCAACGAACGCCAAGCGCGGTGATTCGCAGCGGCCATTCTTCACCAAGCAGATGCCGATCGTTCTGGAGAACTCGGGAATCATCGAGCCCGAGCGCATCGAATCCTACATCGCGGTCGGCGGCTACACCGCCCTGCACCACGCTATCCAGGAGATGACGCCGGCGCAGGTTGTTGACACCGTCACGCGCAGCGGCTTGCGCGGACGAGGCGGCGCGGGTTATCCAACAGGCGTCAAGTGGGGACTCGTCGCCAAGATGCCGGGCGAACGGAAGTTTGTCGTCTGCAACGCCGACGAAGGCGATCCCGGCGCTTTCATGGACCGCAGCGTCCTCGAAAGCGATCCGCACCGCGTGCTTGAAGGCATGGCCGTCGCTGCTCATGCGGTCGGCGCGACGCAGGGCTACCTTTATGTGCGCGGTGAGTATCCGCTGGCAATCCATCGGCTCGAAGTCGCCATCAAGCAGGCGAAGAAGTTCGGCCTCCTCGGTTCAGGCATTTTCGACTCGCCACTGAATTTCCGCATCGATCTGCGTATAGGAGCCGGAGCGTTCGTCTGCGGTGAAGAGACGGCGCTGATCGAATCGATCGAGGGCAAACGCGGGATGCCTCAGGTTCGGCCGCCCTATCCAGCGGAGAGTGGGATATGGGATTGCCCGACCCTGATCAACAATGTTGAGACGTTCGCCAACATTCCGCCGATCATCAACAAAGGCGCCGAGTGGTTTACCGGCATTGGCACCGCCAAGAGCAAGGGGACCAAGGTGTTCGCCCTGGCCGGCAAGATTCGCTACACCGGCCTCGTCGAAGTGCCCATGGGCATGTCGCTCCGAACGATTGTCGAAGACCTCGGCGGCGGCGCTCCGCCTCTTGCTAATGGGGAAAGGGGCACGATCAAGGCCGTGCAGACGGGGGGGCCCTCCGGCGGTTGCATTCCCGCCAACCTGCTCGACACGCCCGTCGATTACGAATCGCTACAAGCGCTCGGTTCCATCATGGGCTCCGGCGGCATGATCGTCATGGATCAAACGACCAACATGGTCGAAGTCGCCAAATACTTCATGGAATTCTGCATGGACGAGTCATGCGGAAAGTGCGTGCCGTGCCGGGCTGGGACCGTGCAGATGTTTCGCCTGTTGAGCCGAATCGTCGCGGGGGACGCTTCGCAACCCGAGGTGGCACAGCTCGAAATGCTGTGCGACATGGTCAAGCACACGAGCCTGTGCGGCCTGGGGCAATCGGCGCCGAACCCGGTGTTGAGTACGCTGCGCTACTTTCGGCCGGAATACGAACAATCACTGGGCAAAGGGCGCGTCGCATTGCTGTTGGCTTGATTACCCGTCCGCATTAGGAAACGAGATATGCCCGTCAAGACGCTAACCATCGATGGCGAACTGATCACCTCGCCGAGTGACCAGACTGTACTCGGCGCGGCTCGCGAACACGGCATCAAGATTCCGACGCTTTGCCATCTCGATGGCGTCAGCGAGGTCGGCGCTTGCAGGTTGTGTCTCGTTGAGATCGCCGGCAGCAACAAGCTTGTGCCATCGTGCCTGACGGCGGTCGCCGAAGGCATGAACGTAACAACGAACTCGCCGCGGCTGCAAGATTATCGCAAAATGATTGTCGAACTGCTGTTCGCGGAGCGCAATCATGTTTGCTCCGTGTGCGTGGCGAACGGGCATTGCGAGCTTCAGGATCTCGCGACTCAGGTCGGCATGGACCACGTGCGCTTCGAGTATCAATTTCCGAAGCTGCCGGTCGATGTGTCGCACGATCAGTTCGGCATCGATCATAACCGCTGCGTAATGTGTACGCGCTGCGTGCGCGTGTGCGACGAGATCGAAGGAGCGCACACCTGGGACGTTGCTGGACGTGGGCATAACGCTAAGGTCATCACCGACATGAACCAGCCGTGGGGTGACGCGGCGACTTGCACTTCGTGCGGCAAATGCGTGCAGGCCTGCCCGACGGGCGCCCTCTTCCGGCAAGGCGCGACGGTCGCCGAGATGGAGAAAGACAAGCAAAAACTCGCATTCCTCATGTTAGCCCGGGAGAAGAAGCAATGGGTCGTCTGAGATTCGCCACCGTTTGGCTCGGCGGCTGTTCGGGCTGTCACATGTCGTTTCTCGATCTCGACGAATGGCTGATCGATCTCGCCAAGCAGGCGGACGTCGTCTTCAGTCCGCTCGCCGACGT
>Ga0163144_10025619_pt1 | contig 11509 bp, 8 predicted proteins | sample OliLak19BULKMAT1_FD_123175 | JGI IMG/M metagenome (GOLD analysis project Ga0163144, IMG submission 123175) | Freshwater microbial mat bacterial communities from Lake Vanda, McMurdo Dry Valleys, Antarctica - Oligotrophic Lake LV.19.BULKMAT1 | ecosystem: Environmental > Aquatic > Freshwater > Lake... | reverse complement strand
GAAGTTGCGGAAGCAGTTTCGCGAGCTGGACGGTCGGCGGATGAAGTGCAAATTGTGGGTGTGGCAAAATATGTGGACGTCGATTTAACGGCTCAGTTGTTTGATAGCGGGTGCCACGCGTTAGGCGAAAATCGACCGCAAAACCTGTGGGGTAAAGCAGAGACGTTTGCGGCCGCCGGTCGCAGCCCCGATTGGCATTTGATTGGTCATCTGCAGCGCAATAAAATTCGTCGCTCACTGCCCTATATCGGTTGGCTGCATTCGCTCGATAGTCTGCGATTGGCCAACGCGCTGAACGATGAAGCCGCCACCGCCAACGTCCGACTTAAAGTACTGCTCGAAGTAAACATCACTCAAGACGCCACCAAAACCGGCTTGCCAATCGCCGAGCTTGAGCAGGTTGCAGAGCAGGTTGTAGCTATGCCCCAGCTCGAGCTTCGCGGCCTGATGGCGATGTGCAGTCGCGAGTCGGGCGGCGACTGGGCGCGTCGCGAGTTCGCTGAGGTGCGACAGTTGCGAGATCAACTTCAGACTAAACTCGGATCTCAAATCCACCTCGATCAACTTTCGATGGGCATGAGCGGCGATTATCGTGAAGCGATTGCAGAAGGCTCTACCATGCTGCGAATCGGATCGAGTTTGTTCGAAGGTATTCTTTAGCGGTGGCCGTTTTGTCGACCGTTCGACAGGCAGAGCCTGCAATTCAGTGCGTTCCCAGGCAGAGCCTGGGAACGAGATACTGGCGATTAGCGAGAAGTGTCAAAACAAAGAGGAACGTTTGCATGCGGAATCGTCAAAGTGGTTTGCGAGTTGTACGCGCTGTGATCGTGTGTTTTGGCGCGATGATCGCTTTTCACGGGACGTTCACACCGTCGGCTAGTGGACAAGAGAAGGCTCAGCCATTCCCGCCGGTGCCGATTGAATCCGTCGCCCGCTACACAGCATTTCGAACGGCAGGACCGATTTCAGTTGATGGCAAACTAGACGAGCCGAGTTGGATGAAGGTGCCGCGGTCTCCGAAGTTCGTCGATCTTATTTCTGGCAAGCCGACCATTTACGACACCCAGGCCGCAGTGATGTGGGACGACGAACATCTTTACGTGGGCTATTGGATCGAAGAGCCGATGGTGAAAGGGAAGTTCACCGAACGCGACTCGCCGATTTACGAAGACAACGATGTGGAGTTGTTTGTCGCTGGCGCGGATGCGTATTACGAGTTCGAGATCAATTCGCTGGGGACGATTTACGAAGGGCTGTTTGTTTGGCAAGATGCGTTCGAAGCGAAAGGCTATAGCAAACTTGCCGAGTTGGATCAAACTCGTTCCGATGTCAAGTTCCAGGCGTTTAACGGTGTGGGGCTTACAACGCATCCGCGCGGCAAACGGTGGGCTTATCTGAAGTGGGATTTTCCGCAATTGAAATCAGCGGTTCACATTGATGGGACGCTCAATGATGCGACCGATCGCGATCGTGGCTGGACGGTGGAATTAGCGCTGCCTTGGTCTGGAATGAAGCTGCTAACGATGGCCGACGGACGCAGCGCTCCGCCCAAACAAGGCGATGTGTGGCGGATGGATTTTTCACGTTTCAACCAGTTCAAAGAAGCCGTACCGGCTAAAGATTCGGGCGGTTGGGCTTGGAGTTCGCACGGCGTCTGGGATTCGCATGTGCCTGAGGTGTTTCCGTTCATCACCTTTTCATCGGACAAAGTCTCTGAGTGACTTTGCCCTCACAGCATTGACTTTTGTGTTTTACTCGGCAAAGCATCGTTGCCAAAAAAGATCGATGTTTCGCAAATGCTGCAGGTGATCTTCGGCTGATTCTCCAGCGAAACCAAGCACCGTAAAACGCCCTCGTGTCGCTTGGCTGACTGACTGCAACGCACCAGATTTTGAGTCAGTATCCGAAGTGCGACTCATGGACAGTGAGTGAAGCAAGTAGTCGGCAGTTTCAGTTGTGCTTGCGTAAGAAGTCGGTTGCGAGGAATGCGACAACACGAACTTCTTTTCGCCGCGCGAAGCTAGCGTGGCAAAGCGTAAAAAATCTTGCATGTTCACCTGCGAGACGATTCGCTCGGGCGCACCTGCAATTGAGCCCGCAACCAAGCCCGCATAGATCGAATCCGCCGTTACGATTGCGGAAACTCGATCGAAGTTTCGTGGCTGGCTCAAGATCTCTCGTATCGATCCGTATCCAGCACTGAAGGAAGAGAGCGTCACGTTGGGGACTTGTTCGGCAGCTTGACCCAGATCGTTCTGTTGAGTTGCTGCGTGCACTGATAGCGCAGCGAATGCAAACCAGCTTGAAACTAACATAGCAACGACTTGCAATAGTTTACTTGGCATCGATTTCCTCGAAAGTGACGTTACCAATTCGGTACTTTTTCCAATCTTTGTAATCAAAATGCCACCACTCAAATTCATACACTCTGAATCCCTCAGCTTCCATCGCTTGACGCAACCGGTAGCGATACCAGCGTTGTCGCGATGTCCCGCCCGGGTACATCGGGAAAGAACGGTTCGAGAACTCATCGTAACCCGAGACCATTTGAATGGGATCGCCCGATTGCAAATCGTAAAGGGACAGATCGACCGCGCAGCCGCGATTGTGGCGCGAGCCGTTGGCAGGGTTTGCAACAAAATCCTTCATCGAATCGGGCGTTGCATCCCAGAACATTTTGGTGACATGCCACGGTCGATAAGCATCGTGGATCAAGAGACCGAGCCCATCTGATTTCAAACGCTGATGAATTCTTACAACTGCCGCAGCGGCGGGAGCTTGCATGAAGGCTCGGGGTTGCTGATAGAACACCGCGCCTGTGAAATTGTTGTTAGTCGCGTATCGCACATCGAGTTTTATAGTCGGATCTAGTGTGGCAAGTTCAACTAATTGCGTTTCGGTAAAGTCGCCTGTTTCAGCCGGAGGTGAAGCCGCCAATGCAGCCGCCCGCAAACTATCGATCGGTTGCAACGGCACGATTTTAAACGTCTCACCGTCCTTGGTACCAACCTCGCGCCGCGAGAACTTTACCTCCGCAGCCACGACTTGAGTTGCAATGCCTTTTGCATCCCGCGCGAATTCAAGCCGCTCGCCGTGATACAGTCCATAATCTGGGAACGCGAACACGTTCTCATTGATCTCGGTCAATGGATAAGTGTAAAACCATTCGATCAACGCGACCAACTTGCCTTGGTCCTCTAAGACGTACAACGTGTTGTGATCCCATCCGTATTCACCGATCAGACCTTTCCAGCGATCAGGAATATCGGCGGGCGGAGCCGATTCCATTCTCGTGTACGCCGTCGTACCGATCTTGATCGAGCCGGGAGCAGTGATGTCGATTTTTGTTCCGTAGCCCAGGACATCGTCGGTCACAATGCTGCCGTCGCTTTCACTGGCTCGCAGCGCGTAACGATATGAGCCACGTTGCAAGTACACATCGGCGTTCATTTCGCTGATGTGAATAACCTCATTACCCGCGAACTGTTGATAATCGCCGACCAGTGCCGAAGCTCGGTGTGTCTCGATTGCTACTGTTGTTGAGTAATTAGGCAGCGGTTGATCATTCTTGCTGGCTAGCATCAGCCTGAGCGCGTAGTTGGTGAGCCTTTCCACCAGTGGGTTGCTACCGTCCAGTGACGATGCGGCCACGACACCGAGTTGCTGTTGTGGCAACACCGCCAATTCCGTTGAAAATCCATAAACGGCACCGCCGTGTCCGATCATAGTCGAACCATCCAGTCCGCTGATGCTAAAGCCCAAGCCAAATCCTTGCGATTTCCCGTTAGTGTCCTGGATCGGAGTCGTCATCAATGCGAGCGACTCGCGACTGAGGATTCGACCACTGGAAGTTGCACCTTCGCGGAATAAACAGCCGATGAATTTACTCAAATCAAGCACTGACGAATACATATTTCCAGCAGGCCCGGTCCCTAATAAAAATTCGGGGGCAACGAAACGGCGGCCGTCGTAGGTCCACATCCAACCTGTCGCAAGGTTTGATTGGATGTCGGCAGTCGCAGCAAAGCTGCTGTTGTTCATTTCCAACGGATCGAGAATCGTCTTCTTGACGCGATCCGGATGCGATTCGTTGAGTTGCGATTCTAAGACTGAGCCAACCACCGCAATCGCAGCGTTCGAGTACTTGGTTCTCGTCTCAGGTTTATAGACTAGCGAAGTCAAGTTGAGACTGGCGACGGTTGCGGAAAGCGAGGGTTGCGTTGGGTCGAAGTAATTGCCAACTGGCGATTCTCGCACTAAGCCCGATCGATGCGACATCAGTTGTCGCAAAGTAAGCGGAATACCAAGTTCGTTTCGAGGTTTGAACTGCGGAACATATTGTTGCACCGGAGCATCAAGCGTCAATTTGCCTTCTTCGACCAACTGCATGACTGCAATGTCGGTGAACAACTTGGAAACGGAACCCACTCGGTACACGGTATCCGCCGTCGCTGGCACTTCGCGTTTGGCGTCCTGAAAACCGAATCCGTGAGACCACACGACGCTTGAGCCATCGACCACCGCCATAGAGAAGGCTGGGATTTTTTTTTGATTGACTTCGTATTCGATCGCTTGCTTCAGTTTTATGATCGCAGGCGAAAGCGAGCTCGAGCGATCCTGCGCGGAGCTGCTAGTGAACAGCGTCAGAGTAAGCGCAATGGTCAGCGCAGCGGAGTTGGGTTTCATACAATTAAATCTCGTAAGCGGTGTGAGCTTCTAAGCGCGGCTTACGATTGTACCTGCAATTTAACTGGCACGTTATTAAGTGGCACGTTTCAACGATAGAGATAGGAGAGGGCAGGTAAACTTCAGTGGTGCGTAATTAGACGGATTGCGACTGGAGCACTTTTCCGTCATGGACGATCAACTCGTCGGGCCGAGCATCTCGGGCTTCGTCAAGTGCTCCCTCAAGTCGCTGCATAAAAGTTCCGACACTCTCGTTTCGAATGACTGAGGCGAGCGCGATGCAGAAGCGATCTGGAACGGTTCTGTTGTGCAGTACGTCACGACGCGAGTCCGCTAACGCTTGCTGCATTTTGCCAGCCCTGTCGAGGGCTGCGTCCATTTTACTGCCTGGCATGAAGATACACAGAGTGTGTTGATTGATTCGGCAGATCACGTCGATACCGCGGACTTGTTGTTGAATGAGTGTTAGAGTGTTCGCCCAGCAGGTTTCGCCCAACTGCGATTCCAAACGGTCAAGGCCGACGGCGTCGAGCATGATTGCGGTGGCTGGCAAGTCGCCGAGACTGAGTTGCGCAAGGTGAACTTCGAGTCGATGCAGAAACACATTCAGGTCTAGCACATCTGCTGTGGCTTCATTAACAGTGGATGGCGGCGGCTGCGCGATGGCAGCCATTTCGTTTGATAGCTGTGGTTGGCGAGTTCGTTCAGGACCATCTTCGTTTGGCAAGTTCGTGCGCGCGGTGGGCGTGGCGGCAACTTGGGAAGTAGCAAACGGGAGCCCGCCAAGTTTGACATTCGCGATCTCGCGTTGGTGCGCTGTATCAACTGCATCCGAATCGTCCGACGATTTACCTGATTCGATGCGTACCCATTCACCTTCCTTCAACGAGTATCCGCAATTGCGTCCATTTTTCTTGGCAAGGTAAAGCCCTTCGTCGGCGCGACGGTAAGCCGATTCGATGGACTCGCCATTTCTTAGCTGGGTTAAACCAGCGCTCGCGGTTAACGTCAAACTGAGATCGAGGTAGGTGATCACTTTTTCACTTACCGCAGCTCGCAGCGCCGCAGCTTGTGCTGCGATTTCATCGAACGTAGCGCCGCGAAGAACCACCGCGAACTCTTCGCCACCGTAACGCGCCGCGTAATACTTGCTACCGCCCCACTGCGCAATTCGCTCGGCGAACATGGCCAGGACCGAATCACCGGCCAGATGCCCATGCGTATCGTTGCAACTCTTGAAGTGATCAATGTCGATCATCAAGAGAGCGATCACTTCGTCGGGCGTAGCAGATTGAATACAACCGTGCAGGTGTTCATTCAACGCTCGACGATTGGCTAGTCCAGTCAACGCGTCCGTGCGAGCTTCGGTAGCGATGGCTTCGATCTGGCGCGATTGTTGATGAATCTGATTTTGAGCGTCAGCAAGTTGGCTCTGCATGACCGCGTTAGCTTCGATCAATTCGTTGATCGCTGATAGGATGGAACCAGGTTCTTGAGCGGTCGGGTCCAGTCGCTCGTTGATATGCGAGACTCGCACACTATGCGCCGTAACACCCGCGGCAACACGATGTGTTAATGACTGCAACTGTTCCGCCAAACCTTTTAGCCGCAGCGACTCTTCGAGTGTCGAAATCGATACCAATTGCGAGCGATCGCGTTCGGCTTGCCGGTGCATGATCGTTGCTACAACCACGCTTCCAGCGAGGACTCCGGTCATAGTACAAAGCAGCTCTAGCATTGTGTTCCTGGATCAGCTCGGGCAATGATACAATCGGCTGACTTAATTACATCGACGTGAAAAAGGTCGCATATTCGTAGGAAAAGCTACAATTTGATTCGGTGTTTACTCTATCTAGCGACAGGCTTGCGCGGGATTTGGCGAAGTTTTCTCCTTTCAACTGGGAAATAACTGGTAGGTTCGTCAAAATCTGAATGTAGCTGTTAAAGACTACTGGTCCTTGCTCCTACCCTTGACTGGATGCCGAATCCAGGAGTGGGGACACGCGTTGGGGAACCAAATTCAAGACTCAGTTAACGAACGAGTGGCAGCATGCTTGCTCGGCTTGCTTACGATCCCCAGAAGGATGACACGCTGGAGTTCGTCCAGTTGCATTTGGCCTTCTTCATAACACTAGCTTGAGCGGATAAAGGAACCGAATTCTGGAGTATTGAATCATGTTAGCACTCGCTGCGTCCTGCGGCTGATTCAGTTACTACCGTTACTAACCGCTCATTGCTAAGTTAACGCACAACCAGCGAATGATCCGCCTGGCGACGTCATCCCGAACTTTGCCATCGGGGACTAGTTCGGACCGTAAAATGCACTGGCTTGTCGGGCTCTGCAGCCTCTTCGTTGTTCAATGCGGTATCGATAGGGAAAATGGTGCATTCGATTCTTCAAAACACGCCGACTGGCTTGTACTGCGCTGCGGGGGACTTTTATGTCGACCCACGGCAACCAGTGCGGCGAGCTGTGATTACGCATGCGCATAGCGATCATGCGCGTTGGGGAAGTCGGCATTACTTGGCGGCCGCGCCTGGAGAGTTGTTGCTGCGGATGCGGATGGGAACCGAGGCAGATTTTCAATTCTTGCGCTACGGAGAACCGTTGCAGGTTGGTGGTGTGACGCTCAGTTTCCATCCTGCGGGACATATTCTTGGGTCAGCTCAGGTGCGGCTGTAAGCGGGCGGGAGAGTGGAAGTGGTGACGGGCGATTATAAACTTGGCGATGATCCAACGTGTGCAAGTTGGGAGCCGGTGCGATGTCATTTGTTAGTGACGGAGTCGACGTTCGGGTTGCCCATTTACCGCTGGCCGGATGAGGAGGCTACGCGGGGTGCGCTCAATGCGTGGTGGCGCGAGAGCGGAGCGGAGGGGAAGTGCTGTGTGCTGTATGGTTATGCAGTGGGTAAGAGTCAACGGTTGCTGGCGAGTTTAGATCCAAGCATCGGTCCGATCTATACGCATGGAGCGGTCGAAAGGGGTTGCGAAGTTTATCGTGCGAGCGGTGTGAATTTACCGAGTACGCAGTATGTCGGCCAAGCTCGTGCAAAAAATGATTGGCGAGGCGCGATGGTAATTGCGGTGCCAAGCGCGCATGGGACGGCTTGGGCACGACGCTTTGGACCGACGAGCACCGCGATGGCGAGCGGTTGGATGATGACTCGTGGGACGCGGCGCAGGCGCAGCGTTGATCGCGGATTCATTGTCAGCGATCACGTCGACTGGCCATCACTGTTAACTGCGGTAGCGGCCAGTGACCCGGAAACAGTGTGGGTCACTCATGGATATTCAGCCATCGTCGCGCGTTACTTGCAATCGCTCGGTCGCGATGCTCATTCCATCGACAATCGCTCGCGGACCGAAGGCGAAGAAGATGCGCTCGATGAATTGGCAGTTGAGGAACCACTGACATGATGCGCTTTGCGGAACTCTATTCGCGGCTTGATGCGACGACGAAGACCAACGAAAAGATCGCGGCGATTGCTAACTACTTAGCGACCGTCGATGCAGCCGATGCGGCTTGGGCGGTCTACTTTCTATCGGGCAACAAACTTCGACAACTTGTACCGACCAAGCACTTGCGCGGCTGGGCAACTGAGCAAGCTGGGATTGACGCTTGGCTGTTCGACGAATGTTATCAAACGGTCGGTGACTTGGCGGAGACGTTAGCGCTGGTCGTCCCGCCCGGTGTGTTAAGTCAACCGCGAACGTTGGCTGAGTGGATCGAGGGTCGACTCTTACCGTTAAGGGCATTGAACGAAGCGGAGCAGCGTGAAAGTGTGCTCGAGATCTGGCGCGAGACGCCAGCCGACGTGCGGCTGGTAATTATGAAGTTGATCACCGGTGCTTTTCGCGTTGGTGTCAGTCGTCAATTGGTCACGCGCGCCATTGCGACTCAGTTCCATCTTGCGGCTGACGTTGTCTCGCATCGCTTGATGGGCGATTGTAAACCCACGCCGGAGTTCCTTATGCGAGTGACGGCGGTGACTGACAACGAAACGCTGCCCAGCACTCCTTATCCATTTTGTCTCGCGCATCCCATCGATCCGGACAAGGGTCCTGAATCGCTTGGTAAGATCGAAGAGTACATGGCTGAGTGGAAGTGGGACGGGATTCGTGGGCAAGTGATTCGTCGGGAAGGGCAAACGTTTGTGTGGTCGCGTGGCGAAGATCTGATGGAGAATCGTTGGCCTGAAATTGAGTCGGCTGCGGCGCTGTTGCCTGACGGGACAGTCCTGGATGGTGAGATCCTCGCGTCGCTCGTTGGTCAGGTCTTGCCGTTCGCAGCGTTGCAGCGACGTATCGGACGCAAAACGGTTGGCAAGAAATTGTTGGCCGAAGTTCCGGTCGTGTTCTACGCGTTTGATTTGCTGGAGCATGCAGGGCGCGATGTGCGACAAGAGTCGCTAATGGTGCGGCGGCAGAGATTGGAAGCGCTGCTAAGCAGCATTTCGCATCCGCATCTGCGATCGACCGAGTGCTTGCTTGGGAACTCATGGGAGGACTGGCAAAGCGTGCGGATGTCTAGCCGCGAGCGCAATGCCGAAGGACTGATGCTCAAACGCAAGGACTCAACGTACGACGTCGGCCGAGTTCGCGGGACGTGGTGGAAATGGAAAGTTGCACCTTATACGATCGATGCCGTGTTACTCTACGCACAAAAAGGGCACGGGAAGCGAGCGGGTTTGTTTACCGACTACACATTTGCATTGTGGGACGATGGAAAACTTGTGCCGTTTGCTAAAGCCTACAGTGGGCTCGACGACGCGGAGATTCGGCAAGTGGATCGTTTCGTGCGCGAGCACACGACGGAAGCCTTCGGACCGGTACGCAGTGTTACGCCGAAGTTGGTGATGGAACTTGCATTCGAAGGACTTCAACGCAGCACGCGTCACAAAAGTGGAATCGCAACTCGCTTTCCACGCATCGCTCGCTGGAGACACGACAAACTACCTGAGGATGCGAACACATTGAGCGAATTGCTCGAATTGCTGCCGACCAGTTAACGATGTTGCTGAAGTCACTTCTCCAATCAATTGCATGTACCCAACCATCAGTCAAACTACCGCAAACAAAATCGCTAAAGAAGCCACTCAAGCCACGAGTCCAACGCTGGGCCGACTTGATACGCCTTCGCAGATCTTGGATCGCTATTTTGAGACGATAGGTTGGAAGCCGTTTCGTTTTCAGCGATCGGCTTGGCGAGCCTATCGCGAGGGTTCAAGTGGATTGATTCATTCGGCAACGGGCACAGGGAAAACGTTGGCAGCGTGGTTGGGTCCAATTTTAAAATGGTTGCAAGAGAATCCGAATCGAGCTAAGTGGAATGCCAAGCGTCCGCCGCCTTTGCGAGTGCTGTGGATCACTCCGCTACGTGCGCTCGCCGGCGATACCGAGAACTCACTTCGTCAGCCGATTGAAAAGCTGGGATTGCCATGGCGACTTGAATCGCGAACAGGAGACAGTAAAGCGAGTGTAAAGGCGCGACAACTCAAGAGCTTGCCTACCGCGTTAATCACCACGCCCGAGAGTTTGTCGTTGATGTTGACGCACGAAACTTTGCTGGATCAGTTCGGTCGTGTCGAAGCGGTGATCGTGGATGAATGGCACGAATTGCTGGGGACCAAACGTGGCATCCAAACTGAGCTAGCGATCACTCGGCTTCGCAAACTGAATCCAAGTCTGCGCATTTGGGGATTGTCCGCGACCTTGGGAAATCTGGAGCAAGCGTTGGAAGTGCTGGTTGGTCTCGACGCAGCACCGCGCGCGAATATCATTCAAGGCTACAAGAAAAAGCAACCGAATCTTACTTCGCTGTTACCTGAGTCAATCGATCGCTTTCCGTGGTCCGGTCATATCGGCGTGCGGATGGTCCCGGCGGTTGTGGATTTGATTGAGCGTTGTCAATCGGCGTTGGTGTTTACAAACACACGCTCGCAAACAGAAATTTGGTATCAAGAGTTACTGAGTCGTCGCCCGGACTGGGCGGGGCTGATCGCTTTGCATCATGGATCGCTGGACGCGAGCGTTCGGAATTGGGTCGAAGATGGGTTGCGGAAGCGAAAGTTGCGAGCGGTAGTTTGCACAAGTAGCTTGGACCTCGGAGTTGACTTCACTGCGGTCGATCAAGTCTTTCAAATTGGTAGCCCGAAAGGCTCAGCGCGATTGTTGCAGCGAGCCGGACGAAGTGGTCATCAACCGGATGCGGTCAGCCAACTTGCATTTGTGCCGACCAATGCGATCGAGTTGATCGAACTGGCAGCGGCTCAAGATGCAATCGCTAAAGGAGAACTTGAATCCAGGCCGCTACTGAGTAAGCCGCTCGATGTTCTTGTCCAGCATGTGGTGACCATTGCGATCGGTGGTGGGTTCGAGCCGAATGAGTTGCTGAACGAAGTGCGAACAGCGGTCAGCTACCGGTCGCTCACCGATGCAGAATGGAAATGGGTTTTGGATTTTGTTGTTCAAGGTGGTGCTTCGCTCAAAGCTTATCCTGATTTTCATCGCGTCGAAGTGCTCGATGGCCGATATCAAGTTACGCGTCGGCGAGTCATCACGGACCATCGCATGAACATCGGCACGATCGTCTCGGATGCCGCCATGCAAGTGAAGTATTTGAAAGGCAGCACGCTTGGAACGGCTGAGGAATCATTTCTTTCAAAACTGAAGCCCGGCGATAAGTTTCTCTTTGCCGGTCGCTTAGTGCAACTGGTGCGAGTGCGGGATAATACCGATTATGGCCGTCGAGCCACAGGTACACCGGAGACCGTTCCTCGTTGGGCGGGTGGTCGGATGCCACTGTCAAGCGAACTGAGCGAG
>Ga0163144_10025618_pt1 | contig 11509 bp, 7 predicted proteins | sample OliLak19BULKMAT1_FD_123175 | JGI IMG/M metagenome (GOLD analysis project Ga0163144, IMG submission 123175) | Freshwater microbial mat bacterial communities from Lake Vanda, McMurdo Dry Valleys, Antarctica - Oligotrophic Lake LV.19.BULKMAT1 | ecosystem: Environmental > Aquatic > Freshwater > Lake... | reverse complement strand
TATACCTCTATACTTTATCCTTCTATACCTTCTCAATGCTAGCAGGAAAAAACATACTTCTCGGCATTACCGGCAGCATAGCTGCATATAAAAGCGCATTCCTTACCCGATTATTTGTCAAAGCAGGAGCCAACGTAAAAGTTGTGATGACTCCTGCTGCAAAAGACTTTATCACACCTCTTACGCTTTCTACACTTTCCAAACATCCTGTTTATTCCGAATTTACATCCGGAGATCAGGATGAATGGAACAACCATGTAGATATTGGATTGTGGGCAGATATCGTGTTGATAGCTCCTGCTACGGCAGATATTATTGCTAAAATGGCAAATGGGATTTGTGATAATTTATTGTTGGCGGTATATTTGTCTTTTCCATCGAGCTATTCTACGCATGCAATTCCTTCCCTAAAGGGGAGGGTTAGGGTGGGGCTTCCGGTATTTATTGCCCCTGCAATGGACATGGATATGTTTCAACATCCTTCCACTAAAGCAAATTTGAAAAGACTAGAGTCTTACGGAAATATCATTATTCCTCCGGATAATGGTGAACTTGCCAGCGGGCTAAGCGGTGAAGGAAGAATGGCAGAACCAGAAGCCATCGTTCAATTTCTTTCTGAACAATTAAAAAAAAAGTCTCCGTTAAACGGTAAAAAGGCATTAGTTACTGCCGGCCCCACTTACGAAGCTATAGATCCTGTACGTTTTATTGGAAATAATTCATCCGGCAAAATGGGTTTTGCGGTGGCTGAAGAATTAGCTGCCCAAGGTGCAGATGTAACCTTGGTATGCGGACCTAACTCGCTTTCAATTCAAAATAAAGCTATCAGGAGAGTAGATATCACATCGGCTGAAGAAATGTACCATCAGTGTATTAAATATTCAAAACACAATGATATTACGGTGATGGCTGCTGCCGTTGCAGATTTTCGTCCGGATAAAAAGGAAAAAGTAAAGATAAAGAAGGATAAAGGCTTTGAAGCAATAAACCTGAGTCCAACCAAAGATATTCTTGCAGAACTTGGTAAAAGAAAGAACGCCCGCCTGCCGGACGGGCAGGGAAGCATGCTGGTGGGATTTGCACTTGAAACAGATAATGAATTAGCGAATGCAAAAAAGAAACTGCACAATAAAAACCTGGATATCATCGTTCTAAACTCTCTCAAGGATGAAGGGAGCGGATTTGGGCACGATACAAACAAAATCACTATTATTGACAAGCAAAAGACACGAACGCTTGATCTGATGAGTAAAAAGGAAGTTGCAAAGAATATTGTGGCAGAAATAATCAATCGTATAAAGAAAAAGTAAGCAACATGCAGTCGCTAATTGCCAAAATAGAGAAGATTAAAATGGTAACATTGGTTTTATTGCTAACTGCCGTTTGCCAATTGCCAATTGTTGCCGCAGCACAAGAATTAAATTGTTCTGTACAAGTGCTTTTGCAGCTGCAAAAAGGCTCCGCACAGCAGGAAAGTTCAGCGGATAAAAAAATATTGCAAACTCTTCAGCAGTCTATTTTTGAATTCATGAATAACCGTAAGTGGACGAATGATGTTATTCAGCAGGATGAAAGAATTGAGTGCAGTGTTGTCATCTCAGTTACCGATAAAGGCGCAGCGGATGAGTTTAGAGGTACTATCCAGGTACAGGCACGCAGACCTGTCTACAAAGCATCTTATAATTCCTTAGTGTTGAACGTGCTGGATAAAAACTTCGCTTTTAAATATATCGAATATCAGCCGCTGGAATTTTCGGAGAGTACTTATTTAACTAATCTTACTTCTGTGCTTGCATATTACGCGTATATAATTATTGGTACTGATTACGACAGCTTTTCCATGGAAGGTGGTTCTCCTTATTTTCAAAAAGCGCAAACGATCGTATCAAATGCTCAATCTACCAATGAAAGCGGATGGAAATCGTTTGAAGACAATAATAACAGGTATTGGATCGTAGAAAACATTCAGAACTTTACATTTAAACCGATGAGAGAATGCATGTACAAATACCATCGCCTGGGGTTTGATGCAATGGCAGATGACCTGGCAGCAGGAAGGGCTGCAGTGCTTCAATCTCTTTTACTTTTAAAGAAAGTACACGAGATCAAACCAAGTTCCTACAGCATGCAACTATTTTTTTTGGCGAAGGCAGATGAGATCGTAAATCTTTTTTCTCTTGCAGAACCTGCTGAACGGACGAAGGTGATGGAACTGCTTAATGAAGTGGATCCTGCTAACAGCGCTAAATACGGCAAGATGACGGAAGAATTGCAGCGCGTGAATCCTCAGTAGATATTCCAGGTACAGGCCCATTTGTAATCTGTCTCCAGTATTTAGATCTATACATTAAGCACCGTATTCTTTTACAATTTTATTCAGCCACTTGAGCATAAACAGGATGATAACGGTAGTGGCTATGACAATTACAAAATTGACCAGAAAGAAATTCGCTTTGTGTTCATATCCGTCCCATAAAGAAGCAAGAACACCACTCATTTTATTTCCGATAGATGTAGACAGAAACCAGCCACCCATCATCAGGGCCGTGAGGCGGGGAGGGCTCAGTTTGGAAACAAGTGAAAGTGCCATTGGGCTAAGACATAATTCTCCGATAGTGATCACGCCATAACAGCCTACCAGCCACAGCATTGAACTTTTTTCGAGGCCATTGTGACATACAAAAGTGGCTCCCACCATTACCAACGTGGAAAGGCCGGTGATAAAAAATCCATAGAATATTTTCCATGGTGTGGATGGCTCGCGGTTCTTACTTCGAAGAAACGAAAAGAAAACAACCACCGGGAATGTAAGGAGTACTACCCATATTGGATTTACCGACTGAAATATTTCCGTGGACACAAGCTTTACACTTTCTCCTTCTGCGGGTAGTTTTTCTGCGGGAAGATTTTTAAAATATAACGGATAATTGATCTCCTTCACCGGCCTGCCATTGGCATCCCGTTCAATCCTGAATTGCTCATCGGCACGGGGAACAGAATCTTTTACATACTTCACTTCCTGCACCATACCAAGCACTTTTGCCGGGGGTACGAGGGCTGCAGATATCTCGCGGTCCGTGTACTTATCCGCCCAAGTGGTAAGAGCGGTGCCGTTCTGCTTAAAAATACCCCAGAACACAATTGCCACTGCAAACACTGCCAGCAATGCAGCGATAGGCCTGCGGTCTTCCGGGTTGGAGCGGACAAGAAGTGAAATATAAAATCCTGCAACAGGCAAAGCTCCCAGAATAAAAGCATCCGTGCTGTCGCTTCCAAAGATATTTCCTGGAAGTATCCAGCCTATATATCCTGCAATAACAGCCGGCAACAACACTACACCAAAGATCTTTGCCAGGGACATATCCTCAGGATTCATAGGCTTACGCACATCTGCATGCGCATAATGTTTTTGCCCGATCCAAAAAATGGCTACTCCCACAAACATTCCAATTCCGGCTGCCATGAAAGCATGTCCCCAGCTGAATGTATTACGCAGATATGCTCCAAAGAAATTGCAGATGAATGCACCGATATTAATACCCATGTAAAAGATATTATAGCCGGCATCCTTCATGGCCTTGTATTTGGGCTCGTTGTATACGTTTCCTAAAAGGGTGGAGATGTTAGGTTTGAAAAATCCGTTGCCGATTATAATAAGCGCCTGTGAGATCCAGAAAGCGGTCATCCCTGGAATTGCCAGTCCGCAATAACCAATTCCCATGAGTATTCCACCCAGCGTGATAGACCATTTGTATCCCAGCACTCTATCAGCAAGCAAGCCTCCGATGAAAGGGGTAAGATAAACCAGCGCAATAAAAGTTCCGAAAATATCAGATGCACTTTTGTTGTCCATGCCAAGTCCTCCTTTTTCGGAGTCTGTCATGTACAAAAAGAAAATACCCAGCATGAGGTAAAAGCCAAAACGCTCCCACATCTCCGATAGAAAAAGAAAAGGAAGTGCTTTGGGGTGTTTTAGCCTGGGTTCGCTCATGCAGATAAAAGATTAATGGATTCCGTGCATTCTCTTTTCAAGCCAGCGGAACAATGCAAATAATACTACAGCTGCAATACCGCTAAGTGCAATAAATACACAGAAGAATGTAAAGAGGTTGTTTATCTCAATTCCCATAAATGAAGGCATTGCAACCGGAGCAGCAGCAGCTTCTCCCGTACTTGGAGGGATAAGAGCGCTGAGCGTTCCCGCAAATTTGTTGGCAGCCGCATTTGCTAAAAACCAGGTTCCCATCAGCAAAGAAGAAAAACGCAGAGGAGCAAGTTTAGAAACCATGCTTAATCCGATAGGGGATAAGCTAAGTTCACCCATGGTATGGAGGATGTAAAGCGTAACCAACCACCACATGCTGATCTTGGTTGAAGAATCAACACCGTGAACTCCGAAAGCGATAACTACGTATCCCAATGTCAACAGAAGCAATCCAAATGCCATTTTCATAGGAGAAGAGGGCTCCATTTTGTTTGCATTCAGCTTATTCCACATCACTGTAAATAAAGGAGCAAGTAAAATAACGCCTAATGGATTAATGGATTGGAACCAGGAAGCGGGCATTTCCCAAGAACCGATAAAGCGGTTTGTCTGAGTATCGGCAAATAATGTGAGTGAAGCACCTGCTTGCTCAAAACAAGCCCAGAAGAATACCACAAAGAACGCAAGAATGAAAATAACAGATATGCGCTGGCTTTCTTCCCGTGTAAGCGATTTATCCGAGAAAATTATTATTGGCATAGCAACCATGGCAGCATAAATGAAATAACCTATAATGTCAATATCTGTATTAAATAAACTTTTTAAATTGAGCAATAAGAAAATTGCGGCAATGGACCCTCCAATAATACCGTACGTTGTTAAATCCATTTTTTGCTTAGGCATTCCAAGAGGTTCTCCTTCAGCAGAAAGAAGATATTTTTTCTTTAACACTTCAAATGTTACTGTGCTGATGAGCATTCCGATAGCAGCAGCTAAAAATCCAAATCTAAAATCATGAATGTTGCCTGTTTCACTCAAACTTCCGCATACAAGAGGGGAAAAGAATGCACCCAGGTTTATTCCCATGTAAAATATAGTGAAGGCACCATCCACACGGTGATCGCCTTTTGGATAAAGCTGGCCCACCATGGTAGAAATATTTGGTTTAAAGAACCCGTTTCCAATGATGAGGAATGTCAACCCGGCCCACATCATGGTTATGGCAGAAGGGCTTTGTACTCCATCCGTAACCGCGCTTCCGCTGAAGAACATAAGGAATTGGCCTATTGCCATTAATATACCTCCTACCAAAATGCTTCTTCTATTACCCCAATAGCGGTCACTGATATAACCTCCCAAAAGAGGAGTGAGGTATACAAGGCCGGTGAAGCTGCCATAAATATTAGATGCATCTGCGTTGCTCATGTACAGCGCTTTTGTCATAAACAGAATAAAAATAGCCCGCATACCATAATAGGAGAAACGTTCCCACATTTCGGTAGCAAACAGCAAGTAAAGTCCTTTTGGATGTCCTTGTTTTATCGTAGTCATTATGTTTGATTTTAGGTTGAGCGAATATAGAAAAATACTTTCAGGCAGTTGAAATGCTATCAGCTCTTCAGAATTCTAATTAATTAGTTCCAAATCCATCTCTTTCAATGGAATAATGGTGAGACATGTGCCTCATACTCAGAACCGGGATCTTTGAATGATTTACGATCTGCTGTGCAAATGTTCCCATGAAAATACCTGTTATTTCAGATTCGTGGCCGGTATTAATAATGATCAGGTCGCAGTTGTTTTTTTCTCCATACTCCATGGCGGCTTCTGCCAGATTGTTTCCTTTAACAACGGTGGTTATATAAGGCAGGTTAGTAGCGGCAATATTTTTTTCTAATGAAGAAAGTTTGATATTAAACTTGCTAAGCGCTGTTGTTTCTGAAGAATCGGGGAGGCCCAGAATATGAATTTTTGCTCCGAATTGCCTTGCAATTGCTGTAGCCAGATTTACTTTTTCCCTGCTATGGATGGAGTTATCCACGGGCAATAAAATATTTTGAAATCCTATATTTCCGGTATCTTTTTGCATAGTAAGAACCGGAATTTCAGACTGAGTAACCACACGCTGCGAGTTGCTTCCAATAAACATCTCCTTGTAGCCGGAAATTCCATGAGTACCCATGACGATGAGGTCGATTTTTTTATTTTTAGAAAAATCAATTATCTCAGCATCTATATTTCCTGTTGAAACATACACTTCGGGAGTAATGCCATGCTTTGTACGGATATCAGCTTGCAGATCATCCAGTTTAGCGCTAACTGCTTTTTCTATTTCGGTAATAGTAGGGAGATCACTTTTTGTTTCGGGCAAAATTGAAAATCCGAAGCCGTTGTACGGAACAATATGGAGCAACAATAAATCGGCCTTTAATAATTTAGCCAGAGTGGTTGCTTTTGAGAGAACTGTTGCTGCTGTTTCGGAGAAATCTACCGGAACAAGAATTTTTTTGATGATTGTACTCATGTTGGTTTTGAATTATGTGGGTTAAACAGAAAAGCCTTCGTTAAAAGTTTGTATTCTATAAATTCTCCAGAATGAAATTTGTAAGCATCGTTCGCAAATGAAGTGTACCGTTGCCTCCGCTGATACCATGTGCCTTGTCGGGGTACGCAAAAAAATCAAATTGTTTGTTCGCTTTAACAAGTTCGCTCACCATTTCAACTGAATTTTGGAAATGTACATTGTCATCCGCGGTTCCATGCACCAATAAGAACTTTCCTTTCAGCTTGTTTACATGATTGATAGGAGAATTATCATCATAGCCGCTGGCATTATCCTTTGGCAGTGCCATGTAACGCTCGGTGTATATATTGTCATAATATCTCCAGTTGGTAACAGGAGCAACCGCCATAGCCATTTTAAAAATACCTGCCCCGTTGTTGTAAGCCGGATCGGCTCCTTTGGTGATGCACAGCGCGCTCATGTAACCTCCATAGCTCCATCCCCATATTCCAATGCGTGATTTATCCACATAGGGGAGTGTGCTCAGATATTTGGCCGCTTCTATCTGGTCTTCGGTTTCAAGCTTGCCCAATTGCTTGTACGTACACTTTTTGAATTTTGCTCCTCGTCCGCCAGTTCCCCGGTTGTCAACGGACACAATAATATATCCTTTCTGGCAGAGCATTTGGTACCAAAAATAATCTCTGTCCCACACATTTTTTACGGTATTGGAACCGGGTCCCCCATATACAAACATGAGTACAGGGTACTGTTTTTCTTTGGTCTTTACAGTAACGGTTGGTGAGGCAGCAGGCTTCATCATCCAGCCATTAAGTGCTGTGCCATCTGCTGTTTTGAACGTGAAGAATTCTTTAGTTGTAAGTGTGTAATCATTGGTTCTCCTTAATAAGGTGGTATTGTCTTCCAGCGTTCGTACCTCCGCTCCTTGTGCAGTACGTAGCACAATGGTGGGTGGACGGTTTGCGCTGGATTGAGTATGGATGAAATAGGAATACGTTGTATTGAAGGCAGCATCCTCCGATCCGGCAAGCGGATGCATTTTATTTCGGTTAGTTCCTTCCAGCGTGATGGAGAAGAGATTCTTTTCAATGGCTGAATTTTCCGTAGATGTATAATAAAACAATTTCGCTTTGTCATTGTAACCTAAAAAATCCACAACATCCCAGCTTCCTTTGGTGATCTGATAGGTTAGTGTGCCATTCATATCATGCAGGTACAAATGATTGTAGCCATCGCGGTCGCTTGTCCAGATAAAACCTTCCGGATCGCCTCCTTCAGGCAAAAAAGTCAGGTCATTGGTTATGTCGATATAAGTATCGCTTGTTTCCGTTAAAACAACCCTGGTTTTTCCTGTAGCAGCATCTGCAAAAAGCAATTCCAGTTTATTTTGCAAACGATTCATTCGCTGAAGGGAGAGTGTATTGGAATTGTTTGTCCATTTGATGCGCGGCACATATTCGTATTCAGCTCCCAGGTCAACAGCCACTTTCTTTTCTGTTTTAACATCGTAGATAAAAATCTGAACCTTTGAATTCTCTTCTCCCGCCTTCGGGTATTTGAATTTATATTCAGTTGGATAAAGGGTGCTGTATTTATTCATGGAAAACTCTTTTACGCTGGATTCATCAAAGCGGTAATAAGCTATTTTGCTTCCATCCGATGACCAGAACCAGGCTTTGTCGAAAGCGAATTCTTCTTCATATACCCAGTCGGTTGCACCATTGATGATATTATTAATTTTTCCATCAGCAGTTACTTTCGCTTCTTTATCCGTTGCTACATCGTATACAAACAGGTTATTGTCTCTCACAAATCCAATTTTATTTCCATCGGGAGAAAATTGCCCGTACATCTGTTTCCCGGAGCCGGATATAAATGTGGTGGCTTTGGATTTAATGTCATAGATATAATAGTCCTCTTTGGTAGAGTGCCGGTATATCTGTTCTGATTCAGAGCTTACCAGCACTTTTGTCTCGTCATCGCTGAATTCATAGCCTTCAATCTCAATGGCTGATTCTTTATTTTTGACCTTCATCCAGGAGCTTTTAAAAATGGTATCAACCGCATTACCTGTTTTATACTCGTACTTAACTATATACTGTCCGGACTGGCTGCCGCCTAGAGTAGTGTAATGCTCTCCATTTTTCATGGAACGAATACCTTGAATTCTCTTTGCCGCAAAGAAATTTTTCTGATAAATATCCTCCAGGGTAAGTTCTTTACCCCCGTGCATGGCAGCTACAGATTCCGGGGTTTTTGCAGGAGTGGTCCTGGCTGAATTTTGCTTCTGGGAAAAGATTGCAGTAGTGACAAAAAGTAAAAAAAGGGAGAGAATAAGCGCTTTTTTCATGAAATAATTTTAATCGTTGAATGTACTAAATTTTACTCCACTTGAATATATCTCCGCAGGGTTGTTGAATTCTAAGAGGATGTTCTCTGTGACACTCTGCGCCTTCTCCGTGAAACTCTGTGTAATTTTTAACACTGAGATACACAGAGATGCAGCCCACAGAGAACCACAGAGAGAAGCGGAGAATTCAACAACCCTGTATATCTCCGAAGGCCAACCTAATGCGAAAAAATATAGGCCTCTGCTAATATTTTTTTACCTTGTATTGAATATGCAAAAGCAGATTTCGTAGGTTTGTGCAGCGAAAATACAATAAATGAAATTTACAAAAATCACTCCGGAACATATTTCTTCTTTCGAAAAGATAGTAGGCAAGGACTGCGTTTTATTTGATGCGGGATCTTTGGATAAATATTCTTCGGATGAAACAGAAGACCTCAAATTTCTTCCTGAAGTTGTTCTAAAACCTAATACACCTGAACAGATATCGGAAATACTGAAGATATGTAACAAAGAAAATATTCCATTGACCCCTCGCGGAGCAGGAACCGGACTTAGTGGCGGAGCTTTACCTGTTTTTGGCGGAGTGATCATTTCGACCGAACGCTTGAATAAAATACTGGAAATAGATGAACGTAATCTGCAAGCTACTGTGGAGCCGGGAGTGATCACACAGGTGTTCCAGGAAACAGTTATTGAAAAGGGATTGTTCTATCCTCCGGATCCATCCAGCAGGGGGAGCTGCTTTTTAGGAGGCAACCTGGCTGAATCTGCAGGCGGGCCCAGGGCTGTGAAGTATGGAGTTACAAAAGAATATGTGCTCAATATCCAATTGGTTCTTCCAACCGGGGAAATCATGTGGACGGGCGCGAATGTTTTGAAGAATTCTACAGGATATAATCTCACTCAGCTGATCGTAGGCAGTGAAGGAACCCTGGGCGTTATCACAAAAATTGTTTTCAAGCTTTTGCCGCATCCTTCCAAAAATGTAGTGATGCTCATTCCTTTTTTCTCTGCAGAAAAAGCCTGTGAAGCGGTCTCTGCCGTATTTCGGGCAGGAGTAATTCCTTCGGCTATGGAATTTATGGAGCGTGATGCAATTGACTGGGCTATTAAATACGTGAGTGGAATTACTATTCCGATAAAAGAGGGTATCCAGGCGCATCTTTTGGTGGAAGTGGATGGAAACGACCTGGACGTTATCATGAAAGATGTGGAGCGCATTTCTGAAGTGATGGAAAAGCATGAATGCGATGAGATACTCTTTGCAGATACCGAAGAACAGAAGCAAAATCTTTGGCGCATGCGCAGAAGCGTTGGAGAAGCGGTGAAGTCGCATTCTATTTACAAGGAGGAGGATACGGTTGTTCCGCGTGCGGAACTCCCTAAGCTTCTATCAGGCGTGAAAGAGATAGGGCAGAGGTACGGTTTTAAATCTGTCTGTTACGGACATGCGGGAGATGGTAATTTACACGTCAATATCATTAAGGAAGATCCTTCGACTTCGCTCAGGATGACAGATGAAAAGTGGGAAAAAGAAATTCCAAAAGCTATCCGCGAGATATTCACCCTGTGCACAGAATTAAAAGGAACGCTTTCCGGTGAGCACGGTATAGGCTGGGTACAAAAGGGATATATGGATATAGCGTTTCACCCCAAAGCGCTGGAGCTGCAAAAAGAAATAAAACATATTTTTGACCCGAATGGAATATTAAATCCGGGAAAGATGTTTCCCTAATTATAATAAGCATGCAGGCGCTTATAGAAACTAAATCATCTGTAGTCCACATTGACGAAGAGGGGATTCTCCGTATCCGGATAAATGATGGATATAATGTTACCCTGAAAGATGCTGTAGAATTATTTGAGCTTTATAGAAAGCTGGGATGCGATAAAAACAAGAAGCTTCAATTAATGGAAGGGGAGCGGTTCTTTTCATTCGACCAGGAGGCGCAAAAATATGCTGCACAGCATGGCGGCACTTATTTTATTGCTTCAGCATTAGTTAATAATTCGCTTGCAATACGGATGTTATTTAATTTTTTTCATCGATTCTTTACTTCATCTGTGCCTTTTAAAATGTTTCCCAGCGAAAAAGAAGCGCTGGCCTGGCTTAGGAGTTTTAAGAAAAAATAAACTATTTCTGGTTCCTCCACATGTCTACCACTTTCTTAATATCCTCCGGAAGTTCGGATTCCAATTCCATGGTCTTTTGGGTAGTAGGGTGGGTGAAGGAAAGGAATTTTGCATGAAGGGCTTGCCTGTGGCAAATCGTAAAGCATTCTTCTACAAACTGCTTGAACTTAGAGTTTGCAGAATTCTTAAGTACTTTATCCCCACCGTAATCCTTATCTCCAAATACTGTATTGCCAATGTGTTTCATGTGAACACGTATCTGGTGTGTACGTCCTGTTTCCAGCTTGCATTCAATAAGAGATGTGTATTTAAAGCTCTCCAATATTTTATAGTGGGTGATGGCTGTCTTCCCCATATTTCCTTCTGCAAAGGTGGCCATCTTCTTTCTGTCTTTCAGGCTGCGGCCCACATTTACATTGATGGTACCGGCTTTTTCTTTGGGTTCTCCCCATACCAGCGCCTGGTACCTTCTGGATATTTTCCGGTCGAACATTTCCTTTGCCAGCTTGGCAAG
>Ga0163144_10025617_pt1 | contig 11510 bp, 7 predicted proteins | sample OliLak19BULKMAT1_FD_123175 | JGI IMG/M metagenome (GOLD analysis project Ga0163144, IMG submission 123175) | Freshwater microbial mat bacterial communities from Lake Vanda, McMurdo Dry Valleys, Antarctica - Oligotrophic Lake LV.19.BULKMAT1 | ecosystem: Environmental > Aquatic > Freshwater > Lake... | reverse complement strand
TCGGCCTGCTCGGGGCTCATGTACTCCGGGGTGCCGATGATCTGGCGGTGCTCGGTGAAGAGGGTGCGTTCGGTGAGACGGGCGCTGGTGGCCTTGGCGACGCCGAAGTCGATGACCTTGGCGACGGGGGCGGAGTCTTGTGCGGAGACGAGGATGTTGGAGGGCTTGATGTCGCGGTGGATGATGCCCTTCTGGTGTGCGTGCTGGACGGCGGCGCAGACCTGTTCGAAGAGCTCGAGTCGCTGGCGGATGGGGAGGCGGTAGCGGTCGCAGTACTGGGTGATGGGGTCGCCCTTGACCAGTTCCATGACGAAGAAGGGGCGGCCGGTGGAGGTGGCGCCGGCGTCGAGGACGCGGGCGATGTTGGGATGCTCCATGAGGGCCAGGGCCTGGCGCTCCGCTTCGAAGCGGGCGATGACCTGGCGGGTGTCCATGCCGAGTTTGATGATTTTGAGAGCGACGCGGCGCTGGACGGGCTGGTGCTGCTCGGCGAGGAAGACCGAGCCGAAGCCGCCCTCGCCCAGGAGCTGCAGGAGGGTGTAGTCGCCGATGCGCGTGCCGGGGCCCTCGGCGAGGGCAGAGGCTGAGGTGGGGGAGGCGGGGCCGAGGGTGGGCGTGTTGGTGGCGCCGGTTGGCGGGGTTGTGGGCGGGGTGGCGTTTGTGGGAGTCGAGAAGGGTGGCGGCGTGGGGCGGGGATCGGAGTCGGGTGAGCGCGCGGTCATGTAGTCAACCCCCGGGCTGGCCGAGTTTGGTCGGCGAGCCGGGGGAGAGCATATGTCTCAAGGGGTGATGAGATTGTCCCATGGCCCGGCGGTCGCGGCGTCGGTGCGGAGTGTGCCGACGGAGTTTCCGGCGACGATCTGGGTGGGCGCGACGGCGCTCTCCTGGATGGAGTTTCGGACGACGATGTTGCCGGCGAGGCTGATCTTGACGCCGACCTGGTTGACGGTGAGGCGATTGGCCTCGACGCGGTTGCCGCCGCGGCCGCCGAAGTCGAGGATGAGGATGCCCTCGCGGCAGAAGGAGACATGGTTTTCAAGGATGCTGGAGTTCTGACCGACCTCGATGCCTGGGCCGGAGCAATCTGAGACGCGGTTATTGTGGATCTGGGCGAGGTGCTGGCCGCGGATTCCCTGGCCGAGGGTTGGGCTGCCGGAGTGAATGGCGGAGACGGTGCAGGCTTCGATGATTGAGGCGGAGGCATCGATGCCGATGCCTGTGGAGTTTCGGACGACGCAGTCTCGGACGACGGACTCGGATGTGGAGATGCCGACGAAGGCGCCATCGACGGTGCAGGACTGGATGATGGAGCCGGCGGTGGTGCGGATGGCGACCTCGCCGCAGCGTGCGACGACGACATTGCGTACGAGGGTGTTGCGCGCCTGCGTGACCTCCAGGCCTCCGAGGGGGCAATCGAGGATCTGGAGGTCGGCGAAGACGCTGTCTGTGAAGGCGCCGACGGTCATGTAGGCGAAGCCTCGGACGGTGCCGTTGCGGAACACGAAGTTTGAGCGGGCCTGTGGAGTTTCGATACCGAAGCGGAAGGAGCCGGGCGGATTGGCGTCGCGGAGGCTAAAGCCTCGGAGGTCGATGGTGACGTGGTCGGCCAGGACGCGGATGGCGTGGCGTGCCTCGGTGGCGGCGAGGTCGGCGGTGAGGTAGTAGGAGCCGGGTTGTGAGATGACGACCTGTGCGGTGGCGTCTCCCGGGAGGGTGGCGAGGGCGATGGCGGGTTCGACCTCGCTGAGGGTCTTGAGAGTGGGGGCGACGGGGCCGGCTGGGGGGGTGATGGGGCCAGCGAGGGCCCAGGCGCCGGCACCGCCCGCGAGGATGAGCGCGGCGGTGAGCGCGAGGGAGAGGCGGGGGCGCGCGGACAATGGGCGAGCGGCGCGACCGCTGGTCGGGCGGCATGGTTGGCGATTGGAGATTCTGCGAGGCATTGGGGCACTCCGGCGACGGCACAACACTCTGAAGAGGATGTCCAGGCTACGGGGTGAGATTGCGAAGAGCAATGGGAGGGCAGGATCACGCCATAGACGGGCGCGATGGAATGGGAGGATCGCCGGTTATTGGCTGCGGGCGCCGGGGCGTTGCGGCACTGGCGTGGCGCCCTGCGAGGCTGGCCGAGGGGATGGGCGATTGGTGGGCGAGGCGGGGGTGATTGGGGAAGTGGGCGCGACAGGACTCGAACCTGTGACCTCAGCTATGTGACAGCTGCGTTCTAGCCAACTGAACTACGCGCCCGGCGGTCGGCGTGGCCGACGGGGGAAGTATTGACGGGTTTGGGGGCAAGTCCAGTCGGTTGGGTGAGGGCGGCGTGGGGGCGGAGGTCCGCCCCCCCTGGGGAGTGAACGCTACCCTGCGGGCGCGTGATTGATACCCATTGCCATCTGACGTTTCCGGATTTCGAGGGGCAGATTCCCGGGGTGCTGGAGGAGTGCGCGGCGGCGGGGGTGACGGGGGTAATTACGGTTTGCACGACGACGCGGAATGGGCCGGAGGTTCTGGGGGTGGCGCGGCGGTACGCGAATGTGTGGTGTACGGCGGGGGTGCATCCGCTGTATGCGGAGGACGGGCCGCACGAGTGGGAGGCTTTGGGGCGGTGTATTCGGGATGAGAGGTGCGTGGCTTGGGGGGAGCTCGGGCTGGACAACCACTACGCGGAGCCTGCGGGGGTGTTGCAGAGGAAGGTGCTGGAGGAGCAGCTGGGGTTCATTGGGACGTGTCGGCGGGAAGGGGTGGACAAGCCGATCGTGATCCATTGCCGTGAGGCGTTTGATGACCTGATCCCGGTGCTGCGGTCGACGGGGTGGGGCGGGGATCGGTTCGTGTTTCACTGCTTCACTGGGGGTGAGGCGGAGATGCGGAAGGTGCTGGACTTTGGGGCGATGGTGAGTTTCACGGGTGTGGTGACGTATCCGAGCGCGGTGGAGTTGCGGGAGGCGGTGCGGATGCCGCCGATTGAGAGGGTGATGGTGGAGACGGACGCGCCGTTTCTGAGTCCGGTGCCGTATCGGGGCAAGCGGCCTTGCCGGCCGGCGTGGGTGAGGAAGACGGCGGAGTGTGTCGCGGAGTTGAGGGGGGAAGGGTGGGAGGAGTTTCATCGCGCGGTGAATGAGAATACGGGGAGGTTCTTTGGGGTGGGGTGAGCGAGCGGCCGAACGGGGCGGGCGCGGAGCGGGCGGGTGAAGTGGATGAGGTTCTGGGTCCTGAAGATCGGGAAACGGTTTCGCCGGCACGGCTGGGAGGCTTGAGCACACGAGCAGCGCACACTGAGGACAGAGGGCTGAGGATCGCCGACGGCGTTCAACTGGAGTTGCGAGTGGTGAATCCGATTGCGACAACTGGCGGCGAGCTTGGTGGGTGGTTGCACACGTTGTCGCCGTTTTTGTGGGAGTTTTCGCCCGGGGTCGGGCTGCGGTGGTATGGGCTGGCGTATGCGTTGTCGTTTGTGTGGGGGTGGGTTTTTCTGAAGTGGGCGTCCAAGCGCGGCGTGTCGATGGTGCCGGCGACGCGGGTGGGCGATGCGATTGTGTGGATTGTGCTGGGGGTGGTGGTGGGCGGGCGGCTGGGGTATGTGCTGTTTTATGAGCCAAGTCTGCTGTGGGATGTGAGCGGGCAGATGCCGTGGTGGGGGGTGCTGGCGATCAACCGGGGGGGGATGGCCAGCCACGGGGGGATCATCGGTGTGATTCTGGCATCGTGGCGGATTTCGAGGGGTTGGAAGGAGGCCGATGCGGCAGGGAACGTGAGGGTGGTGGGGCGGTGCGGTTGGCTGCACGTGCTGGATGTGCTGGCGCTGGCGGCGCCGGTGGGACTGGGGTTGGGGCGGCTGGCGAACTTTGTGAACGGGGAGCTGTTGGGGCGGATCGTGGCGGTGGCGGGGGAGCGGGCGCCTTGGTGGTCGGTGCGGTATCCGCAGGAGGTGACGACGGGGCACGATGGGCCGCGGACGGCGGCGCAAAGCGCGATGCTGGAGCAGGTGGTGGCGGGGTATGCGCGGGATGGTGATTCGTTCGCGGAGGCATGGGGGCGTGTGCTTGCGGGGGTGCACCGGGGGGATGCGGGTCTGGTGGACGCGTTGCGGCCGTTGATTTCGGCGCGGGCGCCCTCGCAGTTGGTGCAGTTTGTGTGCGAGGGGGTGGTGTTGTTCTGCGTGTTGTGGTGGGTGGGGAGGAAGCCGCGGCGGGCGGGGATCATCGGGTGCTGGTTCGTGATGGCGTATGGGTCGATGCGGATTGGGACGGAGTATGTGCGATTGCCCGATGCGCATCTGGGGGCGTATGCGAGGATTCTGGGATTGACGCGCGGGCAGTGGTTCAGCGTTGGGATGATTGGGGTTGGGGTGTTCTTCTTGTGGTGGATTGGGAGGCGTGGGGCGGCGCGGGTGGGTGGGTGGCTGAGGGGCGGCAACGGAGATCCGAACACGCGGAGCGAGGAAGCAGTAGGAGCCCGGGCGTGATTGTCGGGCGCGGCGTACACCGGGTTGGACTGGCGGTGGGTATGTGCGCGGCGCCGGATCGGGTGGGGCTGGAACGGTCCGCCCGCTCAGTTGCGGGACACTTCACAGGAGAGAAGCCTTGACGACGGTGCTTGTGACGGGCGCGGCGGGGTATATCGGGTCGCACGCGGTGCGTCGGCTGCTGAGCGGGGGGCGGCGTGTGGTGGGCGTGGATGACCTGAGCATGGGGCACATGGGGGCGATCGAGCGGCTGATGGGGGTGTCGAAGGGGAGGCTCGCGTTCGTGAAGGCGAACGTCGGGGATCGGGGCGTGATGGAGCGGGTGCTGGTGGAGCATGACGTGGGCGAGGTGATGCACTTCGCGGCGTCGGCGCTGGTGGGCGAGTCGGTGGAGAGGCCGACCAAGTACTACCTGAACAACACGGGGGCGACGGCGAGCCTGCTGGAGGCGATCGACGCGGGCGGGGATCGGGCGGCGGGAGGGGGCGTTCGGAGCGTGGTGTTCAGTTCGACGTGCGCGACGTATGGCGAACCCGGGGAGCGGTGGATTCCGATGCGGGAGGACTGCCCGCAGAGCCCGATCAATCCGTATGGGCGGAGCAAGCTGGCCAGTGAGATGCTGCTGAAGGACTGGGCGGAGGCCAGGCGCATCGCGGGCAAGTCGGTGGGGCTGGCGATGCTGCGGTACTTCAACGTGGCGGGGAGCGATCGGACGGGGCTGATCGGCGAGGACCACAACCCGGAGACGCACCTGATCCCGGTGGTGTTGCAGGTCGCGCTGGGGACGCGCAAGGGCGTCAAGATTTTCGGGACGGACTATCCGACCGCGGATGGCACGTGCCTGCGGGACTACATCCACGTGGAGGATCTGGTGGATGCGCACGCGGCGGTGCTGGCGGGGGTGAAGGCCGGCGAGGTGCGGGTGTACAACCTGGGGACGGGCACGGCGGTTTCGGTGCGGGAGATCATCGAGGCGGCGCGGCGTGTGACGGGGCACGCGATCCCGGCGGAGGAGGTCGGGCGGCGGGCGGGTGATCCGGCGGTGCTGCTGGCGGACCCGTCGAAGATTCTGCGCGAGGTCGGGTGGTCGGCGAAGATCATGAGCGTGGATGAGATGGTGGGGTCGGCGTGGGGGTGGTTCAGGGGGAATCCGGGGGGGTATGGCGGGCGGTGAGGAGAGTGGAGGATCCGCTCGGGGCGGGCGGGGTTTGGACGTAGGACGAACAAGGCCCGGGCCGTGGGTGGCCCGGGCCTCATCGGAGTTGTTGGACTGGAGGCGGAACCTGAGAGGGTTCAGATTCCGGACTGCGGATTCCGAGTTTTAGAATCCAGAATCCAGAGGGCAGCGGCGCAGGGCGAGGTCAGGCGCCCGCGGTTTCGGTGGTGGGAGCGGTGCGCTGGCGGTACTCCTCCATCTGCTGCTGCTCCTCAGCGGTGGGCTGGGGGAGGTTGTCGGGCGCGGGTGGTGGCGGGGGCGTGCGGCCCGAGAAGTAGAAGTAGGACGCGGGGAGGGCGATCGCGACGACGAGCGCCACGATGGCGACCGCGATCTTGATGGTCTTGGACTTGTCGCTTGATGCACCGGCCATGATGGACCGTCCTTTCGACATGGGGCGTTCGCGGGGGTATGCCGCGGATTGGCCCTGAGCGTTTCACGGGCATCGAGTGAGCCCGCCCCAAGCGGGGTGCGAGAGGCGACCCGTGTGTGTAGTTTAGCGTGGCTGAGCGGGAAGTGCGAGAGGAAGTGGCAACGTGGCAGAGTGGGGGGGGGGGAGGGAGTTAGCCGACATCGCGTTTCTGGAAGAGGATGATGGCGAGGCAGATGAGTGCGACGACCTGTCCCAGGCCGTAGAGGGCGACGCGGAGAAGGTGGGTTGCGGGGATTGGGGAGTTCTGGGTGACGGCGTCGACGAGCCAGAAGTTCTGCATGTTCGGGAAGGCGGCCCAGAGTGCGAGGGGGAGGGGGTGGATGCGTGTGGGGCGTAGGAAGATGTGGTCGCCGGCGCGAGGGGCGCGGTCGATGCGGGCGGGGGTCGGGCCGACGTTTCGGATGGTGACCTGGGTGGGGGTTTCGACGGAGGTGACGACGATTCCGGGGTCGACAGCGGGGTCGAAGAGAGCCTGGGGGTTGGCGGCGTTGCCCGGGAAGGGGGTGAAGGCCGGGACGGCGAGGCCAGCGCCGCTGGGGCTGTCGCCATAGTAGAAGGAGTCTCCGGGCTTGATGGCGGGGTCGGCGGGCCAGGTGAGGGTGATGGCGGCGGCGTCGCCGCGGTTCTTGAAGGAGCGTTCGAGTTCGTGCGGGAAGGTGACGGAAGAGATGACCGAGATGCGTTTGTTCTCGTAGGCGTGTCGGCCGAGCATGTAGTTGGAGAGCAGGCCGAAGACGAAGACGCCGCAGCAGATGAGGATGGTCATCACCTGGCCCAGGCGGGTGGAAGCGGCCAGGGCGACGGCGGAGAGGACGAGCATGGACATGGCGAGCGCGCCGGAGGCGAGGAGGATCTGTGGCTTGAAGTCCTGAGTGGGGAGGGTGAAGCGGTTTTCGGTGATGTGGGTCTCGTCGCCGTATTGGTTGAGGACGTGGTGCTCGAGCATGCCGACCTGGAGCTTCCAGTCCTTGTCGAAGGTGAGGACCAGGAGGTAGGCGATGATGAGGGTGGGGACGAGGGTGAGGATGACGGTTTGGGTGAAGGGCCAGCCGTAGAAGTAGTTGCACCAGGCGGCCAGTCCTAGGGAGAGCAGGACGGCGGCGGAGGTGAAGACCAGGACGGGCTGGTCGGGGTCGTCCGCGGCGGTGGACATGACGCCGTGGCGGATGCCCATGAGCAGGAAGATGAGCATGGGGACGACGGCGATGAGCATGGCCCAGGAGACGCCGGCGTATTTGCCCAGGATGACGGAGGTGCGGCTGATGGGCTTGGAGACGACGGTGAGGACGGTTTTGTTTTCGATCTCGCGGCTGACGGCGGCGGTGGAGACGAAGGCCGAGAGGAGCATGCCGCAGACGAAGACGGTGGCGAGGCCCACGTCAAGGAGGAGTTTGTTGTCGCCGGAGACCTCTGCGGAGGAGGAGTAGCCCATGGAGAAGCCGGTGCCCCAGGTGGTGAAGAGGAGGAGCACGCCGCAGAGGAGGATGACGATCATGTAGACCGGCTGGCGGATGGATTCGAGGAAGGTGTTGCGGGCGATGGTGACGGTCTGGATGACCATGAGGGGTTGGCCCTTGAGGGGAGCGGCGGGGGAGGGATGTTGTAAGTCGTGATTCGAGAGGCGTTTGCGGGTTTGCCCAGAACGGGTGAACCGGGCGGAGCGCCATGGCGTATGGGGCCGATCGCGCGGGGTTGGCGATCGGCGAGGGGAGACTCAAACAAATCGTACGCTCGGGGCGAACCCGGGTTCGTGCCGGGCGTACTTCCGTGTGCCCCATTCGGGGCGGAGCCTGAGGTGCGCGGTCCTGATGGGGGGCCGGTCACGGATCGGGCTTGGAGCGATTCTGCGGGCGTTTTTGCGCGCGGCGTCGGTCAAGGGATTGGCAGGGAGAGTGTCGCGGCGTGTGTGCCCTGGATGGGGCCGCGATGGCTGGTGTGCGTTGCCCGCGTGGGCGATCTGCCGGGGTCTGGTGGAAAGCACCGGAGCGGTGGGGCAGAATACGGCCCTTCGGAAGGGGTGGCCCTTCGGAAGGGCGGATCGGGGCGGGCGTGGTCCGTCCTGGTGCGCGTGTGTCGGGGTGATCGGTCTGGCGGCGACGGGGGGCACGGAGCGTGCGGCCTTGTCGAGCGAACCGGGAGCGGCAATGAAGGCCGACTATCAGTCGTATCAGCGTGCGGCGGGCGTGGCGCTGCTTGGACTTGCGGTCCAGGTGGTTCTGTTCGTTTTGCTGCTGATTTACGGGTTGTTTGCGCGGGACCACGCGGCGCTGACGGCGTCGGGGCTGGTGGGCGCGTGGTCGATCGTGTGGCTGATGCTGGCGATCTCGTTTGACCTGCACCGGCGTGAGCGGATCGAGGCGTTGGAGGCCGAGCAGTTCGAGGCGGCTGGGACGGCCGGTTCGAGCGTGTTCGAGGGTGGGTCGGCGGATCTGCGGGTCGCGGCGCGTCGCGTGGCGCAGATGCACAAGGTTTGGATGCCGGTGGCGAGCCTGCTGCTGGGGGTTTTCTTGGTGGCGTTCGGCGCGTGGCGGATGAACAGCGGGAGGCCGCTGGTTGACCCGGACAACTTTCATCAGCCCGCGCTGCGTGGCTGGGCGGTCGCGCTCGGGCTGGGCGTCGCGTTCGTGGGCTTCGTGTTCGCGCGGTTCGTGTCGGGGATGTCGAAGCGGGACGTGTGGGAGAACCTGAAGGGGGGGGCGGCGGCGGCGGTGGGCTCGGCGATGGTCGGGCTGTCGATGGCGGTGGCGCACTTTATTGATATCGCGGGGCCGGACGTGGCGCTGCGGTACTTGCAGGTGGTGTTCCCGGTGCTGGTGGTGCTGCTGGGCGGCGAGGTGTTCCTGAACTTCGTGTTGAACATCTATCGCCCGCGGAAGGCGGGGGAGATCGCCAGGCCGGCGTTTGATTCGAGGGTGCTGGGGTTCGTGGCGGCGCCGGATCGGATCGCGGACTCGATCTCCGGGGCGTTGTCGTACCAGCTTGGGTTCGATGTTTCGGCGTCGTGGTTCTATCAGTTGCTGTCGCGGTCGCTGGCGTTGCTGCTGCTGCTTGGGGGCGTGGTGATCTGGTTGCTGACGAGCGTGACGATGCTGCAGCCGCACCAGACGGGTCGGCTGATGCGGTTTGGCGCGCTGGTGGAGGGCGAGGACCTCGGGCCCGGGCTGCACTTCAAGGCGCCGTGGCCGATCGACAGCGTGGTGGTTCCGGTGCAGGAGGAGCGTGACGAGCGTGGGCGTCTGACGCGGTCGCAGCAGACCAGCACCGGGATCCGGGGGCTGGACCTGGGGACGCGGTCGCCCGGCGAGCAGGGCGCGATCCTGTGGACCAACGAGCACACGGCGGGCGAGGAGTTTTTCCTGGTGCAGGCGGTGCCGTCGGTGGGCGAGGGCGCGGAGAGCGGGCGTTCGGCGGACATGGTGCTGCTGGCGGTGGAGATCCCGCTGCGGTACGTGGTGTCGGACGTGAGGCTGTACGAGGAGCTGGGCGAGCCGCAGGAGCGGGATGAGCTGCTGCGTGCGGTGGGGCAGCGCGAGGCGCTGTCGTACCTGTCGGGGTTGAACATCGATCAGCTGCTTGGGTCGGCCCGGGCGGAGATCTCGAGGGAGTTGTGGCGGCGCGTGGAGGGAGCGTACGCGGGGTTGAACCAGGATGCGGCGGGCGCGCCTGGTGGTTCGGGCGTGCAGATTGTGTTCCTGGGCGTGCAGGGGGCGCACCCGCCGCAGAGCGTGGCGGGCTCGTTCGAGCGCGTGGTGCAGGCGCAGCAGCGTCGGCAGGCGGCGATCCAGAACGCGGGGCAGAACGCGATCCGGATCCTGGGGGCGACGGCGGGGAGCGTGGCGGGGGCCGAGCGGGCGGTGGAGCTGCTGCGGCAGGCCTCGGCGGTGGCGACGACGACGCCCGAGGGGATCGCGGAGCGGCGCGAGCTGGAGCAGCAGGCGGAGGACCTGCTGGTCGAGAGCGGCGGCTCGGCGGCGTCGATGCTGCTGGCGGCGCGTGCGCAGCGCTGGACGGCGCACATGGGCACGCGGGCGCGGGCCGAGCTGCACAACGGGCAGGTGGACGCGTACAACGCATCGCCGATGCTGTTCCGGACGAGCATGTACTTCGAGTCGATGCTATCGCTGATGCGCGGGGCGCGGCTGTTCGTGATCGGCGGGGACCCCAGCAACCTGTGGCAGCAGTTCGATCTGGCGGACGAGCAGAGGGCGACGGATATCTTCACGGCGCCGGAGAACACGCAGTAGGGTCGAAGTGGCGAAGTGGCGGGATGGTTGAGTGACGGGATGGTTGAGTGTCGGGATAGTTGAGTGTCGGGGTGATCGCGTTTCCTCCTTCTTCGGGAGTGCCTCACGTGAGACGACTGGTGATCTTCCTTATCGCGGCGGTGTTCGTGCTGGCGCTGGTGCTGTACATGGTGGCGTTCACCGTGCGGTTCACGGAGAAGGCGGTGGTGACGACGTTCGGGCGGGCGGCCGACGCCAAGCCGGTGGAGGCGGGGCTGCACTTCAAGTGGCCCTACCCGATCCAGCGTGTGATGACGTATGACACGCGGGTGCGCGTGTTCCAGACGCGGCAGGAGACGCAGCAGACGCGGGACAACCGCCAGCTGGTGGTGCAGGCGTTCTGCACATGGCGGGTGACGGACCCGCTGCAGTTCTTCCGGCGGTTCAGCAACGCGGGCGAGAGGCCCATCGACCACTTCCGTGAGGCGGAGCAGTCTCTGGACTCCTCGATGCGGACGGCGATGTCGGTGGTGTCGTCGTATCGGATGGACGAGCTGTTCACGGTGGAGGGGACGGCCTCGCGGCTGCCGGAGCTGGAGCAGCAGATTCTTGGGGCGATGCGGGCGAGCCTGGCGGCGGCGGCGGGAACGGACAACTCGGGCGCGTTCGGCGTGGAGATCGTGTCGGTGGGGATCGCCCGGGTGCAGCTGCCGCAGGGGGCGACGCAGGCGGTGTTTGACCGGATCACGGCGACGCAGGACCGCCAGGCGCAGGAGATCGCCAGCCGCGGCGAGGCGGAGCGTGCGGCGATTACGTCGCGGGCGCAGGCGGCGGCGGACCAGATCCGGGCGTTCGCGGAGCGTCGTGCGGCGTCGATCCGGGCCCAGGGCGAGCGTGAGTCGGCGCAGTTCCTGGCGCAGATGACGGTGGCGCCGGAGCTGGCGGTGTTCATCCAGCAGATGGAGTTCATCGCGGACATGATGGCCAGGCGTGTGACGCTGGTGTTCCCGACGACGATGCCTGGATTTGGGGCGATCGAGCCCGGGTTCCTGGAGTCGGCGCCGGCGGGGCGGATCCCGGCGTCGGGGTTCCCGGCGAGCTGGGGTGGGGGAGCGGGGGCCGAGACTTCGGCACCTCAGACTCCGGTACTTCAGACTCTGGTACCTCAGACTCCGG
>Ga0163144_10025614_pt1 | contig 11510 bp, 8 predicted proteins | sample OliLak19BULKMAT1_FD_123175 | JGI IMG/M metagenome (GOLD analysis project Ga0163144, IMG submission 123175) | Freshwater microbial mat bacterial communities from Lake Vanda, McMurdo Dry Valleys, Antarctica - Oligotrophic Lake LV.19.BULKMAT1 | ecosystem: Environmental > Aquatic > Freshwater > Lake... | reverse complement strand
CAAGGAAGAATACGGGTTGTCAAATTATCTTAGGATATTTGGCAACCTTTTTTTTTATTTTAAAAATATTAGCTTATAAATATTCGTTATTGTGACCTATTTTGATTAAATCATTTACTGTTTTGACAGGAAAGAATAATTCATCACCCAAATCTACAAAAATAGTATTCCAATCAGCCATAGTCCCATTCCATAGACCAGGGTATTCGTAAGATTTGATTTTTTGAGAGAAATAATCTTTTTCTACTACCATTCCCAAATTATTGTCTTTAAATTTCTCTAAATCATATTTAATGTTATCATATTTAGTGAAATTGACAACCATAAAAACTGGATTAAAGTATTTTGAATTATTAATTATTTCAGAATATTTTTCTTTATTAATTTGACTTAATTCTACAATTTGTTTTGAATATAGAGAATTATAAATCTGCTTAATAGTATCTAACTCAATAAGAGTATCATTATTCGCAGCTTTATTTGTAGATTTGTTAATAAATTCGTTAGTAATTTTGTTAGTAATTTTGTTAGTGAAGAAGGGTCCCCCACCTGGTTCTCCAGTATTTTTTACCATAGCAGCAACTCTTATTGGTCTATCTAATAAATAAATTAATAAATTTATTTTCTGATTTTCATCAATAGTTAATGTTTTTTCGAGATAATCTTGAAAAAGGTATTGATTTACAAAATTTTCAATTTCACCTATAATTGAAGCACTTATTTTATCATTTTCTAAAATTGACAAATATTCATCTATTTGTTGTTTTATTGATTTTGTAAATCCAATGATTAACTTTACATTTTCATTAAATTTACTTTGAAAAGTAAAATTTGGAATATTATCAATATTTCTAATAAATATATAAGGCTCATTTATTTTTTGAATATTATACAAAAGTGCTCCGTGCCCTCCTGCTCTGAGTAATAAATTTCCATCACTGTCTTTGACCAAATTATGTTTTTCATCAAATGCTAATGAATTTGTATTAAGATATTGTTCACTAAATTCGACTTTAGTATTTTGATGGGATGAATTATTTAAGAGTGTTTGAAAATTATTTAAATAATTCATATTAATTGAAAATTCAATTTTTATTTGATGTTTAGAATTCAAATTACTGTCAAAAATCAAGTTTTCATTTTCGATGATATGTTCTTCGAAAGCAGTAACGGTATTTAAAGTATTTTGTGAGTTAGCAGTTATGTGAAAAGGAACGATACCTTTAGGCAAATTTGAGTAGCCCAAACCTTTGATATTACTATATGTTTCAATTTCATATTGATTAACATTATCTTTATAAATATATTGCAAGTATTTGCTGTCAATTTGGAAATAAAGAATAAAATCGGATAATAATATCAAAAAATTAATTTCGTTGATTTTATTAGTTAAATTATTTATTTCTAACTCAATAAAAGATTCATCTTTCTGTAAATATTGAATTTTGAGATTATCAGGTAAAAGTTGAAAAAATGAAAATTTGTCTAAATTTTGAATAAAAATCTTAAAATACAAAAAATCTTTTTCAAAATAGTCCGTTAGTTCAATTATTAAGTTATTGGTTAAGTTATTAGTTAAGTTAGTAGTTTGTTTATCGTTATCAAATGTATCAATTAAAGAATCAAATATTTTTTTTAAGATAACATTAGATTTAATCAAAAATGCGAACATTCTAGAGGAAGCACCAGAAGAAGGGACAAATTTTTTGATTTCACTTTTTGACAATAGATCATAAAAGTTATCAAATAACTCATTTTTGTTATAATCAACTAAATTAATTATGCCGTCAGCCAAATCGCATGGTTTGATTAGCTCGATTAATGATTCTTTTTGATTAACAAAATTAAATTGATTAACAGCATCTAATTCAGTTAAATTATGTTTTAATAATAGTTGTAAATCGGCTTCTGTGATTTTTAACATATTCTAAATTAACTTATTTGATTTTAATTTTAATCATTTTATTAAATAATTTTAAAATGTATATTTATTTTAAAAAGTATATTTTTATAAATTTAAAATTAAAGAATTATGAAATTAAACGGTTATAAAACAAAAAAGCCCACAATTTATGTTGTGGGCTCAAATTACTTTATTGCGGGGCTGACGAGGCTCGAACTCGCGACCTCCAGTGTGACAGACTGGCGCTCTAACCAACTGAGCTACAACCCCATTTTATTCACTTTTTACATTTAATTTTGTATTTTTTTATTTGAATTGTGATTTACAATTTTATTTATTTACAATTTCAAATTAAACGTTTACAAATATATTAGTTTTTTTAATTCTATGCAAGTATTATTTATAAATAATTTAAATTATTTAATAATTTTGACAAACATTTATAAAATTTCACATTACTATTAAAAATTAGATTAAAATATATTATATTAAATTATAATTATAACTTAAAAACAATTTATCATTAAAATAAGGATAATATAAAGATGGAAAAAACGGTTCTAATTACTGGTGGTGCCAGAAGAATAGGGAAATCTTTAAGTGAAAATTTTGCTAAAAAAGGATACAATGTTATAATTAATTATAACAACTCTCAAAATAAAGCAGAAAAATTACAAGTTGAAATTATTAAGTTGGGAGTCAAGTGCGAGATAATAAAAGCAGATGTGAGTAAGTTTGATGAAGTAAGAAATATGTTTGCTATTATTCAAAATTTTTCTGATAAAGATATGATACCTAATATTCTTATTAATAATGCTGGTGTATTTACTCCCCAAACAGCATTTGAAGATTTGGAATTAAAGGTTTGGGAAGATACAATTAATACAAATTTGAGTTCTCAATATTTTTGCTCACAAGAATTTTTGAAATTAACAAAATATTATAAATTAATTGGTTCAAAAATTGTTAATTTTGCGTCTTTGGGAGGCATAGAGGTGTGGAAAGATAGAACTTCATATAATGTATCCAAAGCAGGCGTAATTCAATTAACAAAGTCCTTGGCAAGGGATTTGGCTCCTTTGATAAGTGTAAATTGTATTAGTCCTGGTACAATTGAAATTGAAGATGAAACTGCTTCAGAAAATCTAAGAATTACAACTGATAGAATACCAATGGGAAGATTTGGCAATGTTGATGATATATTTGATGCTGTTTATTTTTTGGCAACTTGCTCAGATTTTATAACAGGAAATAATATAATTGTTGATGGTGGTTATAGTCTGAAAAGATAAATTGTATAATTGTAATTGTAATAAAAATGCTAATTAGAATTAATATTACGAACAAAAATTTAAAAGAATAAATTTAACAGAATAAATTTAAAGGAGAATAATGATATCAATAGAATTTGAAAATAATGATAATCAAGAAAACAAACAATTTAATGAATTGAATGATGATATAAATGAAAATTTAAAAAGTGATATCAGTTCTACTCTCGACCTCAATCCAACTATCCTAAATGTTGATGCAAAATCTCACCAAAGAGTAGAAACTGCACAAAAAGCATTCGAAAATTTAAAGTTTTTGAAGAGCAGAGAATCAAGAACAATAAGAATACTTTCTGAATACCTTCACCCAGAGCAGTATTTGAATAAATATAATATCAAAAATACAATTGTGTTTTTTGGTTCCGCTCGTTCTATATCTTCTGTTGATTTTGCAAATAGACAAAAGAGTTTGCTTGAAAGACTTGAAACTACGACAAATGAAAATGAACTAAAAATTATAAATAATGAAATAAAAAAATTAGAAAGATTGGAGTTTACTACCAAATACTATGATGACGGAGTAAAATTATCTTATAAATTAGCAGAATGGTCTAAAACCTTAAATTATGAAGATAGATTTTATATTTGTACTGGTGGTGGTCCTGGAATGATGGAGGCAGCAAACAAAGGCGCATATTTAGCTGATATGCCGACAGTTGGACTTAATATCACTTTACCATACGAACAAAGACCAAATCAGTTTATTACTCCAGAATTAAATTTTCAATTTCACTATTTCTTTATGAGAAAATTCTGGTTTGTTTACCAAGCAAAGGCAATTATTGTTATGCCTGGTGGTTATGGTACAATTGATGAATTAGTTGAGGTATTGACATTGGAGCAAACTAATGTTTTGAACAAAAAAGTCCCAATTATTCTGTATGGTGAAGAATTTTGGAGAAAGACCATAAACTTTGAGTATTTAGTTGATATTGGAATGATAGATTATGAGGATTTAGAATTATTTCATTATGCTAATGATGTAAACACAGCATTTAATATAATTACAAATTCTTTAAAGGTTTTTTTGAATAATGATTAAAATAAAAATCATAATTAATAATAAATACAAATTGTAGTAATGATTTTGAGTAATAATTTTGAATAATAAGTTACAAAAATTTTATTGGTATATGTACGATTGGGCAAATTCTGCGTATACTACGTCTGTTATAACAGTATTTTTGGGACCTTTTCTTACCTCTATAGCACTTAACTCGGCTGACATTAATGGCTTTGTAAATATATTCGGTATTGAAATATATGCAAGTTCACTTTTTGCTTATATGATTTCTTTGTCTGTGATATTTCAATTTGTTTTTATGCCGATTATCGGTGCAATTGCCGACAAATTAGGTAACAATAAGTTGTTATTGGGCGTGTTTACTTATATTGGCGTGCTTGCAACCATTGCGATGTTTTTTATTGATGACAAAGGTTATGCCTTAGGTGCTGTATTGTTAATAATATCTAATGTTTGCTTCGGTATTTCAATAGTGTTGTATAACTCTTATTTGAGTTACATTTCTGATTTGGAAGATAGAGACAAAACCTCTTCAATTGGCTGGGCAGTCGGTTATTTGGGTGCAGCAATTTACCTTGCACTTAATTTGTTTTTTGTTCAAAACGCAGAAAAATATAACTTTTCAACTGGCGATGCAGTGAGAATATGTTTGATGGGTGCAGGTATTTGGTGGGCTGTTTTTTCTTTAATTCCTTTGATAGGACTTAAATCACTCAAAAAAAATACAAAATTTCATTATAGCCATATTCTTTCAAGCTTTAAAGAAATCAAACATACTTTAATATCAATCAAAAAGCATAAAGTAACATTTAACTTTTTTATCGCTTATCTATTATATAATGATGGCGTCCAAGCTGTTATTGCCCTTGCAGCTGTATATGGAAGTCAAGAGTTGAAATTAGGGAATGAAGTATTAATTAAAGCGATATTATTAGTTCAATTTGTTGCGTTTGTAGGTTCTTTATTATTCAACTTTTTATCTCAAAAGTTTGGTAACAAAAATTCACTTATTTTGAGTATATTCATTTGGATAATTGCAATTTTTTATGCTTATCAATGGCTTTATACCGAAAATGATTTTTATCTACTTTCGATTATAATTGGATTAGTTTTGGGGGGTACGCAGGCAATTAGCAGAAGCGTTTTTTCTCAATTAATTCCTACAGGCAAAGAAGCCGAATACTTTAGCTTTTATGAGCTTACAGATAGAGGCACTTCTTGGTTTGGGACATTATTATTTGGTTTATCGTTGCAATTTACTCAATCTTATAGATTAGCAATATTATCATTATTATTGTTTTTTATAATGGGTGTTATTGTTTTGATTAAAACAAATATCAACAAAGGTATCGAAGAAATTACAACTCTTAATAATTCAAATTAACTAATATTTGCTCTAATTGAAACCATTTGTGATATAAATCGTATTTTGGTTGCCAACTGTTTTGTACCAAACAATATAAATAATTATGAATTTAAAATTTAATAAAATTTTTAACTCGTTTTTTTTGTGTGGCTTAATAAGTTTAACTAACTTATCAGGTTTATTAACAGCAAAGGCTGGTGAATTAGAAATATATTCCAATAATAAAGAATCTAATCTAATAGAAATAAATTCACAAATCGAATTAAAATATAAAAGTGATGATCATTTTGATTTAGATAAATTAAAAAATGAAAATCCTGAAATTAAAGGCGATTCTTTATTTGCCTTTATTTATACATTTTCTGCAGATGCAAATTCGCCAAAAGCATTTGCGTTTAAATTGTCTAATTCTTTCAAAAACAAAGACACTTATATCACTCAATTCAAACTTCCCGAAGATGTTGTATATGCCTACGTAAAAATTAGTCTCGCAAATAATTTGAGATATTATGATGATAATTTTAATAATTATTGGAGTTTGTATTTTACAAAAAATGGCATAGTTCTGAAAGGTGGCTACCAAAAAAATGCTGTTACACTTTTGGGAGCAGTTCCAAATAATTGCTACAAAAATATTAATTTAAAAGAAGCATACAATTTACTAAAATCAGAAATCAAAAATTATCCAAATAATTATGAAGCGAAAATTGGATTATACTCATTGGAATATGACACAAAAAAAATTACAAATGATGAATTTAATAATAAATTAAAAGAAATATTTGTTAAAGATTTAACTCCAAATTCAGAAGGTGAACTCAGAGCTTTGAGTAGAAGTTATAATCTTATGAATGAAAAAGAAAAAGCCGAAAAATTAGAAAGTGAGTTTATATCTAAAAATCCAAAATCCAAAATTGCAGAAGAAAAATTAGTATCAAAGCTCACAAATGCAAAAAGTTTGAATGAATTTAATGAATTGGCTTTAGAATATTTTAAAAAATTTGAAAAAGCAGATAATTATCAAACAATTTTACAAGCATATTCCAATTCTTATGTCCAATTAAATAAAGTTGATGAACTCAAAAATAATATATTAAAATATAATTTTTTACCCAAAGAATTATATCTAACTGTTATTGGCGAAATTATAAATAAGCCGAAAATTAGTCAAAATGATTTGAATTTAGTCAAAGACTTATTTGATTCTGCTTTTGTGGACACTAATTATACTCAAATCAATGAGATATTTGTTCACAAACCAGATTTTATGAATGATTACGAATGGAGACAGTCAAAAATAATTTCTGAGGCAGGTGTTTTTGAATTATTAGCTAAATATTATTTTTTGAATAAAAATTACAAATTATCTGAATTTAATTATAATAAATCAATTAATCTTGTGGGTGAAAATGTAAATTCAAGGTTATTACTTAATGCAATTTTGAATTTAAGGTATCTCAATAATACTGACGATAATGAACTAAAAATTGAATTATTAACGAATAATTATTACAAAAAAGCAGTTGTAAATTCTGTATATAATGACTCAATAATTAATGATTACAAGACCTTTTTGAAAGAAAATTTTTCGTTTACTGATTATAAAGATATTACGGTAATTAATAAAGAAATAATAGATTTAGAAATTAATAAATATATTGATAAACTGAAATCCATTGCAAAAGAATCGAGATTAAAATTCTTGAACTTGAGAAAATTAAACGGTGATAATGTATATGGTTCGGTCAAAAAACTAAACGGAACTTATATTGATTTGTCTGATAAAAAAGATAAAGTATTGCTGTTATTTTTTACATCAACTTGGTGTGGACCTTGCCAATTAATGTATCCAAGCGTTGAAAAGTTATACATAAATTATAAAGACAGTAGCGATTTTGAATTGATAACAATAGATATTTGGGAGCAGGAAAAAGACAGAGAAAAAGCAGTTTCTGAGATGTTAAAGCAAATTCCAGTTGCATTTCCTTTTTATATTGACGAAACGGATTTACTGCCATCAAGGTTTGGTGTCAATGGCTTACCAACTCTAATCTTTGTGGATAAAAGTGGTAAAATTCAATACATTGATAGAGGATTTAGTAATGATTTTGAATTCCAGAGAGATGCAATCGACAAAATAGAAGCAATGACCAATAAAAAATAAATTTTTATTAATAAGGTATTTGAACTGCACCTATATTATTATTGTAAACATATCCGCTTACTACCATTTCGGTAGAGGTAGTACTTTCGCAACTACAACCGCTTTCGTTAGAATAAGTAAATCTTTGTAAAATCTCTTGTCTGTTATAATCTTTTGTGTAATAGAGATTTGTAACATAACTTTCTCCCAGAGGCATAACTACCTTTAGTGCGTAAGCTTCTAATTCACCATATTTGCAGCTAAAAACAAGATTAAAATTTCCATTTTTATCAGTTAGTGCAATTGGAGAATCTTGGTTATCCAAATAATCCGCACCGTATTTATTCAAAGGAATTAGATTGGTCGAATCCTTAAGTTTGCCAAGTACAGTTATAGTAAAATCCTTCAAATCCCCTTGGGTACGAATAATACTTCCGTCAATTTTGTATTGATGATAAGTATCTGGCAGCACAGTTATCGAAAAAACTGATACAACAAAAAATAAAAATAGAAATATATAGTATAGTTGATTTTTTTTCATAATTAAATTATTGAATTTATATTTATGACAAATAAAAGTAATAATTATTTTTATTTCACCCTAACCTTCATTTTTATAGAGTTTGAAAACAAAGAAATGGCTACCAATGTTACTAACTATGATAGCCAAAGATAAGAGAAAGAGTAGGTGGAATAGTTTTAATTCACTACTACTTTCACGGACTTAGTATTATTACCATGCTGGATTTTGAGTAAATATGTTCCTTTGGGTTGGTTGGAGGTGTCCCAAATTAGATTTCCACTATAATTATTCAATTTCTCCAAACGGATATTATCATTTGCAATGATTTTATTACCCATAATATCATAAATTCCTATATTTTCTAAATTAATGTCAATTGAACTATCCCAATATATTTTAGTTGTTATTGTATTAGTCGACGGATTAGGAAAAGGTGGCATAGTATAAAGATAGTTTATATCTTCGATATTATTTTCAATAATTTCTACTGATGAGACAAAATCAGTCTTAATTGATTTATTTAGTACTGTATTACTCGGACTTCCTGTAATCAAATATTTTATATTATTTTTGGAAGAAAAACCATTAGTAGAATAGATATAATTCTTAAAATTTTCTCTAACCCAAGTCTCACCTTTGTTTGTAGATTTCAATATCTTTATTTGGTTTACAAAATAAATTGTATCGACATCTTCTTCAAAAACTGCATTTGTATATCTTGAATTATCTTGAGCTTCACCTGAATAAGTTAATTTCCAAGTCTCTCCAAAATCTGTGCTTTTATAAATATTTTCAATAAATTTATTTATATCGGAATATACCAACTGTGAAGATATAAATGATTTATCTTTCAATATTTTAAAATTTGAAATGTCAATATTTGGATTACCAACAATATTAATATCCTTACCATTATTGGTTAAGTTATAAAGATTAATTTTAAAATTACCTTTGTAACTTAAATCAAATGCTAATATATAAATACTATCTTTATTCAGAGTTTGCAACAATAATGAACTAATAGAATCAAGCTGAGTAATTCCTGGTTGTTTTGAATTAATATTTCCAAAAGTACTATCCAAAGTAGCATTCATATTATATTTAACAATACTCATGAATGTCCCAAAAACATCCCCTCTATAATCACAAATGTAAAAGCCATCACCTGTAAAATCAATTTTTTTTGCCCCAGTACCTATAAAATCTATACCAAAACTATTAAAAGTTTTTCCAAAATCATTACTAATTAAAATATCATTTTCTTTAAAATTAGGTAGGTAGTATAAAATTGTATCTTCTTTAATTTCAAAAACTGCATTAACCACACTTGTTTTGCCAAAATTTCCAAACTTTGACCAAGTTGCACCACCATCAATAGTAGTAAAAAGTTGATTATTTATTGATTTAATTATGCCTTTTTCTTCAGAAACAAATTTTAAACTAATTCCAGCACCAAAATTTCTATTTAATTCAAAAGGCATTATTGATTTAATTACAAAATTATCGTTTTTTAAACTAATTACTAATTTCTTAGGTCCTACCAATAAAATCTCGTTTTTTAATTTTATTAAAGTATTTATTTTATAATTATTAATTAATAAAAATTTATTAATATCTAAAAAATGATTTGAAGTTATAATTTGATTTTTTTCATTTATTGAACTTAAGAATAAAGTATCTTTGTCATTAATAAAAGGTAAATTATTGACAAGAAGTACTTGTTCATTATAGTTCATAATACCTGATAGTTCTCGCTCACTATCTATTTTAGAAATTAAATTAAAAGTTGCATCTAACTTTAATACTTCATTTTTTGTAATTATATAATTGATTTCATTAATTTTTTCGTAGTCCAAAAACTCATTTTTTGTAATTATATCAATTTTATTCTCTTTCCAATCTTTTAAATTTGTAGAATAAAATAATGAATTTGAATCGAGTATTAGATAGTATGGTTCGGAATAAAATATTTTAGGATTAATAAAACTATTGTCTTTAACTTTATATACTTCATTATTTTGCGTATAAATGTCATCTAATATAATCACTTCACCATTTGAAGTTAAACAAATTAATCTTTTGTTGTTTTCATTGAATAATTTAATTACTTTTGAATTAGAGGGTAAATTATTGATATTAAATGTTTTCATTTTGTTGTCAATTACTTTACCCTTAAGCAAACCAAAATTGTTTATAAATATTAGTTCATTTCTATATATTTCACAATCAAGAAATTGAGTATAAGCACCAATAAAAGATTGTTGCCAATTTGCTCCATTATTTAATGAATATATAAACTGACCTTGATCTCCATAAATGACAATTGTATCATTACTAAAAGTTCCGCCCTTATGCTCATAATCTAAAATATAATATCCATCTAAATATTGAGAATTTAAATTATAATTGACTAATATTATTAGAATTAAATAAAGTATTTTAATGTTTTTATTAATTTTTATTTTCATTATGGACACGCACATTCAATGCTTATACAAGCAGATTCTATCATATTAGGGTCAGCAATAAATTGATTTAAAATCGAATTATTAGTATCTATTGAACAAGCATTTGTAGGAGAGTCAGTTTCAGTTTGAACATAAGCAGATATACAATTTATATCATAAGTGGTATGAGTGCCACTAAAGTTAGGGCAAACGCTATATTCTAAAAAACATTCTGCATACACTTCACAAGGCACAATTGAATAACCACCAATAAAATTAAATTCATAGTACGGATACCCTCTTTTTTCATATCTATAACATTGATTTTGTGTTATTGACGCAATCCCATAGAAAACATTATTTTCTGGGTCACACGGAGGAAAAGTAAATCCAGTCTCATTACTTATAATATATTTATAAATTAAACCTAAAGTTATATTGTTAAAATTAAAATTACATCCAGCATGCACATAAATATTTATTATTTTAAAAAAGGGCTCTGCCCCACCTCTCCAACAATAATATACTGTTATTGGACAACCTTGAATTACAGTTGTTTTAATACCAAGATTTTGTCCGACTGGACAAGGATATTGTGCTTCTGCAGTATCTATATTACCAAGGAAAATGGCGAAAGCCATAAGCAGACAAAGAATTACGTTTTTCATAGTTTTACCTATATATTTATTGATTAATTATTTTGTAAATTAAAAAACAAAGTCAAGGTTGCGCTATAAAATCTCCGAAATTCACGGCAACTATATCTCTCAGTT
>Ga0163144_10025612_pt1 | contig 11511 bp, 10 predicted proteins | sample OliLak19BULKMAT1_FD_123175 | JGI IMG/M metagenome (GOLD analysis project Ga0163144, IMG submission 123175) | Freshwater microbial mat bacterial communities from Lake Vanda, McMurdo Dry Valleys, Antarctica - Oligotrophic Lake LV.19.BULKMAT1 | ecosystem: Environmental > Aquatic > Freshwater >... | reverse complement strand
CGTGTCACCCGACATGCCCGAGAGTGTTGAAGGTGTAAACAAGCAGCAGTTCACACAGTTCATCAAAGAGAAGGCCGTGTGGTACACAGCCGGCGCCGTGGACATCACCAACGATGTGCTGGCCAAAGTGGACGCAGACTATAAGGCCGCAGCACCGAAATAAGACAGTCGCGCAGGGCTCTGTGTTTGCCATATCGCCGTCGGCAGTTCTGATCTGGATTGCTCTATGCCCATCACGCTTGCCGACATCGCCGAGATGTTGAACGTTCCACTGCCCAAAGGCAGTTCGGCGACCCTCATCACCGGTCTGGCGACGCTAACCGACGCCAAGGCAAACGAACTGTCCTTCCTGGGACACGATAAGTACGTCAAACAGTTCGCTGCGACAAACGCGGCAGCGGTTATCGTCGATAAGGCGGTAACACTGCCTAAAGACATCTCCGATTCCGCGACAGCGCCCGTTCGCCTCGTGGTGGATAACGCCGACCTTGCGATGTCGGTCGTCCTCAAGCGCTTCGCCGCGCCCATTCCCCGACCACCGCTGGGACAGAGTAACGATGCGTTTGTCGCGCCGTCGGCGTCTATCGGGGAAGGCGCGCGCATTGGTTCCCACGTTTTCGTTGGTGACGACTGCCGCATCGGGCGGAACGTGGTGCTGCATGCGGGCGTGTATATCGGCGCCAGCGTTGAGCTTGGCGACGACTGTGAGATCTTCCCCAATACCGTCATCCGCGAGCGCGTGACGATCGGCAACCGCGTGACGATCAATGCGGGCACGGTGATCGGCACCGACGGGTTCGGCTATCGCTGGAACGGCACCAATCACGCGAAGGTGCCGCAGATCGGGACCGTGATTATCGGTGACGATGTGGAGATCGGCTCGTGTGTCTGCATTGACCGCGCAAAGTTTGCTGCGACGACGATTGGCGCGGGGACGAAGATCGACAACCTCGTGCAGATCGCCCATAACGTGAAGATTGGACCCCATTGCATCATCGTCGCACAGGTGGGCATCGCCGGCAGCGCGGAACTGGGCACGGGCGTAGTGCTCGGGGAACAGGTCGCGGTTCGCGATCACGCGAAAATCGGTGACCGTGCCATGGCTGCTGCGACGTCAGCCATTGCGGAAGATGTGCCTGCGGGTGAAATCGTCATGGGTACCCCCGCGTTGCCCCGCCGACAGACGCTCCGCGAGCAGGCGGCCATTCGCAAGCTGCCCGAGTTGCGCGTGCAGGTGCAAAAAATGGCAGAAGAAATCGAGCAGTTGAAGAAGCGTCTGGGCAACGCCTAAGCAGATCGCTGAATCCACCCACCACCCAGCACGACGTCACCGTCATACAGCACAACCGCTTGCCCCGGTGTGATCGCGCTCTGCGGGTCCGAAAACGTCACGCGTAGCTCATCCGTGCCCGAAATTTCAGCAACCGCAGGCTGTGGTGAATGGTTGTAGCGAATCTTGGCGGTGCATTGAATGCGATCCCCAACATTCACAAATCGATCGGTAAGCAGGTTCAATTGGTCGGCCACGAGCGATGACTTGAGCGTCTGCTCTTTGGTCCCAATTGTCACGGCGTTCGAGTCGGCATTGATGTCCACGACATAAATCGGGTGACCGAACGCCACGCCAACGCCCTTGCGCTGCCCAATCGTGAAATGTTGGTGACCTTCATGCCGGCCGACCACTTTTCCATCGGTCGTTACGAGATCGCCTTCATGGAAAGTATCCGGACTTCGGCGACGCACCAAACCTGCGTAGTCCTGGTTGGGTACGAAGCAGATCTCCTGGCTATCGGGCTTGTTGAACACCGGAAGGTGAAGTTCTTCTGCCAAGGCACGAACCTCGTGTTTCTCGTATCCACCGATCGGCAGAAGCGTGTGCTCCATGGTCTGCCGGGTCATACCGAACAGCACGTAGCTCTGGTCCTTCTTGTGGTCTAAGCCGCGCATGAGCGCCTTGCGGCCGGTCGCAGGGTCGACGTCCACCCGAGCGTAGTGCCCGCTGGCCACGTACGTCGCGCCGACGGCCTCGGCGTACCTGGCGAGTTTGCCGAACTTCAGCCAGTCATTGCAGCGAACGCACGGATTGGGTGTGCGGCCACGGTTGTATTCATCAACGAAGTAACTGATGACGCGGCCAAAGTCTTCCTGAAAGTTCAAGACATAGAAAGGGATATCAAGCAGTCCCGCGACCCGCCGAGCGTCGGCAGCGTCCAGGACGCTACAGCAGCCTTGCTTATTTTTTGGAGTGGGCTCGCACGACTCGACCGCCTCTTCTACGCCCGCTGGTGTGCCCAGGCGCATGAAGACGCCCACTACGTCGTAGCCCTGGCGCTTCAACAGCGCAGCGGCGACGGAACTGTCGACGCCGCCACTCATGGCTATTACAACTTTTTCACGAGGTTCGGACACGGCTGCATTCTAGGCCGACGGGCCCACTTAGGCGAGATTCATTTGACGTGCAGTGGATCGCACTGCGATGGGTGCTATTTCGACCCACTGTTCGACTCAGCGTTCCAGTCGACCTCGATCTCACCACTGGACGAATTCTCAGCAGCGTCGTCGACGACGATCTCGAAATTCGAGCCAGACATTCCTTCAAACACATCCGACTCCTGAAGCTCTCCTTCGATTGGCGCATCAACCGGCGGCTCTGGCTCCTTGGCAGGTGCCTTGGCTTTGGCAGGTTTGGGAGGCTTCGGCATCGCCGGGACCGGTGCCATCGCTGCGACCACCACCACGGCCGCTGCCGGTTTGGCGGGTCGTCCGTGGGCCTTGACCGGGGCAGGCGCGGGTTCGGGGTCTGTCACTTTTTCAAGATGAGCCAAATCGTCGATGGGTTGAAGACCACTTTCCTCGTTCGCCGGCACACGTTCCGCCACCGGCTCGAGTTCAGCGATCTCTTCGACTTCTTCAAGTTCGTCGATCTCTTCGATTTCTTGGATCGTTTCTGCGTCGACCGGTTGAAGTTCACCGGACGAATCGAGGTCCGCGATCGGATCCAGCGCCGAGACCGCATCGTCGTCGTCACCATCATCGGCCGACGCAATCAACGGAGCGGCGCCGAAATCTTCTTCCAGCTCGTCCAGTTCCGCAATCTCCTCTTCACCTTCCGGAACGGGTGGCGGTTCAACTTCGGTCATGGACCCCACCCCAACCGCAGCGGCGGCGATCGCGGTGTCTTGCGCGACCGGTTCGCGGTTGTGCGCGTAAGGCATGAGTTCTTCGTCTGCAGGGAAACCGTTGATCTGCACGACGAACGTCACCGGACCGAGCGCGACGGTGTCACCAGGTTGCAATTGGGCGGTCGTGACGCGTTCCCCGTTGCATAGCGTGCCGTTGGAGCTTCCGAGGTCCTCGATGCGCACACTGTCACCATTGCGAATGATCCGGCAGTGTTTTCGCGACACGTCACCCAGCGGAATGCGCAGGTCGCAGTCTTCACGTCGCCCGAGAACGGTGACGTCGCGCACGACTGAAAAACTGCGCCGTTCACCATCGGCACGAAACATAACCAGGACAACCTGCATACGCTTTGATCCTTTTACGCCCCGCGCGGGAAAATAATCGCCAGAAATGCGGGGCCTCTGCCGAAGAGCTAAACTATCGCAGCAGGACGATTTGGGCAACAATATTCGAGTTGTTGCCACCCGGCTACGCCCGTGCGAACCGGAGCGAGATTCATTCTATGACGACTCTGACGCCCCTGACCCTCAATCGACCGACCAGCACCCCGCTGGACCTGTCAGGCTTGCCAGCAGAGCCCGTTGACGGGCTTTACGTCCACATCCCCTTTTGCGCCCACAAATGCCACTATTGCGATTTTTACAGCATTACGCGCCAGGGTGGCGACCGGATGACCGCATTCGTCGATCGATTGCTCACCGAGGCACGAATATGGGCAAGCCACCTGCCGGTTCGGGTGCAGCCGAAGACTATATTTTTCGGTGGTGGCACACCGACCCTGTTGCCCATTCGCGAAATGGATCGCCTGTTAAACGGTCTCAACAGCATCTTCGACTTGTCTGCAGTCAATGAGTGGACCGTCGAGGCAAACCCAGCGACCGTCACGACAGAGTACTGCCAGACTTTGAAAGACCACGGGGTCAATCGGCTCAGCTTCGGGGCTCAGAGCTTCGACCGATCTGAGTTGGCGATGCTGGAACGGCACCATAATCCTGACGACGTGGCCCGTAGTGTCGACATCGCCAGCTCAGTCGGGTTTGCCCGCTTGAATATCGACCTTATTTACGCCATTCCCGGGCAGTCTATGGCGAGTTGGGCGCAATCTCTCAAAAAGACGATCTCGCTCGAGACAACGCATATATCTTGTTACGCGCTGACGTACGAGCCCAACACACCGATGGCCGTAAAAAAGCGACTGGGCCTCTTCGTGCCGGCCGAGGATTCACTGGAAATCGAGATGATGCGCTTCACGCGCACGTGTCTTGCCGATGCGGGTTTACAGGCATACGAGATCAGCAACTACGCGACTACCGATCAGGAATGCCGTCACAACTTGATGTATTGGACCGGGGGAAGCTACGCGTCGCTCGGGCCATCTGCTTCGTCGCACGTTGCGGGCGTTCGCTGGAAAAATCGCCCGCACCTCGGTGAATGGGAGCAGGCGATCGATCAGGGTAATCTGCCGGCAACCGATGTCGAACACCTTTCCCCGGCAACGCGTCGCGGGGAGCTGGCGATGCTCATGCTGCGGTTGGCGGGAGGGTTAAACTTTGACGTCTTTGCGACCCGCACCGGCTGCGACGCTCGATCACTGTATCGCGATACGATAGATCGCTTTACGCGCGTCGGGCTTTTGGAAACGTCCGAGAACGCCGTACGACTGACCGAAGCCGGCCTTTCTGTCGCCGATGCCCTCGCCAGTGAGTTCCTAACGGCATCGACCGTAATTCCCCTCGAAACGTAGATGCCTGTTAAGCCTTACCGGTAATGGGTCCGCACCCTTCCAAAGTCCGATAGTTTTCCGCTTCGCCCTCCTAACCCACGCAGTACCCACCACCGATATCAAAAGGGAATAGCTCCCTTGCGCCACGATCGCAAAGGCAAGAAACATTACCAGGTTTGCCCGAACGTCAAGGCAATCGTAAGTCAGAGCAGAGGAGATCGAAGCGTGCTGAAGTTCGTCAACAGCTTGTTCGCACCGAAGCCGAACCCGATCGGCGTCGACTTTGGAACCGATGCAATTCGGTTGGCGCAGGTCCAATGGGCCGGCACCGAGTTCAAGCTGGCCGCCGCCGCGACGGCGGACGTGCCGTCGATGATCCGCAACGACCCCGCTGCGCGACAGCAATTCTTCATCGATTCGATGCGTGAACTGCTCGCCCAGGGCAACTTCCGTGGGCGACAGGTGGTCCTCACGTTGCCTGCGGCATCATTGCAGATGCAGCACATTCGCGTCGCGAAGATGGACGATGCGGCTTTGAAACAAGCGATCCCCTGGGAATCGCGCGGCAAAATCGCGCTCGAACCAGGCGCAGCACTCATCCGCCATATGGTCGCCGGTGAAATTTACTCCGAAACCGATCCGAAGCTGGAAGTGATCGTGATGGCGGCCAGTCGAACGACCGTCAACGACTACCTCGCAGCGGCAGCAAAAGCCCGGCTTGATGTCGCGGGTATGCAAGTTGAACCGCGCGTGCTGGTCGATTGCTTCTCCCGCATCTATCGCCGAAAAACCGACGGTGAAACGACCAACGCCTTCATCGACATCGGCGCCGCCGGCACCCGCGTGATCGTCAGTCGCGGCCAACAGATTTTCTTCGCTCGCACGATCGCAATCGGTGGCAATCACTTTACGTCCGCCGTCGCCGAGGCGCTGAAAATCAACTTTGAAGACGCCAAGCTGCTCCGCATGCGTCTGGCGAACGTGGCATCCACAGCGACGGAAGTCGCTGAATCCGCGCCCGCATCGACTGTCACTGCGGTCGAACCGGAGCCGGAAGGGTTTGCACTCCTGAATGCCGGACTCAGTGCCGCGCGGGCCAACGAGACGGTGGAAGAGCTGCCAGCTGTCGATTCGACGGAGGTCTGCAATCCGATCGCCCTGGCGTCCTTCGCCAACCCGAATGATCCTGCAGTACAGGAACGGAACGATGCGAGAAAGGTCGACCAGGCCTGTCGCGATCTTCTGAATCGGCTCATCGAAGAGATCGAACTCTGCCGTCGGTATTTCGAGGGAACGTTTCCGAACAAGCCGATCGAGCGGCTGATCTTCGTCGGTGGTGAAGCCCGGCAGCGATCTTTGTGCCAGCACATTGCCCGGCAGATGCAGTTGGCCGCGCAAGTGGGTGACCCGCTCGTACGCATGGGTCGCATAAGTGAGATCGGCATCGAGACGGGCATCGACCGCCGTTCACCGCAACCGGCATGGGCCGTTGCTATTGGCCTGAGCATGGGCGCCGCGGCGCCCGTGGGTGCAACAGTGGATGCAAACGTAGCAGGGTAGCGCCGAGCAGATAAGCGAACAGCAAGGGAAACCATTATGGCCTCGCCCAACCAACTAAGCTTTCTCCCAGAAGACTATCTCGAGCGCAAAGCGCGTCGACGTTCAAACGTCATCTGCGCGAGCCTGTTCGTGGTCGTGATGGGCGCGATCGGCTCTGCATTCACGCTTTCCGACCGCGGGCTGCGTGAGATGGAGAAGCAGCGGACCGAGGTCGAACAGAAATACACCCTGGCGGCACAGCGGATCAAGGAAGTTTCCAGCATGAAGGACAAGCAGCAGCGCATGGCCCGTCAGGCCGAGCTGACTGACTCACTGCTCGAACGCGTGCCGCGCAGCTACCTGCTGGCCGAGATCACCAACAGCATGCCGGTTGGCGTGTCGCTATTAGAAGTCTCTCTCGATTCCAAGTTGAAAGCGGCTCCGAAGGTCGACCCATCAAAGACCCAGTTCGAGGAAAAGAAGAAAGCCGCGAAGAAGAAGGACCCCAAGGCCGTCCCGGAAGAGCCCGAGGTTAAGCCCAAGGTCTACGACGTTGCACTGAAGATCACCGGCATCGCTGACAACGACGTCCAGGTGGCTCAGTTCATCACGAAGCTGAACGGTTCCCCTTTGCTGAAGGACGTCAACCTCGTCATCAGCGACGAATTCCAGCAAACGCGCGCGGGGTCAAGTGAGAAGATGGGGGATAAGATGCGTCGGTTTCAGATCGATATGGCCTTACGTCCCGATGCCGAGGTAAAGCCCGGCACGGAAAAGACGAAGACGGCTGCGGTCGAACTGGGCAACGAGTAACAGCGGAGTTTCACCATGCGACTTGGACTTCGAGAAATGTTGTTCTTCGGTGCGATGCTCGGCCTGCTGGCGGCAGCGTATTTCATGGTCTTCACCAAGGCCGACCAGAAGCGCATAGCGCTACGCGCCGACCTGGCCGCCAAGCAAAAGGCGCTGAACGACGTGCAGCAAAGCACCTCGGGCATCGCCGACCTTGGCCGCAAGATCGTCGAACTGCAGAAGGCCATCGAGTTCTTCGAGAGCAAGCTGCCGCAGGAGAAGGAGATCGACAAGATCCTCTCCGAGACGACGAAAAAGGCCGAGGACAATGCGTTGCAGATCCGCACCGTCAAAACACTCAAGACGGACAAAGGCACCGGGTACTGCGAGATGCCGATCGAACTGACCCTCGTTGGTGATTTCAACAACTACTACCAGTTCCTGCTCGACCTGGAAAAGCTGCCTCGGTTGACGCGGCTGTCCAAGATGCAGTTGGAAAAGGTGAACGACCAGGACGGTCAGATGGTCGCCAATATGACGCTGAGCATCTTCTTCGAGCCCGAAGGTGGAAGAAAAACCACCGCCGGCACGTCGACGGCAAGCGTCCGTTAACGACAGCAGCGCTCAGGGAAAGAGGGAAGCCATGGCAAAAGACATCGAAGAGTATGACGAGACAGCCGACACCGACTCGAGCGCCAGCTTGAACGACGCGCTGGCAGAGTCTGAAGTGGAGTTCGTCACCGACGAAACCTCCTCCAAAGGAGCGGGTAGTGCCCTGCTGTTTGGTTTGGTCCTTGCAGCGGGCGTTGCCACGTATTTCATGTACTGGAAGACCGGCCCCAAGTCCGCCGTCGCCGCCACGGCCGAGTCGAAGGAAGCGACGACGACCATCAGTAAATTTCTGACAGACGGACATGTCAGCCTCCGGGCGATGGAGGAGATGCGTAAGAACACCGAAAAGGTTGTTCAACGCTTTCAGGACCACCCCAGCCGAACCCAGGTGCCACTGAGCGACCTTCGGACCAACCCATTCCGCCTGGCCCCAGCACCGGTCGCCGCCGAGGTGTCCGAAGCCGCAGCGAAACGTCGGCGGGAACAGGAACGGGAAGTGGCGATAAAAGCCGTGCAGAACCTCTCACTACAGTCGGTCATCGTCTCGGAGCGGCCTGCGTGCATGATCAACAAGACGCTCTACACCGAGGGCCAGCAAGTCGACATCTTCGTGATCGAGAAGATTTCGACCAACGCCGTCATCGTGAAGGCGAACGGGTTCCGATTTGAACTGAAAATGACGAAGTAAAACCATGTTTGGACGCCGCCCAACAACCTCTGCCGCCACGCTGCCCGACGACGAACTTCCGGTCGAAACCGATTCCCTCGAGCAACTTTGGAAGCCTGAGGCCAAGCAGGCGCGCAAGTCGCTCGAGCAGATCCTGCTGGACCGTAAACAGATCACCGAAGAACAGTTGACGCAGGCCAGGAGCGTCCAGGCGCAGACGCCGTCTAAGACAGTTCCCCAGGTTCTCGTCACAATGAATGCCACCACCGAGGGGCAAGTCCTCTCGGCGACTGCGGAGATGATGGGCCTGCCATTCGAGGCGATCACCCGCGATTCGATCGATAATGAGGCGTTTCAGACGCTGCCACCCGAATATTGCCGCAAGCATGGTGTGCTCGCGATGCGATTTGAGGACGATCGAAAGACGCTCGTCCTCGGCGTCTGCGACCCGGCCAACATCTTCCTGCTCGACGAGCTGAAGCGCAAGACCAAGAAGGCCATTCGCACCGTCGTCGTCGCGCCGGTGGATGTGAACCGAGTCATTGAGCAGATCACGACCAACTCCAACGACGTGAAGGTCGACGAGATCATCAAGGACATGTCGGAAGACGACGTGCAGCTCGTCAAGGAAGAAAAGGACGACGTCACCGACCTGGAAAAGGCCGGTAGCGAATCGCCGGTTATTCGTTTCGTGAATTACCTGATCTTCGACGCGATCAAGCAGGGTGCCAGCGATATCCACATCGAGCCGAAGGAAAAAGCCCTGAAGGTGCGCTACCGCATTGACGGTGTGCTCTTCGAAGCGATGAACCCGCCCCACTCGATGGCGGCCGCGGTAACAAGCCGTCTGAAGATCATGGCGAACCTCGACATCTCCGAGCGCCGGCTTCCGCAAGACGGTCGCATCCGCGCCGTCGTGCACGGTCGGAAGGTCGACCTGCGTATGAGCACCCTGCCGACCGTGGTCGGTGAAAAGGTGGTCATGCGTATCCTGGACAACAAGTCGATCAGCGTCTCGCTGGACGACCTGGGATTCAGTGAGAATGCCCTGACGATCTGGAAGAACGCGATCGACCAGCCTCACGGCATTGTGCTGGTTACGGGTCCGACCGGGTCAGGAAAAACGACGACCCTCTACGCCAGCCTCGGCCAAATGGACGCGAACAAGCTGAACATCAGCACAGTTGAAGATCCCGTCGAATATCACCTTGCAAGCGTCAACCAGACCCAGATGCACGATAAGATCGGCATGACCTTCGCCAGGGCCCTGCGCGCCCTGTTGCGCCAGGACCCCGACGTCGTCATGTTAGGCGAAGTACGTGACGCAGAGACCGCCACGATCGCAGTGCAAGCGGCGCTCACGGGTCACCTGGTTCTCTCGACCCTGCACACAAACGACGCCCCGTCGTCGGTCACGCGTTTGATCAACATCGGCGTCGAGCCCTACCTGATCAGCGCGGCCGTCAATGCCATTCTTGCCCAGCGGCTCGTCCGCAAGATCTGCCAGCACTGCAAGGAAGAACACGTCCCATCGGACGACATGAAAGAGTTTCTGACCCTTCAGGGCTTCGCGACAGACAAAGTCTACAAGGGCAAAGGGTGCGATCGTTGCAGAAAGACCGGTTATGCCGGTCGTTTGGGTATTTACGAATTGCTCGTCATGGACGACGGCCTGCGCGATCTGGTCACGCGCAACCCCGATGTGAATCAGCTGCGCAAGCTATGTCGTGAACGGGGTCTGGTAACGCTTAGAGAAGATGGGTTTCAGAAGGTTATGAAGGGCCTGACTTCGGTCGATGAGATCCTGAGAGTAACGGAGAACGCATAGGAGCGTAGGCAGTAAGCAGTAGGCGATAGGCTGAGAAGGCGTCAATCGCCTTTCCTGCCTACTGCATACTGCCTACCGCCTACTAAAAACGTATGAGCATGCTAAACGATATCCTCCGGGCCGCGGTCAGTTCCAAGGCATCCGACGTGCACCTCAACGTCGGGTCCCCGCCGATCTTCCGCATTAACACCGTCATGACGCATAGCGACTTCCCGATCGTGACGCAGGAAGGCGTGACGCGCATCGCTAAAGAGATGATGAGCGAGAAGCGCTACGCCGATTTCGAAGAACACCGTGACAGCGACTTTTCGTATGAGATCCCAGGCGTCAGCCGTTTTCGTGTGAATGCGCACTATCAGCGGAACACGATCGCGCTGTCCATCCGTACCATCAACGACAAGGTTCGCCCGATCGAACAGTTGTTCATGCCCGAGATCGTCAACAAGCTGACCTACCTGCCGCGCGGGCTGATCCTGGTGACCGGGCCGACTGGCTCGGGCAAGTCGACGACGCTGGCCGGCATGGTCGACGCGATCAACCGCCGCGAACCCGATCACATTATCACCCTGGAAGATCCGATCGAATACGCGTTCATCAGCGCCAAGAGCGCCATCGAACAGCGCGAAGTCGGAAGCGACGTCCCCAATTTCGCTAGTGGTTTGCGCCACTCGTTGCGTCAGGACCCGGATGTCATCCTCGTCGGTGAAATGCGCGACCTGGAGACGACCAGCAGCGCCATCACCGCTGCGGAAACCGGTCACCTGGTTTTCAGCACACTGCACACGATCAATGCGCCCCAGACGATCGAACGCATCATAGACATCTACCCTAGTGATGAGCAGAACCAGATTCGCTCGATGCTTGCCAACACGCTGCAAGCGGTGATCAGTCAGACGTTGTTCAAGCGTCACGACCAGCCGGGCATGATCCCCGCCGTCGAGATCATGCTCTGCACGCCCGCGGTGCGTAACTGCATTCGCGAGAACCGTATCTTTGAAATTCCGAACGTGATCGAGACGAGCCGTGCACTGGGCATGCAGACGCTCGACAGCAGCATCAAACAGCTTTACGTGAACGGCTACATCAGCCGAGAGGACGCGGTCGCGCAAGCGGCCCATCCCGAGAAGCTGGAACGGGCCCTGGTTGCATAAGGATGAAGGGTGAAGG
>Ga0163144_10025611_pt1 | contig 11511 bp, 8 predicted proteins | sample OliLak19BULKMAT1_FD_123175 | JGI IMG/M metagenome (GOLD analysis project Ga0163144, IMG submission 123175) | Freshwater microbial mat bacterial communities from Lake Vanda, McMurdo Dry Valleys, Antarctica - Oligotrophic Lake LV.19.BULKMAT1 | ecosystem: Environmental > Aquatic > Freshwater > Lake... | reverse complement strand
CTTCGGGCATTGGTGGTTCGAGGGGCCGGAGTTCCTGACGTCGGTCTGGCGGTCGCTCCGCGAGCAGCCGGGCGTCCGCGCCGTCACCGCCTCGAGGCATCTGGCCGACCGGGCGGGGCATGCGGGCGTGCGCCTCGCCCCGGGCAGCTGGGGCAAGGACGGTGATTGGAGCATGTGGATCGGACCCGAGACCGCATGGATGTGGCCGCCGATCTGGCGTCTCGAAGAGGCATTCTGGGCGGAGGCGCGGCCCGCGCTCGCCAACGAGACCGCGCGTCCGATCCTGGCGCAGGCCGCCCGGTCGATGCTCCTGGCGCAGTCCAGCGACTGGCCGTTCATCGTCTCGACGGGCGAAGTCGCCGACTACGCCATCAAGCGGTTCCGCGGGCATGTCGAGGATACCGAAGGGCTGCTGCAGGGTATCCGGCACGGGCTCGCCACCGGGGAGTGGGAGGGCGTGCAGCGCTTCGCCGAGGAGTTGCGGGTGCGGGACGACCTCTTCCCGACGATCCTCGAAGCGATCGAGGCGGCGCTGCACGGATAGACGCGACCGTGCAGTCGCGCTCGGTGCAGGGCATTACTACTTTCTCCCGATCCGTCCAACTATTCCGATGCCCGCTGGGTACCCTCGCGCATGACACTCGCCGTGTTCGTCGCTCCGATGCTCTCGGAGAATGCCTCGCGCATGATCGTCGCGGCCGCCGGCATTCCCGGCGTACGGCTCGGCGTCGTGACGCACGATCCGCTCGACGCCGCGCCGGCGTGGGCGAGGTCGGCGATCTCGGGGCATTGGAAGGTCGACAGCGTCACGGACGTCGGCGCGCTCGAGGCGGCCGTCCGCGGTATCGCTGCGACGCAATGGCACGGCGAGATGCCCACGCATCTGTTCGGCGCGTATGAGCAGGCGCAGGAGGCGATTGCGGTGCTGCGCGAGCGGCTCGATCTGCCGGGGCTGCGGCCGGCCGCGGCGCGCAACTTCCGCGACAAGTCTCGCATGAAGGATGTGCTGCGCGCCAACGGGTTGCCGTGTGCGCGGCACGCGCTGGTGACCTCGATCGAGGCGGCAGAGGCCGCGGCGAGGCGCATCGGCTTTCCACTCGTGGTGAAACCGCCGGCGGGCGCGGGTGCGGTGTCCACCTACCGCGTCGATGACGAGGCACAGCTGCGCGTGGTGCTCCGGCAGGCACCGCCATCGGTGCAGACGCCATCTTTGCTCGAGGAGTTCATCGTCGGCGAGGAGCAGTCGCTCGAGACGATCACCGTGGGTGGCCGCGCGGTCTGGCATTCACTGACGCACTATCGGCCCACGCCGCTCGAGGCGGTGCAGCAGCAGTGGATCCAATGGTGCGTGCTCCTCCCCCGCGAGGTGGACGATCCGCGCTACGACGACATCAAGGACGCGGCGACCTCCGCCCTTGCCGCGCTCGGCATGACCGATGGCCTCTCGCACATGGAATGGTTCCGCCGGCACGACGGCTCCATCGCGATCGGGGAAGTCGGCGCCAGGCCGCCCGGTGCGCAGATCACCACGCTGATGAGCCGTGCGCACGATGTGGACATGCTGGAGCTCTGGGCACGGGCCGTGTTGTTCGGCGAGTTCACGCCGCCCGTACGGCAGTACGCCGCCGGTGTCGCCTTCCTGCGTGGGCAAGGCGAAGGACGGGTGCAGGCGATGCACGGCGTGGATGCCATCTTCCGCGAACTCGGGCCGCTCATCACCGACCATCGCCTGCCGTGGATGGGGCAGGTCCCGACCGGCAGCTATGAAGGTGAAGGCTACATCGTGGTGCGCCACCCGGAGACGCGCGTCGTGGAAGCGGCACTGGCCCGCATCGTGACGCTCGCCCGCATCGACCTGGGATGATCTCATGCACGTGATCTTCATTGCGCCGGGCTACCCGGCAGAGATGCCGCACTTCGTCCGCGGGCTCGCCTCGCAGGGCGCCACCGTCCTTGGCGTGAGCGATGTTCCCGTCGATCAGTTGCCGGAGCTCGCCAAGCGGCACCTCGCCGACTACCTCCACGTGCCGTCGTTGCAGGACGAGGACGACGTGGTGCGGCGCGTGGCGGCATGGAGTGCGGATCGTGCCATTGCGCGGGTGATCTGCATGTGGGAGCCGGGCGTGGTGCTCGCGGCCAAGTTGCGGGTGGCGCTGCAGGTGCCGGGCCAGTCGGTCGAGGCCGCGATGCGTTTCCGCGACAAGGACCTGATGAAGCAGCACATCGTCGCTGCCGGCATCCGCGCGGCGCGGCATGCGCGCGCGGCTACGGCGCAGGAGGTCCGTGATGCGGTGGCGCAGGTCGGGTTTCCGGCGATCATCAAGCCGATCGCCGGAGCGGGCTCGATGGACACCTTCCGCGTGGCCGATGCCGCCGAACTGGAAGCCGCACTGGCGCAACTGACGCATGTGCCGGAAGTGCAGGTCGAGGAGTTCATCACCGGTGAAGAGTTCACCTTCGATACGATCTGCATCGACGGCAGGATCGTCTACTACAACATCGGCTACTATCGTCCCAATCCCCTCCTGGCGCGCTCGCACGAGTGGATCTCGCCGCAGACGCTCTGCCTGCGCGATCCGGATGCACCGGAGCTCGCCGGCGGGCGTGCCTTGGGTGAAGCGGTGCTCAAGGCGATGGAGTTCGGGACGGGCTTCACGCACATGGAGTGGTTCCTCACCGCAAGCGGCGAGGCGGTGTTCGGCGAGATCGCGGCGCGCCCGCCGGGTGCGCACACGGTGGACCTGATGAACTTCGTCTCGGATATCGATCTCTTCACCGGCTACGCCGAGGCGGAGCTGTTCGGCACCTTCTCGCTGCAGGTGGAGCGGAAGTACAACACCGCCAACATCTTCAAGCGAGCGGAAGGGCAGGGGCGCATCACCCGCATCGAGGGTCTGGCCGGGCTGATGCAGCGCCACGGCGCGCACGTGGTGCACCTCGACCTCCTGCCGATCGGCGCGCCGCGCCGCGACTGGAAGCTCACGCTCCTCTCCGACGGGTATGTCGTGGTTCGTCATCCCGATTGGAATACGACGAAGCAGATCGCCGACGACTTCGGCACCGATCTGCGACTGTACGCCAGCTGACGAGTGTCATGAGTTCCGACGACGAGACGGCAGTGCGACGGCACTTTCCACGACGGCATCGGGAGCAGGGTTCCCTGCATACCATCCGCGATGTCGCCTGCTTCACGCTGGGCAACCGGCGCGACCTGTACGTGTATCTGCCGCCGCATTACGACGAGGCCGACGCACGCTACCCGGTCGTGTATCTGCAGGATGGACAGAATCTGTTCGAGCCCGAGCGTTCGTTTGCCGGGGCCTGGGGTGCCGATGATGCGGCCGACGCCGCGTCGCGTCTGGGCTACGACGCGATCCTCGTCGGGGTGCCGAATACGGGCGGGCAGCGACTCGACGAGTATTCGCCGTTTCACGACGGCCGCATCGGCGGAGGTGGGCGGGCCGACGAGTATCTGCAGTTCCTCGTCGATGTCGTGAAGCCGTTGGTGGACGGGCAGTTCCGTACCAAGGCCGATCGTCGGCACACGATCATCGGCGGGTCGAGCATGGGCGGCCTGCTGGCGCTGTACGGCTACTTCCGGCACGGCGACACGTTCGGGCGCGCGTCGGTGCAGAGTCCGGCGCTCTGGTTCGGCGAAGGGGCGATATTCGAGTACGTGGCAGAGGCGCCGAAGCCGGCGGGCCGCATCTATCTCGATGTCGGTGCGCGCGAAGGCGAGACCACGCTCGCCAATGCCCGACGCATGCACGAGATGCTGCAGCAGAAGGGCTACGTCACCAACCGGACGCTGCGGTGGGTGGAAGACCGGAACGGACAGCACCACGAATTTGCCTGGGGACGCCGCCTGCGGAAGGCGCTGCCGTTCCTCCTCGATGACGACTGGGAGCCCACCTCGTGAGCACGCGCATGCATGGCCATCACCAATCGTGGCACTCGCCCAACGTCGGGCGGCAGATGCACGTCCGCTGGTTCGGACATGCGGGCGCGCGCGTCCTCGTCTTCCCGACGACGATGGGCAACCATGACGAATGGCCCAACCGCTACATGCCGGACGTGCTGCGCGAACAGATCGAGCGCGGCTGGATCCAGCTCTTCTGCCTCGATCACAACCACGATCTGAGCTGGTACAACAAACAGATCCGTCCGCACGAACGGGCGCGCCGGCACCTGCAGTACGATCGGTACCTGCGGGATGAACTCCTCCCGTTCACGCAGCACGTCAACGGCAACCCGTTCGTCATCGCCACCGGGGCGAGTTTCGGCGGCTTCCATGCCATGAGCTTCGGCCTGCGTCATCCCGAGCAGGTGCACCGGATCATCGCGATGAGCGGGATGTTCGACATCAGCGGCATGACCGGCGGCTACACGGACGAACTCGTGTACGCCTGCAGCCCCATGGCCTTCATGGAGCATGAGTGGGAGCCGTCGCGGATGGCGGCGTTCCGTCGGCAGGACATCATCATGGCGATCGGCGACGGCGATCCGTTCATCCAGGAGAACCGCGATTTCTCGGCGCTCCTCTGGCGCAAGGGGATCGGCAACGCCCTGCGCGAGTGGCGCGGGCACGCGCACGACTGGCCTTGGTGGGAGCAGATGATCGGGAAGTACATCGGCGGACACGACTGACCTCGACGGGAGCGCGACCATGGCTGGCAGCAAGGGCACCAAGAAGAAGGTCGGGCTCATCGTCGGACGCGAATGGTCGTTCCCGCCGGCCTTCATCGAGGCGGTGAATGCGCGCGACGCCGGCGTGACGGCCGAGCTTGCGTCACTCACCGCGATGCGGCACGACGAACCGGTGCCGTACGATCTCCTGATCGATCGCATCTCGCACGAGGTGCCGTTCTACCGCACGTACCTGAAGCATGCGGTGCTGGGCGGCACGGCCGTGGTGAACAACCCCTTCATGTGGACGGCCGACGACAAGTTTCTCGGCGCGTCGCTCGTCTCGCGGCTTGGTGTCGCATCGCCGAAGACGGTGGTGCTGCCCAACAAGAGCTACGTGCCGGGCATCTCGCCGACCGAGTCGTTGCGCAACCTCCAGTATCCGATGGACTGGGATGCCGTGGTGGCGTACGTGGGGCTCCCGTGCGTGCTGAAGGATGCGCACGGCGGCGGCTGGCGCGACGTCTACGTGTGCCGCTCGAAGGAAGAGCTGATGCACCACTACGACGAGTCCGGACTGCTGACGATGATCGTGCAGGAGTTCATCGAGTGGGAGCAGTTCGTCCGCTGCATGTGCCTTGGCCAGGAGGAGATCCTGCCGATGCGCTACGACCCGCGCGAACGCAAGTACATCGTCGACCCCGACCATCTGGTGCCGAAGGTGCTGAAGCGGGTGGTCAAGGATGCCCGCATCATCTGCGGCGCATTCGGTTACGACATGAACTCGGTGGAGTTTGCCGTGCAGGGCGGCGTGCCGTACGCGATCGACTTCATGAACCCCGCCCCGGACATGGACATCAACTCGCTCACGCCCGAGTACTTCCAGTGGGTGGTGGAGCACATGGCGGACATGGCGATCCGGCTGGCCACCGATGCGCGCACGCAGGCCTCGGCGCTGGGGTGGGCGCAGGCGTTCAAGGCCGGACGCAAATGACGACGGACGCGGCCGATGCCTGGCATGCGCTGCTCGATGCCGATACGGGGCTTGCCCTCGAGTCGGGGGCGCAGCTGCGGGCCGGTCTCGACCGCGCGGGGCTGGTGTTCGGGACGCGACAGCTCTGCAGCGTGCTGCGTCCGCGCTTCTTCTCGCCGGCGGAGTACGCCACGCTGCAGCATCGGGTGCGACCGCTGATGCGCGCCTTCCAGACGGCGTTCGGCGCCGCCATGGCCGACCGATCGGCGCGGGCGCAGTTCCGCCTCGCCGATTGGGAAGAGTCGCTCGTCGTCGAGGATCGGAGTGGCGTCGCGCCCAGCCCGACGTCGCGGCTCGATGCCTTCGTCACGGCCGACGGCATGTCGATCACCGAGTACAACGGCGAGACGCCCGCCGGTGCGGCCTTCAACGATGCGCTGGCCGACTGCTTCGTGAACCTGCCGGTGACGCGGGCGTTCGCGGCGCAGTGGTGGTGCCGGCCCATCGCGTCGCGCCACGGCGTGCTGCGAGTGCTGCTCGATCAGTGGGAAGCATGGTCCGGGACGCGTCGGCTGCCGCGCATCGCGATCCTCGACTGGGATGACGTGCCGACGAAGGTCGAGTTCGCACTCTTCCGCGCGTACTTCGAGGCTCGCGGAATCGCATGCATCATCGGCGATCCCCGGGCGTGCGAATATCGGGACGGCCGGCTCTGGCTGGGCGGTGCGCCGATCGATCTCGTCTACAAGCGCGTGCTCATCCATGAGCTCGTCGGGCGGCTGGGGCTCGAACATGACGTCACGCGTGCGGTGCGCGAGAATGCCGTCTGCTTCGCCAACGGGTTCCGCTCCAAGATTCTGCACAAGAAGGCGTCGCTCGCGGTGCTGAGCGACGAGCGCAATGCGGCGTGGTGGGATCGCGAGGCCGCCGCGGCGATCGCCGCACACATTCCGTGGACGCGCGTCGTGGAGGAGCGACGGACGGTCGGGCCGGATGGCGCCTCCATCGACCTGCTGGCGTGGTGCGCGGTCCACCGCAGTCGATTGGTGCTCAAGCCCAACGACGACTACGGCGGGGCCGGCATCGTGCTGGGCTGGACCGTGTCCGATGCGGCATGGGAGGCCGCGCTCCGGCATGCTGCTGCCGAGCCGTTCATCGTCCAGCAGCGCGTGACGATCCCGCGTGAGTCGTATCCGGCGGTCGTGGATGGAGTGCTCGTCTACGCCGACCGGCAGGTGGATACCGCGCCGTTCATCTGCCACGGCGACTACGTGGATGGTGTCCTCAGCCGGCTCTCGACCGAAGAATTGCTCAACGTCACGGCCGGCGGCGGAAGCCAGACGCCGACCTTCCTCGTCGAACGCCGCTAACCCCAACCCCGAGCCGAGCATGATGAAGCCGCCCACCCTGACGATCGGGGTCGAGGAAGAGTACCAGATCATCGATCCGGAAACCCGCGAGCTCAAGGCGTACATCACCGAGATCCTCGAGGCGGATCACGTGGTGCTGCGCCAGGTCAGGCCCGAACTGCATCAGTCGATCGTCGAGGTCGGCACCACGGTGTGCCGGACGCCCGCCGAGGTGCGCACGCAGCTGGTGGAGCTGCGCCGCGGCGTCATGGAGCTGGCCGCACGGAAGGGTCTCAAGATCGCGGCGGCGGGCACGCATCCGTTCTCGCATTGGCAGGACCAGCCGATCACGCAGATGGACCGCTACGTCGGCACCAAGGAGGCGATGCAGCAGCTCGCCGAGCAGTTGCTGATCTTCGGTACCCATGTGCACATCGGCATCGAGGACCCGGAGTTCCTGATCGACGCGATGAATGTGTCGCGCTACGTGCTGCCGCACATCCTGGCGCTCAGCACGTCGTCGCCGTTCTGGATCGGGAGGAACACCGGGCTCAAGAGCTATCGGTCGGTGATCTTCCGCGCCTTTCCGCGAAGCGGCGTGCCGCGCACCATCACGAGCTACGGCGACTACCAGCGCTACCTCGCCACGCTCGTCGAGACGGGCTGCATTCCGGACGGCTCCAAGATCTGGTGGGACGTGCGGCCGCATCACACCTTCCCCACCCTCGAATTCCGCATCTGCGACGTCTGCACGCGCGTGGATGAGGCGGTGTGCATCGCGGCCATTCTGCAGACGCTGATCTTCAAGCTCTGGAAGATGCGGCAGGACAACACGACGTTCCGCATCTACTCGTCCGACCTGATCGACGAGAACAAGTGGCGCGCCGTGCGCTACGGGCTCGACGGCCAGCTGATCGACTTCGGCAAAGGCCGGCAGATGCCGGCGCGCGAGCTGATCCGCGAGTTCATCGAGTGGTTCCTGGGCGATGCGATGGACGAGCTGGGCACCCGCAAGGACGTCGAGTACGCGTTCCAGATTCTGGAGGAGGGCTCGAGCGCCGATCGGCAGCTCAAGGTCTTCAATGAAAGCGGCGGCAACCTGCACAAGGTGGTCGATCACCTGATCCGCGAAACCGAGGTGGGCGTCCTCTGATCTGGCACCGGCGCGGCACCTTTCTCGCTCTGGTCACGACTATGTATCCTTGCCGCTCACCTCTGTCCGGATTGACGACCTGATGGCCCGTTTTCGACCCCTCATCGGCATCACGACGCAATCGCTGCACGCCATCGACGGCATTCCCGCCGGCCTGCCGCCCTCCGTAGTGATGAATCAGCGCTACTACTCGGCTGTCACCGAGTTAGGTGCGATTCCCGTTCTGATTCCGCTTCTTCATGACGATCTCGTCACGCTGCGTGCGCTCTTTGACCGGCTCGATGGCGTGCTTCTCCCGGGCGGTGTGGACCTCGAGCCGTCCACGTACGGCGAGATTCCGCACGCGCGGCTGGGCCGTACCGACCCGGCGCGAGACATCGTGGAGCTGCAACTCGCCAGATGGTCCGTCGAGATGCGGAAGCCGCTGCTTGGGCTCTGCCGGGGCCTGCAGGTGCTGAACGTGGCGATGGGGGGCACGCTCTGGCAGGATCTGGAGACGCAGCAGCCGGACACGATCAAGCACGACTGCTTCCCGACATACGGCTTTGAGCGTGACCACTTGGCCCATGACGTCGATCTGGTAGAGGGCTCGCGGTTGCGTCGCGCCGTCGGACAGGCACGAATGCCCGTGAATTCGATGCATCACCAGGGCATTCGCACACTCGGCGACGGCCTGCGTCCGTCCGCCGTCGCGCCGGATGGCATCGTGGAAGGCATCGAATGGCATGAGGATGCCTTCATAGTCGGGGTCCAGTGGCACCCGGAAGTTTTCGATTCTGCAGACCCTCATGCGCGCCCGCTCTTCGAGGAGTTTGTTGCTGCGGCAGCGCAATAATTATCGCGCAAGATCCCGGGTTTTGGTCGTGATGTGTGCCGTCGTCATCGAGACTTGTAAGGTTGTTGCGGGAATATGTGTAGGGCATCTTGCTCCCCGGGTGTACTTGAACGTCGAGCGTTGATCCAGGGATGTCGACGGTGCGGTTTACGTGTCTTCTAGGCCCAATTCGTACAAAAACGCTCCCCTATGCAGTGCAAGGAAATAGCCTAGTGAGCGATAACCTGCCTCAGTCCTCCAAGTCTGGCGTTTCCGCTGCCGCACCCGGTGCATCCAGCCGTCTGCCGGTCGTGATCGGGCTCGGTGCGTCTGCAGGTGGTCTTGAAGCGCTCGAGCAATTCTTCCGCGATGTGCCCGCCGATGCTTCGCAGGTCTTTGTGGTGGTGCAGCACCTTGATCCGACACAAAAAGGGATGCTCGCCGAGCTGTTGCAGCGCGGCACGCCGCTGCCCGTGGTGCAAGTCACTGATGGCATGCCCGTGCAGGCCGGCCGCATTCATGTGATCCCCCCGAACCACGAGCTGACCGTGCAGGGTGGGCTCCTTCACCTGGCGCCGCCCTCCCAAGCGCGCGGGCGGGGTATGCCGATCGACATCCTGTTCCGCTCGCTGGCGGAAGAGGCCCATGACCAGGCGATCTGCGTCGTGCTCTCGGGCATGGGGTCGGACGGGACACTTGGTGCCACCGACATCCATGACAGCGGCGGCGCGGTCTTCGTGCAGTCGCGGGAGGATGCGAAGTTCGATCCGATGCCGAGCAGCGCCGCTGCCGCGAAGATTGCCGATGTCGTCGCGCCGGCGGACGAACTCTACCGCCATATCGTGGCCTACCTCGCGCAAGTCCCGCCCCTTTCCGAGGTCGACGGGGAGACGCCCGAAGCGGAAGGCAGCCACGCGGTGGAACAGGTGGTGCTGCTGCTGCGCATGCAGACGGGGCATGACTTTGCCGAGTACAAGCGGAGCACCATCGCACGCCGCATTCACCGCCGGATGGGCCTGCACCATCTCTCCTCCCCCGCGGCATATGCGGAGTTCCTGCGCGCCAACCCGTCCGAGGGGCAGTTGCTCTTTACCGAGTTGCTGATCGGCGTCACCAGTTTTTTCCGTGATGCCGCGGTCTGGGAGCAGGTGCGCGTCGAGGTCATGCCCGCGCTCTTCGCCACGCGCACCGCGGCCGGCACCCTGCGCGCGTGGGTGGCCGCCTGTTCCACCGGCGAAGAGGCCTACACGCTGGCGATGACCTTCCTCGAAGCGTTGAACGATGTCCGGCCCGAGTTGCAGCTGTCGTTGCAGATCTTCGCCACGGACCTCGATCGCCACGCGATCGACAAGGCGCGACGCGGCGAGTATTCCGAAAGCAGCATGGCCCATGTCTCGGAGGCGCGGCGGAAGCGCTTCTTCGTCAAGCTCGAGCACGGCGGCTATCGGGTGTCGAAGGATGTTCGCGACATCGTGATCTTCGCCCCGCACAACCTCGTCATGGATCCGCCTTTCACGAAGCTGGACTTCCTGTCGTGCCGGAACCTGCTCATCTACCTGACGCAGGAGCTGCAACGGAAGCTGTTGCCGCTGTTCTACTACGGCCTCGTGCCTGGCGGCTTTCTCGTCCTTGGCACTGCGGAAGCGGCAGGGGGCGACGGCGGCGGCTTTGTGCCGCTTGCGGGCAAGACGCGGATCTATCGGCGGTTGAATGGTGAGGAGGGCGCGGATGGGCCTCGGCTGTCCGCCGCGGTGGGGCGCTCATTCGCCGAAGGGTCGACGCCCGGTCGCGTGGTGCAGCGCGCACCGCAGAATCTCCAGCGTGCCGCGGAGCAGTTGCTGCTGCAGCGCCACGCACCGGCGGCCGTGCTGGTGGGCGAACGGGGTGATGTCCTCTTCGTGAGCGGGCACACCGGCCGCTATCTCGAACCGGCTGCCGGCAAGGCGAACTGGAATTTCTTTGCGATGGCGCGCCAAGGGCTTGGTGCGCCCGTGATGGAGGCGATTCGGCGCGCCACCAGGTTGCGGGAGCGGGTGGTGCTCGAGGATGTCGAGATCATGGAGGCGAAGGGGCGGCTGCGTGTGCGCGTCGAGGTCGAGCTGATCACCGAAGCGGGGCCGATGCAGGGCATGCTGCTCGTGGTGTTCGCCGAGCTGCCGCCGCGCACGGTCGAGGCCAACTCCTCACTGGTGGATGGTGCCGCCGCGTCGGACACCGATGAGGAATCGGATCAGCTGCGCGTGGCCTTGCGGGTGGCACGCGAAGACATGCAACTGTCGCAGGAAGATCTGCATTCCGTCAACGAGGAGCTGCAGAGCACCAACGAGGAGTTGCAGTCCACCAACGAGGAGCTGACCACCTCGAAGGAAGAAATGCAGTCGATGAACGAAGAGCTGCAGACCGTCAATCAGGAGCTGCAGGCCAAGCTCGACGAGTTGACGCTCGCCGCCACCGATATGGCGAATCTGCTCAACAGCACCAGCATCGCCACGCTCTTCCTCGACGCCAAGCTCGGCGTACGCCGCTTCACGACGTCGCTCGCCAGCCTGTATCGGCTGCTCCCCGGAGACGTGGGCCGTCCGATCACCGACATCGT
>Ga0163144_10025608_pt1 | contig 11511 bp, 8 predicted proteins | sample OliLak19BULKMAT1_FD_123175 | JGI IMG/M metagenome (GOLD analysis project Ga0163144, IMG submission 123175) | Freshwater microbial mat bacterial communities from Lake Vanda, McMurdo Dry Valleys, Antarctica - Oligotrophic Lake LV.19.BULKMAT1 | ecosystem: Environmental > Aquatic > Freshwater > Lake... | reverse complement strand
CCGTCCTTCGTTCCGCTCCTGCTGGCACTGCTCGGGACGGGCGATGAACAAAAAATCGCACTGCTCGTGATCGGTGTGATCTGGTTTCTGGTGAGTCTCCTCATGGACGATACCAAACGGGTGCCGCGCGAACTCCTCGAGGCATCGCGCACGCTCGGGGCCACCCGCTTCGGCGCGATCCAGCATGTGATTGTTCCCTCCGCCATGCCGTTCTTCCTCGACACGATGCGACAGATGCTGGCCGTCAGCTGGACCTATCTCGTGATTGCCGAGATCGTCGCAGCCACCGATGGGATTGGCGCTGTGATGATGCGCGCCCGGAGGCTTGTTCGCATGGACGTCATCCTCGGCTGCATTCTCACGATCGGCGCGCTCGGCCTCCTGTCCGACGTCGCCCTGCGCGGCCTTCGCCGGATGGCATTTCCTTATCTCAGTCCTACAAAAACATAAACCAAACCAACCATGAAACACATCGCCACCACACTCGTTGCAGTGCTCGCCCTCGCGGCAGGCTCAGCTCACGGCGCAGACAAGCCCACCGTCCGCGTCTCACTCTTCTCTTGGCCCGGATACGGATTCTGGTTCATCGCCAAAGAAAAAGGCCTCGCCCCCGACATCAACCTCGACATCAAGATCATTGAGGACCCCTACGAAAGCTACGCGCAGATGACGGCCGGCAACCTCGACGTCACATCAAGCACGTCGGAATACGGCCCCATCGCTGCCGACGCAGGCGCAGGCGTCAAGTTGGTCACTTACACAAACCCATCTACGGGAACTGACAAAATTATCGTCTCTCCCACCGTCGCCGAACCGGCTTCACTCAAAGGCAAGTCCGTCGCCGTGCTGGAAGGCGGCCTCACCCAGATTTTCATGGCCATGTGGCTTGAGAGCGAGGGATTGAGGTTCGATGACGTGAAGTATGTGAACGTCGTCATGGACGATGCCGTTGCCGCCATGGTCAGCGGCAAGGTGGCTGCCGGGGAGTTTTGGGAACCCTTCGGGGGACAGGTTTTGAAGTCTCTCAAAGGCTCACGCGCGCTTGCGACATCGAGTGACGAACGCTGGCTCAAGACGGCACTCGTCGGCGACGGAATGTATATGAGCACAAAGTTCCTCAACGAAAAGCCCGAGCTCGCCGCCAAGGCGATGAAGGCCTACTTCGACGCTGTCGATTTTTGGATCAAGAATCCCGAGGAGGCGAACGCCATTATCGCCAAGGGCATCAAGTTTGAAGTGAAAGATGTGGTCGATGTCATCGGCACTAAACACGAGCCATTCAATGCCGGCATCTACGTTTTCGATCTTCAAGAGGCCGGAAGCTTCATGGGCGTCGTTCCCGGTAACCTCCCGTTTGGTCTCACAAACGGGCAGATTCGCGAGCATTGGAAACTGACGAGCGACTGGTGGTTAAAGTTTAAGCTCATTAAAAAGCTCCACCCCATCGAGGCCGGCGTAAGCTTTGAGCCAATCAAGACCCTCGCGGAGGCCGCCAAATGAGTGCGCTCGAATCCTTCGTCTCACCACTCGCGGACGCCACCGTTAAAGACGGCGCGGCTCCGCTCACCGGTCGCCACGGGCTCGGCACCATGCCCCCCGAGTATCGCCGCAGCGGCGACGGCCGCGCGCTGGACGAGATTCTGCGAGATGTCGAGTTGACGGCCGACCTCCCGCTGGAGCGGGCACGAACGCTTCCAGCCGAGGCTTACACCAGCAAAGCCCTTCTTGAATGGGAAGTGGACAACGTGCTCGGCGCAGGCTGGGTCTGCCTCGCTCACGTCTCGCAGATTCCGAAACCGGGCGACTTCATCAACGTCGACGTGCTCGGCGAGCCACTGATTGTCGTTCACGGGAAAGACAGCGTCGTTCGAGTGCTGTCGCGCGTGTGCCCGCACCGCGCGATGGACATCATGCCGCCTGGCTTCGGCTACGACGGACACGGTCCCGCCGAGGTCCGCGATGGCTCGCCCGGCTGCGGGCATACGCGGCTTTTCCTGTGCCCGTATCACCACTGGAGCTTTGAACTCGACGGCTCACTCAAAGGCTGTCCCGAAATGCAGAAGGCCGAAGGTTTCGTGCGCGAGGAAATTGGTCTCAAGACGTTTCGCTCCGAAGTCTGGAACGGGTTTGTTTTTCTTAACCTCTCAGGCGATGCCGAACCCGTCGCTCAACAATACGCGCCCCTCGCTGCCGACATTAGCGCGTGGGACACCCCGAACATGAAGGTCGTCATCGCCAAAGAATGGGACTGCCATTTCAATTGGAAGGTGCTCGTGGAAAATTTCATGGAGGGCTACCACCACCTCGGTGCCCATTGCAAAACGCTCCAGCCGATCATGCCCGCGAAACACACTTGGACGGAGGGCGAGCGCGCCCATTCGATCCGCGTTATTCTTCCCTACAAGGACGAAATCGACGTGGTTCAGAGTGCGAATTTCCTCGATGTGCCCGATCTCCCGGAGGACCAGCGCCGCGAGATGGACGTTTATCTCGGCCAGCCAAGCTTCCTTCTCTTCACCGGCCCGGATCGTGTGTTTTGGTATCGCATCGATCCGGTCGCACCAGATCGGAGCCGCCTGCTCACGACGATGCTTGTCAATGAGGACGCGCTGGCGGACGCGGACTACGAAGCGAAGATGGAAGTCGCGAACAAATGCTCGTGGATTTCCACCTCGAAGACATGGAGGTCTGCGCCGCCGTGCAGCGTGGGTTTTATGCGAAGGGATATCAACGCGGACGCCTGAGCCATCTTGAGATGCCGATCTGGCTCATTCAGCGCTACATTGCCGCGCGGAGCCGGGGCACTTACCCGACAAGCGACCGCCCGGCAGCTCCCAGCCAGCGATGACGGAGTTCGTTGAGATTCCGTCCGGGACGTTTCTGATGGGGGAAAACCCCAATGACAAATTCACGAACGACACGGAGCGGCCACGGCACGAGGTCCGGGTGAAGGCTTTCCTTTTAGCGGTCACGCCCGTGACGGTGCGAGAATTTCGTAAGTTTTCACCAGGACACGAGCCGTCTTGTGCAGAGGATTGGCCGGTAGCAAGCGTGACGTGGGAAGAGGCCGCCGCCTACGCTCATTTCTGCGTCTGCCGGCTGCCGAGCGAGGCGGAGTGGGAGTATGCCGCTCGGGCCGGGGCGGCGACTCCGTTTCCGTGGGGCGACACGATCACTCCGGCTCAAGCGAACTTTTACTACGAAGAAAATGGAAACCGAATCGGGCTCGGTCACCGCACGCCGGTGGGAGCCTACCCCGCCAACGGATTCGGCGTGTGCGATGTTGTCGGCAACGTTTGCGAGTGGACCGCCGACGTGTGGCACTCGGGCTACGACGGCGCCCCGGCCGACGGCAGCGCGTCGAGCGACGGGGGGCGCGCGGGTTGGCGTGTGCTTCGCGGAGGCGCGTGGGATTATCTTCCCCGGCTTCTCCGCGTCTCATGGCGCGATGCGCTCCCGCAGACCTCTCGTCGCGACAATGTCGGGTTCCGCCTCGCCCGCGATCTCTCGAATACCAATCAATGAAACCTGTTTTTTTTCGAACCCTCTGGGGAAACACCGCGCCGTTCGCGCAAGTTGCACGAGAAGCCGCCGATGCCGGTTTTTCGGGACTCGAGGGGCCGATCCCGACGGACCCGTTCAAGCGCAGCGAATTTCTCGATACGCTCCTTGCAAACCAGATGGAGTGGATCGCCGAGATTTCCACCACGGGCTTCGCTGTGCCCGACCCGGGCTCAACGCCGCAGCAACATCTGGACGCCTTCGAGCGCATCCTTGCGGACTCGTTCGGTGCCAATCCCCGCTTTTTCACCAGCATGGCAGGGAGCGATCTATGGGAGTTCGCCGAGAGCGTGTGGTTTCTCGAAAAAGCCCATGCTATCGCGATGCGATACGGAGTCCGCGTCGGCTTTGAGACACACCGCAGCCGAAGCCTGTTTCACCCCATCGTCACAAAAAATCTTCTTTCTGAGTTACCGCAATTGGAGATCACCGTGGATTTTAGCCATTGGTGCAATGTGTGCGAACGTCTCGTGCTCGACGAACTCCCCGAGGTTCTTGCGCTCTGCGCGCGGCATGTCCTGCACATCCAGCCTCGCATCGGCTACGATCAGGGCGCACAGGTGCCGGATCCCCGTTCGGCCCGCTACCGAACACCCGTCGAGGCCCACCTTCGTTGGTGGGAAGCGCTCTGGGCGGGCCAGGCGGAACGGGGATTTGCGGAGTCGACGATGACGCCCGAATTCGGCCCAGACGGCTACCAGCAAATCTTTGCTGCCACCGATTTTCCTCACGGTGATCTTTGGGATTTCAATCGCCACGTCGCCGAGCTCTTGCGGGCGCGTTTCGTCGGACGCTAACGCCTCCTGCCGCCGGGCTCAACAAACGCGCTGGTCTTAACGCTCCGAGATGGGTATTATTAAAATCATCATTGGTAATACTGAATGAAAAAAAGCCCTACGAAACGAACCACTCGGACGGACAACATCCAGCGAATTAGCATTTCGCTGCCGGGCGATGTTTTTCGTCAGCTCGACGAGATGGTCGAGGAGCGCGGTTTGGATAATCGATCCAAGGCAATTGCCGAGATGATCTCGCATTTCGCGCTCGAGCGGCGCGAGTCGGCGGGTGGGGATCCCGTGATGGCCGGGATGATCGCGCTGGTTTACGACGAGGCGAAGGGAACTTTGGTTCAACGGCTCTTCGAATTAGAACGGCACTATCTCGACGAAGTGATCAGCTCGATGCATGTGCAATTAGAAAATAACCATCGTATGGAGGTGCTCGTCGTCCAAGGGCCCGTGCACGTGCTTAAGGAAATCACCGACAAGATCCTCGCGTGCGCTGGAGTTTTGTCCTGCAAGTTGACGTTGACGAATTCGATCATTCCCCAGGTCCACGGGAAAACGGCAAGCCGTCGCAAAAAACCATGACTCTATTTACAGAGACGTTGCCTCCGGGTGCGATGTGGTCGATACGGATTCCGCGCCACCGCACCGTCCGTTTTACCGCGCTCGCGGCCGGGGCGAATCTTTCGGCGCTTTTGTTCAACGCCGTGCAGCCGTTGGATCGATTGAATGTGCCAGATACGCTCAAGGCCTTGCACACGGCGAAACTGACGCGCGGGCACGTTTTGATGAGCGATATGGGGCGTGCATTGGCATCGATCACCGAAGACACCCTTGGCTGGCACGATCCGCTGGGAGGCCATATCAACGCGGCTCAGGTGGCAGCGAAATTCGGCGAGCAGACGTATCAGGACGCTCATAACGATTGGCATCGGAATGCGCGCGACAACTTCCTTATCGAGCTTGCCAAGCATGGGCTCGGCCTTCGAGACATCGTTGCTAACATTAACTTCTTCAGCAAAGTTGTGGTCGCTGAGGATGGGCGAATGGCCTATGTCGCCGAGCATTGCCCAGCTGCAGCAGTGATCGAACTACGGACGGAGATTGACGTTCTGTTTGTGTTAGCAAATTGTCCACACCCACTCGCTCCATCTGGCAAATACCCGAAAGTACCCGTCCGCATCGACATTCTGTCGAGTGAACCTGGGGGATCGGACGATTTTTGCCGCAATTTCCGCCCCGAATGTGGTCGTGCTCTCGCGCTAGCCGAGCGCCTTTATCTATGAGCACACTTGTTTACAACGAGAGCCCATTGAGCCCAGCAGACGCGATCCGATCGGAGATTATCCTTGCGGGCGACGGGTGGTTCCAGCCAGTCAAAAAAGACCAGACACTTCGAATCGTCGATCTCGAGGGAAATCAAGCTGCCGACACGTTTTTCTTTAACGCGGACGACGTCACCGAGCGCTACAGCGCGCAGGACACGATTCGCGAACAGGGCGCCATTTACATAACCACGGGCACTAAGCTTATGTCAAATCACTGTCGTCCGATGCTTACGATCACAGCTGATACGTGCGGTCGCCACGACACGCTTGGCGGAGCCTGCGCGTCGGAGAGCAATATGGTGCGCTACGCGTTGGACAAGCGGTTTATGCACGCGTGCCGGGATACGTTTCTTCTGCAAATGGTGCTGTCTGGCTATCCCGTCACGAAGCGAGATCTGGCTCACAATATCAATTTTTTCATGAACGTGCCAGTCACGCCCGAAGGCGGGCTTAAGTTTGAAGACGGGGTTTCCGAACCCGGAAAATATGTGGAAATGAAGGCCGAGGTGGATGTGCTTTGTCTCATTTCAAACTGTCCGCAGCTCAACAATCCGTGCAACGCCTATAATCCGACACCAATCCAGGTTCTGGTTTGGAACTAAGATGTTTTCCAAAGTTCTCATAGCAAATCGAGGGGAGATCGCGTGCCGTATTATCCGCACCCTTGATCGGCTGGGTATTGCGTCTGTTGCGGTTTACTCCGAGGCTGACACGCACGCGGCTCATGTCCGCATGGCTGGGGAGGCAGTTTGCGTGGGACCGGCGCAAGCGGCGTTGAGTTACCTTCATGCAGACAAGATCCTGCAGGCGGCCAAAGAAACTGGCGCAGAAGCGATTCATCCGGGTTACGGGTTTCTGAGCGAGAATGCCGACTTTGCGGAAGAGTGCGAAGCGGCGGGAATCTCTTTCATTGGTCCGACATCGCAGAACATGCGGGACTTCGGACTCAAGCATACGGCGCGTGTGCTTGCGGTAGCGGCCGGGGTTTCGGTTTCCCCTGGTTCCGGACTCGTGGAGACGGTCGAAGAGGCCGTGGAGGAGGCTGAGAAGATCGGGTATCCGGTGATGATTAAGAGCACGGCGGGTGGAGGTGGCATCGGGATGCAGATGGCGGGCAGTGCGTTTGATCTTGCTGAGAAATTCGAGAGCGTGCAGAGGCTCGCCAAGAGCAACTTCAAGGCGGCAGGGATCTTTCTAGAAAAGTTCATTGCGTCTGCCCGGCACGTGGAAGTGCAAATTTTCGGAGACGGGGAGGGAACGGTTGCGGTGATTGGCGAGAGGGATTGCTCGGCGCAGCGACGGAACCAGAAAGTGATCGAGGAAACACCGGCTCCAAGTTTACCTGAAGTTGTCCGCGAGCGCTTGCACGAAGCGGCGCGGCGTTTGGGGCAGCAAGCGAAGTATCGATCTGCGGGGACATGCGAATTCATGTATGACGCCGACTCCGGCGAGTTCTATTTTCTTGAGGTCAATACCCGCTTGCAAGTGGAGCATTGCGTCACAGAGGAGGTATCAGGGCTTGATCTTGTCGAGTGGATGGTGCGGTTGGCCGGCGGTGAAAAGTTGCCGCTTTCTGATTACACACATCGTCCGAATGGCCATGCGATCGAAGCACGGGTTTATGCCGAAGATCCTGCAAAAAACTTTCAGCCGAGCTGTGGTTTGCTGACGGCGGTTGCTTTTCCTGATGGTGTCCGCGTGGATGGATGGGTGGAGCGTGGAAGCGAAGTTACGCCCTTTTACGATCCGATGATCGCCAAAGTCATCGCGCATGCGCCCACCCGGCATAAGGCCATTGCGAAGCTAATGACTGCTCTCGGGATGACGCGGATTGAGGGCATTGAAACGAATCTTGATTATCTCGGGGCCATTCTTGCGAGTGATGATTTCCAGAGGGGCGGAATCACGACGAAGTTTCTTTCGACGTTTGCATTTCACCCCCGAACGCTGGTTGTCTTGGAACCCGGCACCCACACGACGGTACAGGATTACCCTGGACGGGTGGGATACTGGGAAATCGGGGTGCCGCCTTCGGGCCCTATGGATCACTATGCGTTGCGAATGGCCAACCGACTCGTCGGAAACCCCGAAAGTGCTGCAGCTCTCGAATGCACGGTCACTGGCCCAAAGTTTTTGTTTCAACGCGAAGCAACCGTGAGTGTGACAGGTGCCGATATGAGGCCCTTGCTGGATGGACGTCCTGTCTCAACATGGACAGCATTCGACGTTTTGGTGGGACAAACGTTGAAGCTTCACGCCATCAAGGGTGGCGGATGCCGGGCGTATGTCGCGATCAGCGGCGGCATCGACGTGCCGGAATATCTCGGCAGCCAATCAACATTCACACTCGGGCAGTTCGGTGGACACGGAGGCCGCATCTTGCGTGCGGGAGATGTGCTGAAAATCGGACGCGATGAATCGACGGAGAGTGCAATTTCTGTCGTGGAATGCCCCCCGGTCTATACGAACCATTGGGCGATTGGCGTCTTCTATGGCCCTCATGGCGCACCCGACTTTTTCACAGACGAGGACATTGAGACGTTTTTCGCTACGGACTGGAAAGTGCACTACAACTCGTCCCGCACTGGCATCCGCCTGATCGGCCCCAAGCCGGCGTGGGCACGACAGGACGGCGGCGAGGCCGGTTTGCATCCCTCGAATATTCACGACAATGCCTATGCCATCGGGGCGGTGGATTTCACTGGCGACATGCCGGTGATCCTCGCCGTGGACGGCCCGAGCCTCGGAGGATTTGTGTGTCCGGCGGTGATCGTGCAGGCCGAGCTTTGGAAGTTGGGGCAACTGCACCCTGGGGATTCCGTGCGTTTTGTCAGATGGTCGGCGCGGGAAGCGGCAGAGGCCGAGCAGGCGCAGGACAAATCTCTCGAGTCATGCCGGTTTGTTGAAACGGCACAACCTCAAAAAGTGAATTCTGACCCTGCGATTCTGCATTTACTCCCGGCGAATGGGGACAATCCGCAGGTTGTTTATCGACAAGCGGGAGACCGGTATCTGCTGGTGGAATACGGCCTGCTCGAACTCGACGTGAACCTGAGGTTCTGCGCCCACGCATTGATGGACTGGCTTCAGAGAAATCCGCAACAGGGGATCCTCGATCTCACACCGGGCATTCGGTCGCTGCAGATCCATTTTGATAGCCGTATCTTGCCGCGTGAGAAGCTGCTGGAGACACTGATCTCGGCCGAGAAGAGCCTGCCGCCACTGGATGATATTTGTGTGCCGAGCCGAGTTGTTCACCTTCCGCTTTCCTGGGATGATCCTGCAACTAAACTCGCCATCGAAAAATACGCGCAGTCGGTGCGAGCCGATGCGCCGTGGTATCCGAGTAATATCGAATTTATTCGGCGAATCAATGGCCTCGATTCGATTGAGCAAGTGAAAGAAATCGTCTTTTCTGCAAGCTATCTCGTCATGGGCCTCGGGGACGTTTATCTCGGCGCGCCGGTAGCAATGCCGATTGACCCGCGGCATCGTTTAGTGACGACGAAGTATAATCCAGCGAGAACCTGGACACCGGAGAACGCTGTCGGCATTGGCGGCGCCTACCTCTGTGTCTATGGAATGGAAGGCCCGGGCGGATATCAATTCGTGGGACGCACCGTCCAAATGTGGAATCGATGGCGCAAGACGCCGGATTTCCCCGAACCCTGGCTGTTGCGTCACTTTGACCAAATCCGATTTTACCCAGTGAGTGCTAATGAACTCCTTCGTTTGCGGGAGGAATTTCCCCAAGGAAAATTTCGCCTCAAGATCACTGAGGAAACATTTCACCTTGGCGGGTATCGCAGGTTTCTCGCCTCGATTTCGTCGGAGTCGGCAGCGTTCAAGGCGAATCAACAAAGTGCCTTTGAGGCCGAACGCGAGCGTTGGGCGCTTGCTGGAACCGCCGGTGTGCCGATGGAGTTTCCTGATGATGACGCACCTGAGCCTGCCGTGGAGCTTCCTGAAAACGGGCACGCCATTGACTCCCATCTCGCGGCAAGCGTGTGGAAGATTTGTGTCGATGTCGGACAAGAAGTCACGGAGGGCGAGACTGTGCTCATTCTTGAAGCGATGAAAATGGAGATCGCGATTCCGTCTCCGGTGAACGGCAGCGTCCATGCGCTTCGGTGCGCCTCTGGACAAATGGTGATGCCCGGACAAACACTAGCGGTTGTTGTGAAATCATGAGTGCGTTGAAGCAGAAAATTCTGGATGCTTACCGTCTCATTCGTGAACGCGGCGATGATGGCGTGTGGTTGTCGTTGGTTCCAGAAGAGGACGTCCTGGCACGGGTTGCAAAGATTGATGCGATTGGCGGCGACCTTCCGCTTCGCGGGTGGACGTTTGCGGTGAAGGACAACATCGATGTGGCGGGACTGCCCACGACGGCGGCTTGCCCCGAGTTTTCCTACCTGCCGGAAAAACACGCATTCGTAGTGCAGCGCCTGCTGGATGCCGGGGGGATTGTGATCGGAAAAACGAACCTCGATCAGTTTGCGACGGGACTCAATGGAACGAGGACGCCGCACACGATTCCAAGGTGCGCTTATGGCCCGAATTTCATCACCGGGGGATCAAGTTCTGGCTCGGCAATTGCAGTGGCGGTGGGCGAGGTGGATTTTGCACTGGGGACAGATACGGCGGGATCGGGACGGGTCCCGGCGGCGTTGAATAATCTCGTGGGTTTTAAACCAACGAAAGGGCGCTGGTCCACGAGCGGGTTAGTGCCTGCGTGCCGTTCACTGGACTGCATTACGGTGCTCGCGAAAACCTTGGGCGTTGCAATGTGCGTGGATGCTGCGGTGCAGGGATTTGATGGAAACGATCCTTACTCGCGGATCGAGGTCACGGGCATTCGGGCGTCTCATCGCCGCGTGGCGATTCTCCGGGAAAGTCAGCGGGAGTTTTTTGGGAATACGGATTATGCGCGCCTCTACGGCGAGGCGATTGCCCAGATCGTCGCGCTTGGTTGGGAGGTCATTGAGTTTGACTATGCGCCTTTTCTCGCGGCAGCCAGCCTGCTCTATCAGGGGCCGTGGGTCGCGGAGCGATTTGCCGCGATGCGTTTGTTTTTAGAGTCGAATGCCGATTTCGTGCATCCGGTCGTCCGAAAAATCGTTGAGAATGCGAAGAGCTTTTCTGCGACGGACGTTTTTGAAGCGCATTATCAACTGGCGGCTTTAATTCGGGAAACCGAGCCGTTGTGGGAGCGATGTGATGCGATGATGTTGCCGACGGTTGGGACGACCTTCACTGTTGAAGAGCTTTTGGTCGAACCCGTTTCGTGCAATTCGAAGCTCGGGCATTACACAAACTTTGTGAACCTTCTCGATCTGTGCGGCATCGCGGTTCCGGCCGGATTTTGTGAAAACGGATTACCCTTCGGAGTGACTTTTATCGGCCCGGCGTGGAGTGAGGAAACGCAGGTGGGTATCGCTGGAGAGTTTCTCGGCGAGGAGGTTGCTGTCGGCGGCGGTGGCGTGAAACTTGCGGTCGTCGGCGCTCATTTACGCGGTCAGCCGCTGAATCGACAATTGCGCGAGCTAGGAGCGAGATTTGTGAAGGCATGCCGGACGGCACCGAGCTATCGGCTTTACGCTTTGCCGAACACCACACCGCCGAAGCCTGGTTTGGTCAAAGACAATAGCGGCGTGTCAATCTTCATCGAAGTGTGGGAGCTGTCGGAAACCGCATTTGGCAGATTCGTCGCAGCGATTCCCTCACCTCTAGGGATCGGAACTTTGGAGCTCGAGTCGGGAGAGAGAGTAAAGGGATTTCTTTGCGAATCGATTGCAGTTGAAAATGCACGAGACATTAGCGAATTCCGCGGTTGG
>Ga0163144_10025606_pt1 | contig 11512 bp, 18 predicted proteins | sample OliLak19BULKMAT1_FD_123175 | JGI IMG/M metagenome (GOLD analysis project Ga0163144, IMG submission 123175) | Freshwater microbial mat bacterial communities from Lake Vanda, McMurdo Dry Valleys, Antarctica - Oligotrophic Lake LV.19.BULKMAT1 | ecosystem: Environmental > Aquatic > Freshwater >... | reverse complement strand
TTGCACGATCGTCCTAGGAAAACCGTCAAACAGACAACCAGCTTTGCAATCGTCTTGCGTCAATCGCTTCCTGACGATTCGCATAACCAAGTAGTCAGGCGCTAGCCGACCCACATTGATATAGGACGCAACAAGCCTGCCAAGGGCAGATTCCCTGCGGGCACCGCGAAGCATTTCGCCAGTGGAAAGATGCGGAATACTAAGGAGTTCCGTCAGCCGTTTGCACTGCGTGCCCTTACCGGCACCGGGCGGTCCGATGAACACGATCCGCATCGACGTCTTTCTTCCGATTCAGCTCACGCGGTTAACAGTTAGTTTGATGAGCCTGGCGAGTTGCCACCGCTCTCAAGCATCCCACGATAGTTGCGCATCACCAAATGGCTATCGATTTTCTGAATCAAATCGAACGCCACGCTGACCGCGATCAACAATCCCGTACCACCATAGAAACCAGCGATTGAGTAGGAAACACCAAGCGACCCGTACACAACAGTCGGCACAATCGCAACGACAGACAGGAACGCCGCACCCACATAGGTGATTCTAACCATGACTTTTTCTAAGTAATCGGTGGTTCTTCGCCCAGGTCGATAACCCGGAATGAACGTCCCGCTTTCCTTTAGGTTATCCGACATTTCCTTTGGATTGAACGTGATCGCAGTCCAAAAGTAGCAAAAGAAGAAAATCATGCTGATGTAAAGCAGATTGAAGATGAATGACGATTGATCATTCAACGTTCCGCTGACTCGTGTGAACGCATTAAAAAAGCCGCTTCCTGTCGTGAACATTTGAGCAACAAAGCTAAAAATCACGCCGGGGATCATCAGCAAGCTGCTGGCAAAAATAATCGGCATCACACCGGCTTGATTGATTCTTAAAGGTAGATGTTGACGACTGCCGCCATAGACCTTTCTGCCGCGTGTAAACTTAGCACTTTGCGTCGGTATCTTTCGCTGCCCCATCGTGATGAAAACGACGCCGAACACGACGCTGACAAACAGCACAACCAAGATCACCAAAGTCTCAACACCAACCTGTCCTTGACTTAAACCGGTCAGTTCAACTGTCATGTTGCGGATAAGTTCGTACAAAGCCATCGGCATCTGAGCCAAGATCCCCGCCATGATCAACAAGCTAATGCCGTTGCCAATCCCATACTCGTCGATCTGCTCGCCGAGCCACATCAAGAAAACCGTCCCGCACGTCATCACCATGACCGCAACGAACTGCCAGCCCCAATACAGCCCATCACCGGACGCATTGAGGAAATTCGGATTGATGTTGCCATAGCCCGTGTCGCCACCGGACATCACCATAAACTTCAAGTACATCCAGCTTTGGATCAAGCAGATGAAGACGGTTAAATACCGCGTGTATTCATTCAGCTTTTTACGACCAGCTTCGCCTTCCTTCTTCAGCTCTTCGAGCGGTTTGTAAACCGTTCCGAGCAGTTGAAAGATGATCGATGCCGATATGTAAGGCATGATCCCGAGCCCGAAGATCGTCGTCTGACGCAAGTCGCTGGCGGCAAACAAGCTGACCTTCTCAAGGAAGTTCGCAGCACCGCCGCCACCGTCCAGGTCGGTCGCGACCATCGGCAGTGGAATGTGAAAGCCGATACGATAGATCCCAAGCAAGGCTAACGTCAAAAAAATCTTTCGACGCAACTCAGGGATCGAGAAAATAACGCGTAGTTTTTCAAGCATGATTCAGCCAAACCTGGGCAAGATCCATCAAACAGCCGAGGATTCTAACGAGTTAAACTCAAAGAGGCGAGAGGATTAAATCCAATGAATTCGCGTTCAATAGACCTCAACGATTGGCCAAGATGAACATCTTGGCATGAGGAAACCGTTCGATCTTAAATAGCTGCCAGGCAATTAAGCCTTGGCTAGAGCCGCAACGCGTTCTTTCGGTGTCCGCTTCGGCGCGATCTTGATGACCGTACCACCCGCAGCAGTGATCTTCTGTTCCGCCGATTTGCTAAACCGATGAGCCGTGACGGTCAACCTCTTGTCAACTTCGCCGTCGCCAAGAATCTTGACCTCGTCAAAGGTCCCCTTGGCGATATTGGCCTTGGACAGCAACTCAACGGTGACAATGCCGCCTTCTGGGAACACGTCACTCAACCGACCAACATTCACCGCGAACACGGTCGTCGCGAACTTATTCGTAAAACCACGCTTTGGAATCCGACGAATCATCGTGATTGCAAAGGTTGGCTTGCGAGTGTAACCGCTTCGGCTCGTATGGCCCTTGTGACCGCGACCCGATGTCTTACCAATGCCGGAGCCCTGACCACGTCCAATTCGCTTGCGGCTTTTGAACTTATGTATGCCCCGGTGGACGTCGTTGAGATTCATTTCAGTACAAATCGAATTCGTGGAAACCGCATGTCGCGGATGTCTTGTTCAAACGTTCGCCATCAAGCGAACTGCTACTACTTAGTTACCGGACCAACATCCACGCCGCGAAGTGCCGCGACCTGTTCACGAGTCCGCAACTTCGACATCGCGTCGATCGTCGCCTTGACCAGCGTCACTGGATTGTTGGTTCCGAAGCTCTTTGTCAAAATATCGTGAATTCCGCACGCTTCGCAAACAGCGCGGACAGCCTGGCCAGCGATGATACCCGTACCAGCACCCGCTGGAACGAGAACGACCTTCGCCGCGCCGAACTTTCCCCAAACTTGGTGGGGGATTGTCCCATCAACGAGCGGAACGGCGACCATCCCGCGACTGGCCTGTTTCTGGGCCTTGGTAACACTTGGAGGCACTTCGTTCGCTTTGCCGTATCCCCAACCTACCTTTCCTTTACCATCACCAACGACAACCATCGCAGCGAAGCTGAACCGGCGGCCACCCTTGACCACTGCGGCGCAACGCTTGATTTTTACGACGCGATCGAGAAGATCACCGGGCATACCCGACTCTTCCTTATCTCTTTTTTCGCGCGGCTTACGACCGCCACCACGCTGCTGTTGTTGCTGTCCGCTACTCATCTTCTAACTACCTAATAAGGCCAATGTCTTGGATTGCAAACCGAGTCCTAAAGCTGCAGGCCACCCTCGCGGGCCGCCTCTGCAAACGCTTTCACCCGACCATGATACTTCGCGTGACCGCGATCCAAACGGACCATCGTCACACCAACCTGCGCAGATTTCTCCGCAATCAACTTACCAATCTTTGCTGCCGCATCGCAATTTCCCGCAGCCGTCAGCGAATCTCGCACACCCTTGTCACGAGTCGAAACGCTTGCCAAGGTCTTACCGCTTAGGTCATCGATCAACTGGCAACTGAAGTGCTTGAGACTTCGGTTAACGCTCAAACGCGGGCGGTCTGCCGTGCCACGAACCTTGTTGCGGACGTGACGGCTTCTTCGCAAACGCTTCTCAGCGGTCTTCTTATTCTTGTCCATGCTCGCTCAAACACTCGGTCTCACGACCAAAACACCAAAAAAATCAAACAAAACTAAATGGACAAAGCTTACTTCGTCGCTGACTTACCAGGCTTAATCTTGACCACTTCGCCCTGATAACGCACGCCCTTGCCCTTGTATGGCTCAGGCTTTCGCAACGATCTTACTTCCGCTGCAAATTGACCAACCTTCTGCTTATCACAACCCTGCACGACGACATGCGTTTGATCTGGGCAGGTCACCTTCAACTCCGCAGGAATCTTTTTTTGCAATTCGTTCGCAAACCCGACTCGCATTTGCAAAACGTCGCCCTTGATCGCCGCTAGGTAACCCACACCAATAATCTCGAGTCGCTTCTCGTAACCCTTGGTTACACCGACGATCATGTTCGCGACCAACGCCCGCGTTAGTCCATGGTACATCCGGGACTCGCGATTCAGCACGTCACCCGTGACAACAACTTTGTCGCCTTCGACCGCGACGGCAACTTCAGGCCGATGCTCAAAGCTAAGCTTGCCCTTAGGTCCTTCGACGTTGATCAATCGACCTTCGACCGACACTTTCGCGCCGCCTTCGATAGGCACCGGTTTTTTTCCAATTCGGCTCATAACAAACACTGTCTAAATGAAAGATTTTCGCAGGCGCTCAACCGCCAATCACAACACGACGGAGGCTATGCGACTTCGCACAGCACTTCGCCACCGACGTTTTCACGCCGTGCTTCGCGATCGCTTTTCACACCTTTACTGGTGCTCACGATGCTAATCCCTAGTCCACCAAGAATCGGCTTCAAGTCACCACTGCGGGTATAAAGACGACGTCCAGGCTTGCTGATCCGCTTGATCGTTTGGATCACGCGTTCACCATTGGGACCGTACTTTAACTCGATTCGCAGTAGCGAAACAGGAGTCGCTTCAATCTCTTTCCAATCCCAAATGAAACCCTCTCGCTTCAAGACGTCGGCAATGCCACGCTTTACACGGCTGGTCGGAATATCTACATAAGGTCGTTCGACACGCACCGAGTTACGGATACGAGTTAGCATGTCGGCGATCGGGTCTGTCATCATAATCGTTGTTCCCTGACGTCTTTATCTACCAACTCGCCTTACGAACGCCAGGTATTAAACCAGCGTTGGCCTGTTCGCGAAAACAAATGCGGCACAACCCAAACTTCCGGTAGACAGCACGAGGCCGACCACAGAAATTACAACGGTTCTCCTGACGCGTGGAGAATTTTGGCTTCCGTTCTGCCTTGGCGATCTTTGATTTACTTGCCACGGACGATTACCCGGCGCTTACGAGGGTTAAATTACTACGTTACTACTACACGGACTAAACACTGACTTACCTCGCGATTGCTCGCCAAGCATGCCCTACACGACAACCGGCTTCTTGACTTCTTGGCGGAACGGCATGCCGAACATCTCCAGCAACGCCAACGCCTCTTCATTCGTCCTGGCAGAGGTCACGATCGAAATGGTCATCCCCTGAGGACGCGTGTACTTATCAGGATTCAACTCAGGGAACACCAACTGTTCGCTGAGTCCCATGCTGTAATTACCTCGACCATCAAACGCCTTCCTGCTGACACCGCGAAAGTCGCGGACTCGAGGCAAGACGATCGAGATCAGGCGGTCCAAAAACTCATACATACGTTTACGACGCAAAGTCACCATGCAGCCAATCGGCATTCCTTCGCGAAGCTTGAACGTCGCGATCGACTTTCGAGCCTTGGTCAAAACTGGCTTTTGGCCCGCGATATCCGTCATCGCGTCAAACGCAATGTCCAACACCTTCTTGTCTGTCGTGGCGTCACCGACGCCCATGTTGATCGTGATCTTTTCTAGGTAGGGAACCCGGTGAACGTTAGTATAAGCAAAACGTTCGACGAGCGCTGGACGGATGTTCTCGTCGTAAGCGACCTGAAATCTTGGCTTGTTATCGGACATGATCTGTTTGTTGATTCTTGAGCACTTCTGACTCGCAGGCCCCACTAGCGAATTCGCTTCAGGACTTACCTACAAGCTAACCTAACTGACTACTTAGCTGCCGCGTACTTCGGGTCCGCAGGCGAAATCTTACCCAGGCTCACGCCACTCTTCTTCGCAAATCGTTCTTTGCTTCCATCGGCCAGATATCGCACGCCCACACGTGTTGGCTTGCCCGTCTTTGGACAAATCATCATCACGTTGCTGGCCGCAATCGGCATCTCTTTGTTCAAACGTCCGCCCTGCGGATTCTTTTGGCTCTTGCGGACGTGCTTCCAAACTCGCGCCACGCCTTCCACCACGACTTTATTCTTAACGCGATCAACCTTTAAAACCTTGCCGCTCTTACCCTTGTCGGCTCCAGTGATAACGATGACCTGGTCTTCAGTACGCAACAACATGACAATCCACTACCGATGAAAGGTGACCAGCTAAAAACCGAATATCTCTTAGACAACTTCGCTTGCGAGACTGACGATCTTCATGAAATTTCGATCGCGAAGCTCGCGAGCAACCGCTCCGAAAATTCGCGTGCCCTTGGGCGTCTTGTCCTTGTCGATGATAACAACCGCGTTGCTATCAAATCGAATGTAACTACCATCAGGCCGCCGAGTCGGAAACTTGACACGCACCACGACTGCACGTACCACGGCCTTCTTTTTCACTTCGCTGCCGGGAATCACGCTCTTGACGCTGCAGACGATAATGTCGCCCAACCCGGCAGTTCGTCGACGACTACCACCTAACACCTTGATGCACATCACTTGACGCGCACCCGTGTTATCCGCAACGTCGAGTCTTGTTTCTTGCTGAATCATGGAATGTCTTAGTGACTATGAACCTAACTTTTATCAAAAATCAAAATCTGCCGAACCGTAAACTCTGCGCAGTACCGACCTGGCGGTCTTCACTCAGGCGAACCCAAAGGCAGCGTTATGCCTTTGACTTACCCGCTGCCGGAGCAGCTTCCAACGTTTCTTCAACCTTAGCACCGCCCTTGCGTGATGCCTTCAGGGCAGCCATATCAACGTCCGTGCTCTTTGCAAGAACCTTGACCAACTGCCAGCGCTTTAGCTTGCTTAGCGGAGGCGACTCGATCAGTTCAACTTTGTCACCCACGGACGACTCATTGGCTTCGTCATGTGCGTAGCAAATCGTTCGTCCGCGAATGTACTTCCCGTAAACTGGGTGCTTCGTCAAACGAGCTATCTCGACACGACGAGTCTTGCTCATCTTGTCACTCGTTACGATCCCTTGGACAACTCTTTTCGGCATTTGCTATTCAGCTCTTATCTGGCTTGTGGCTACAAGAACCACTCTGGTATCTATAGGTAGGTGTGACTTACTTGGCCGCCGCAGCTTTTTGTCGCTCGGTTTGCAGGGTCATCACACGGGCAATCAACCGGCGATTCATGCGAATTTCACTTGGCACGTCCAACCGCTCGGCTTGCGCCTGAAAGCGAAGTCGAAACAGTTTGTCCGCCGCTTCGGTCGCTGTCAGCCCAAGCTGTTCGTCGCTCATCTCGCGGAGTTCAGTTATCTTGGTCATCTAAAATCAATCGCATCTTTACTGGAACAAACCGGGCCGGGCCAAACCCAACCCACATCAACAACCAACCCACACCTTCTCCAATAGTGCAGAATCTACACTATCGAATTTTTTCGTCGACTCCAAATGTAGGAATCAAACCACATCAAACACTGCGGCGAGCCACGAAACGCACTCTAATCGGCATCTTTGCCGCTAATCGTGCGAAACATACCTTCGCCTGTTGTTCAGTCACACCACCGAGTTCATAGAGAACCGTGCCAGGTCGCACTACAGCGCACCAAAAGTCAGGCTCTCCTTTTCCCTTACCCATTCGAGTTTCTAGCGGTGTGCTAGTAACTGACTTGTCAGGGAATACTCGGATATACAGCCTACCTTCACCGCGCACATACTGCTGACCAGCAATACGACCCGCTTCGATCGTTGTCGCTTTGATCCACCCTGCTTCAAGGGATTGCAGACCAAAGTCGCCAAACACGACCGTGTTGCCGCGAGTCGCATTACCTTTTATGCGCCCTCTTTGGCTTTTTCGATGCTTGACCCGCTTGGGCATCAGCGCCATCGGTGTCGTCTCCGTAAGTGCCTTGGTTTATCCACACTTGAATCCCGATGTGCCCCTGTGGCGTCATCGCTTCGGTGAATCCGTAATCAATCTTTGCCTGGAGCGTGCTCAATGGGACTGAACCCATGCTTTGCTTTTCGCGCCGAGCCATTTCTGCTCCGCCCAACCGTCCAGCCATCTGGATCTTGATGCCCTTTGCTCCAGCGTCCATCGTCTGCTCAAGCGATCGCTTAAGTGTTCGGCGGAAACTAGAGCGCTTGGCCAACTGCTGAGCGATATCTTCTGCAACCAACTGAGCCATGATTTCAGGCCGTTCGACCTGATCGACCTTCAGATTTACCCGACGTCCGATCAAATTCTGCAATTCGGTTTGAAGGACTTCGACTTCCGTTCCCTTCTTACCAATGATCAAACCAGGACGAGCGACGTAAAGCATTACGCGCACTTCATCACGAGTTCGCTCAATTTCAATGCGGTCAATGCCCGCACTCTTGTATTGTGTCTTCTTCGGATGCTTCGTGATGAAATGGCGGATCTTGCGATCCTCCACCAACAACTCGGCGAAGTCCTTTTTCGATGCGTACCAACGGCTACCCCAACCACGGGTAACACCGAGACGAAACGCAATTGGATTGACTTTCTGACCCATGCTTAATTTCGACTTTTCACTTTAGAACGAAACCTTAGCGACTCAACGAACACCCTGAAACTACCAAAACCTATCGACTAAACTTCGTCGATCGGCGACAAACCAACTTGGATATGACTGCTGCGCTTCTTGACCATGAAAGCCATTCCGCGAGCCATCGGACGAACCCGTTTGAACATCGGTCCGCCACCCACTTGTACATTCGTAACCACCAAGTCTTCAACTCGGTAGCTGCGTCCGTTGTTCTGCAGCGGATCGGCCGCGTTCCCAACAGCGCTCTTGATCACCTTCTCCAACATCCGCGCACCACGCTGAGGCTGAAACTTCAAAATATCGAGAGCTTCATCGGCGTACCGACCACGAATCAAATTTGCAACCAGCCGCACCTTACGGGCACTGATACGCGCATTTCGGTGAATTGCTTGAATGGCCATGAAAATTTATCACTAGTCTAACGGTTAACAACTCGATACCGACTGAACACCCCACAAGGCGAACCCGAACAATACGTCGACAACTACTTCTTGCCGCCCTTGCCGCCGTGCCCTCGGAATGTTCGGGTCGGTGCAAACTCACCCAACTTATGCCCGACCATTTCTTCGGTCACCAGCACCTTGATGTGCTTACGACCATCATGAACCATGAACGTCACGTTAATGAACTCGGGCACAATCGTGCATCGCCGAGCCCACGTCTTGATCGGTTCGCCACGTCCACCTTCGGCTTGCTTTTGCACCTTGAAAAACAGCTTTGGATCGACAAATGGACCTTTTTTGCTACTACGACTCATTTAACAGAACTCTTAATGCCTACTTGTGCAGCTTCAATTGACCATAACGACGACTCTTGCGACGCCGAACAATCGCGCTATTGCTAGGCTTACGACGTTGACGAGTAGCACCACCCTTGGCACTCTTACCTTGAGGACTCACTGGGTGACGACCACCCTTGGTTCGCCCTTCACCACCACCGTGCGGGTGATCGATCGGATTCATTGCCGTACCGCGAACGTGCGGACGCCAACCCAACCAACGATTACGACCAGCCTTACCGATAACGACCTTCATATGATCCGTATTGCCAACGCGACCAATCGTCGCCCGGCAACTACTGGGAACACGACGAATTTCACCGCTTGGCAAAGACAACTGCGCCCAGCTTGCTTCACGAGCCATCAATGTCGCTTCGGTACCAGCACTACGACACATCGCCGCACCGGTGCCCGGACGCATTTCGATACAACAAACCGACGTCCCCAAAGGGATATTCTTAAGTGGCAAGCAGTTACCGTTCGTCGGCGCTGCGTCTGGGCCATTCTCTAGCATATCGCCAGCCTTGACTCCAGCCGCCGCGATCACGTAGCTCTTTGTTCCATCGCGATAAACTAGCAACGCAATACGAGCCGATCGAATTGGGTCATACTGAACGCTTTCCACCTTGGCTGGAATGCCATCTTTGGACCGACGGAAGTCGATCACTCTGTACATCTGCTTATGACCACCACCGCGATGTCGCGATGTGATGATCCCTTGATTATTCCGTCCAGCATGCTTCTTTTGGCGACGAAGCAGATTGCGCTCTGGCGTGTAGCCAGGCGTCAAATCCGCAAAATCGCTTACCGAAGCGTTTCGACGACCGGCGCTGGTCGGCTTGTATACTCGGATGCCCATGAGCTGAAAAAAATGTAAGTGTTTGGTTAACTGACAACGGAGACGTTTAGTCCCGTCACTTCGAAACTGCTAAAAGAAATCGATCTTGCTGTCCGCACGCAACTGCACGATCGCCTTCTTCCAATCCTGTGTCTTGCCGACGCGGAAGCGATACCGCCGCGTCTTCCCTTTGCGAGTCTGAGTCCTCACCTTCTCGACAGAAACATTAAACAACGCTTCTACCGCGACGCGGACATCAAACTTTGTCGCTGCCTTATGAACTTCGAACGCGTATTGATTATTCCGAATCGACCGATGCACACCCTTCTCGGTGACCAGCGGACGCAACAGCACCTGATGCGGAAGCAGACCGCAACTGCCTGATTCGCGAGGTGGAGCTTGTATTTTTCCCATCTTTACCAATTTCCGACTAACAGCGTTTCGTTCTCTTATACCGACTTAACTCGCCAACTCAACGCATTAAACTGCGACGAGCGGCTCTGCGAAGCTTCCGTCTTTGATCCGGTCCAAAGCTTCCTTGGTGACCAACATTCGGCGCGGCTTCAAAACCGCCAGTGCATTCAAATCACGCACATCAGAAATCGAAAGCCCTTCGATGTTCCGACCGCTCATGTACAACGCCTTGTCTTGACCAGCCGTCGCGATCAACGTCGTTGACCCATCGAGCTTCAAAGCCTTCAGCACGCCCGCCAATTGCTTGGTCTTTGGCGAGTCGATCCCGAACTGATCGAGAATCACGATTTCGTTATCCGCAATCTTCGAAGCAATCGCCATTCGCGTCGCAAGCTTGATCGCCTTGCGCGGCAAGCGATAGCTGTAATCTCTTGGCTTGATCGTATGTCCAACACCGCCACCACGGCGAATATTGGTTCGCTTGTGACCTGCACGAGCATTACCCGTACCTTTTTGTCGGTACATCTTTTTCTTGTGACCGCTGACTTCACCACGGGTCTTCGCACTGTGCGAACCTTGGCGAAGATTAGCCTGATACATCACCACGACGTCGTGCATCAACTGTTTGCTGATGCTGGCGGCGATCTGCGACGGATCGATTTCGTAGGTACCGACTTCGGTGCCAGCAGCGTTGTAAATTGGTAGTGTAGCCATGTTTATCTCGTCAATTCTCGCCGAATGCCTAGCGAAGCATGTTGGTTTCGCGAATGATCACAAAACCACCATTGGGACCAGGAACTGCGCCACGAATGAGCAACAAATTGTTTTCGGCGTCAACACGAACCACTTCGATATTTCGTGTGGTGATCCGGACGTTGCCGTACTGACCGGCCATCTTCATGCCACGAATAACACGACTGGGGTCCGAACTGCATCCTGTACCACCACCGTGGCGATGCACCTTCTTAACACCGTGCGTGGCACGCTGGCCAGCGAAGTTATGACGCTTCATAACACCAGAGAAGCCGCGACCCTTCGAGGTTGCTGTGACATCGACTCGCTTCACCGAAGCCAGGACATCCACACCAACAACGGCACCGACTTCGAGAGCGGTATCGCCACGGAACTCGCGAATGAATCGCTTGGGCTCGCAATCAGGCTTGGCAACTGCCACAACACCCGCTGCTGATCGAGCCTTTGAACGCTTGCTGTCAAGCTTTGCCACGTGACCACGCTCGCTACGATTAGCAAGCCGACGAGGCATGTCAGAAAATCCAAGCTG
>Ga0163144_10025605_pt1 | contig 11513 bp, 8 predicted proteins | sample OliLak19BULKMAT1_FD_123175 | JGI IMG/M metagenome (GOLD analysis project Ga0163144, IMG submission 123175) | Freshwater microbial mat bacterial communities from Lake Vanda, McMurdo Dry Valleys, Antarctica - Oligotrophic Lake LV.19.BULKMAT1 | ecosystem: Environmental > Aquatic > Freshwater > Lake... | reverse complement strand
GTCGCGTTATATTCAGCTCTTCAAACGTACGATTCGGCGACTCAGTAACCGTTTGGCGCTCGTCTCGTTCCCGACTAAAAACCGCTTCAGACTGTGCTATTTGCTCTCGAATTGTCAACAAAGTCGGATGTCCGGTCGTATATATTCCTTCCAGCTTCTTTTCTTGCAACTGCAGATCATAGAGCGACTGGCGCATTCCATCCGCAGCCGGGTTGTTCAAGCCGGTCGTAATGGCGTCGACCCGCCGCACCGAAAGCGACCCTAATCTGTGGTCGAGTACTTCGATTTCCGACTTCATTGCGACCTCGAGGGCCTCCGTGGTCAACAACTCGTCCTCCAGACGGCCGAGTCTAGTTACCAGCAATTCACGTTGCGTTTCGGGAGAAGCAAGATTGGTTTCTTGCTTAAGCATCTTGAGCTGCGATTCCGATTGCCCTAATTCGTTCGCAAGCCGGGTCGTCTGCTGCTCCAAAAACTCGAGCGCATGCGGGGGACGGTTCAGCTTCGTGTGCTGCTCCAGATAGATCTCCGTAAACTTCTGCACAACCTGCTGAGCCAAAGTGGGAGTGCTTGCGCGGAAGGACAAAGATAATAAGTCCGTCTTATCGAGCGAATGGGCCGCGAAGCTCTTGGAAAGCTTGCTAATTGCTAGCTCTCGATTATCAAGCGGCACGGAGAGTCCGAGGCGCTCGAATAGCCCGCTCGCTTTTCGCAACCCAGGTCCGGATGGTTCGGCCACTTCAATATCAGGCAGCGATTGCCCCGCTTGCTCACCGCCTGAGCCGCCCCCTAAAACTACCTCGGTTCCGAGCGCATCCACCACTTTCTCGGCTATTGCTCGGCTCTTAAGAATCTCGACGATCGACTTAATTTCGCTTTCCCGAGAGTTGGGAATGGCAATCAGTGAGGCTTGCCCCATCGTCGTTGTCGGATCCAAACGTACGTTTTCACGCCCTAGACGCACATAGAACAAGCTTTGCGATTGATAGGTCTTCGGCGAGAGCACCGCAAGCAAAATGGCGCTAAAAAAGACCAAAACGAACGCGCCAATCGACTTCTTTCGATGCCGGCACATCAAGCCATAGAAATCTCGCCCTGAGTACTTCACGTGCGGGATCTGCTGATGTACAACTCGCCTCGAGGGTTCGCCATTCATAATCGTTCGTTCTACCGACCTCGTTGTACAGCTTTTGAGATCGAAAACGTCTCTGGAGCGGTCAGCGATTTAAAGGATTGGGTGCTTGAAAAGCTAATTTAAGCATAGCTGAGGTTCCACCATTGTTCCAGCAGATAGGCCAAAAAGTACCGATCATGCTGGTTGCAGGGGCTGAACTGCCTTACCATTAATCTGCCTTCCATTGAGGTAGTCTCCTCAGCGTCCGCCAATCGCTTGGCGTCCTGATCGCTGAATTTCCAAAATAAACCAGGATCATTAGGAATTCACAGAACGTAGCAGTCAAAAAGTCTCGTTTTCCAAAGTTGAAAAGCCGCACAATTATGATCGTCTTCGTTACCAAAGATCTGTTCTTCATTCCGCTCCTCAAAACCGCCGCAGCGAAACAGAACTGCTCGATGATTACCGTTCCCAGCGCAAACTCAGTCCGGCTCGATGAACTCACGGCCGAAGAAGTCACCGCCTGCGTCATCGACCTGACCTCAGTTTCACTCGAAGAAATAGCGACAACCGCCGAGTCGCTGCAGAAACGCTTCGCGCCCGTCCAACTGATCGCCTTTGGACCACACGTCAACGAGCAACACCTAGCCGCCGCTCATGCCGCTGGCTTCGATAGTGTCCTCACTCGCGGGCAGCTCAACGCCAACATCGATCGCCACATGCAACACTGGGCAATGCACAAGCCATAGTGCCTCAATCTTCTGGACTGAGGGCGTTTCGCAGGCTTGCAACACTCAGTAATTATCACACAGAATTGACTGGAAATTTCGCTGAAGAACCGGATGGCTTGCGCCAATACCGCTACAAAAACAAACTCCCCTAAACCGCTTCAATCCTCACTACTGCATTCCCAAACAAGGACCCGCCGCCCAAGTCGGTAAGCTCTTGGCTGGTCAAATCATTGAGACTCTTCTTGTCCGGCGCCAACTTCGGCCACCATTGACCGACGGCCACAACAACACCCACGCGAGCATCGCTCGTTACAATCACTTTCCGAACAATTGACCCCGCTGCGCTCGTAATCTGAATTCGCTCGCCGTCCAAGACACCCGCCGACCGCGCATCATCTGGATGAACAAGCACCGTTGGCTCGCCACCCGCCGCCTTCAGCAACTCTTCTATATTACCCATGCTCGTGTTCAGCACAAAGGCGCCGGGCGGCGAGATCAAACGCAACGGAAACTCGGCCGTCGGTTGCTCACGAAACACAACTTGCACCGGCGCAGGCGTGAACCGAATCTTGCGATCCTCAAAATTACTGCCGTCCGCATAAGGCCTGAAATCATTGGGCAGCGACAACCGAATGCTTCGCTCCGCTTTCAGTCGCTCAAAGGTGATTCCGTCGAGGTATGGATTCGAACTTTTCAGCAACTCAGTCGCCAGTTGCTCAGTGCTGCACGAAAAAATCTCGTCGGTCAGATCCAGTCGAGCCGCCAATTGCTGAAACACCCAACTGTTCGGCTTCGCCTCGCCTCGCGGTCGCACGATCGGCTCCGCCCACTGCAAATAATAGTGACCATAAGCGGAGTAGATATCTGGATGCTCAACAAACGTCGTGGCTGGCAACAAGATGTCCGCATAGTCCGCAGTGTCCGTCTGAAAATGCTCGAGCACCACCGTGAACAGATCCTCCCGAGCCAACCCGCGCCGTACGGCATTCGAGTCCGGCGCGACCGCGGCTGGATTCGAATTGAAGACAAACAAAGTTGAGATCGGCGACTCGGTATCCGCCAGCGCGCGGCCGAACTGATTCTGGTTCACTACGCGCCTGCCAGGTTTCATCAAGTGCTTACCCGCCACGAGATAGTCGTTCAACCCAAACGCCCCACTCGTCGAAAGGGCTCCACCGCCGCCGCGATGCCGCCAAGCTCCCGTTAGCGCCGACAGCAACGTGATCGCCCGAATCGCATTGCCCCCTCCTTCATTGCGACTCATCCCATAGCCGACTTTGATGAACGTCGCTTTCTCTCGACCGATGGCATCTGCCAATTGCCTGATCTTATCCGCCGCAACGCCGCAGAACTCCGCCGCCCGATCCACCGGCCACTCCGCACACGCGGCCTTGTAATCGCTCAGGTCGTTCGCGTGTGCCGCCAAGTACTCTGTATCTTCATGACCTGCCCGCAAGATCTCGCCACCGATCGCCAGCGCCAGAGCCGCATCGGTCCCAACTACAACCTGCCAGCTCTCATCCGCAAAACGACTGGTCTCATTGCTGTAAGGATCGATATGTAAAATCTTCGCGCCGCCCTTACGAGCCTCCTTCAAGATTGGTACCAAGTGGCTGTTGGAGCGCAGCACATTGATACCCCACAGCACGATCAGCTTCGAATGCGCGACGTCCTCCGGTGCAACGGATAGTTTCTGCGGTCCATAGTTCGCTTCCCACCCCGCACTTGCCGTCGTCGAACAAATCGTCCAGTCCAACTCGCTCGCCCCCAGTGCTCGAAAAAATGCTTGCGGATAATCGCGCTCGATGATCCCCATCGTTCCTGCATAACAGAACGGCAACACACTTTGCTCACCGAACTCAGCGATGTTCGCTTTCACGCGCACCGCAATCTCGCCCAGCGCCTCCTCCCAACTGATCGGTTCAAAGCGTCCTTCACCCTTTTTTCCGACGCGACGCTGCGGCACTAGCAACCGATCCGCATGCTCCTGCCGCAGCGGGTACTTGGCCATCTTCACACAAGCGAACCCTCGCGTCACCGGGTGCGCCGCCCCCGACAATTTCACCATCCGGTCGCCATCCAAAGTGATCTCCAGCGCACAAGCATCCGGACAATCCAGCGGACAAACCGACGGCAAAACTTTCAATTCTTTAGCAGTGATCATCTACGGCAGTCATTCTTAGGGTATCGGGCACCAATCAGCCCCTCACGCTGAAACAGAGCTCAACATTGTACTGAATCTGAAGTCAATCAGAATCGCTCCCCATCCCAACTCGAATCGTTTAACCCGTAGCCAACCGCGACGCGCCACCCTGCCGCCCACCGCTGGCCTCGCAAACCAACTCACCCTGCCAATCCCGCAACCTCGTTTCGGTTAAGCTACATCATGGTGGAAAAACCGAATCACTGAAAAACAATCAGGACAATTGACATGCACGTGAGCCACTTCGTTACGGTGTTGTTGATCGTTGCAGCACTAACCGCCGGCGCCAACGCGCAATTGGTATCTGAACAAAAGTCGGCAGACCAACTTCTCACCGATGATCTTTTGGTTATGGATGAACTTAGTGGCTCGTATTGCGCTCGCTTCAGTGGAGAAATGTCTGGCCTGAAAGACGATATCCCAACACTTCAAAATATCTACGGACACTCCGTACGCTCCCAAGAGCCCCACGCATATTTTCATAGCTGGGGATATTTGAAAGTGATTGGAGCTGGAGGCAGCTTGAAATCGCCGACCTGGTTCGACGCATTACGTGTGGGAACGAACGGAAAAATGTTCAAGATGGGTCAGGATCGCGATCCCGACTCCAGGCGCCCCCCGTCAAGACCAAACACCGATATTGAATCGGAGGAAGGCTTAAAAAAGAACCCAAACGCAGTCTACCAGATGCCCGAACTGGATCCTTTCGGCTTGGTATTTGCTATCGAAAGCACATTGTCGCAGCAGTTCAGCAAGTTCGAGCGAGTCAGAGATGTCTGCCTAAATAGAGAATTGATTGCCTCAGAGAATCTGAAGAATGGCAATGTCGTTGGAGTTTGGCGTCCATCCAGTGGTAAAACTCGTATTCGCATCGAGTTCGGAAAAGATGCCTCTTATTTGCCAGTGAGCGTGCACACTCAGTCTTATGATGAGAAAGCAGAAAAGAAAGGTAAAGTGTTGGGTTCGACACGCACTCGCTGGCAGAAGTATGGTGACAAGATTCTCCTACCGGCCGAGATAAAGATGACTTCGGATCGCGCGGCGGGTGGTACGCTGGAAGTATCCATGTTTTGGGAGTGGCTGCCACCGGAGGAATGGCAGCAAACAAAGTTCGACTGGGACGCGCATCTTAAAAACCAAGCAGGAAACCTTCGCGCCCCCTTCGATGAATTGATAAGCAAGTCAGTCGAGAAGCGCGCGGGCGCTGGGCCATCGAAAGCCTGTAATCTAAAGTGATCTACAGCCTCCGCTCTTACCGCTCGTTGCACAACGAAAGCGGTAGAATGTTGGGCTATGGAACAACTACCAACACCCCATAACAACTTCTTTCACTTCGCGCTTTCGCACCTACCCAACGCGCGAAGCTTGATCGAAACGCAACTCTCCGCCGCCGCATTGGCTGAATTGGACCTGGATACACTGCAGCTTGAAACCGGCAGTTTCGTCGACCCAGACTTGCGTGAAAAGTTCTCCGATCTCTTGTTGTCGGTTCGACTCAGTGAAAGTAGCACCACAGCCAACGAGCAGGCTTTGGTGTACTTCCTGTTCGAGCACAAGAGTCAGTCCGATCCGCTGACTGTACTGCAACTGCTAAGCTACATGCTACGCATCTGGGAACAGCGACAGCGAGGAGGATTGCCGCTTTGCCCTATCGTGCCCCTGGTGGTCTACCACGGCGAAAGTGGGTGGACTGCGGCTAGAAATTTCCGCGAGTTGATCCCGGCACCTGACGGCATCGCCGATTACCAAATTGATTTTCAGCCGCCACTATTGGATCTCAGCCAGCTTGCCGATGAAGAGATCGCAGGCGAACCAGTTTTGCGAAGCACCTTGCAACTGCTAAAATACAGCCGTAGCAAACACCTTGTTACGAAGCTTGGTGAGATTTTACAGTTAATCGCCCTCTCGTTACCCGAAGGGCGTTTGCCTCAGTGGATTCAGGCGATAGGAGTTTACGTAATGTCAGTCAACAAACAAATTAATTCGCAGCAATACAGGCAAACTCTCAAGAGCGTCTTCCCAACACAATTCGAACCAGGATCGCTTGCCGACCGCCTTCTTATTCAAGGCCGTGAAGAAGGCCGTGAAGAAGGCCGCGAGGAAGGCCGCGAGGAAGGCCAACAGCTTGGTTTGGTGAAAGGCAAATTGGCTGGCAAGATTCAGATGATCCAAGAACTTCTGGGGGATAAATTTATGACGGACCATGACCTCCAAACGCAAGACGTCGTTACTCTCACGATCCAGCTTAGCGAATTGCAACAACGACTCCGCGACCGCCAAGCCTGACCACGAACTGCTCCTCCGCTTGCCATGGTGTGTTTTAGTTTACACACGCTTGATCTTAACTTGACTCAATCACCAATCGACAATTTCGTAACCAGAAATCGTTTAGGATCAACTTGCGATGACTAAAACCGAAAAACAATCTGCATACGGCGGATGGGATTACGCCGCCTACGCAGCCATTCCCTACGATGGCAAACGCCACGAAATCTTGGAAGGAGATCACTTCTTGAACCCAGCCCCCAACCTTTACCACCAGGAAATCTCTCGCCGCATACAATTCCAACTCTACGCACAGATCGAACTGCAGGAACTTGGCGTCGTTATTGACGCACCGGTCGATGTGCAACTCAGCGAACGCAACATCGTCCAACCAGACTTGGTTGTCATCACTAAAAAGAGTTGGCACATCTTGACGCCGAGCAAAGTCAAAGGAATTCCCGACCTGCTCATCGAAATCCTTTCTCCTTCGAATCCCGACCACGACTTGACCACCAAACGACGCGTTTACGAAAAATGCGGCGTACCAGAATACTGGATCGTGTTTCCAGAAGAGCACCGCGTTCTGCAACTGATCCTCAGAGATGGCAAATACGCCGAACAAGAATTCACCGACTCGATCACGATGTCCGCTGAACCATACTCGACCGTCGACCTAACCAAAGTTTGGTAGACGCACCCGCAGCATTTCAATCTCGCTCAATCGTGTACTGCTCCAGTTTTCGATACAGCGTCGCGCGACTGACACCTAACAACTTCGTGGCTTCGATGATGTTGTTGTCCGTTCGCTTCAGCGCTTCCTTGATCAGCCGCTCTTCCCACACGTCGAGCCGCAAGCTGTCCAAGTGATCCGTTCCAACATCGCGCAGCGACAAATCACTCGGCTCGATCAATGAACCGCCGGCCAGCACAATCGCGCTGTCGATCACATTGCGAAGTTGCCTGATGTTCCCCGGCCAAGCGTACTCGAGCAGCATCTTTCTAGCCGCAGGTGAAATCCTCAAGTTGGGTCGGCCATGCTGTTTTCTAAAATGAGTCAAGAAGTGTTCGACTAGCATCTCGAGATCATCGCCGCGTTCGCGCAGCGGCGGCACCTCCAACTCGAACACACTCAAGCGATAAGATAGATCCTCACGAAACTTCTTCTCGCGGACATACTCGCGCAAGTCCCGATTGGTCGCTGCAATCACGCGCACGTCGACAGTCACTTCCTGACTGGAACCCACCGGCATGAACGGATGACCTTCGAGAATTCGCAGCAACTTCGCTTGACCATCCAGCGTCATCTCGCCGACTTCGTCCAAGAACAGTGTCCCCGTGTGGGCTTGCTGAAACCAACCGATGTGATCCTTGTCCGCACCAGTAAACGCGCCTCGCTTGTGACCAAACAGTTGGCTTTCCATCAGCTCCGCCGGAATCGCAGCGCAGTTCACACATAACAGCGGACGATCCTTTCGCGGACTCAATCGATGAATGGCCCGCGAGACCAGCTCTTTACCAACACCGCTTTCACCGCGCACCAACACACAGCCGCTCGCATAAGCCACTCGCTTGATACGATCTTTCAACTTCGTCATCCCCTGGCAATTTCCCAGCAACTCGGAAAAATCGCCGGAGCGCTGCACCAATCGCTGATGCTCAGCGTTAAGACTCGCCTGCGCACGACTACTCTGCAGTGCGACCGACAACAGATTGCAAGCCGACACCGCAAAGTCGAAATGTGCTTGCTCGTACTGCCCCTCTTCACGATACATGTGCACTGCGCCAAGCACCGCGTTCTCATTCAGCATCGGGATGCAAATCGCATCAGCAAAATCCGCTAACTTGTTACCACTCTCCACGCGATCCTTAACCCACACCGCGAGTCCATCTTGACTGACCGACTCAGTCAAATTCGAACTCAATCGCAACCGATCTGACATCGTGGGTGGCGAGATCTGATGCGGGCGCAACTCGCCGCGCTCGTCGATCAACATGAACCCCACCACCGTCGACTGCGTTCGAATGCGGAGCAACTCCAGCCCCAGCGAGGCGACCTCATCCGGCGTCGTACAACGAATCAAACAGATGCTCAGTTGATAGAGGTCAAGCAGATCTTGCGAACGCTTGCTGGCAAACAACTGCCCCAAAGCCGTTACACCGCTCGCTTCCACCGAAATCGGTGCCTCATACACCAGCGTCTGCCGCTCGGGTTCGCGAGTGTCCGGTTCCGGCAACTGGAATAGCAACTCCGTGGAACCTATCTGCACCCGATCGCCCGAGACCAAGGGAGCTTGCGAAATCTTTTTATCGTTCAGCAACGTCCCATTGCGGCTATCCGCATCCGAAACGACCCAGCCACCCGCCTCGTAGCTGATAATAGCGTGCGTTCGCGAACTGAGGGGGTCGGACAGGAAAATCTGACATCCATTACCGCGACCAATCCGAGTCGGCTGAGCTGCATCCAGTTCGTATATTTGCTGCGACGCGGTCCCTTTGACCACCGTTGCGATCGCTTTCATCGACGTACTCCCCAAACCCTTAGTTTACAAGAAGTCCCGATCCCTTGCAGCGCACTCGACCGCTTTGGCGAACTCCCCGCCCCTAGAAACGCTGTTTCGAGCAGCATTTATTGAGCGAAAATTCCCAAATCCCGACTCAGCCGCTCCCGAATCCCGCCTTCGGAACAATTTTCCGGCTCGCGGGTTTAACTCACAACGCAACCGTACAGATTAAACTCCCCGGTTAACTTCCCCGCATAACTTTCCAGGTCAACTTCCACTGCCGACCGGTTTCCAGCCGTAGTGCTGTATCGGCACCCGTGACGTAAGATATTGAATGACGCTTGCAACTATGGAACGCGACGCCGCACCCCGATTGTCGAAAGCCAGCGACGGGCCACCAGCAGCCTGCTGCGTTACGGACCGCCCATCACACCCACCTGCGAAAGAAGGCGCGGGTTTGAGTAATCTTCCAAACAACGAACCAACCAGCAAGCATGAGGATTCTGATGTGCACTTGATGCTGCGCGTTCAGAATGATGACCCAGCCGCTTATGAGCAACTGATTCAAACCTACCAAATCCGCTTGATTCGTTTTCTACAGAATCTGGTCGGCTCCGAAGCTTCGGCTGAAGACCTTGCTCAAGACGTTTTTCTTCGCATCTGGCGAGCTCGCAAAAGTTATCAACCGACCGCGAAGTTCGCGACCTGGCTGTTTCACATCGCACATAATGTCGCCAGCAACGCCGTCCGCGATCGCAAACGCCGCAAGGAATATCAAGTCGCCAACCCCGACCCGAACCAGTCGGGCGTGCTATCCATTGAACAAATGGCTATCGCATCCACTGGAGCCATGCCCATCCGAAAACTCGATAAGACCGAACGCGCCGACATGGTGCGACTCGCCGTCGAATCGCTCAACGACCGACAACGCGAAGCGCTACTGCTCAGCAAATTCGAAGGCCTCTGCTACCAAGACATCGCCGATACGATGGAGCTGAGCGTTCAAGCAGTGAAGTCTCTGCTCAGCCGAGCACGCGTGAACCTTAAAGTGCTTCTGGAACCCTACCTGGATCATGGCCAGTTGCCCGGCTCTAGTCCAGTTGCTAATGCGAACGCGAGCGCTAGTTCAGGTACAAGCCCAAATGCACCAGCAAACACAGCCCCAGATAAAAATCCGACAAACGAGCGGGAGTAACGGAATGTTCCAGCCAGTTGCACAAGTGTGCTGTCCGAGTGTGAGGTATTGCGATGATGACTGAGTTTGATGATGAAGCCCTGGTCGCGTACCTCGACGGCGAACTGAGCAGTGAACAAACACAACTGATCGATTCGCAAATCGCGTCCAACGCCGAATTGCGAAATCGCCTTAACCAGTTGCGGATGACCTGGGACTTGCTCGAAGAACTCCCAGTCGAACCACCCAGCCCACGATTCGCTGAAACCACTCTGGAAATGGCGGCCATCTCGGCAACCGTTGAAACACAATCGCTCTGGAGCTGGCTTTCCAAAAACACCGGCCGTATTGTCATCTTCATCTTGCCACTCCTGTTCCTCGGCGGCTACTTTTCCTCTCAGTACTCAGAACTTCGAGCCGACCGACAATTGCTACGCGACCTTCCAATTTTGGTCGACCTGCGATCATTGACAAACATCGACTCACTCGAGTGGCTCGACGTAGTCGTGGCTCAACCCGATCTCATTCAAGCCTTCTCCGACGAAGAACTCGGACTGGTCGGCAAAGGCAATATCCCTATCGAACTAGTCGAGCGACGCAACTGGCTTGAAAAACTCCCCGACTCAGACCGCGGCCGACTGAGCGCGAATCTTGCCGAGTTCCAACAACGCCCCCCCGAGCGTCAAAAAGAACTTCGCAAGATGATCACCGAAATTTATGCGGCCCCGCAATCAAAACAAAAGTACCTCGCAGCACTTCGCGCCTACGAATCTCTACTGAAGGAACAAAACATGACTCAGCGCGCCGAGCTGTACGACATGCCCCTTGAAGGTCGTCGCCAAGAACTCGGTCACCTCGTCAGTGTGCACATGGCCAAGCAATACGCCAAAGCGATCCCGAACCAAGATGCACAAGCTATTCGAGATTGGGCAGACGATATCACTAAAAAGTATCTCATCGGTATCAATGCCGATTCACTTCTGAGCGTCCTGTATGAATTTAAGATGAAACTTCCAACGACCGAAATCAGCATGACTGACTTCGAAGATCTCGCATCTCGATTGAGTGACGACGCTCAAGCGATCCTGGGCGGCCTCACCAGTTCCGAAGCCTACGTCTACTCTCTTATTGATTGGGTGGAAGCGGTTGCAATTCCGCAGGAACAGTCAGTCGAACGCGCGGGCACAGAAAAATTAAAAGACATCTACATGAATCTGCCCGGCCCCAAACAAGATGAGATCGATTTGCTGCAGCCCGAACGAGCCAGGGCTGCTCTCCGCAAACTCAATAAGCCTCGCCCACCACTTCAAACAACCTCCGATTCATAACCGAAGCATCTAGTCTTAAGAAGCATCTAGTCTTAAGAAGCGTCGCTCAAACTAGCGCTTCGTGTTGGCAACGCATTCCCTGCCTGTCCTCAAGCTCCCTTCAAGAATCGCCAAGTCCTTGGCGCCACTTGATACACCCAGGGACACGCTTTGGCAAAAGCCGTCTGGGTTGCACTAGAATTCCCGTCGTACGAAAG
>Ga0163144_10025602_pt1 | contig 11514 bp, 10 predicted proteins | sample OliLak19BULKMAT1_FD_123175 | JGI IMG/M metagenome (GOLD analysis project Ga0163144, IMG submission 123175) | Freshwater microbial mat bacterial communities from Lake Vanda, McMurdo Dry Valleys, Antarctica - Oligotrophic Lake LV.19.BULKMAT1 | ecosystem: Environmental > Aquatic > Freshwater >... | reverse complement strand
TCCACGCCGCGCACGACGCGGCGCTGACCCGCGCGTTCGCCGTCCCGCTGGACGTGCCCGCGATCATGGTCGGCCCGTCCGAGGGCAAGCTGATCGAGCTGCTGTGCCGGATGGCCGGCGTGCGGAAGATCGTCGAGGTCGGGACGCTGGTCGGCTACTCGGCGGTGCACCTCGCGCGCGCGCTCCCCGCCGACGGCCACCTGTGGACCGTCGAGTTCGAGCCGCGCCACGCCGAGCTCGCGCGCGCCAACCTCGCCGCCGCGGGCGTCGGCGAGCGCGTCACCGTGTGCGTGGGCGCCGGCGTCGACGTGCTGCCGACCCTCGAGTCGCACGGCCCGTTCGACGCCGTGTTCATCGACGCCGACAAGGTCAACTACGACTGCTACGGCGCGTGGGCCTCGCGCCACCTGCGCCAGGGCGGCCTGCTCCTCGGCGACAACGCCTACCTGTTCGGCGAGCTCCTCGACGACTCGCCGCGCGGCCGCGCGATGCGCGCCTTCCACGAGCTCGCCGCCCGCGACTTCGACTCGGTGTGCATCCCGACGCCTGACGGGTTGGTCGTGGGTGTGAAGCGCTGACCCGAAGATCAACGCCAAGGCGTTAATCTTCGGATCGGTACGGGCCCGCCTCGGCGAGCTGACGCATGTGCTCGACGACGTTGACGGACTCGCGGCGGAGGAAGTCGCGGATCGCGGCGGCGAAGCGGGGGTCGCGGAACCAGTGCGCGGAGCGGGTGAGCGCGGGCTCGAAGCCGCGGAGCAGCTTGTGCTCACCCTGGGCGCCGGCCTCGAACAGCGGCAGGCCGCGGGCGATCGCACGATCGATGCCGGCGTAGTACGCGACCTCGAAGTGCAGGAGATCGACGTGACGATCGCAGCCCCAGTAGCGGCCGTAGAGCCCCTGCGCGGTCTCGAGGAACAGCGCGCCGGCGATCCGCTCGCCGCCCGCGCGCGCCTCCGCGAACCAGGTCTCGTCGGGCAGCTCCCGGGCGAGCGCGTGGAAGAACCCGGGGCGCAGGTAGTCGTGACCGCCGTGCTCCTCGACGGTCGAGCGGTAGTAGCGGTCCATCGCCTCGAGCGCGCCGGCGTCGAGGTCCTTGCCCGCGACCCAGGTGACGCCGTCGATCGCGGCGGCGACCCGCGCCCGCTCCTTGCGGAGCTGCTTGCGCTTGCGCGACGCGAGCGCGCCGAGGAACCCGTCGAAGTCCTGGTAGCCGCGGTTCTGCCAGTGGAACTGGTAGGTCGCCCGCGCGGTGTAGCCGGCCTCGCACAGCCGCGCCTCCTCCTCGTCGGTGCAGAACAGCCAGTGGATCGACGACGCCTCGACCTGATCGGCGAGCTCGCGCACGCCGAACATCAGCGCCGCGCTGACCTGGGCGGCGTCGGCGCCGGGCGCGATCAGCATCCGCTTGCCGTTGGCCGGCGTGATCGGCGCGGCGACGACGATCTTGGGGTAGTACTCCACGCCGAACCTCGACGCCGCGCTCGCCCACGACCAGTCGAAGATGTACTCGCCGTAGCTGTGCATCTTGATCCACGCGGCGGTGCCGCCGATCACCGCGCCCGCCGGGTCCTCGACGACGAGGTACGCGGGATCCCAGCCGGTCCCCCGCCCCACCGAGTCCGACGCCTCCAGCGCGGTCAGGAACCCGTGGCGGAGGAACGGCGACGGACCGTGATCGAGGGCGTCCCAGGCCGCGCGCGGCACCCCCGCGATGGACGACAGGATCCGCACGCGAAGCTCGGCCGGCGTGCGCCCGCTCGTGGTAGGAGCTAGGGTCATCCCGATCGAACCCTGGAGTCCCACGTGCCTTTGACGCCCGAAATCAAGACGAAGATCGAGAACCTGATCGCCTCCGACGAGGTGGTGCTGTTCATGAAGGGCTCGCGCTCGTTCCCGCAGTGCGGGTTCTCCGCGCGCGTCGTCGGCATCCTCAACACCTTGGTCCCGAAGTACACGACGGTCAACGTGCTGAGCGATCCGGATATCCGCGACGGCATCAAGCTCTACTCCGACTGGCCGACGATCCCGCAGCTCTACGTCAAGGGCGAGCTGGTCGGCGGCGCCGACATCGTCGGCTCGATGCACGAGAGCGGCGAGCTGCAGAGCAAGCTCGGCGTCGCGGTCAAGGAGACCGCCCCGCCCAAGGTGACGGTCACCGCCAAGGCGGCCGAGCAGCTCAACGCGGCGCTCGGCGACGGCTCGCCCGGCGACGTCATCCACCTCTCGATCGACGGCGCGTTCGAGCACGCGCTCGATCTCGGGCCGCGTGAGGCCAGCGGGATCATCGTCGAGAGCGGCGGGGTCACCCTCCAGCTCGACCGCCCTTCGGCCCAGCGCGCCGAGGGCGTGGTGATCGACTTCGTGGAGAGCGCCGAGGGCGCAGGCTTCAAGATCGAGAACCCGAGCCGCCCCGCCGGGGTGAAGCAGATCGCCCCCAAGGAGCTCAAGGCGCTCCTGGACGGCGGCCTGAAGGAGCTGTTCGACGTCCGGACGCCGAAGGAGCGCGAGACCGCGTCGATCGCCGGCGCCCGCCTGCTCGACGACGACGCCCTCGCCCACCTCGAGGGGCTGCCCAAGGACACGCCGATCGCGTTCCACTGCCACCACGGCGGCCGGAGCCAGAACGCCGCCCTCCACTTCCTGGAGAAGGGGTTCACCAAGGTCTACAACCTCGCCGGTGGCATCGACGCCTGGTCCCAGCAGGTCGACCCGGCGGTCAAGCGCTACTAACCGACAGGTAGCACCTCGGGGATTCTCGCGTTCGGCGCGCAGATCACCGTAAGATCACCGGCGGATGGGGCCTGCCCCGGAACCGCGCAAGCCGAAGGTGATGCGCGTCTCGACGCGCTGCCGAACGATCGACGAGCTCGTCGCTGCGTTCGCGACGCTCGTGGACGAGCACTCGCTGGTCGTGCTCACGGATCAGCAGCGCACGATCGGCTCGCGCCAGCCGTTCGTCGTCGAGCTCGCCGACGGCACGTTCGTCATGAAGGGCGAGGCCGAGGTCGTCGAGTCGACGCCACCGCCGCGCGGCCGCCTCCGCCTGCGGTTCCTCGCGCTCGACGCGAGCGGCCGCGAGGTCCACCAGCGCATGCTCGAGCGCAAGCAGGGCACGCCGCCGTCACGGGCGACCCTGCCGTTCGGCATGAAGCCGCTCGTGCGGATCCCCGAGGTGGTGGGCGCCCCGCGAGATCCGACGCCGCCGCCGTCGCCGCCGCCGCCGAAACCGGCGCCGCCCGCCCCGTTCGCGCGCCCGGTGCCGAGCGTGCCCGCGACGCCGCGGGCCCCGTCGACCGTGCCGGTGCCGGTGATCCCGCCGCGGACGACGGTGCACGGCCCGTCGCTCGGCGCGCGCAAGCTGCCCGCGCCCCCGCCGGTGCCGTCGGTGCCGATGCCCGCGGTGCCGTCCATCCCGACCGTGCCGCGCGTGCCGCCGATCGCGGGCGCCGCGGTGAAGGCGCCGCTGGCGGTCCCGCTGACCGACTCGGGGAGCGGGCTGCCGTCGTTCGAGGATCCACCGGACCTCGCGGACCGCACCGCGGTCGACACGTCGCTGCCCGAGCTCGAGCCGGTGGTCGTCGCGCCGCCGGTGGCCGTGGCCGTGCCCTTGCCCGCGCTCTCGATCGAGGAGGCGGTGGCCGCCGTCGTCGCCAAGCCGCGCGCGGCGACCGCGCCCGTCGAGGGCGATCGCACGCCGGGCTCGCCGTACATCTTGCCCGCGAATCCGTTCGGCGACGTCGCGCCGGAGTCGCTCGAGGCGTTCGTCGAGTGCACGGTCTATGAGGAGACCGGCCAGTTCGCGTTCGGCGAGGACGGCCTGGTGAACGAGCTCGCGCCGCTCGGCGACTCGGAGCTCGCGCCGGATCCACTCACGACGCCCGTGTTCCCGATGTACGGCAGCGAGCCCGCCGCGCCCGCGTCGCCGCCGCCGGTGATCGCGCCGCCGCCGCCGGTCGCCCTCCTCGAGGCGCCGTCGCCCGGGCAGGTCCACCCGCCTCCGCCGCCACGGACGTTCACGCCGCCGCCGTCCGTGAGCGCTGCGCCGATGATGCCGCTCGCCGCGCCACCGGATCAGCAATGGCCGCCGTTCGGCGCGACGGGCTCGGTCTCGGCGCTCGATCCCGACGCGCCCATCACGAAGCGCCCGCCCTGGAAGTGGATCGGGGTCGGGGCGGCGGTGATCGGCGCGATCGTGCTGATCGTCGTGCTGACCCGCGGCGGCGGCGGCGAGGAGTCTCGGGCTGCCGCGGGCACGGGCTCGGGCACGGGCTCGCCGAACGCGAAGGGCGCACCCGACGCGGGCGCGCGCGTCGCCGCGATCGACGGTGGCGTGGCGGTCGTCGCCGCGCCCGACGCGGGCGCCGCGATCGCCGCGGTCGTCGCCGAGACCACCCCCGACGCCGGCGTGGCGACGCCGCCCCCGCTGATCTCCGCCGACCAGTGCCACCTCACGCTGGACGTCGAGCCCGAAGGCGCGCACATCAAGCTCGACGGCAAGAAGATCGGCGACGCGCCGATCGACGCCGCGATCCCGTGCGACGCCGCGCCGCTGACGATCGTGCGCTCGCACTACGAGACCGTGATCAAGAAGCTCAAGCCCGTGCCGGGCGAGCCGCTGGTGATCAACGTCAAGATGGTGCGCCCCGAGGTGAAGGTGACGATCACCTCGACGCCGCCGGGCGCGATGATCGAGCTCGACGGCAAGTCGCTGGGCAAGGCGCCCACGTCGACCATCGTGAAGGGCTACACAAGGGTCAAGATCGAGGCCACACTCAAGGGCTACCAGCCCTGGTCGAAGACCCTCGAGGTCGAGAAGAAGACCAAGAAGATCGTCGCGCCGATGAAGAAGGTCCGCTCACGATGATGCTCCCCCGCGCCGCCATCCACGATCACCGCCCGCGCGCCGCCGCGACCCGCGCGGTCCACGCGGTCGCGTGGTGGCGCTCGCGCAGCCCCGGCTGGTTCACCGTCGGGCACTGCGCCACGGCCGGCGTGATCCAGCTCGCCGCGCTGTGCATCGGCCTCGCCGCGCACGGTCGCCCGGTCCCGCCCGCGACGGCGCTGTTCTGGGCCGGCCTGGGCCTCGCGGTCACCGCGAGCGTCGCGGCGCTGCTCACCGTCGCGGCGCTCACCGCCGTGCCGCGGTCCCCGCGGGCCGCGCTCCGCTGGACGGCGGCGATCGGCTTGGCGTACTACGCCGTCCTGCCGGTGCTGGCGCTGGGCACGGCCCTGTGGCCGATCGCACCTTTGCTGCCGGTCGCGGCCGCGTGGCACCTGACGTTCGCCCGCGTCCCGCTCGGCGCGTGTAGTGTCGGGGCGTGCGCGCCCGAATCCTCCTCCTCGTACCGACGCTGATCGCCTGCGGCTCGTCTCCGGACGCGCCCGACGCCGGACCGGCCGAGCCCGCCGAGGACTGGGACCGCGACGTCACCGACACCGACCTCGCGATCGATCTGACGACGCGCGAGGCGACCGCGACGATCACGCTCGCCGCGTCGGACTCGACCGCCGCGTCGTTCGAGATCGGCGATCTCGACATCCACGCCGTCACCGACGCCGAGGGCGAGCCGCTGCGCTACGACGTCCACGACGCGCAGCTCGACGTCGGCGTCGCCGGCACGACCGTGGTGGTGTCGTACGCGTTCCAGTGGCACGACGGGTTCGAGGGCGCCGACGACAACCCGACGCTGACGCTGACCTGGCCGTACTACTGCGGCAACCTGTTCCCCTGCAAGACGCGCCAGAACCCGGCGGACGGCACGCGGTTCACGCTCGCGCTCGCCGGCGTGCCCGACACGAAGGTCGCGGTGTACCCGGCGGAGATCGCGGCGCCCGCGCCCGCGTACATGATCGCGTGGTCGGTCGACGACTACCTCGAGCTCGACCTCGGCGAGACCGCCGCCGGCACGTCGGTGAAGGTCTGGTACCTCGGCACGCCGACCGCGGCGCAGGCCGGCACGACGAACCTCGTCGCGGCGTTCGAGTGGATGGAGCAGCACCTCGGCGAGTACGCGTTCGGCGACGAGGTCGGCGCGGTCGCGACGCGGTGGGGCCTCGGCGCGTACGGCGGGATGGAGCACCACCCGTACTGGCACGTGTCGAGCGGCGCGATGGACAGCGAGGAGGTCATGGCGCACGAGGCCGCGCACGGCTGGTTCGGCGACGGCGTGCGGCTCCGGTGCTGGGAAGACTTCGTGATGTCCGAGGGGACGGTGACGTACCTCGCGGCGCACGTGCTCGGCGAGGTGGGCAGCCAGGCGCTCGAGGATCAGATCTGGACCGAGTACCAGGCGCGCCTCGACGATCTCGCCGGCTCGGGCGGCGGCGGCATCGCGTGGCCCGACTCGTGTGGCGAGGTCGACATCCTCACGCTGTTCAACGCGTCGGACGCGCCGTACATCAAGGGCGCCTACTTCTACCGCGCGGTCGCCGAGCAGGTCGGCGAGGCCGAGCTCGACGACGCACTCGGCGTGTTCTACACCGCGTCCGCGACCGAGGCGGCCGGCATGCAGGATCTGCTCGACACGATCGAGGCCGAGACCGGCTGGGATCCGACCGCGTGCGCCGAGAAGTGGCTGCGCACCAACGCCGTCCCCGCCGAACTCGGCTGCAGCTGACCACCCAGCGGTTAACGCCAAGGACGCCAAGGACGCCAAGCTGGGATTCAGAGGGGTTTCTGCCGTCTGGTGCAACGAGGGAGCGAACGCGCTCCCTCGTTGATTCAAGCGGCCGAAAACCCTCCGGATCTCAGCTTGGCGTCCTTGGCGTCCTTGGCGTTAACCGCTGGGTCTGGACTTGCGCTTGCTCGCCGCCAGGTACGCGGCGCCGCGCGGTGAGATCTCGTAGCCGACCTCGAACGACTGCGTGAGGCCGAGCTTCTTGAGCTTGCGGACGTCGATCTTGAACGGCAGCGTCTCGCGCTTCAGCGACGCGGCGAGCTTCGAGGCGGCGATCCGCGGGCGCTTCGCGATGGTCGCGAGCGTCTTGGCCGTCCAGGCGCCGTCGCGGTCGAGGCGCGCGAGCTTCGCCTTGATCGTGGCGATCGCGTCGGCGTCGAGCTCGGCCGCGAGCGCGAGCTCGACGCGGTCGCCGTCGCCGCCATGGTGGAGCGCGACCCGGTAGAGCTCGGTGCGGTCGTCGAGCGGGCCCAGCTCGGCGAGGTACGCGACCAGCGCGGCGCGGGTGTCGAAGCCGGCGAGGCGCGCGTCGGCCTCGGTGATCGCCTTCACGGCGACGAGCCGGACGTCGTCGACCTGCAAGACGCCGATCGGGTGGCAGCGGTAGCGCCCGCCGGCGCGGACGTGCGGCTTCTGCCAGCGACGGAACGTCAGCGTGATCGCGCCGGACGACAGCCCGGCGTGGAACGGCTTCTTGAACAGCAGCACCGGCTCAGCTCGCGGCGCCGTGGCACTTCTTGTACTTCTTGCCGGACCCGCACGGGCACGGCTCGTTGCGGCCGACCTTGGCCTCGCGCGCGACCGGCTTGGCCTTGAGCGTCTCGCCGTCGACGTAGAACCACCTGCCGTCATGCCGCGCGAACGTCGATTGCTCGTGGTGCGCCGTGATCCGGCCGCCGATCGAGAACCGCGCGACGAACTCGACCTTGCCCGTCGTGTCGTCGGCGCCGCCGGCCTCGGTGGACAGCACGTCGAGGCCGAGCCACTGCGACTGCTGGCTCCACTGGGCCGCGGCCTCGCGGTCGACGCGATCGCGGCTCGCCGGATCGTGCGTGGCCACGACGTGATCGATGTTGCCCAGCGTGTACGCGCTGTACCGCGAGCGCATCAGCGCCTCCGCGGTGGGCGCGACCGTGGTGCCGTCGAGGATCGGCCCGCAGCACGCCGCGAGCTCGCCGCCGCCGCACGGACAGGCGGTCACGGCGTCACCCCCTCGGGCGCCGGCGCGTCGGTCGGTGGTGGCCCGATCCGCTCGGCCTCGACGTCGCCGCCGGGCAGGTGGAGCACGAAGCCGAGCACCTCGTCGCCGCGCAGCACGATCTCGAGGCTGGCCTCGAGCTCGAGCACGACGAACTCGGTCGCGGAGCGGGCGAACAGCCGCACCTGCTCGGGGCCCATCCCGAGGCTGAGCGCCTTGCCGTTGCGCGTGATCGCGAGCTGCTCGCCGTTGCCGAGCCGGTACGTGCCGGCCGCGCGGTCGAGCTCGGCGGCCTTCAGGTCGACGATCTTCAGGTCGAGGTCGAGCGGCTTGCCGCCGAACAGGTCGAACATCCCGATCCCGATCCGCGTCGACAGCGGCGTCGCGGTCGACGCGAGCACGACCACGCCACGCCCGGTCTTGGGCTCGAAGCCGAGGAAGCTCGAGTACCCGCCGGTCATGCCGTTGTGCCAGATCACGCCGGCGTCGGTGAGGTGCCAGCCGAGCGCGACCCGCGTGCCCTCGGCCGCGTCGGCGACCGGGATCTCCGAGGTGCGCAGCGCGTCGGCGAGCGGACCGTCCTCGTTCGCGGCCGCGCTCGCCGCGGCCTCGACGAGCTTGACCATGTCGCGCGCGGTCGACTTCCACGCGCCGGCGCCGGCGAGCACGTCCCAGGTCCAGGCGGGCGCGGCGTCGCCGCCCGCGGTGGTGCCGGGCTGGAGCCGCGGGCGCGCTTGCTCCGGCAGCACGACCCAGGTCTCGCCGAGCCCGAGCGGGGTCAGCACCCGCTCGTCGACGAGCTGCTCGTAGGGTACGCCGGCCTGGCGCGACAGCACGTGGCCGAGGATCCCCGCGCCGAGGTTCGAGTACGCGTACGCCGTCCCGGGGACGAACAGCAGCTGCGCGTGCTCGAGGTAGACGTAGAGCTGATCGGCGCCGTAGCCGACGTACGGGTCGCTGATGTCGGCGGGCGCGAGGTTGTCGGGGAGCGGCGGCAGGCCGGCGCGGTGGCTGGCGAGCTGCGCCAGCGTCGGGCGCACGCCGTCAGCGTCCGGGAACCGGACCCCGAACGGCAGGAGCTGCTGCACCGGCGTATCGAGCGTGACCTCGCCGCGCGACGCCTGATCCACGAGCAGCAGCGAGGTCAGCACCTTGGAGACCGAGCCGATCTCGAAGATCGCATCGGCGCCCGGCGGCTCGCCGCCGCCCACGCCGCGGCCGAACGACACGAACTCCGTCGCCTTTTGCGCCGGATCGATGATCGCGATGACCATCCCGCCGTGGAGCATCTCCGCCTCGTAGAGCGGATCGACCACCTCGCGGAGCTGGCTCGCGAGCTCGCTCGGCTCCGCGGGCTCCTCCGCGCCGCCGCCACCGCCGCGGGAGCCGCCGCTGCACGCGGCGACCGCCGCCAGGATCGTTGCCAGACCGACGCGTCGGAGCATCGGCGCAAGGCTTACCACTTGCTCACGGCGGCAGGTAGCCGTCCCGGCGGAGGTTTCCCCGCCCGGTGGGCCACGCGAGGCAGTTGTCGGTGCCGGACGCGACCTCGTAGACCAGCCCCTGCGGCTGGCCGTCCTCGCCGCCCTTGGTGCTGACGACGATGTCGAGGACGCCGTCACCGTCGGCGTCGGCGATCGTCGGCACCGGCATCGCGCCGCGATCGGGGAGCGGGACGGCGTGCAGCTCGGCGCCGCCCGCGTCGAGGATGATCAGCTCGCCGCGCCCCGGGGTCGTCGCGTAGGTCGTGAACACGATCTCGGGGACCGCGTCGCCCGAGAGATCCGCGATCACGACGCCGCCGGTGCCCACCTCGGCCTGGGTCGTGTACGCGTGGTCCCACAGCGGCTGACCGGTCGCGTCGATCGCGTGGATCCGGCCGTCGAACCCGGCGAACACCAGCTCGGGGCCAGCGCGCGAGCCGTCGAGCTCGGCGACCGAGATCTGGTTGGTGATCGCGACGACGTTGTCGCCGCCGTCCCACAGGCCCCAGGTGTAGTCGGCGAACCGCGGCGGCGCTTCCCACGCGGCGGGGCGGGTGCCGTCGTGGCGGACCACCCACACGGCGACGCCGCGCTCGCGCTCGTCCTGCGCCGCGTTCTGCACCGAGCCGAGGATGATCGCCTCGCCGGTGCCGTCGCCGTCGAGATCGGCGATCGCGGCCGCGGAGTTCGTGAAGTGCCCCTGCTCGTCGACCGCCTCGTCGTCGGCGTAGCCCTGCTGCGCGAGGGCGTAGTCGACCATGAACCGGATCCCGGAGAACTTGGTGCGGCCGTTGAAGATCGACGCCGCGTCGAACGCGCGGCCGGTGCCGTCGTGGAGGCTCACGTACGCGTTGTCCTGGGTCGCGAGCACGTCGACCACGCCGTCGCCGTCGACGTCGCCGAGCGTGACGTTCTGATCGTAGCCGCCCGTGACGTAGCAGGCGTCGTCGCAGCCCGCGGCGCCGGTGGTGTTGGGCGGGAACCCGGCCATCCGCGCGCCGTTCGCCTCGAACGCGACGACGATGTCCCGCTGACCGCCGCCCTCGATCGGCGACGACGTCACCGCGACCAGCTCGAGCGCGCCGTCGCCGTCGAGATCGCCGGCGGCGAGCGACCGCAGCTCGTCGGCGCCCGTCGCCGGGAACCCGGGCAGCGCCGTGCCGTCGGCGGCGAACGCGAACACGTTGCCGCGCGAGGCGACCGCGACCTCGAGGCCGGGGCTCGACGGCACGAGGTCCGCGACCACGGGCGACGACCAGATCCGGCCGCCGGTCTCGGCGCGCCACACCTCGGTCGCGCCGCTGCCGTCGAGGCGCCAGACCACGAGCAGCTCGTCGCGCGGCAGCACCACCTCGGGCGTCCCGTCGTCGTCGAGATCGGCGACCGCGGGCGAGGCCAGCCAGCCCTCGTGCCAGCGGTCCATGATCGTGTGGGTCAGCGCCGGCGCGGCCACCGTGGCGCTGCCGCCGGTGACCGCCTCGCACGGCGGCGGCGACAGCGGGTACGGGTCGTCGGAGATCACCCCGGGGCCGGAGGGGCCGCCGCCGCAGGCGACGAGGAGCAACGCGAACGGCGCGACGCGCGACATCGCTCCATCGTGCCACGGTAAAGTACCGGGATGAGCGACGACGTCTGGATGCGGTGCAGCGCCTGCAAGGACGACATCAAGTTCCGCGACGCGCACTTCGTGTGCAGCGTCTCGACCTGCAACCGCAGGGCGATGCGGCTCGTGTTCTGCTCGGTCGCGTGCTGGGACTCGCACCTCGGCGAGGCGCGCCACCGCGACGCCGGCGCCGTCGAGGCCCGCGCGCCGTCGCGCGACGAGTGGCAGCGCGAGCAGGCCGCCGAGGCCACGACGCCGACGCCGGTCGCGCCGTCGCCGCCGCGCCGGATCATCGGCGCGCCCGCCGCCGTCGGCTCGTCGAGCCAGGGCGGCCCCGCGCTGTCGTCGGAGTACGACCGCGACGTCCTGATCGTCATCTCGAAGATGAAGAAGTACATCAAGGACCGCTCGGGCATGAGCACCTCCGACTCGATCGCCGAGGCGCTCAGCGATCACGTCCGCGCCCTGTGCGACGAGGCGATCCGCACCGCCGGCGCGGAGGGCCGAAAGACGGTGCTGGACCGGGACATTCCGCGGAAGCGGTGAGGC